>Ga0194129_10003868_pt1 | contig 20491 bp, 17 predicted proteins | sample TA2KigCa35mmetaG_FD_150862 | JGI IMG/M metagenome (GOLD analysis project Ga0194129, IMG submission 150862) | Freshwater microbial communities from Lake Tanganyika, Tanzania - TA2015038 Kigoma Deep Cast 35m | ecosystem: Environmental > Aquatic > Freshwater > Lake | place: Tanzania: Lake...
ACTTCGCCGAGATGACCCTCGGCGGCGACAGCGTCCTCCGCCTCATCCACTACCCGCCCGTACCGCCCGATGCCCCGGAGGGCGCCGTGCGCGCTGCCGCCCACGAGGACATCAACCTGATCACGCTGCTCGCCGAGGGGACGACCGGCGGTCTCGAGGTCATGCGGACCGACGGCACCTGGATGCCGATCCGCTCGCTCGAGGGGCAGCTCGTCATCAACGCCGGGGACATGCTGCAGCGCGCCACCCACGGCCGTATCCGCTCGACGACGCACCGGGTCGTGAACCCGATGGGTGCGCACGGGTCCCGCTACTCGATCCCGTTCTTCACGCACCCGCGCCACGAGGTGCTGTTCGAGCCGATGGCCCCGCCCGCAGACTGGAAGGGGCCCGCGCTCACGCCCGTCCGCGCCGGGGATTTCCTGGCCGAGCGGCTCCACGCGATCAAGGCCTGACTTCCCCCGCGACGACGCGCGACGACGCGCCCCGACTCGCGTTCTGGCGGAGCGGCGCTACACTCGCCGCGCCATGGCTTCGGTCGTACTCGACTCCGCTCCGCTCGGGTTTCAGTGGGCGACCCTTGACCCGTTCCTCTTTTGTGTTCACCACGACGACGACTACCCGGAGGGCAACGAGCAGCTCGGGCCGAACGCCTCGCTCGCGGGACGTGACCTCGGTCAAGACTTCACCCTGAAGGATGGCTGGCGCATGTACCACGGGCGGGTCGTCCCGGGGTTTCCGCAGCACCCGCACCGCGGCTTCGAGACGGTGACGATCGCGCGGCGGGGCTTCATCGACCACTCGGATTCGCTCGGCGCGGCGGCCCGCTTCGGGCGCGGTGACGTGCAGTGGATGACGGCCGGCGGCGGCATCGTTCACTCGGAGATGTTTCCGCTCCTCGCGTCCGATGCGCAGAACCCGGTCGAGCTGTTCCAGATCTGGATGAACCTCCCCGCGGAGGACAAGCTCGTCCCGCCGCATTTCTCGATGCTCTGGTCGGACACGATCCCGCGGCTCGAGCGCACCGACGCCGCCGGCCGCCGGGCCACCGTCACCGTGATCGCCGGGGAGCTCGACGGCGCACGTCCGCCCTCGCCTCCCCCGCACTCCTGGGCCTCGCGAGCGCAGGCCCACGTCGCGATCTGGAGCCTCGTCCTCGAGCCGGGGGCGCGCCTCGCGCTTCCGGCAGCCCCCTCCGACGAGGTCGTGCGCACGCTCTACTTCTGCCGCGGCAGCTCGCTCCGCGTGAACGATCACCTTCAGACGACGCGCGCCGCCCTCGTGGTTCGCCCCGACGTGGCCCTCGAGCTCGAGGCCGGCGACGACGCGACCGAGGTGCTCGTCTTGCAGGGTCGCCCGATCGGCGAGCCCGTGGCGCAGCATGGCCCCTTCGTCATGAACACGCGCGCCGAGCTGCAGCAGGCCTTTGGCGACTACCAGCGGACGCGCTTCGGAGGCTGGCCCTGGCCGAGCGATGGCCCGGTCCATCCGCGCGACGAAGGGCGGTTCGCCAGGCGCCCCGATGGCACGCTGGAACGCCCCTCGAAGTGATTTACGTCAATTGACGTTTCGCTCTCGTCCAAGCTCGCTCCGCGACGCCGCGCGCGCTCACTCGGGCCGGTGCGCCCCGACGAACTTCGAGGCGGCTTGGTACTGGACGACCTTGCCCGTCCCGGGCGCGTGGATCGCCCAGCCGTTGCCGACGTAGAGGCCGACGTGGCCAGGGCGCCAGAGGATGTCGCCGGGGAAGAGCTCGTGCAGCCCGACCGCGCGAAGCTTCTCGTGCTGGAGGTCCGACGTGCGCGGGATGGTCACGCCCGCCGCGCGCCACGCGGTGTAGGTGAGGCCCGAGCAGTCGAAGCAGTCCGGCCCGGTCCCGCCCCAACAGTAAGGTCGCCCCTGCAACGACATCGCCGCATGGGCAGCATGGGCACCGCGCTGCGAAGGTCCCGGCGGGATCGGGCCCCGCGCCCCGGGCTGGCCCCAGCCCGGCACCTGCGACACGCGCGGATCGGGAGCCTGGCCCCACTCGGGTGGAGGCCAACCTTGCGGCGGCGGCCAGCCTCCGTACGGTCCGGCACTCCACGGACCGGCGCCCTGGGGCGAGCCTTGCGGATAGGTAGCGTAGCCACGACGGTGGTCGCAGCCCAGCAACGCCACCGCCGAGCACGCCAGAAACACGAGGGCGCGCATGCGACGGATCGTAAGGGCGCTGGTCCGGCGGGCAAACATCCAGGCGATCGCGAGCGCGCCGGTTTCGAGCTATAGGGTGCGGCCATGAGCGAGAACGGACCCGTCACGAGCTTGCGGGCGCTGCTGGGCGAGGGTGCGAACCGCGAGCGCATCGCGTCGTACATGGAGGCGCTCTCGCCCTCCGAGCGAGTGGCCCAGACCCAGAGCCTCCACGGCAAGGAGGTCGCGAAGCTCTACGCGGCGTGCGCAGGCGGCGGAACACCCACGTTCGAGGACATCGTCCCGGTCGCGCTTGGCGACGATCGGACGGTGATCTTCGAGGGACGCAACTCGCTGCCGATGTTCACGGGGTTTCAAAAGCGCTTCGCGCGGATGGGCAAGGACATCGTCGGGTACAACCATCAGACGATGTCGTTCATCACGGGCCCGGGCGTCTTCCTCGTCCGCGAGGCCCACGCCAGCTCGGATGTGCCGGAGGAGCTCTACTTCGACTACACGGGGATCCCCGAGCGTATCCCGAGCGGCTTCCCCGCGTTCAAGCGCAACGACTCGGGGCTGTCGAACCTCGTGTACGCCAACATGAAGGACTACATGCGCACCGTCTGCACCGGCGTGATGGTGGGCGCAGCCTACAAGCAGGGCAAGGCCGAGAACGCGTTCTTCGTGCTCGCGCGCGGCGAGTGACGCGGCCGTCAGAGCTCGCGGATCAGGGCCGCGAGCAGGGCATCGTGCGCATCGACGTGCACCCAGTGACCGGCTTCCGGAAACGTGTGCACGCGGAGACAGGGGTTCGTGGCCGCGAGCGCATCGATCGTCTGCAGCTCGTCCGCGCTCCACAGGAACGAGCGCCCCGCGACCACGAAGTGCGTGATGCGGTCGGTGCGCTCGAGCTCGGACCACACGTCGACGCGAAAGAAGTCCTCGAGCAAAGCGCGCACGACCGGGAGAGCGAGGGCCAGCTCGTAGCCACCGCTCTTCGAGGCGACGAGGCTCATCGCGAGCCAAGCGGCGATCGCCGAGGTGAGGCCGTGCTGCTCGAGCGCGCGGATGAACTCGGCCCGCGTGCGGTAGCCACCGCGCAAGCCCTCGAGGATCGCGAGCACGCGCATCGTCTCGGAGGTCGCGTACTCGCGCCGGATCCCCGGGTTGGAGTCGAGGATCCACAGCTGCTCGATCGGCCGCTCACGCCCGAACGCGAGGGCGGCCTTGCCGCCAAACGAGTGGCCAATCACCGCGCGCGCGTCACCGAAGCCGAGCCGCGCCTCGAGCCGCGCGAGATCGCCTGCGACGTGAGCGAGATCGTGGGGTGCGTCACCGTCGTGAGAGCGTCCGTGCCCGCGGAGGTCCGGCAACACGAAACCCCACTCCGGCCGGGCTAGCGCGAGCTTGCGCACGAACGATAGCCAGTTCTTGCCACCCCCGAAGATGCCATGGAGCACGAACGCCCACGACGAGGGCGACGCTCCGGGAGCGCGCACCACCTCTGCGTGCAGCTCCGTCACCATCGACGCCCCGTGAAGCGCGCTCGTCAGCGCGGGATGACGACGGGCGGCAAGTCGAGGGCGGGTGGCATGATGCTCTCGCGCGAGGCCTGCCGCTCGTCCTGGTACGCCGCGTAGCAGCGCTCGTAACGCCCGAGGTCCGCCTTCGACCCGCCCGTGATCTCGACACCGAACCCCGGCGGGACGCTTGCAGTCCCGGCAGGCCCGTATTTGCGCGCCCAAACGCAGGTCGCGTCGAGGTGGACGAGCCGATCGCTCCGCGGCGGCGTGAACTCGATCCACAGCTCGTCCCAGCGCGCGGGCGGAGCAAGGGTCCGAACGTAAAGGCCACCCTCGCTGATGTTGTAGACGTAGCCCACGTCCTCGTTCCCGCGGCCGGCGAGGCGGAACCTCAGCGACGTGCCGTAGAGCAGGCGCTCGCTGCGACGCCCGTCGCGCATGTGCTTGCTGAGGAGGTCGTTCGTCACGAACAGCAGCGAAGCGGGCGCCGCGAAGGCGTCGTGAACCGACACCGTCGCGCCGGACACCGCAGCCTGAAGCGAGAGCCGCAGGAAGTTCGGGATCTCTTTCGGCGGGGTGTTGACGATCCACGGAACGTGGCACCCCTCCTTCTTCGCGCGCATGGCGAGCAGCTCGCTGCCCTCCATCACCATCGACGCGCTGATGATCACCGCGAGCGTCTTCGGTTCGAGCGATTGCCGGACGGCCTCGTCTGCGTCGAGCGCGAAGGCCACGTTGTAGCCGGCGTCACGAAACACGCGCGCGATGAGCAGCCGCGTCTCGCGGTCCGGATCGGCGATGACGACCGCGGAGTCGAGCCGCTTCACGGCCTTGGGATCGATCTCGCCGAGCAGACGAAGGCGCCGCGCGAGGAGGGCATCCTCGTAGCTGCAGACCTCGTCGAGGCCGCTCGAGAACGCGTCCTCGAAGGCGAGGTCGACGATGTCGCGCACAAGGCCGATCACGGGGACGCCGGCGAGCGCGAAGCTCTCGCGAAGCTCGATCGCCTGGCGGGTCGCGCCATCGGGGCCCATCGCGAGGCCGATGGCCGTGGGCCTCCGCTCGTTCGCGTCGATCCAGGCGAGCGCACCCGAGACCGTCGACTCGCGGAAGAGCTCGTCACCCGCGAGCCCGGCCGCGCGACGAACGGCGGCAGCTTGCGACTCGGTGACGTCGCCGACGAGCAGGAAGGTTCCCCCTCCCGCGCGGGCCGGCACCGCCGGTTGCGCAGGAGCACCGAAGTCGTTCGGAGCGTTCTCCTTGTCCATCGCGCAGGACTCTAGCGGAGCCGCGGCAGTCTGTAGAGTCCCTTCTATCGGCCCTTTCCTCCGGTCCGAGCCCGCGCCGGTTCCGCTACCCACGAGGCCCGGCTGCGTTTAAGAAGGCGGGCATGAGCTACCCTCGCCCCGTCTTCATCGTCGCCGCGAAGCGCACTCCGATCGGGAGTTTTCTCGGACCATTCGCGTCGTTGTCGGCGCCGCAGCTCGGCGCCATCGCGATCCGAGCGGCCCTCGCTCAAGCGCGCGTGCCGGCCGAGCTCGTCAACGAGGTCTTCATGGGGAACGTGCTGACCGCCGGCGTCGGGCAGTCGCCGGCGCGACAGGCTTCGCGCTTCGCGGGGCTGCCCGACGGCGTGCCCACCACGACGGTCGGCAAGGTCTGCGGCTCGGGCATGCAGTCGGTGCTGCTCGGCGCGCGCGCCATCGCGGTGGGCGACGCCGAGGTCGTCGTGGCCGGAGGCCAGGAGTCGATGTCGCGCGTGCCGTACTACCTGACGAAGGCGCGCGAAGGCTACCGCATGGGCAACGCCGAGATGGTCGACGGGATGGTGTTCGACGGCTTGACCGATCCGTACGGCAACTTCCACATGGGCATCGCCGGCGAGAAGTGCGCAAGTGAGCATGACCTCGGCCGCGAGGTGCAGGATGCGTTCGCCACGGAGAGCTACCGTCGCGCGATGGCCGCGCAACAGGCCGGTCACTTCAACGACGAGATCGCCCCCGTGAGCGTGCCGCAGGGCAAGGGTGAACCGCTCCTCGTCACGGTGGACGACGAACCCGGCCGCGGCAAGCCCGAGAAGTTTCCGTCGCTGCGTCCGGTCTTCAAGAAGGACGGCACCATCACCGCCGCCAACGCATCCTCGATCAACGACGGCGCGAGCGCCCTCGTCCTCGCCAGCGAAGACGCCGTCAAGCGCCACGGCCTCGAGCCGCTCGCACGCATCGCCGGTCACGGGACGGCGGCCCAGGAGCCCGAGTGGTTCACGACGGCGCCGGCGGCCGCAGTCACCCAGGCGCTCGGCAAGCTCTCGCTTCAGGCGAAGGACATCGGCCTGCACGAGATCAACGAGGCGTTCAGCGTCGTCCCGCTCGTCGTGGCCAAGCTGTGTGGCCTCGATCCTTCGACGATCAACATTCGCGGCGGCGCGGTGGCCCTCGGGCATCCGATCGGTGCGAGCGGCGCGCGCATCCTCACGACGCTCGTCTACGCGATGCGCGACGAAAAGATCCAGCGCGGGTGCGCGTCGATCTGCATCGGTGGCGGGGAGGCCCTCGCGACCATCCTCGAGCGATGAGCTCGACGACCGAGGCCCAGGCGCGGCCGACCGAGGTCGCCTCGAACGTCGCGTGGTTCCCCGCCCGGACGCCGACGCTGCCGCCCGCGACGGATACCAACAGCTTCGCGCTCGGCGACGGGCCCGTCGTCCTCGTCGAGCCCGCGACTCCATACGAGGACGAGCAGACCGCCTGGCTTGCGTGGGCACGATCGCTCGCGGCGGCGCGCACCATCGAGGCGATCGTCGTCACGCACCATCACCCCGACCACGTCGGCGGCGCCGGCGCGTTCGCCACCGCGCTCGGCGTCCCGCTGTGGGCACACCCGGCGACCGCGGAGCGCCTCGATGCCCCGGTCGTGCGGCGGCTCGACGAAGGGGACGTGCTCGCGCTCGGCACGCAGCGCTGGGAGGTGCTCCACACGCCCGGTCACGCCCCCGGCCACATCTGCCTCATCGAGCCGCAGCTCGGGGTTGGGGTGGTCGGTGACATGGTCGCGAGCGTCGGCACGATCGTGATCGATCCCGTCGAGGGCGACGTCGGTCGCTACCTCGTGGAGCTCGAACGCCTCGCCGCGCGCGACCTCACGCTGGCGCTGCCCGCTCACGGTGCACCGATCGCCGCGCCGACTGGGCTCTTCCGGCACTATGTCGCCCACCGACGCGCGCGGGAGGCGAAGATCTTCGCCGCGGTGACGACCCTCGGTCACGCCGCGCTCGACGGCCTGCTGCCCCTCGCCTACGACGATGTGCCGCGCGCGCTGTGGCCACTCGCGCGCCTCAGCCTCGAGGCTCACCTGCGCGAGCTCGCGCGGCAAGGACGCGTCGTCGAGGCTGCCTCGGAGTGGCGTACCTGCCCCTGAGCGCGGCCCGCCGTCTCACTCGCGCGGCGGGACCGAGACGTAGCGGTTGCCTCGCTCGTAGAAGCGCCACGGCCGCCGTGCCCACGCGCCCGCATAGTCGACGTTGATGCGCGGCGAGCGTCCGATCCGCGCCGGCCGCGGGCCGTCCGACACGAACAACCGGGAGGCTCCGCACACGTCGACCCGATTGTGATGACCATCAATTCCTAGCGCCGCGCAGAGCTTGCCTGGGCCATTCGTCAGCTCGCGGCGCGACGGCTCGAGGCCACGTCGCCTCGCCATCGCCTCGAGCGGCCCCAGCGGCTCGATCGCGCGCACGAGGACGGCGTGCGGCTCACCGACCTCCCCCGTGACGACGTTGAAGGCCCAGTGCATCCCGTAGAGGCGGAAGACGTAGGCGTACCCGGCCTCTCCCCACATCGCCTCGTTGCGTGCGGTGCGCCGACCGCGCGCCGTGTGCGCGGCGAGATCGTCCGGACCGCGATAGGCCTCCGTCTCGACGATGCGGCCCACCGCGGTCCCATCAGGGTGAGCGTGAACGAGGAGCTTGCCGAGCAACTCGCGCGCGACGCAGAGAACGGGCCGCGCGAAGAAGCCCCGCGCGAGCGGCACGGACAATTGATCCCCATCAACCATCGAGACCATGCTTCTTCAGCCGGTAGTAGAGCGTCGTGCGGTGAATCCCGAGCGATCGCGCCACCTCGGCCTTGTTTCCTCGATGCTGCTCGAGCGCGAGGACGAGCTCGCGCCGCTCAAGGGCATCGAGCTGGTCGTCGAGGGGGCGCGGGTCCGGCACGCGGGGCAGCGCCTCCGGCGCGCGCGCGGGCAACACCGTCGGAAACTGGAGATGCTCCGGCACGATCATCCTCCCGCGGGCGAGGAGCGCGGCGCGCTCGACCACCGTCTCGAGCTCGCGCACGTTTCCAGGCCACTCGTGGGCGAGCAACGCCTCGACCGCCGCGGGCCCGAGCCGCGGGACGGGACGAGCGTTGCGGCGGGCCTGCCGCACGAGGAAATGCTGCGCGAGCCCGAGCACCTCGTCGCGTCGCTCACGCAGCGGTGGGAGGCGGATCGGGCACACCGCGAGCCGCGCCTCGAGCTCGGGCAAGAGCGGGGTGTCGCCCATCGCGTCGGCGAGCGATCCGGTGACGCTCACGACCAGCCGGACGTCGACCTCACGCGCCAGCGTCTCGCCCACGCGCTCGGTGGTCGCGTCGCGAACGAGGCGGAGCAGCCGCGCTTGCAACGCCGGCGTGAACGGCCCGGGGTCGTGCACCCAGAGCGTGCCGCCGTTTGCGAGCTCGACCCGTCCCGCGCGCTCGTGGCCGAAGCCCGCCGACTCGGTCGCCACCCACCCGAACAGCTCGCGCTCGAGTCGCTCGCCGGGGAAGGCGCGCGCCGACACGGCGACGAAGGGACGCCCCTCGCGCGCAGACCCGACGTGAATCGCGCGCGCGGCAAGCTCGCTCTCGACGCCGTCCTCTCCCTCGATGAGGACAGGCTCCGACGTCGAGGCCAGCTCGGCGATCGTGTCGAGGACCCCCGGGCGCGCCGCTCGAGCGTCGGTGGCGCTCACGCCCTGCCGCACCGGAGCGAGCGCACCGAAATCGAGCGGGTCGCGTCGCTCCTCCTCGAGATACGCCGCGTAAGCGGCGAGCTGCTCGCGTAGTCGGCGGTTGTCGCGCAGCGTCGTGCTCGAGACGATGCCCTGCCGCAACACCGACGCCAGCTCGCGCGAGTCCCACGGCTTCGCGACGTAGCGATCGACCACGCCCGAGTTGACCGCGTCGACGAGCACCTCGAGCTCCGCATAGGCGGTGAGCAAGATCGCGTAGGTGTCCGGGTCGCGCGCCTTCGCCTCGCGCAGGAGCTCGAGCCCACTCATCCCGGGCATGCGCTGGTCGGCCACGACGACCGACGCTGGACGTTGCGCAAGGAGCTCGAGCGCCTCGGCTCCGCCCCGCGCGTAACGCAGCCGAAACGATTTGCGGAACGCGAACCGAAACGCGTCGAGGTTGTCCTCCTCGTCGTCGACGACGAGCACGTCGTGTTGGAGCCAATCGAGGTCCCGCATGATCGGCCGAAGGGTGAGGCAGAAGGCCTCGCCGGCTCATACTACAGCCCGCTCACGGCGCCCCTCTGCACGTGCTAGAGCATCGCTATCGAAACGAGCGCGAAGCCGTGTAGACTGCCGCGCCGAACGAGGGAAGCACCATGATCGACGACGTCGTGAACGAGCTGAAGGATGGCGTGGACAAGAGCCTCGACGCGCTGCGCCGCGAGCTGTCGAAGGTCCGTACCGGGCGCGCCCATCCGAGCATCCTCGACCGCGTGCGCGTCGACTACTACGGCGTGCCGACGCCCATCTCGCAGATGGCGAACATCGGCGTCCCCGACGGCAGCTTGCTCACGGTCAAGCCCTGGGAGAAGAACCAGGTGTCCAACATCGACCGCGCGATCCGCGACAGCGACCTCGGGCTCAACCCGCAGGTCGACGGCGATCTTCTCCGCATCCCGATCCCTCCGCTCACCGAGGAGCGCCGCAAGGAGATGGTGAAGATGACGAAGCGCTGCGGCGAGGAGGCGAAGATCGCAGTGCGGAAGCATCGCCGCGACGCGCTCGACATGCTGGCGGCCCTCGTGAAGGACGGCGACGTCAGCGAGGATGACGGCGCGCGCGGCGAGAAGAAGATCGAGGAAGCGATCTCCGACGCGACGAAGAAGGTCGACCAGGCCGTGAACGACCGCGAATCGCAGATCATGGGCGTGTAGCCCCTACGCGGCGGCGAGCCGGGTTAGACTCCCGCCATGCCAGCCACCGTGATCGTCGGCGCCCAGTGGGGCGACGAAGGGAAGGGCAAGGTCGTCGACCTGCTCGCCGAGTCCGCCGACGTCGTCGTGCGCTACGCGGGAGGGCCGAACGCGGGACACACGCTCGTCGTCGGCGGTCGCAAGGTGGTCCTGCGGCTCGTGCCGAGCGGCGCCCTGCACCCTCACACGCTTTGCCTCCTCGGGCACGGCATGGTGATCGATCCGGCGACGCTGCTCGAGGAGCTCGATGCGCTCGAGGAGCTGGGGGTCACGCTCGCCGGCCGCCTGCAGCTGTCCCGGCAAGCGCACCTGATTCTCCCTTACCACGTCGAGCTCGACGTGCTGCGCGAGCGCGGCGCGGGGGCCACGGCCATCGGCACGACGAAGCGAGGAATCGGCCCTGCCTACGAGGACAAGGTCGGGCGACGCGGCCTTCGTGCCGGCGATCTCGAGCACCCCACGCGCCTGCGCGCGAAGCTTTCGGAGTCGCTCGAGCACTGGCGTCCGAGCCTCTCCGCGCTCGGCGGCCGAGCCCCCGACCTCGACGCCATCTACGAACGCCTGCTCGCCCTCGCTCCGCGCATCGTGCCGCTGCTCGACGACATCTCCCACAGCCTCGACGTCGCGCTTCGGGAGGGCAAGCGCGCGATGCTCGAGGGTGCCCAGGGGACGATGCTCGACATCGACTGCGGGACCTACCCCTTCGTGACGTCGTCGTCGGCGGTGGCCGGTGGCGCCTGCACGGGTGCGGGCATCGGCCCATCGCGGATCGATCGTGTCATCGGAATCACCAAGGCCTACACGACCCGCGTCGGCGGTGGCCCCTTCCCCACCGAGCTGCACGACGCGCGCGGAGAGCACCTCCGCACCGTGGGCCATGAGTTCGGCTCGGTGACGGGACGACCGCGCCGCACCGGCTGGCTCGACCTCGCCGCCCTCCGCTATGCCCGCCGGGTGAATGGCCTCGACGGACTCGCCGTCACGAAGCTGGACGTGCTGACCGGGCTCGACCGCCTGCTCGTCTGCACGGGCTACCGGACGCCGGACGGCATCGCCACCGAGCTCACCCCGGACCTGACAGAGGCTGCGACGCCCCTCGAGCCCGTTCACGTCGAGCTGACGACCTGGGACGAGCCGCTCGCGACGGCGCGCGACCTCGCCGACCTTCCGACCGCCGCCCGGCGCTACCTGTCGTTCATCGAGGAAACCACGGATATTTCTGTCGATCTCGTCAGCGTCGGGCCCGACCGCGACGAGACCATCCTCGTGCGACCATGCCTCGCGGGGCACCTGTGAGCACACCCCCAAGGACGCTTGAATGTCCGCTACTCAAACGATCTACTAAGACGTCTCATTATACTACACTGAGTAGATCTAATCTTTTCAGTAGACTCCCTTCAAAGGATAAAAAACCCTCGCGACGCGGGCCCCTGCCTCGAGGCCCGCGGGCCATCTTTAATCTATTGAATACCCGCAACTGGAAAGACTCTACTGAAGCGATCGAGCGCCACGCTTCCCGGCCCGGCGGGCACGTTCGAGCGGGTCGTCGGCCTCCCGGGGCCACCGGCCGCCTGGAGCTCGCCCCGTGACGGTTCCCATGCTTGCCCTCGCCTGGGGCCTCGCGCTCTCGTCGCCGGCCAACCTGCGATCGAGCGCGGCGGTGACCACCCGCCCACCGGAGTGAGCGATCTTCGCGGAGCCGCGTCGCCATGGAGCTCCGCCCGAGCGACGGCGCTCTCGGCTTACTGCGCTGCCTTGGCGAGCGCGAGCTCGAAGCTCTCCAGCGCCCCCGAAGCAGCGCTCGCCGCTGCGCGCTCCGCCGACGACCTCCTCGCCGAGCGAGCGGCAACCGCCGTGATTTCGGCCCGAGCGCTGCTCCGGCTCGGCCGGATCGACGAGAGTCTGGCCGAGTTCGACCGTGCGCTCGCCCGCGACCCGCGCGCCCTCGAGGCGCCAACCGCGCTGCGTGACCATGCCACCGCGTTGCGGCGGGCCGGGCGACTCGATGCGAGCCTCGCGACCTACCGAAAGCTCGTGCCGCTCGCGGCGCTGCTGCCGGAGGCACGCGATGCGGCGCGCACGCTGCTCGAGACGGCCCACGTCGCGATGGCCCTCGAGCGAGGCCGCTCGGCCCCCGAACTCGCCGACGCAACGAACTACCTGCAAGGCGCGCGACGCTTGGCGGCGGGCTCGGCACGCGTCGAGGTCACGCTGTCGCTGGTGCTGGTGCTCGAGCGGCGTGGCTTGCGCCAGGAGGCCGACGCACTCCTGGCGGAGCTGCGCGGCGTGAACGGATGGCCCGAGTGGTCCTCCGCCGAATACCTCGCCGACCGAAGCGACCGGCTGGCGCTCGCCGCCCTGGCGCTGGAGCGCACCGATCCGACGCGCGCCGTGGCGCTCTACGGGAAGTACCTCGCCGATCCGTCCGTGACCGGTCGGTGGCGAGAAAGCGCGAGTGCACGCGCCGCGCGACTCGGAGCGCACAGCACCTCGCGAGGCACTCCATGATGGGACGCGCAGGCACCTCGACGGGGCCCGCGCTCCGACTCGCGACGTGCATGCTTGCGGGCAGTTTCCTCATGGCGGGGAGCGGCCCGCGGTCGGCCTGGGCGGACGCCACGGTGTGGGAACACGTGCGCTCGGACGACCGCGCACGCTCCGACGCAACGCTCGCGCGCGCAAGGCGGCTGCATGAGCGCTACCTGGCGACGAAGCGTGACGACGAACGGAGGGCGCGCGTCTTTTTGCGCGAAGAGCTCGCCCTGCTCGTGCGGGAGAAGGCGGCAGACTCGCCCATCGTCGCGCTTCGTCACGCCCTCGCCCGCACCCAGCTCGCGCTGCACGGCGAAGACCACGACGCGAGGCGGCTCGAGCAAGCCATTCGACTCCTCGAGCCGATCGTCCGCGATCGCCTGGGCACTCCGGTCACCCTCAGGGCCGCGGCGCTGTTCGAGCTCGCCGTCTGTCACGCGCACCTCGGTCGACGACGAGAGGAGATCCAGGTCTACGACGAGGCGCTCGCGCTCGAGCCGGACGCCCTGCATCGAAGCCTCACGCTCGCCAACGCCGCGGACGCGCGCATGGGGCTCGGCGACCTCGAAGCCGCCACCGAAACCTTCCGGGAGGCGCTCGCGCTCTTGCCGGGCTCGCTGTTGCCAGCAGTCGGCGTGACGACGCTCTGGGGTCTCGCCGTCACCCTCGATCGGTCGGGCGACCTCCCCAAGGCCCTCGAGCAAATCGCACTCGCGAGGGCATTCGATCCCGTCGATCTGCAGCTTCGCTCGCCGAGCTGGTTCTACGTCCCTGCGCGCGAAGCTCACTGGTACGCGGCCCTCGGCTCATGGTCGTCGGCGCGCGCCGCCGCGGACGAGCCCGCTCGTCAGGCGGCCCTGTCGCGCGTCGCCGAGAGCTACCGAGCCTACCTGGCGGAAGCTCCCGGCGACGACGCGTGGCGCCCCCTCGCGCTCGTTCGCCTCGCCCAGTGTGAGCGCGAGCAAAAGAGCGCTGAAGCGCGCTCGTTGCCGGCACGACGAGGACGCTCCCGGTGAGAGCTTGTCACCCTTGCCGCACCCGTGTACCGATGGTAGTCATGCAAACCCACTGGCGCGGAGCGCTCGTCGTCGGAGCGACGCTGGCAGGCGCCGGCTGCCCACTCGAGCCGCTCGACGCGCCCCCCGCCTGTTCGCTCGCCGGCTGCGACGACGCCAACGATTGCACCGTCGACACCTGTGATGCCGCCGCAGGACGATGCGTATTCACGCCGGTGCCCACCGGCACGCAGTGCGACACCGACGGGGACGTGTGCAACGGAATCGATCGGTGCGACGCCGCGGGGAAGTGCGTCACCGGAGCCGCCCTCGATCCGGACGACGGCCTGGTCTGCACGCTCGACTCGTGCGATCCGAAGACCGGCGAGCTCCGGCACGAAGCGATCGCAGGATGCAGCGAAGGTCAGGGCGGCGCGAACGGCTCGGGGGTTTCCGGGGCCGTTGGTGCCGGTGGCGCGGGCGGCTCGGGCGCGGGCGGCAGCGAGCCAGAGCCAACGCCCTTGTGGAAGCCTCTCTCCACCATCGGCGCCCTCACCGCGCGACGCTTCCACGCGGCGGTGTGGACCGGGAGCAAGATGCTCGTCTGGGGAGGGCTCACCTCCACCGGCGTCACGAGCACCGGCGCGGTCTACGACCCTGCGACCGACAGCTGGAGCCCGATGTCGATGGCGAACGTCCCCGTCGCTCGCCACTCGCACAGCGCCGTGTGGACCGGCAGCGAAATGATCATCTGGGGCGGTTTCAGCAACACGTACGAGTCCACCGGCGGGCGTTACGATCCCGCGCGCGATGAATGGACCGCCCTGCCCTTCTCGACGATCAAGGGACGAGCGCGCCATGGCGCGGTGTGGACCGGCAGCGATATGATCGTGTGGGGCGGTTCGAATGGCATCGGCCCACTCGGCGATGGCTCGCGTTACTCGCTCGGCGCCAACGCCTGGACGAACCTGCCAGGGGGAGGCCCCTCGTCGAGGTTCAACGCCGTTGCGGGATGGACGGGCAGCGCGCTCGCCGTCTGGGGGGGCACCGACACCTTCGATTGGTTCAGCGACGGCCGCTACTTCAACCCGTCGCTCAACACCTGGTCCCCCATCAGCACGGTGAACCGTCCGTCGCTCCGCGAGAGCAGCTCGTCAGCCTGGACCGGGGCAGGTCTGCTCGTCTGGAGCGGGTGGAACGGCGGTGATTACCTTGCGGATGGCTTCTTGCTGAAGCCCGCCGTCGGCACCGGCGGGACCTGGTCAAAAATGACCGAAATCAATGAACCTCAGCCGCGCGCCGAAAGCGCCACGGTGTGGACCGGAAGTGAACTGTGTGTGTGGGGTGGCTGCGGCGGCGACTCGTGCCTCGATGTCCGCGAGGATGGAGGGTGTTATTCGCCCGCCAAGGACACGTGGCGTCCGATCCCCGCCGATCCCAGCTTCGAGGGCCGCAAGCGACCGGCGACCGTGTGGACCGGCAAGGAGATCCTCCTGTTCGGTGGCGAGCGAAACTTCAAGTCGCTGGGCGGCGGTGCTCGCCTCGACCTCGACGCGCTACCGAAATGAGGTCATACGACCTCCGTCACCCTTGAAGAAGGAACTCTCTCCGATGCTTCGACTTGCCGTGCTCTCCGCGCTCGCGCTCCTTTCCGTCGGCTGCACCAACGAGACCGACGACACGACCACCGGCGGCGGATGCATCACGGCCTGCCACCCGCGCCAGGACACCGTGAGGTGGTCCGCCCTGCCGATGAGCGGTGCTCCGGAGGCGAGGCGTCTCCACACCGCCGTCTGGACCGGCAGCGAGATGCTCGTCTGGGGCGGCATGCTCAAGAAGGCGAGCACGCTGGCGGGGGACGGTGCCGCGTACGATCCGGTCGCGAACACCTGGCGAGCGCTCTCGACCACCGGCGCGCCCTCCGCTCGCCACTCGCACCGTGCGGTGTGGACCGGCAAACAGATGCTGGTGTGGGGTGGCTTCGAGCAAGGTGGCTACGCCCAGCTCGGCGGTGCCTACGACCCCGCAACCGACGCGTGGACGCCCATCCCTGCGCCACCCATCGGCGGGCGCACGCGGCATGCGCTCGAGTGGACCGGAACCGAGCTCGTCGTCTGGGGCGGCCTCGATGCGAAGGGCGCTCTGGGCGATGGGGCACGCTACGACGTCGCCAAGGGCACCTGGCAGACGCTCGCCGCAGAGGGCCCCAAGGCTCGAGCTGCCCATGCCTCCGTCTGGACTGGCTCCGAGCTGCTCGTCTGGGGTGGCTACGACACGTTCGATTGGTTCGCGGATGGCCAGCATCTCGACATTGGGGCATCGAGCTGGGGTGCCCCGACGAGCACGACCGGGGCCCCGTCGCTGCGCGAGTCCTCGACTGGCCTCTGGACGGGAACGACCATGCTGGTTTGGGGCGGCTGGAACGGCGGCGACTACCTGGCCGACGGCGCCACCTACGACCCGAAGACGATGGCCTGGACGGCGATGGAGTCGGGTGGCCCCGCGGGACGCGCGAAACACGTGTCGATCTGGACCGGCGACGAGCTCTTCGTTTGGGGAGGTTGCACGGGTGACTCGTGCGGCACCATGCTCGAAGATGGCGGTCGCTTCACGTTCCAGGACGGTTGGACCAACATCAAGGCGGACCCTGAGTTCACGGGGCGGCTGGACGCGTCCGCCGTCTGGACGGGGCGTGACGTGATCGTGTTCGGAGGCAGCGACGCCGCCTTCAAGGCCGTGGATGGCGGCGCACGAGCCGCGCTCTGAGACGCTTGCGGTTCGAGGGCGAGCCGTCTTGAGCGAGCACGGCTCAGTCGAGGGTCGCGCGGAAAATCTGGCCGTCGTGACTCCAGGCGACGACGACGCGGTGGCCGCGCGCGTTGGCGTGACGCGCGACCGCGATCGCCGGTGCGCCGGCATCTCGTCCGATGGGTGACAGCGCGACGGCCGCCGACCAACGTTCCGCCTCGGTGGCTCCTTCGGCATCCACCGCCGAGTGCCGCTCCATGACGCGCCAGTGCGTCCCGAAACGCGCGCGCCACGCGACGACCACGGTCCCATCCGCAGCGACGCGCAAGACGGGGTCGATCGCCGGCTGCCCGCTCAGGCGAAGCGCCTCCTTGCCCGACGCCAGCCAGCGCCCATCGGGTGCTCGGTGGGCGAGCATCACGGACCAGTCCGTACCGATCTTCTGCTCCCAGACGACATACAAATCGCCGCCTGGCGCGAAGGCGACACGCGTGTGCCAAGCGTTGTCGACGACCTCGCTGAAAGGCTCGTCCATGCTGGGCCGTGACCAGGCCCCACGGTTCGGCCGCTCCGACATGAAGACGGCCATCTTCCCGGACGGCAAGACCTGCCGCCACACAATGACGGCCCGCCCATCCTCCGCGACGGCAGGCTCGGGATCTTCGACATCCCCCTCGGGTGGTGACAGAGCGTCGGCATCGTTGGCGATCGTGAACCTGCCATCGAGGCCGTACCGCTCGCTCGATGCCACGCGGAGTCTCTCACCGAACGATTCAAACCAGGTCACGACGGTGTCGCCGCGGGTGTTCCTCGCGACCTCGGGGTTGTTCGAGAAGATGAAGCTGCGTGACACGACGTCGAGCTGATTCTTGGGGCGGTGGAAGTCGGCTTCGCTGCCGAACCGATTGGCGATGCAGATCCCGCGCCGTCCGCCATCATCGAGTCCCTGGTTCCACGTGAGGAACACCTCGCCATCGGGATGCGCCTGGACCTCGTTCTGGATGGCGTAGGGCGCGAAGGAGAACCGCCCGCCACCGGGCGGCTCGACGAGCCTCCCTCCCGGAGCGCCAACCCGAACCTCGTTCTGAAGCTCGAGAAACGCGCCGCTTCGATTCCAGACGAGGATCGCGTGATCGTCATCGTAAGCGGCGACCCGCGCATCCTGATGGAAATCGCCGAGCCCCAACGATGGGATCGCCATGTCCCAGCTCGACTCGACCTCCCGAGCCAGCACGACATCGGACCCCGACGCCCGGCCATCCTCGAAGGTCAGCCAGATTCGGTCGTTTCGGTCGATGTCCACCCAGGGCTTCGCCGCGAACGTCCCGAGACCATCTCCTTCATCGGGAAGCCGCCAGCGTCGCGTCATGCATCGGCCCGCCGAGACGAACGACCCGGGCGGACAGCATGTCCCATCGTCGGCGACGGGCCGCTCGCACGTCGATGACGGGGCCAGCGTGCAAGCGACACTCGGCGCGAGAAGGGCGCAGAAACCGAGGACCGAGGATGCTCGCCGCATGGCGCCAATCGAACCACAAAAGACCAGCGCCGCAAACCCCGGTTGGTGGCTCGCGGCGCTGCTTTCGGTCGAGCCTCCGGTCAGTCGGACGTGGTCATGAGTGGCTCGCGACCATCGGTCTCGGAGGGCCCCCCCGGCACCATCACTTCTTGCAGACGGGGTTGCAGCACAGAATCGCGCGGTTGCCAGCACTCGCGCAACCTCCGGCACAACCCACCTTGTTGCTTTGGTTGCAGAGGTGATCCTGCGACACACCGTCGTAGAAGGTGTCGCCGTCGATGTAGTACGTCAGGCTACCCTTGACGATGCCTTTCGCATCGTTCACGACGCGGAAGTATTCGCCATCCGAGATGTGGCCGGTCGGGTAGGTCCAGTCGTTGCAGCGCCCGCCCGCTCCTGCCTTGTAGGCGCAAACCTTCAAGACGGGGTCGCAGTAGGGCAGCGTTCCCGGACTGGCACACTCGTTGTCCGCCGTGCAAGCCTTGTTGAGCACGGGGTTCGGCACCGACGTCGTGCGATGGAGCCAGTAGCTCATCGTCGGCGAAAGGGCGGCGAGCTCGCCAGCCTGCTCCGCCTTCACGACCTCCTCATACGTGCAGACGTGGTCGGCGCCAACCGCCTCGCACATCGCCGTGCCGGCCGGGAGCCCTTCGAGGCCGCTGTACGACCACTTCGAGGAGATGCCCGCCCCGGTCATCGCCGGGTTCGTCGCGTTCGAGACGACGCTGTTGAAGATTTTCTTGCCCATGCAAGGGTCGACCGTCGCCGTCGTCGAGGTGGTGGAGGAGGTCGACGGGTTCTTGCAGTCCTTCGGGCACTTCCCGGCGGTCTCGTTGTTGATGCCGTCGTCGCAGTCCTCGCCGTAGGGGGCCTGCGGCTGGATGATGCCGTCGCCGCACTTCGGGTTGGTGCAGAGGTTCGTGCAGTTGTCATCGGCGACCTTGTTGCCGTCGTCGCACTCCTCGCCTGCGTCCAGCATGTTGTTGCCGCAGGTCTTGGAGGCATTGCTCGTGCAGTTGTTCTTGCACGTGTCGGTGTCGACGTCGTTGCCGTCGTCGCACTCCTCGCCGGGGTCGAGCTTGCTGTTGCCGCAGGTGCTGCCGCCGCTTGCCATCGAGTTGCTGCCGGAGGACGTGGTCGCGCCGCCCTTGGTGCAGGCGTTCGTACACCCATCACCGTCGTCGCTGTTCCCGTCGTCGCACTGCTCCTCACCCTCGACGATCGCGTTGCCGCAGATGCCGTCGCCGCTGCCGTTCGAGGTGTTGTCGCTCGTGCCGCAAGCGGTCGCGAGTGCGGTGAAGCCCGTGAAGAGGCCGGCAATGCCGAGCCAAGCCATCGAATTCAACTTCATGATGTGGTGGTCCTCCCAGATTCCGAGTGTCTGCCCCGCAGACCCTCTACCGTAGCACACGGCAAGGGGCTGTACAGAAGGGCTCAAACATTTCAGTATGACAATGTCAGGTCTAACGGCGGCAACCAGGCCACCGGGGTCCCGGCTCAGCTGCCCAACTTGAACGTGGCGAGGGCTGGCTTGTCGGCCGAAACGGTCTTGCGCTGCGACCGGGCAGCCTGGCCCGGAGGCGCACACGTCACGGTGTGGGTGCCGACCGACACCGTCGCGTTGAAGCTGCTCCCGCTCCCTTGCGACTTGCCGTCGACGCTCCACTGGCAAGTGCCTCCCGTGGCGATGCCAATCAGCTTGCCGGTCGTACCGCCGCTCGCGGCGGGCTCGGGCTTCGGCTCGGGCTTCGGCTCGGCCTTCGGCTCGGGCTTCGGCTCGGCCTTCGGCTCGGGCTTGGTCTCCGCCTTCGGATCCTTCTCCTTCGCCTTCGGGTCGGAGGTCGGGTTCTTCACGTTCGAAGCCACGGCCGTTCCCGCTTGCGCGCCGCCCGCGGCGTCTGGCGCACTCGTCGGAGTGGCCGCCGGCGCATCCGCAGGCGGCGTCTCGGCGGCGGCAACGGCGACCGGGTCGGTTTTTTCTACCGCTGGCTGCGAGGGCACGGGATCGGCGGGGCCGCTCGTCGGGGAGGAGGTCGCCTTCGTCGAGGCGACGGTCTTCGCTTCGTCTCCACCCTTGTTGAGGACGAGAACCAGCACCACCGCGACGGGGACGATGACGGCCGCAGCGACGAGCGCCCACTTCAGGCCGCTCCCCTTGGCGGGAGCAGCGGCACCGGCGGACCCCGGCGCGGGGCCAGGGAACGCCCCGGGAAACGCATTCGCCGCCGGCTGCGCAACGGTGGCCCCGGGGCCGAACGCCTGCGCAGCGAACGGGTCGCTCGCGAGGCCATGATTGCTACCGAGCGCCGCTGGAACCGAGCTGCGAGCGGGCGGAACGCCACCGCCGAGCCCGCCGAACGGAGAATCGTGCATGAAGCTCGTCGTTTCCATGTCGTTCTCGCCGGCATCGAGCGGCGATTGCATGATCACCGTCGACGAGCCCTCTTCGTCGTCGTCGAGCAACGCGGCGTGACCGGCGGCGAGCGGAGAGGTCGGCGAGATCGCCACCTCCGCCACCTCGGCCGGTGCCGAGTGTGCGATCCGCCCAATCTGGTCGACGAGGAGCTGCGCGTCCGCCGAAGCGAACGGACGCAAGGCGTGCGCGAGCGCGTAAACGCTCCCGAATCGGGAGTTGGGGTCCTTCGCCAGGGCCCACCCGATCACCTGATCGATCTCCCGCGGCAGGTCGGGCCGCAGGCGGGTGAGCGGCATCGGGTCGTCGCGCGAGATCTTCAGCATCAGCTCGGCCATCTCGCCGCTGAAGGCCGGAACCG
>Ga0194129_10003869_pt1 | contig 20478 bp, 17 predicted proteins | sample TA2KigCa35mmetaG_FD_150862 | JGI IMG/M metagenome (GOLD analysis project Ga0194129, IMG submission 150862) | Freshwater microbial communities from Lake Tanganyika, Tanzania - TA2015038 Kigoma Deep Cast 35m | ecosystem: Environmental > Aquatic > Freshwater > Lake | place: Tanzania: Lake...
ACCCATGCCGCCAGCGGCTTGGTGCGATCGCTGCCGGAAGCATCAGCCTCACGCCGACAGACTCAGGCTGATGCCTGTGCCATGGCTCATAAACCTCGGGGTCCGGGGCAGAGCCCCGCGCAGAAACCCAGGCTTTCTACCCACAAATTCTGCTGAAGACCCTGAAGTATTGGCGGCGGCAGGTGGAGGCCGCCGCACTGCGGCGGCCCACGTCCATGAAGCCACGGTCCACGGTGGTGGTCTTCGAGCCCGTGGAGGTGATCCCCCGGCGCTGGATCATGGTGCGATTCCCCGGCGGTGCGACGCTGGAGATCCCGGACGACCGAATCGACCTCGTGCGGCTGGCGATCGACCGCATGGCCTCGCAGGCGGAGTCTGTCTCATGCTGAGCGTCGCGCCAGTTCCGGTGATTTTCCTGCACACGGAAGCCACCGACATGCGCAAGAGCTTCACGGGCCTGTGCGGGCTTATCCGTGGCGTCTTCGGTGACGACCCGACCGACGGCAGCCTGTTCTTGTTCGTGAACGGCCGGCGCGATCGGATCAAGGCGCTCTGGTGGGACGGCGACGGCTTCGTGCTCTGGTACAAGCGGCTCGAGCAGGGGACTTTCGAGGTCGTTTCTGCACGAGGCGGCGAGAAGCGCGTGCGCATCGACGCGATCCAACTCGCGATGATCCTTGGTGGCGTGCGCCTCGAGAGTGTGCGCCGACGCAAGCGATTCAATCGCGCGAGCTGACTGACGTCGCATCGCGTTTGGCATGCGATTATTTTTCACTCGCACATGAATCTACTCTTGCCAATCGCGTCATGATTTGCATGACGCGTGCATGTCATCGCAGACAAAGTTTCCGAGCGACATCGAGGCCTGCCACAGGCTGCTCCGCGAGCAGAACATCTCGCTTGTCGAGAAGGATGTCGTCATCACCGAGTGCCGCACGGTGATCGCGGAACGTGACACCGCGCTCGCCGCCAAGGACGCGCTGGTCGCACAGCAGAACCAGCAGCTTGCCGAACAGAAGGACAAGCTTGCCGAATACCAGCTCCGCCTCGCGGCCGCCCTGCAGGCTGCCTTCAAGAAGCGGATCGAGCGATACCTGAACGATCCGAGCCAGCTGAAGATCGACTTCGGCGACTCGCCCGACGTGGCGGATGCCGCCGAAGGTATCGCCGATGCTGCTTACGAGGCCATCGACGGCTATGAGCGTCGCAGGCAGCAACCCCAGAAGCCCCGCAGTGAACAGCTCCCGGCCCATCTCCCGCGGATCGAGCTGAAGCTGCCGGTCTCTGACGATCAGAAGACCTGCCCGCAGCACGGAGAGCGGGAGGTGATCGGCTACGACTGGCAGGAGACGCTCGAGATCGTGCCGCCGAAGCTCGTCGTCCGCCGCACGGGCATCCCCAAGCTCGCTTGCCGGAAGCACGAGGAGTGCGGCGTCGCGGAGGCCCAGCGGCCCGTCGGACTCGTCGAGGGCAACAGATACGGCACGAGCGTGGCCGCCCAGATCGTCGTCCATAAATACGGCTTCCACTTGCCTGTGTACCGCCAGCAGGACGTCTTCGCCTCCTGCGGCTGGACCCCCGCCCGCAGCACGCTCCAGAACATCCTTCGGGCCACGGCGGAATGCATCCGGCCGCTGGTCTTGCACCTCCGGGAGGTGGTGCGGGCCGGACCGATCATCGGCACTGACGACACGACCGTGACACTCGTGACGCCGAAGGACCTGCCGCCCCCCGACCCACTCGACCCGAAGTCCACCCGAGTCCGCGAGGTGATCGCCGCTGCGCATGCAGAAGCGCGGAAGAGCATCACCGCGCGCATGTGGGCGTATCGGAGCATTACAACGCCGATCGATGTCTTTGACTTCACCGTCAGCCGCCATCGAGACGGGCCGGAGATCTTCCTGGACGGCTTCACAGGCACGCTGATTGCCGACTGCTACGCGGGCTACGACGCGGTGCAGACGAAGAGCGACGGGCGGATCGTCCGCGGGGCCTGCGTGGCGCATGCCCGCAGGAAGGTGTTCAACGCGCGAGACAATCATCCGGCACATGCCGCTGTATTGCTCTCGATGTTCCAGCAACTCTATGACATCGAAGACCGCGCCAAAGACTTCTCGGCAGACGACCGGAAAGCTCTGCGGCAGGCCGAGGCGAAGTCGATCTGGGAACGGATACGTGAATATGTGAACGGCGACGTGGTGGCGAACGTGCTGCCCAAGGAGACGTTCGCGCAGGCCCTGACGTATCTCCGAAACCAGTTCGATCACCTGCTCGTCTATCTCGACGACGGCCTCATGCCGATCGACAACAACCTCACTGAGCAGTTGATGAAGAAGGTGGCCATTGGCCGCAAAAACTGGCTCTTCATTGGTGAAGTCGAGCCGGGGTACCGCGCCGCTGACCTGTTTACGATCGTCAGCAGCGCCGTGCGGAACGACCTCGACGTGTTCGCCAACGTCAAGGATGTGCTCGACCGGCTCCTCGCCGGAGAGACCGACTACGAGGCCCTGCGACCCGACATCTGGCGGCAGGCCCATCCAGAGGCCGTACGCACGTACCGCGAAGAGGAGCGGGCGGCCCGTGCCGATGTGAACAAGGCCCGCCGGGCCCGGCGAAGGGTGTCGCGGAAGTAGCCGCCGCCAGGCTCTGCTCGCCGGTCACCCGGCAGGGAAAGGGGTGGCTGTGGTGTGCGCACACGCACGTGCGACATGCTTCCGCAGGTCGTGTCGCCGCTCGCGGTCCATGTGCTCGTCCACCGCGGCGAGCAGCACAAGCCCTCCAGCACCGGCACGCTCGTCGCCCGGGCGGTGACCGGCGCCACGCGGTATCTCTTCCAACGCGAGACCCGGTTCTTCACGGCCACGGGGTTCCCGGCCGACGCCGTGGAGCCGGGCCGTGAACTCTGGATCCTGCATCCCGGCGGCGACCCGCTGCCGACGTCGCCGGCGATGACCGATGGGGCACGCGGCTCCCGGCAGCCGGTCCTCCTGCTCGACGGCACGTGGCGGCAGGCCGGCGAGATGCTCCGCGCCGTCGAGCGTGTCGGTCGCTGCGTCCGCCTGCCGGATGCGAGCGTTCAGCCGAGCCGCTACTGGCTTCGCGACCAACCGACGCCGACGCAGCTCTCCACCGCCGAGGCGCTCATGGGCGTGTTCCATGGTGTCGGTGAGCACGAGGCGGAGCGAAGCCTGCGGCTGCACTTCGAGTTGCACGTCTACGCCACCCTCCTCGCCCGCGGCAAACGCGAGATGGCGGAGCGCTACCTCGGCCACTCACCGCTGCTCACCGAGGCGACCGAGGTGCTCGACAGGCTGCACGGCCGTTGGGCGAGCGTTAAAAAAAGCTGCCGCCCCACGAGGGGGCGGCAGCCATAGGAATCATGTGGTGGGCTGCATCAACGGCAGGCCCGTCGACTCGCCGTTATCGGCGCAGCCCTCCGGTACAGTCGTGTTTCAAGTGACCACCTCCTTTGCTACGAGATCCCAGCCGTCGCGATCACTGCGAGATCACCGCCGGGCGGTTATCTCCCCAGCCGTCACCGGGGAACGACCGTTGGATTGTAGTCGGTTCCACGGACTTGGCCGAAAGCCTGGTTTGTCGTTCAACTAGCCGGCCTTCAGGACGCACGTCCTCGCCCGGGATCCGTCGATGACGCAGGGAGACGACGCCAACGAGCAACAGCCCGCCGCCGGCGCCTGGCGGACGTGGCTGGCGGTTGGAGCCACCGGATTCGGCGGGCCCGCTGGCCAAGTCGCGATCCTGCACCGCGAGGTCGTGGAGCGGAAGGCATGGCTCACCGAGGAGGAGTTTCTCGCGGCGCTGCGGGTGTGCATGCTGCTGCCCGGGCCCGAAGCGCAGCAGCTGGCGACCTACGCCGGCTGGCGACTGGGCGGCACCGCCGGAGGCCTCGTGGCGGGCACGCTGTTCGTCCTGCCGGGCGCCCTGCTCGTGACGGCGCTTGCATGGCTCCACGCGGCGGGCCGTGACGTGCCCGTCGTGGCGGCGGCCTTCGCCGGCGTGCGGCCGGCGGTGGTGGCGCTCGTCGCACTGGCGGCCTGGCGGATCGGCAGGAAATCGATCCGGTCGCCGATGGCCGCGGCGCTCGCGATCGCCGCCGGCATCGCGCTGGCATGGGGCATGCCGTTTCCCGCGGTCGTCGCGGTCTGCGGCGCACTGGGATGGCTCGTTCCGGCCGGTGCCCCCGAGTCGTCCGCTCGAGAATCGCCGCTTCCGCGCGGCGGCATCATGCGCCACGGCGCAGCGGTCGTCGCCGCTGCGGCGGCCATCTGGGCGGCCTGCTACGGGATCGTGTGGCTGACGGATGCCGCAGGGGGCCGGGCGACCTCAATCGCGACCCTGTTCACGGAAACGACGCTTCTCTCCCTCGGTGGCGCCTATGCCGTCGTGCCGTGGGCCCTCGACGAATCGGTGGCTCGCGGGTGGCTCGACGGGGCCGAGCGGTTTGCCGCACTGGCCATGGGGGAGGCGACGCCGGGCCCGCTGATCCTCGTCGTCACCTTCATCGGGTTCCTCGCGGGCTGGAAGGCGGATCCGGGGGCGGCCCCAGCCGCCGGCCTCGAGGGGGCCGCCACGGCGACGGTGTTCGCATTCCTCCCGTCGTTCGCCATGATCCTGGCGCTGGCACCGGCCGTGCGCTCGATCCGCGCAGGCTCGCGGCTCGGAAACGCACTGACGGCGGTGGGCGCAGCCGTCGTGGCCACGATCGCCATCCTCGCGGTGAAGCTCGCCCGCGAGGCGTTCGTCGAGGGCGGAACGGTCGACGTCGTCACGCTCATCATCTCGGTGCTCGCCGCCGGAGCACTCGCCGGGGCGAAGATCCCCACGCCCATCGTGGTGCTGGCTGCAGCCGTGATCAGCGTGCTGCGGGCGACCGTCTGAACGCCACCCGCGCCGACGACCTCACCGTGGACACGTCATCGGCTACGGCAGAAGGCCACTCGCCGGGCTGCACGAGGACCGTCGCATGCCCGTGGGCCGCTCCCGACGTGCTCCCGTCGACCGCGACGGCCCGGGTCATGATGCCGGAAATTGGTCGGGGGGATTTTCGGGTTTGAGGTTTTGCCTTGGATTTTCTAGGGTGAGTTGCCTCTCGACGGACGACTCGCCCCCCGGAGGAAGCCCATGCACGCCGTTCGCGGATTCCTGTCGCTGCTCGCCCGGCTGATGCTCGCCGCGATCTTCCTGCTCAGCGCCGTCGCCGGGAAAATCATGAACTTCAACAAGACCGTCGAGCAGATGGCGGCGGAGGGGGTGCCCTCGCCGAAGATCCTCCTCGGCGGGGCGATCGCGTTTTTGATCCTCGGCGGGCTCTCGATCGTGCTCGGCTACAAGGGCAGGTTCGGGGCCTTCCTGCTGCTGGTGTTCCTCGGGGCGGCGACGTATTTCTTCCACGACTTCTGGAAGCTCCCCGGCGACACGCCTCCCGAGAAGATGCAGATGGAGGTCATCCAGTTCTTCAAGAACGTGGCCCTGATGGGGGCGATGCTGTTCCTGCTGGCCAACGGCACCGGGCCCTGGAGCCTCGACAACCGCGGAGCCGCGTCTGCAGCCGACGGCGCCGCCGAAGACGACGAGTAGACCGGGAGTTCACCCGCCGGCGGCCAGCAGCATGGTCGCGGCGTGGATGTCGACGATCGAGTCGATGTCGTCGCAGTAGCCTCCCCCGCAGACGATCGCCACCGGTGCGGAGGCTGCATCCGCGGCTGCGAGCACCATCCGATCCCGCGAGCGCAGGCCGGCCTTCGTGAGCCGCAGCCGCCCCAGCCGGTCGCCCACGAACGGATCGGCCCCCGCGATGTAGAGCACCAGGTCGGGCCGGCTCCTCGCGAACGACGCGTCGAGTGCCGCGGCGAGGGCGGCGAGGTAGGCGTCGTCCCCGGCGCCGTCCTCGAGGGGCACGTCGAGTGAGCCGGGCACCTTCCGCAGCGGAAAGTTCCGCGCCCCGTGAATCGAGGCGGTGAACACGTCCGGATCTCCGGCGAAGATGGCCGCCGTGCCGTTGCCCTGATGCACGTCAAGGTCGAGGATCAGGATGCGCCGCACGACGCCCCGGGCCTGCATCTCACGGGCGGCGACCGCGGTGTCGTTGAACACGCAGAAGCCCTCGGCCCAGTCCGGACCGGCATGGTGCGTGCCCCCCGCCAGGCTCGCGGCTCGTCCGTCTTCGAGCGCCGCGGCCGCCGCGTCGACCGCCGCCCCGGTGCTGCGAAGCGATCGCTCCACGAGCTGCGGGCTCCATGGAAAGCCGAGCCGCCTGACTTCCGCCGGGGTCAGCGTGCCGGCGAGGACGCGACCGAGGTAGGCCCGGTCGTGAACGCGGAGCAGTTCCTCGTCGGTCGCGGCATGCGGTTCGACGAACTCGAGCGGCGCTCCGGCGGCCGCATGGGCCTCGAGCCGACGGCGGAGCAGCCCGTATTTCGCAATCGGAAACCGATGCCCCTCGGGAAGCGGCAGCGGATAGCGGTCGGAGGGAAAGAGCCGCATGCGGGCTGCCGGCGGCGGCGTCAGGACCGGCGGCGACGCACCAGCCGGACGGCGAGCAACGCCAGCCCCGCGGCCCCCGCGACACCCGGCTCGGGCACGACGATCATCTGCACGACGTAGCCCGCCTCGCTGCCCGACGTGAAGTTCGCCGTCTCGGCCACGGTGGACAGGCTGAACGAATAGGGGCCCGTGTACGCGGCGTAGGCCACGCCGTCGTGGACCGTGCCGCCACCAGGCGTGGCCAGGTAGTAGTTCCACGAGGCGCTCTGCACGGACGCGAGGAAGGACGTGTCGAGATCGGTGAAGAAGCCCCCCCGGTACACGTCCGCGGGAGTGAGCGACGCCACGTTCAGGAAGACGTCGATCGAGTTCGTCGAGGTCAGCGCGGCGGCGAACGGCGTCGAGGCCGACGTCAGCCGGAGCACGTCGTTGACGCTCGCCGTCCCCGACGACCAGAGCGGCGAGCCGGTGCCGGTGAACGTGAAGTCGAAGTCGAGGCCGGCGGCGCCGCTCACGCTCGGGGCCGTCAGGATGCCGACACCGGTTCCCGGCGACACGGCCCCGGAACCGGCGATCGCCGGCACGCGGCCCGATCCCGCGAGGATGCCCTCGGCCGCCAGCGACACCCCGCTCGAGGAGCCGATCGTGCCGTCCACCACCAGCGTGCCGGCGTGGCCCCACGTGGCGCCGGTGTAGCTGCTCGATCCTGTCAGTTCGAGCCTGCCGCCCGAGAGCGCCAGGCCGCCGGCGCCCGACACGCCCCCCGTGATCCGGGACGTGCCGCTACCCGCGATCTCCAGCAGGAAGCCGGTGCCGGTGTTGATCGCGGCCGCCGTGACGCTCCCCGCGCCGCCGTTCCAGTACTGGTGGCTCCCCAGCGCGATCGTCGACGAGATCGTCTGCCGCGAGGTGTCGTAGTTGGTGATGCCGCCGCGGCCGACGGTCAGCGTGCCGGCGCCGGAGAAGGTGAAGCCCAGCGTGCCGCTGCCGGTCGACTTGAAGTACAGGCCGCGGAGGTTGGCACCGGAGTTGACCGCCACTGCCCGTCCGTTGCCCGCGGCGGTGCCGCTGAAGAGCACGTAGTCGTCCGCCGGGGCCGGAGCCGTCTGCCACGCGTTGTTCGCGGTGATCGAGGTGCTGAGGTTGCCCTCCCACGTATTCGACGGCGCGCCCACCACCCGCAGGGCGAAGCCATCCGGCGTCGTCAGGGCGTTGATCGCCCCCATCACGCCCGAGTTGCCCAGCATGTTGTAGATGTTGACCGTGGTGAAGTCGGTGGCCGCATTGTTGCCGATGATCGTCAGTTCGGCCTGCCCGTCGGGATTGGTCCAGGGAATGAAATCCGGGCTCCCCGAGTCGCCGACCTGGAGCACCACGCTGCGGGTGTTCGACTGGATGTAGATGTTGCTTCCCGTCGTGGTGGTGGCGTTGACGCTCGCCGTGCCGATCCGTGGGCTCTGCGTGCCGTCCGGCCCGCGGCCATACACCAGCAGGGACTGGCCGTTGTAGGTCGAGTTGGTCGTCGACGTCGAGTTGCGGTCGAGCACGCCGTACCGCGGCAGGGCCCGCGTGGTCGCGATCGGCGCCGTGACCTTGCCGACCGCGATGTCGGGGGTCTGGGTGCCGCCGTTGGTGAAGCCGTAGCCGGCGTTGGTCAGCGCCGACTGGGTGACGGAGTAGACCGAGCCGGCACCGTCGAGCAGGTCGATCGTCGTCGCACCGCCGTAGTGCACGGTCGCCAGGAAGTGCTGCGGGGTGAGGAAGCCGAAGCTCTTGGTCGGATCGCTCGCGGACCAGCCGACGCCGAGCCACGAATAGCCCGCGCCCACGAACGAGCCGCTGGTGTTGGTCACCGGCGCCGTGGGAAACCCGCTCGTGAACCGGTTGTTGACCGTGGCCGAATAGCCGATCACGTCGAGGGCCCGCGCGGCCCGGACGCCGAGGGCGGGCACGAGCACCCCGGCGAGGAGCGCGATCCAGATCCGGTCGGTCTTGCGGCTGGCTGCCATGCATCCGCTCCCGACTGCCGCGGCTCGGCTTCTCCTGACGCCGCCCCGCCGCAGATGAAGTCTACACCACGCGGGGCTTCACCGCGACCGCTTGGCCGGCTTCCGGCGGGTCTTGGCCTTGGCGCGGCCGCGGCCCGCATCCTCCCGGCCGTCGACGAGCACGTCCACCTTTCCGGTCTCCACCCGATAGAGCCAGCCGTGGATCCGCGGCAGCAGCCCCTTGGCATGCATGTTGCGGATCAGCGCCAGATTCCTGAGGTGCTTGATCTGCAGCTTGACGTTCTCCTCGGTGAGCACCGCGAGCTTCTCCTCCCGCGAGAGCTTCCGCTCCTTCGCGATCCGGTTGGTCGCCTCCTTCGCGCCCGTCGCGATGCACAGCCAGTCGGCGATGTAGTTCTCATGCACGCCGTCCTCGATCGCGGCGATGCCCCCGCAGCGGGTGTGGCCGCAGACGATGATGTCCTCGATCTTGAGGTGCACCACGCCGTACTCGAGGATCGCCGAGATGTTGACGTCGTTGAAGGCGATGATGTTGGCGACGTTGCGGTGGACGAACATCGTGCCCGGCTTCGAACCGGTCATCTGGTGCTCGCTGACGCGGGAGTCGGAGCAGCCGATCCAGAGCACCTTCGGCCGCTGCTTGGCCGCGATCGCCTGGTAATACGCCTCGTTGGGGCGGAACTCGCCCGACACGAACTTCGTGTTTCCAGTCAGCAGTTCGTCGATCATGTCGCTCATGGCGGCCGCGGCTCCGGGGTGCGGCGTGGGATCAACCTCCCCACGTCGGACGAGGGTACCAAGCCGGACATCCGCAAACCACCGGCGGCGGGCCGGGATTTGCCCTTGCACCGCCGCGACCATCGCGCGAAAGTCTCGGCTTTCCGGCGGCAGGCCGGACCGGGAGCCGGACGATGGGTTTCGAGCAACTCGCGAGCAACTGGCAGGCCGTGCTCACGGCGGCGGTTCTGGCCGTCACGGTCGGGGCGCTGCTGCTCGTCCAGCGGGCGCCCGACATGGTGATGATCGGCGGCGTCGTGCTGCTGCTCGCCGCCGGCGTGATCGCGCCCGACGAGGCCCTCAAGGGCATGAGCAACGAGGGCATGATCACGGTCGCCGCCCTGTTCGTGGTGGCCGCCGCGGTCGAGCGAACCGGCGCCCTGGGGTCGCTGGTCGACCGGGCCCTCGGCCGGCCCCGTTCCCTGGCCTCGGCCCAGCTGCGGACCACGATCGGCCCCGGCGTGATCTCCGCCTTCACCAACAACACGCCCGTCGTCGCCCTGATGGTGCCCGCCATCCGCGACTGGGCCAAGAAGCACCGCCTGAGCCTCTCGAAGCTGCTGATGCCGATGAACGCGGCCGTGATTCTCGGCGGCCTGTGCACGCTCATCGGCACCAGCACCAACGTGGTCGTCAGCGGACTGGTGGCCGCCAAGCGGGGCCAGCCGCTGGCGATGTTCGACATCACCTGGCTCGGCGTGCCGCTGTTCGTGGCCGGCCTGGCCTACGTGCTGACGGCGAGCCGCTTCCTGCTCAAGAACCGCAAGCCGCCGATGAGCGCCAGCGACGACCCGCGGCAGTACACGCTGGAGATGGTGGTCGAGCAGGGGAGCCCGCTGGCGGGCCGCACGATCGAGCAGGCCGGGCTCCGGCACCTCCACGGCTTGTTTCTGATGGAGATCGACCGCGGCGGCCACGTGATGGCCGCCGTCGCCCCGACGGAAGTTCTCCAGGCGGGCGATCGGCTGGTGTTCGTGGGCGTGATCGACTCGGTCGTCGAACTGCAGAAGATCCGCGGGCTGCGGCCGGCGACCGATCAGGTCTTCAAGCTCGACGACCCGCGGAGCGAGCGGGTGCTCGTGGAGGCGGTGGTGTCGCCATCCTGCCCGCTGGTGGGCCGCACGATCCGCGAAGGACGCTTTCGCTCGACCTACGGCGCCGTGGTGATCGCCGTGGCCCGCGACGGCGAGCGGCTGCAGATCAAGATCGGCGACATCGTCCTGCAGCCCGGGGACACGCTCCTGGTGGAGGCGGGCCCGGCGTTCATCGATCGGCAGCGGACCAACCGCCACTTCTACCTCGTCAGCGAGGTCACCGGCTCCACGCCGCCGCGGCACGACAAGGCCTGGATCGCCTGCACGGTGCTGTCGGCGATGGTGCTGGCGGCCGCCCTCGAACTGGTGCCGATGGTCGCGGCGGCGCTCGTGGCCGCGGTGGCGGTGGTGGGCCTGCGGTGCATCTCGTCGAGCGAGGCCCGCCGCGCGATCGAATGGGAGTCGCTGCTCCTGATCGCGGCCAGCTTCGGCCTGGCCCGGGCCCTGGAGAAGACGGGCCTCGCCGAGGCGATCGCCCGGACGACGATCAATGCCGCCGGCGACAACCCGCACGTGGTGCTGGCCGCCCTGTACCTCGTGGCCATGCTGTTCACGGAACTGATGAGCAACAACGCCGCCGCGGTGCTGACCTTTCCGATCGCCTGGCGGACCGCCGGGGACCTGGGCGTGAACCCGATGGCCTTCGTGATGGCGATCACGGTGGCGGCGAGCTGCGGCTTCGCGACGCCGATGGGCTACCAGACGAACCTGATGATCTACGGGCCCGGGGGCTACAAGTTCCGCGATTACGTGCGGTTCGGCGGCCCCCTGAACCTGCTGGTGATGGCGCTGACGGTGGCGCTGGCCCCGCTGATCTGGCCCTTCCACGCGAAGTGACGCGGTTTCCAACGGGCCGACACGGGCATAGTCTAGGGGTGCGGATGCGGCGGCATCCCGCCCGAAGGACGGCATGAGCGACATCCTCTTCCACTACCATCGCGTCAATCCGACGACCTGGTTCTACCTGTCCTCGCTGCTCACGATCGCCCTGTTCTTCAAGTTCAACCGGCTGCTGAGCATCCGCAACCTCGACCTCGTGGGGCTGATCCTCCTGGCTCCCGGGATCCTCGCCGTCGAGTACGGCGGCTACAAGGCGAGCGTCACCGACCAGCAGCTGGGCTTCGTCTGGATCTTCGCCGTGTCGGCCGCCTTGCTAACGCGGATGCTCTGCGACTCGATGATGGTCCGGCGGCCGATGCTGGAGCCGAACCTGAGCACCGGCGGGCTCCTCTTCCTGGGAGCGGCACTGCTCGTCTTCCTGCTGGCCAACGTGATTTCCACCAGGCCGCAGCGTGACGACGTGGCCGGAGCCGCCACGGCCGCCCGTCTGGAAGCCCGGGACGCGGAGGTCGACGTCGACCAGCTCGCCCGGCTCGGACCGGGCTACCCGCTGCTCTTCCTGCTGCCGCAGATCTCGACGCAGCGGATCTTCTTCGCGCCCGACCCTTCGGCGGTACCGGCCGATCCCGGCGAGGCGGGCCGACGGATGGTCAACGAGACCACGGCCCGCGTGATGGCGATCGCCTCCCAGCTGGCGATCGTGGCGGGCATGGTGTTCGTCGGCTGGCGGCACTTCGAGAACGCCCGCCTCGGCATCGCCGCGGCGGTGCTCTACCTGCTGCTTCCTTACACGGCGACGATGACGGGCCGCGTCGACCACGTGCTGCCCGGGGCGCTGGTGATCTGGGCGATCGCCGCCTACCGCCGGCCCGTCGTCGCGGGCGTCCTGATCGGCCTGGCGATCGGAACCATCTACTACCCGGTCTTCCTGCTGCCGCTCTGGTGCAGCTTCTACTGGGAGCGGGGCGTGAGGCGGTTCGCGCTGGGCGTGGCCGTAGCCCTGGCGTGCCTGGTGGTGGCCCTGTGGTTCACGTCCCCCGATACGACCGTGCTGCTCGGCCAGCTGCGGCAGATGTTCGGCTGGATCTTCCCGAGCGAGGTGTCGCTGGAGGGCTTCTGGGCCCTGCCCTCCCAGGATCCGGTCTTCCGCCTGCCGGTGCTGGCCGGCTTCGTGGCGCTGATGGCCACGCTGGCGATCTGGCCCACGCCGAAGAACCTCGGCACGCTGCTGAGCTGCACCGCCGTGGTGCTCCTCGGCAGCCAGTTCTGGAAGGCCCACAACGGCGGCCTGTTCATGGCCTGGTATCTGCCCGTGCTGCTGCTGGTGGTGTTCCGCCCGAACCTCGAAAACCGCGTGGCCGTCCTGATGCTTTCGCCCGAGTGGTTTCCGCGCCGGCGGGCGGCCTAGAGCTCCTTGTCAGAGGGTGAATCGCCGGCTCGTTTTCAACCGCGGCGGGGATCGAAATCCGCGGGAGGTGCGTTCCGCGCCGCGAGCCAGCGCCGCCATGCCGCGGCATCCCATTCGAAGTTGGCGCCGGTGAGGGTCACGAGCGCCTCGAGCACCGCGGCGTTCCGGGCGTCGACCAGCGATCGCTTCGGCCCGCCCCCCATCGCCATGCCGCCTCCGGACGGGGTGAAGGTCGCCGACATCTGCCCCTCCGGCGCGTCGGCGCCGACGATGTGCCTGGTCGTGAGCGCGTCGATGAGCGGCCCGACCGCCTCCTGGCGGTCGAGCCGGGCGAGCGCCTCCGCGGCGCGGTTCACCTGGCCGTTGTCGGCACTGCGCAGCGCCGCGGTGAGCGTCGGCAGCGCCGCCTGCGGCATCGTCGACGCGAGCCGCTCGCAGGCGGTGATCCTGGTCTCGGGATCGGCATGATCCAGCGCGATCGACACGAGCACCCGCGCGGCGTCGGGTGAGGGGATCCGGGCCAGCGCTTCGACGTACCAGCCGCGCACCGTCGGCGACGGCTCCTTGACGATCGCCGCGGCCAGGGCCGACACCGCGGCGGGGTCGGCGAGTTCGCGGATCTCCTCCGCGGCGCGGTCCCCGCTGCCCAGGTCGTCGGCCTCGCGACGGAGCCGCTCCAGCCGCCGCGACCATTCCCGCTGGGCCAGGCTGAACCGCTCGTTCCGCTCGATGAGATCGATCTCCTGCACGGTCCGCCAGGCGCCGCGGTAGCGGATCAGGCCGCGCTTGGCCATCAGTTCGTGCTGCGTCGGCTGCGCCGGCTCGGACTCCGCCGGGGCGATCCCGGGACCCATGGCCACGAGCACCAGGGCCACGAACACCAGGGCCACGAGCACCGGGTCCGCGACGTGAGGCAGACGTGGATGGAGCGTGGGCATGCCTGGCAACCCGTCTCGCGTGACCCGCGACCGTCAATCTTCGGTCACGTCACGCTCAAGTCTCCGATCATTCTGGCATAGTTCGCCACCACGCGGATCACCAGCATGGCGACCAGGCAGGCCACGCCCGCCCAGGCGATCATGCCGACCGCCTGGACGACGGCCGCAGAGGCCCGGGCTGCCGACGCATCGAGCCGGTCCGCCACGCGGTCGAGCGCCTCCGCGGTGGTTCCCGTGGTCTCGCCGACGGCCACCGCGTCGATGGCGGCTCGGGGCAGGCCCGCGCACGCCGTCAGCGCCTCGGGCAGATCACGGCCGCTGCGAAGGAGCTCTTCGACGCGGCGACGATCGGCTCCGACGCCCGGCGCCGCCCGCGATGCGAGCTCCACCATCTCGCCGACGCCGATGCCCGCGTGCGCGGCCAGCGATGCCGCCCGGCACCAGGCGGCAGACTCGGCCGCGAGCGCAGCCGACCCGACGCCGGGCAGCCGCCGGGCCACCGCCCAGGCCCAGCCCCGCCGTCGCCAACTGCCGCGGGCGGCCGCCGCGAGCCCGCATCCAGCGCCGGCCACGAGGGCGACGGCCAGCAGGAACACCGCGGCGGCGCGGCCGCCGACCAGCCCGAATCCGAGGATGTCGCCCGCGCCTCCCGCGCCGCCGCGGACCATCCCGGGCGCCGCGATCACCACGGCGATCGCGACCAGTGCCACCACGAGGCGAATCGCCGGACCGACGACCGCGGCCCGCAGGGCCCGCCGCGTGGCCAGCGATCGCGTGATCGTCCGGGAGAGCTCGGCGAGAACCTCGGCCAGCCGTCCCGTGCGGTCGCCGACCCGCAGCATGCCCGACACGAACTCCGGCAACGTGTCGCCTGCAGCCGCGCACGCCTCGCCCAGACCGTCGCCCACCGCGAGCCGCGCGGCGACCGCCTCGACCGGCGCGCGGAAGCGGTGCGGCACCCGTCCGGCCTCGGCCGCCCACGCCCTGCGGAGGTCGATGCCGGCCGACATCGCGATCCCCAGCCGGTGGAACATCTCGGCGAGAATCGCGTCGGGAATCCGCGGTGCACCCGCCATCTGCCCTCGCAGCCGCCTGCCGCGGCGGTTCTAACACACGGCCGCGGCATCTGGTACAACCGCCGCTCTCGCCTTCGCACCGCTGCCGCCATGACTTCCAGACCCCACTGGCCCGTCGTCGCGATCGTCGGCGTGGGCATGATCGGCGGATCGATCGGCAAGGCCTTGAAGGATCGCGGCCTCAGCGGGCGGGTGCTCGGCATCGGCCGCTCGAAGGCGTCGCTCGGGCAGGCGCTCGAGGCGGGCTGCGTGACCGACGTGGCCACCGACATCGCCGCGGTCGCCGACGCCGACGTCGTGGTGGTGGCGACGAGCGTGGGCACGATCCCGGCACTCCTCGACGCCGTCGACGCGGTCGTGCGCCCCGGGACCCCGCTCACCGACGCCGGCAGCACGAAGGCGTCGATCGTGGCGGGCTGGGAAGCTCGGCGCCGGAGCCGCCGCGGACGGTTCGTCGGCAGCCACCCGATCGCCGGCAGCCACCGCCGCGGCCCCGGCGCGGCCGATGGCGACCTGTTCACCGGACGCGTGACGGTGGTCACCGCGGCCAAGGCGACGCCCCGTCTCGACGCGGAGGAGATCGGCGGCTTCTGGGCGGCGATCGGTTCGACCGTGTTCATGATGCCACCGAAGGATCATGACCGCATCCTCGCCGGCACCAGCCATGCGCCGCACCTGATCGCCGCCGCCCTCGCCGCCGCGACCCCCGCCTCGGCCCGGCCGTTCACCGCGGGCGGCTGGCGCGACACCACGCGGATCGCGGCAGGCGACCCCGAACTCTGGGCCGACATCCTCCTCGACAACGCCGCCCCGGTGGCCGTCGCCATGTCTCGCTTCGCGGCGGCCGCAGAGCGGCTGCTGACGGCCGTCGAGCGGGGCGATCGGCGCCGGCTCGTCGAGCTGCTGGCCGGCGCGAAAGAAAGCCGCGATGCTCTGGGAAGTTGACGTCTCGCTGCGGGATCCGGCCGGCGACCACGCCGGCCGCGACGTGGCCGCCGGGGCCGTGGAACTGGGCGTCGCAGCGTGCACGCGGGCCCGCACGGCGGCGGGCTGGCTGATCGAAGGCAGCGTGTCGCGGGAGGACGTGGAGCGGCTGGCGGCCACCCTGCTCGCCGATCCGGTGACCGAGTCGTTCGTGGCCGACGCGGCGGGCGCGGGGCGGCTCGTCGAGCCGCTCGACGGCCTGCCGACGGTGGTGCACGTGCTGCCCAAGGTGGGCGTCACCGATCCCGCGGGCCTGTCGGCCCAGGCCGCGGCCGCGGCGCTCGGCCACTGCGTCACGATCCGCAGCCTGCGGAAGTATTGGCTGCCGCCGCTCCCCGCGGCCGACGTCGACCGGCTCGCCGACCGGCTGCTGGCCAACGACGCCATCCAGGACGTGGTCGCCGGCCCGCTGACGATCACCCCGCTCGCCGGAGGCCGGACGTGGGCCTACGCGCAGCAGGCCGTTCCGCTCACGGGCCTCGACGACGCGACGCTCGAGGCGCTCAGCCGCGACCGCTGCCTGGCGCTCTCGGTCGGCGAACTGCACGCCGTCCGCGATCATTTCGCGGGCCTCGGCCGCGAGCCCTTCGAGATCGAGTTGGAGACGATCGCGCAGACGTGGAGCGAGCACTGCTGCCACAAGACGCTCACCAGCGCCGTCGACCACGCGGGCCCGGCCGGGTCCGTCCGCTACGGGAACCTCCTCAAGGAGACGGTGTTCGCCGCCACGCGATCGATCCGGGAGGCGCTCGGCCCGCAGGACTGGTGCGTGAGCGTCTTCCGCGACAACTCGGGCGTGGTGCGGTTCGACGGCGACCACGACATCTGCGTCAAGGTGGAGACGCACAACCATCCCTCCGCGATCGAGCCCTACGGCGGCGCGGCGACGGGACTCGGCGGGGTGATTCGCGACGTGCTGGGCACCGGGCTGGGCGCCAGGCCGATCGCCAACCTGGACGTGTTCTGCGTGGCTCCGCCCGACACGCCGGCCGCCGCCGTTCCGCCGGGCACGATCCCGCCGCGACGCTTGCTCGCAGGCGTGGCCGCCGGCGTCCGCGACTACGGCAACCGGATGGGCATCCCCACGATCGCCGGGGCGGTGGCGTTTCATCCCGGCTACATCGGCAACCCGCTGGTGTTCTGCGGCACGGTCGGCATCATGCCCCGCGGCCACGCCGACGCGGCCGCGGAGCCCGGCGACCTCGTGGTGGTGGCCGGCGGCCGCACCGGCCGCGACGGCATCCACGGGGCGACCTTCTCCAGCATCGAACTCACCAGCGTGAGCGAGACCGAGAGCGGCGGGGCCGTGCAGATCGGCCACGCGATCAACGAGAAGATGCTCGTCGACTTCGTGCTCGAGGCTTCACGCCAGCGGCTGTTCCACGCGATCACCGACTGCGGCGCCGGCGGGCTCTCGAGCGCCGTCGGCGAGATGGGGGCCGCGCTGGGCGCCACGGTCGACCTCGACAAGGTGCCGCTGAAATACGAGGGGCTGTCGGCGACCGAGGTCTGGATCTCGGAGGCCCAGGAGCGGATGGTGCTCTCGGTCGCGCCGGGAGACTGGCCGGCGCTGGCGAAGATCGCGGCCGCCGAGGGAGTCGAGGCGACGGCGATCGGCACCTTCACCGGCTCGGGGCGGATCGTGCTGCGGTGGCGGGGGGCGGTGGCCGGCGACCTCGACTGCCACTTCCTCCACGAGGGCCGGCCACGGCAGCGGCTCGTGTCGCGGCACGAGCCGGCGGCCCGCGGGCCGCTCGCCTGGGGGGCTGACGCGGCGCTGCCGCGGGCGCTGCTCGACGTGCTCGCGCTGCCCGACGTCGCGAGCAAGGAGCGGATCATCCGCCAGTACGACCACGAGGTGCAGGGCTGCTCGGTGCTCAAGCCGCTGCTCGGCCCGGGGGCGGGCCCGGCCGACGGCACCGTGATCCGCGGCGTGCTGGGCCGCAGCCGCGGCATCGTGCTCGGCGTCGGCCTGCGGCATCACCTTGGCCGGCTCGATCCCTACCAGATGGCCGCCGGAGGGATCGTGGAGGCGATCGCCAATGCGGTGGCCGCGGGCGCCGATCCCGACCGCATCGCGCTGCTCGACAACTTCTGCTGGGGCGACACGCGGCGACCGGACTCGCTGGGCACCCTCGTCGAAGCCTGCCGCGCCTGCCACGACCTCGCGGTCGCCTTCGCGGCCCCGTTCGTGAGCGGCAAGGACAGCCTCAACAACGTCTTCTCCTACGTCGATGACGCCGGCGTCGACCGCGAGATCTCGATCCCGCCCACGCTCCTGGTGACGGCGCTCGGCCAGCTCGACGACGTGAGGCGGGCGATCTCGCCCGATCTCAAGGCCGCCGGCAACCGCCTGGCGATCGTGGGCGAGACGCGGGCCGGGCTGGCCGGCAGCCAGCTCGCCCTCACCGGCCGCGTGTCGGGAGGGGACGTGCCGACGGTCGACATCGCATCCTGCCGCGGCTCGATCCGCGCCGTCGCCGCGGCCTGCCGCGCGGGCCTGGTGCAGGCCTGCCACGACCTCTCCGATGGCGGGCTGCTCGCGGCCGTCGCCGAGATGTCGATCGCGGGCCGGCTCGGCGCCCGGATCGACCTGGCCGCCGTCCCGGCCGCGGCGGAGGCCGCGGCCCACGACCTCGCGGTCGCGTTCTCGGAGAGTCCGGGGCGGTTCCTCTGCGAGGTGCGGCCGGAGCACGTCGCCGACTTCGCCCGCGGCCTCGATGGCATCCCCTGGGCCTGGATCGGCGGCGTGACCGCCTCTCTGGAACTGGAGATCCGGTCGGACTCTGGTGCAGTCGATCGGATCGGCGTCGCCGACCTCGCGCGGGCCTGGCGCAGGGAGGAGGCCTGAATGCTCGCTCCCCGCGCCCTCGTCCTGCGTGCTCCGGGCACCAACTGCGACCACGAGACCGCGCATGCCTTCGAACGGGCCGGCGGCCTCGCCCGCCGGATTCACGTCCGCGCGCTCGCGGAACGACCCGCCCTGCTCGACGACTTCCAGATCCTCTGCATCCCCGGGGGCTTCTCCTACGGCGACGACATCGCGAGCGGCCGGATCCTCGCCGTGGAGTTGAAGACCCGGCTCGGCGACGCGCTGCGGCGGTTTCGCGACGGCGGCGGCCTCGTGCTCGGCATCTGCAATGGCTTTCAGGTGCTCCTCCAGACCGGGCTGCTGCTCGCCGACCCCGTGACGCACGAGCCGCAGGCCGCGCTGGCCCACAACACCTCCGGACGCTTCGTGGACCGCTGGGTGCGGCTGGCGTGCGCCCCCAGCCCGTGCGTGTTTCTCAAGGGACTCGGCGATCTCGAACTGCCCGTGGCCCACGGCGAGGGCCGCTTCGTGCTCCGCGATCCGGCGCAGCTGGCGGCACTTCGCGCCGCCGGCCAACTGCCGATCACCTACGCGCCGGACGACGCGGGTGTGTCGACCAATCCCAACGGTGCCGTCGGCGACGTTGCGGGAGCCTGCGACCCGACCGGCCGGGTGTTCGGCATGATGCCGCATCCCGAACGGTTCCTCGACGCCACCCAGCACCCGGCCTGGCCCGGACGCCTCGATCCCGCCGCTCCCGGCGCCGGGTTCTCGATCTTCGTCAACGCCGTGAAGGCGACGGCCTAGCGCTCCGTCACGGCTAGAAAGTCGGATTTGTGCAGGGCTCTGGAAATGGGATGCTTCCGACAACACGGAGGTGTCCCATGCGAAAGAAGTATGTCGTGCGGTTGACGGCGAAGGAACGCCGGATTCTGCGAGATGTTGTCGCGAAGCTCACCGGGTCGAGCCAGAAGGTCCGGCGGGCGCAGATGCTCCTGAAGGCCGATCAGGCCGGCCCGGCTTGGACAGACGAGCGAATCGCAGAGGCGTACGATAGCCGAACTCGTACTGTCGAGAAACTGCGAGAGCGCTTTGTGACCGAGGGTTTCGAGCAAGTCTTGCACGGCAAGCAGCGAGAGAAGCCGCCCACGGAAAAGATTCTCAGCGGCAAGCAGGAGGCTCAGTTGATCGCCCTCCGATTGAGCCCGCCTCCCAAGGGATACGCCAACTGGAGCCTGCGGCTCTTGGCCAGGCGTGTCGTCGCACTTGAAATTGCCGACTCCATAAGTCATGAAACGGTGCGTCGGACGCTAAAAAAACGGAATGACCAACCGCAAGATCGAATACTGGGTCATTCCTCCCAATGCCGACTCGGAGTTCGTCGCTTCGATGGAGATGGTGCTCGACACCTGCGAAAAAGCGTACGACCCGACCCATCCCGTGCTGTGTATGGATGAGCAGCCGGTTCAACTCATCAAGGAAACCCGCGAGCCGATCCCAGCCACTCGACGGCACGCGAAGCGGATCGACTACGAGTATGAGCGTGCCGGCACGGCAAGCATCTTCATGTTTACCGAACCGCTCGCGGGTTGGCGTGAAGCAACTGCGAGGCCGACCAAGACGAAACTGGATTGGGCGATCGAAATGGCCCGCCTGATGGACGGTCGCTATCGCAAGTGTCCGATGGTGACGGTCGTGTGCGACAATCTCAATACCCACACGATCGGCGCGTTCTACGAGGCGTTCCCACCGGCGCGGGCGCGGGCCCTGGTTCGGCGGCTTCACTTCTGCCACACGCCGAAACATGGCAGTTGGCTGAATGTCGCCGAGAACGAACTCAGCTCCATGACAAGGCAATGCGTCTCAGGCCGACGGTTCAACGCCCTGCCGAAGTTGCAATCCGAACTGTCTGCCTGGTCCACGGATGCCAATACGAGGCAACGTGGTGTCGACTGGCAGATGAGAGTCAAAGACGCCCGCGGAAAACTCAAGTTCCTTTATCCGAAAATCAAGACGTGACGGAGCACGAGCGCGGC
>Ga0194129_10003874_pt1 | contig 20466 bp, 17 predicted proteins | sample TA2KigCa35mmetaG_FD_150862 | JGI IMG/M metagenome (GOLD analysis project Ga0194129, IMG submission 150862) | Freshwater microbial communities from Lake Tanganyika, Tanzania - TA2015038 Kigoma Deep Cast 35m | ecosystem: Environmental > Aquatic > Freshwater > Lake | place: Tanzania: Lake...
TGTGCCTTTTGAGCAGCTGACAAAGACCGCGGGGCAGTTTTTGGATCAAAAACATGTGTTGCAATTTCTTTTACTTCAAGCTCTTCTTCGTCTAAGGTACGTTCTTCTTCAACCTCTTCAGTGTTTGTTCTAAGATCATCCCCTAAATTATCCTCTCCCAAAATCTCATCTTCTTCCATTGGTTGATCGTTAATGGCAACGTCTGTGGCATCATCGTCATCCCCTGATGTTTCTCCATATTGAACGTCTCCACTGCCCACTCTTGATGAGGATCGAAGACGTTGGGTCCCAACTTTTTGACTTCCTTCCAAAATACGCTCTAGGGCTTGTTCTGCTGTTTCTCCTTCTTCTTTTGGAATCATATCCGCGAGTGTATTATATTGCTCTTCCCAATTGCTTCCTTCTTTTTCTTCTGTTCCTTTTTCTTGGGACGCTTTATTGATTCTTTCTTCAATAATTGTTGCAAGATCGCTCTCTTCTTCAACCCCTAAGAGGGTTGCAATTTCTTTAAGTTTAGCTTCAGCCTGTTGACAAGACTGGGTCTGACCAGCGCCCCCTAAATTACTATTTTGAGAGCTGTCCATATCGTCGCCGTCATTTCCAGTTCCATCCGCTTGGCCTTGCGCTTGCAATTGCTGATTTTGCATTTGAACCATATAAAGCTGTTGCATAAGCATCTGAACCCGTTGCTGTAATTGCGCAGCGTTCATCTGAGCAGCTTGAGCCATTTGAGTCGCTTGTACGTTGGGCGTCATCATTTGAGGCATCATACGGCCACCAGGATACCCACCGCCAGGATAGCCCCCATAACCACCGCCCATCATACCAGCTTGCACCATGCCACCGCCCATCATGTTGTTTTGCATCATGCCACCGCCCATCATACCGCCTTGCATCATGCTACCGCCAGGCGCCATAGCACTACCCGTAGCCGCCCGATTGTTGATCATTTGCGTTTGAAGATTTGTTGTCTTGGAAAGGTCCCCATAATAACTTGAAAGACGCGTGTAGATGTCATACTTCGTTACTGTACTGAGCTTTGTTGAAACCATCTGCCACTGACCTCCGGATTGTTGTGGCAATTGAACCACAATCCCATCACTTGGGTCAGATGCCCCTGTGGGCATCCCAGCACCGCCTTGAGAACCGGCACTTGCACCCCCCCCAAAACCCATGGAACCACTACTACCAGCTGAGCCACCCCCTCCGCCAGTACCAGCGCCACCAAAGCCACCACTTCCATCATCCCCATTATAAGAATCATTTGCCGATTGGCAGTTGCTAATCATCAAAATAATGGCAATAACCAAAGGGAGTTGCCTAATAAACTTTTCCACTCCCATTTTATGCATGCTCTCCTATTTTGGTTTTTATTAGCCTATACGTTACCCAAGCCTTCATCGTCATCGACAGGACTTTGATTTCCGCTTTCTTCTCGTTTTGCTAAGCCTTCAGCAAGCGCAGCACGATCAACAAGTCTTCTACGTCCTACAGGCTGTGGAACATCGCTATTGCCAGTTGTTGCTTCAGGTTTTTTTGAAGCTGGCTTAGAAACTGGTCTAAAGACTGAAGTACTTTTAGGTTGAGTTCTAGAAACAACTGGCGCAGGAGAAACAACTGGCGCAGGAGAAACAACTGGTGCAGAAGGTGTTCGTGCTGGACGAGGAGAACGGTTACTACCAGAAACCCTTGGTGTCACTTTTTCACGAGGCGCTTGAGATGTAGCCTGTGGTGTTGGTTGTTTTACTGTTGGTTGTGCCCCTTTTTGCTCTTCTTCTTCATCTTCTTCTTTTACCTCAGGCTCTTGAGGGATTACTCTTTGTGCTTCCTCCTCTTCCTCCAAGGGTGTTTCCTTAATAACGGGATTAAAAGCCTGACAAATAGCTTTTTTCAAAAGGGCAAGTTCTTCTTTTAATTTTTGGGCCTCGTGCCCAGGAATTTTTTCAGCAACAGTGCCTAGAGAAGATTCTCCTGCGTCTACACTTGTTGCCTCTTCTTCTTTTACTGCTTTCGAAGGAGTCCAAGACTTCCAATACTCCCGAAGAGCTTTTCGAGCCACCAAGGCAAAGCCCCTACACTCTTGAACAAAAATCCATCCGTCTGTAGCCCACCCTTTCTTATCCTGTGTTCTAAGCCTTTGAGGATAAATACTTGCTTCAAGGCTTTTGAGACCCTGTGCTATATCATTTTCTCGTGCGCCTTTCTGTTCAAGAAGCTGGCGAAATCGCTGAATGTCATTTTCAAGATAAAGCGCACAGTACTGGACCTCTAAGCTCCAATTATTGCCTGTTGCTGGCAATTGCTCAGGATTAGACGGCAGATTCTTTGTTTGTTTTCCCGCTTTGGTTTTAATGGCTTGACCTGTTTTTGGATCCAAAAGATCTTTCCCAGCACTGGTAAAGGGATCGCCTTTCGATGCAAGCGCCACATCCAATACCATCAAACAAATCACACCATAGAAAAGGCAGTAAAAGCTACTTCGACTGAGCGTACGCATCGATAGAATGCTCCCTAATTTATTATATTTTCTTTTACTATACCAAGAAAACTGACTTTAGGTAAAGGAAAATTCATTTTGTGGGGTTAGACCGTCTAAGACGATAAAAGAGGTCTGTATCTCATTACAAATAAAGGTTTTTCAAAAAGTTTTCTGCTTTTAAAACAACCGATTTTTGTGCTCTGATCATTTGACTATTTTAAATTCATTTGCAAAATAGTCAAGACTATTTGGAATTTCACTTCAAAATAGTCAGAAAACACCCCCCTTTTTAATAGATAAATTTTTTAGCTATTTCTTTTTTTAAAAAATGTGATATGATGGAAATAATAAAAAAAGTAAATAAAAACAGAGAGGTGTGCCATGTCCATTCATGAACGTCTATCAAACTTACAGATCAAATATGATTATCTTGACTGTCAAATTCGCCAAGAAATGAACCGACCGATTCCAAGTTGTGAACTTTTAAGAGATTTAAAGAAACGGAAATTCCGTTTGAAAGAAGAAATGCTTGCGCTGATGGTTTAAGGCCATTAACCGCAGCCCGAACCTCCCTAGCCTTAGACTCGCCGTTTCCAAATCTTTGGGAGCGGCTTTTTTTATTGGCTAACGGTTTGATGAGATAGTTCCAAATATAAGAATGCTATAAGTGGAACTATCTTTTAAGCTCTTTGTTTAGTCAATAAAATAAAGGGTTTTAGGGCTTTTGTTTTTTTGACAAGAAAATAACTTTTGCTAAAATCCCCTCAAACTTTTCCTTGAAAAATCCATGCTACTAAAGTACTTCTAAGGGAAAGGTCTCTCTGATGAAGTTTTTATTTTGTGGCGATGTTGTTGGAAAAAGTGGGCGTGATGTGGCATGTCATCATATCCCTTTGCTCCGGAAAAAATTGAATCTTGATTTTGTCATCATTAACGCTGAAAATGCCGCCCATGGTTTTGGCATTACTAAAAAAATTGCTGACCAATTTTATGCAAGTGGGGTTGATGTTATTACAACAGGCAATCACATTTGGGACCAAAAAGAAACCATTGCCCATATTTCAGCAGAGCCTCGCCTGCTTCGCCCTTTAAATTTTCCCAAAAAATCTCCTGGCAAAGGATATACAATTGTGGAAAATGCGCGAGGACATAAGCTGATGGTCGTTAATGTCATGGGACAAATGTTTATGGAGTCGTTAGATGACCCCTTTCAAGCGGTCGATGATCTTTTATCAACCTATAAACTGGGTCAAAATGTCCAAGCCGTTCTAGTGGACATTCACGCAGAAGCGAATTCTGAAAAGGTCGCCATGGGTCATTTTTTAGATGGCCGCGCAACTCTAGTAGCTGGAACTCATACGCATATCCCAACAGCAGACTATATGATTTTAAAGAATGGCACGGCTTATATCACCGATGTTGGAATGACTGGGGATTACGATTCTGTGATTGGGATGAACAAAAATATAGTCTTAGAACGATTTGTTAAAAAAATACGGGGAGAGAAACTACAACCCGCGGAAGGAAGCGGAACACTTTGTGGTGTTTTTGTTGAAAGCGACGATGCGACAGGAAAAGCCATCCGCATTAAACCCTTGCGCATCGATGGAATTTTAGATCAAACTATCCCATAGAATAAAGGAAGAGGACAATGGCAGGTCATTCACAATTTAAAAACATTATGCACCGGAAAGGTGCCCAGGACGCAAAGCGGGCAAAAGTTTTCACAAAGCTTATTCGCGAGCTAACCGTTGCAGCAAAAGCCGGGGGCGAACTTGAAAACAATCCGCGCCTTCGATCGGCTGTGAGCGCAGCACGCGCATCGAACATGCCAAAAGATACGATGGAACGGGCCATTAAGCGTGGTGCTGGCGGTGAGGATACGGCTTCTTACGAAGAAATTCGCTACGAAGGCTACGGTCCCGGTGGCGTTGCTATTATCGTCGAAGCGTTAACAGACAATCGAAATCGCACAGCCTCCAACGTCCGGTCAACGTTTTCTAAATTTGGCGGGAACTTGGGCGAAACTAATAGCGTAAGCTTTCAATTTGACCATGTCGGCGCTATTCAATACGCCGCATCAAAGGTATCTGGTGACAAACTTTTTGAGCTTGCCCTTGAAAGTGGCGCTGATGATGTAGAAATTGGCACCGAATTTCATGAAGTATTCTCTGCCCCCGCACAATTACACGCTCTGAGAGATTCTTTATCTGCCACCCTTGGAGATCCCGAAAGCGCTAAGTTTTCCTGGCGCCCCAAGGTTACGGTCCCTGCTGACCATCAGACCGCTGAAACCCTTTTAAAACTTATCGATGCATTAGAAGACAACGATGATGTTCAAGAAGTCTTTTCCAATGCTGATATTTCAGAAGAGGTGTTGGCAGGCCTTTAACCTATTTGGTATATCCAGCAAAAGCCAGAAGTTCACGAGCAGCCTTTAAGCCCCTGAAATCTTCCATATATGTGCCTGGATGGGGTCTATGAAATGATTTCATTTTCGGATTCGCACCAGATATTGAAACCTTATGACCAGTCTCTGTCTCTGTAACCTGAAAACCTAAAGAGCGAAATAAAGCGATCATTTTCTCATAATGAACAGGGATTAATTCAAAAATACTGTTTACTAATGTTTGTTCTGATCGAGGGAAAGACCTTTTAATAGGAGGCGCATCCATAAGAAAATCATCTAACCCCACTGTGCTCAAAGCAACAGCCTCTGATCCACCTGTGGCCGTGCCGGCCCCAGATTTGCTACGATACGCTGCAACTTTTTCTTTCCAAGCTCTAGTTCTTTTTGCAGCTTCTTCTTTTAAGCGCGCTTGTTCTGCATTTAGTCTTTCAAGCTCTGCTTCAGCATCTCTGAGTGCTTTTTCTTTTGCTTCTTCTTGTGCTTGCAATTCTCTGATTCTTCCTTGCAACGCTTCTGATTCTGCATGCGCTCTTTCTTCTTCAAGCTTTTTTGAGGCTTGTTCTTCTAGTTTTGCTTTTTCTTGACGTAATTTTTCCAACTCTCCTTTAAAATGATCAAGCGTATGATTTGCATCTAAAATTCCCTGTTCCAATAAATCGGCACGTTCTTGAATGGCGTGTGATATACCCAACGAAGATTCCGGATCTTTTTTAAGGCTTTCTGCGAATTTTATATAGTGGATAATCGATGTGCGTGCTTCAAAAATGGTTTTTCTTATTTCTACAAGAACCTTTACTAAATTAGAAAATGGCTCGGTTTTTTGAGGTGGGAATAGAGCCACAATTTCGAAAGGAGATAATTTTTTAATCTGTTCGAAGAGCTCTGGGCTTCGAAACCGAACTCTACTATTCTCAGATTTCCCCAGTCCATTTATTACTGTCCATATTCCTAGCACATAGTCTACGTATTTTGATCCAAAATCTATGAGTCCAAATTTTTCCGTAAATATTGGATGCAAATCAAGAACTTTTTCAACATTTCTTATGTCAAAAGTAACACTCTGATATTGGGTAATTGCACTTAACAAAGTTTCCCAAAAAGTCGATGTATTTTCTATTAGAACCTGCAGGCATACTCGAAGTATTTCATGGGCAAGAGAGTTATCAAAACAAGAAAAAGCCCCATGAAGCGCAAATGTTTCTTTTGACCATGTCTCAGGATGTTCTAACTGAACATTTAGATTATAAAGATGCCAATAATTTTCTGAACTCATAATTCTTATACGATCTAAGATCCTTTCATAATCGTTTCTTGGCCTTCTGGGCATTGTTAAATGAAGCCAATGAGTCATCGATTCTAATTCTTTAGAATCATTGAAATAATCAATTTTATCGCTGTCGTTCATTGCGCTGGTCTTTTCTTGCTCTTGCACTAAGGCCATATCAAAGACGTCCATCGCAAACAAAATTGCTTTTTCTGCCTCTCTCACTACATACAAAGTAACTTGTTCTGAGGGGAAATTAAACTGACTGAGATATTTTTTAAAAGAATTTGCAGGCTGCGTAGGCACAAGTTCACCTACATCGTTTAAGTCATTGATAGGTGCGTCACGATTAGTCAAGAAAGCAAATATTTCTGCTGTCTTTCGGATTTCTTCAAAATTAAACAATGTATTACAGGAAGCACGACTGATAGCAACCCCTCTTAAAGAACCGCTGTTCTCTACATAGTTTTTTATAGCATCACCTGCACTTTTTGCTGAGAAAGAATAAGTAAGTGAAATTAATGTTAATAAATATAAAAAATTACGCATAAAAAACTCTAATATTAAATTGTATTAAGTGTAATATAAGTTAATATTTATTAAAAACAAGTGATATTGTGCGCAAAACGCTGGTAAAAAACTGAAGAAAAAACTAAGCACAGAAGAAGCCAGCTATTGTCTGTCCTCCATCATCGCCTTTTATGCCACAAGAGATGTGGACCATCTCTGCTTACCTTTTGCTATGAACATTTCCCTTCTCGTTTTGCATAAGAAATGATGTTTTTTAATCTGCCCCCAAGGGATCTTTTGGCTTCCATAAGAGCGTAATCATTTTGTATCCGAAGCCAATATCCCTCACTAAGCCCAAAAAATTTGCACAATAAAAGGTCTGTTTCGGCTGTAATGCCCCTTGTTCCATTGACAATAGCATGAATCCTGTTGGGGGGGACGCCAATATGTTTTGCTAAAGCATTTTGGCTCATCTCAAGAGGAACTAGAAATTCTTCTTTAAGAATTTCCCCTGCGTGCGGATTATGTAAATACTCTTTGGGCATTTTTGTCTCTTTTTTAGTGATAATCTACTATTTCAATGTCAGCTGCATCACCATTTTTCCATTGGAAACAAAGGCGCCACTGCTGATTAATTCGAATACTCCATTGACCTTTTCTGTTTCCTTTTAATGCTTCGAGATTATTGCCTTTAGGAATATTTAGGTCATTTAAAACAAAGGCAGCATTTAAGAGACGCAACTTGAAAAGACCTCTTTTTTGAATATCTAAAGGAAATCTTATTGTTCTTAATCCTTTCCAAATTTTTTCTGTCTCTTTGCACTTAAAGTTTTCAATCATAGTATGTACCACGTATCTATTTTTTGTCAACATCCTATCTTAGGATCTTTTTAGCTTGACCATAGACTATGCACTCCACTGTTGAATGGGCGCAGGTAAAGATATAAACGGTGCTCCTCACCACCCCAGCTTCAAGTGCATCCACTGACGCATGACTTTGCGCTCATCCTTGAAGGATAGGGGGGCTTGGATTCTCAGTTTTTCCAGGGCATCATCTGGAATAAAGATCATAGGATTTTCTTGAAGATCTTTGGGTAAAAGGTCTTTGACTTTATTATTGGGGACTGCAATCAAATTATTTTGAACAATTTGGGCCGCTATCTCTGGGCGAAGAATAAAATTAATAAACCGATGGGCGTGATCTATATCATTACTCTTTTAAACATTTTAAGCTTTTTTCATCAAATGTATAGAGAAACTCGTCAACAAGCGGCTGATTACAGTAGCGCGCCACACAGCTTTTTCTAAACCCCTGTGTGCATGATTTATCAAGATAATACTGGGCTTTTGTTTTATTTTTATCATTACAAAGAATGGCAACTCGATAGGCTGCTTTCACCATACCTTTTTTAAAAGCTTTTTCGTAAAGAGTTTCTGCTTTTTTCAAATCTTTGGAAGTTCCAAGCCCCTTTTCAAGGCATAATCCTTTATAAAATAACAATCTAGCTTCCGCTGTATCTTCATCAATTCCTTCCAAAACTCTCCATGCCTCCTTAAGGCGTTCATAATGCCTTGGTGCAAATTTTTCTGAATTCTGTGTACATCTAAGCTTTATAAGATGTTCCACATAGTCGCCAAGCGTTTTAAAGCATTTTCTAAGATCCTCAAAAGAAGCTCTACAGGGAGTTGCAGCCGCAGCGCTATCAGGATCTATCCCTTGCAGTTCTTGACTTTTTCTATGATAGGGGTATACCTCTTGAAATGTAGCACCTTCTCCATACAGTTTTCCTGCAAGGCGACCCCATGACGAGGCATGACCTTTTTCTGCTGCCTGAGTGTAATATTTAAAAGCTTTCTTGGTATGTTCAGTTTTTTGATTTACATCACGATGACTAGCTGCATAATGAGCTTCGGCCAAGATAAAAAGAATTTCAGGATCATCTAAGTTCAACTCCTCTAGAGGAATTTCCAGAATTTTATATCGGTCAGATGGGATCTCATAATACGACCGAATCATGAAATCTGCATAGGATAAGTCTTTGCCCGTTGTTTCAATGGCTGTAGCATTAAAAGACAACAATCCACTCAACAAACTAATACTTAAAAATAACTTGCGAGTTTTGAGCATTTTAACCTCATTTTATTTCTTGAATTATATATGAATGAGAGAGATGGATTTCAAGGACAACTCAAGTAAGATAAATATACGCTTTTCAGGATTTCTCCGAATCTTTTGCAAGCGTCTCTAAGATATCTGTCCCAAACCTATATTTTTGCTTTTTATCAACAAAAGAACTATAGTCATCACGTACTTGACCTGTATAGCGCGCAAGACAGCCACTTGCAAATCCCATTTTGCAAGCCTTATCGAAATAGTATTGTGATTTAGTTTTATTTTTTCTGAGGTAAAAAATCCCCAATTGGTAAGCAGCTTTTGAAGATCCTGCGTGGAAAGCTTTTAGATAGTATTCTTCTGCTTTGTTAAGATCCCGAGGTATTTGAATACCTTTTTCATAAAAAACACCCTTGAAAAAGGCAATTTCCGGATCCTTTGTATCATCCGCTCCTTTCAAAAACCCCCAAGCTTCTTTAACACGCCCCTGCCCCATCAAAAAATCAACCCACCGACTCATTGTCTTAAAAGAACGCGATGTACAGTGATTTTTCCCATAACAGCAAGACCACTCATACCCTAACTCACATGCTTTCTTAAAATATTCTTCAGACTTTTTAAGATCCTGATCTGGTCCTTCCAAAGAATAATATGACCCAAGACGAGCCCAAGACGCAGGATGTCCAAGTTTAGCTGCTTTAACATAATACTTATAAGCTTCCTCTCCATCTCCGGTGTTTATTTCTGCCAATATAAACAAAACCTCTGGATCACTAAGGTCTAATTCTTCAAGAGGAATTTCCCATACTTTATTATAAGCCCTTTCTTCATAATAAGATTTCAATAAAGAAGTCCCTATAGGTCTATCACAGGAAGCCATAACATTTGATATTGAAGAAATAAGAAAAATACTCCACAGAAAAATGATCTTCACTTTACTCATCAGAAACTCCTCTACTTATAAGGGATTACTATACTGCGCGTGACACAGTATGTAAATCCATAAAAAAAGCCGGGGGGTTACCCGGCTTTACCAATAATTACCTCCATAGGTGTTTAGGGGCTGAAAGAGGCTCGTGTGGAACTTGAGTTGGGTCACACCAACTAATTGGGCAATTTCCAGACAATGACACAAAAGCATAGCTTGTTTTAACATAAGACTCCTTCTCTTCCTCAGAAAGGTGCTTTAACGTTAACACATTCCTAAACAAATCGTCGTCTGTAGCAATCGTTTGCTCCACCCATTCATACCCCTCTGCAAACCTTGGCTTAAATGGTTCGTATTGCGCTCGTGATAAAATGGCGGGCGCCAACGCACTTTGAAGATCATAGGAAGCCATCAGCTCGTGAAGATTTTGAAGCAAAGGAACTGTTTGTAGGTACTCTTTAACTTTCAAAACAAGGGGATCCGTTGAAAATTCAAACGAAAAAACCTGATCGTCTTGTACAAACCAGCTGGCTGGCGCATAAGGTACTGAGGATGCCCCTGTCGTTTCTTGAGTAATGATCGCTACATCCCCATCAAGGACGCCAAAACTTTCTATCATTTTGTGGTCATCATGAAGATTGCCGTGCCGATGCAGTAATCTGTATCCAATATTTTCTTGTTGACCATACGATTCCACTGTTTTTCTGGATTCTTCCAAAAAATCATCAAAATCGCTATGGCCTTTTACAATAGATTCTGCTTCCATGACGGTTTTTAGGGCGTTGTATCGTCCAACACCAAAGCGATCCAAATCTGGTCTTGAATCAACTTCTGCAGCATACGATGCTACTGGTAAAAAGCATGTGGTTGTTAAAAAGTAGATGAACTTTTTCATAAGAACAGTCTCCTTAAGTCAGGTTAACACTTACCTTAAGGCACTTTACCTTAAGGCACTTTACCTTAAGGCAGACTCATCGTATTGCGGAGGTCTTCTTTAATCAAGCCTCCCAAAGAGTAATTTTCTTTCTGTAACCATAAAATATTCAAAATTTTATCTTTTCAGATTATTTTCGAAGAATGTGAAAATTAAAAGTTGAAAAAACTCTTTAAATTCTTCTCACCACCCCAGCTTCAAATGCATCCACTGACGCATGACTTTGCGTTCGTCTTTGAACGATAAGGGGGCTTGGATTCTGAGTTTTTCTAGGGCGTCGTCTGGAATAAAGATCATAGGATTTTCTTGAAGATCTTTGGGTAAAAGGTCTTTGACTTTATTATTGGGGACTGCAATCAAATTCTTTTGAACAATTTGGGCCGCTATCTCTGGGCGAAGAATAAAATTAATAAACCGATGGGCGTGATCTGGGTGGGGCGCATTTTTAGGAATACAAAGCATATCAATCCAAAGACCTGGCCATTCTTTTGGCACCACATACCCCATTTCCATATCGTTTTTTTGATCCTTCATTTGTCTTTGGGCAAGGAGCGCATCACTGGACCAAAGCTGGACCAAACAGGATTCCCCTGTCGACAATTCCCGGACAACACGGTCGGTATTTGCGGTAAAATCTTTGATATAAGGCGTTACTTTTTCAACTGCTTTTAGAGCCATCTTAAGTTTTTTAGGGTCACGACAGTCTGGTTCATACCCCAGAAATACTTGCGCCGCCTCTAAAATATCTTGGGGAGAGTCTAAAATTAAAACCCCACAATGGTGGTATTGCTTCAAAAGCTTTTCATCAAAAAGGACAGCGTTCGATGCGGGTAATGATTTTATTTTCTTTTTATTAAACCCAAACCCCGTTGTTCCCATTGTATAAGGAACACCGTACATATTTTCCTTATCAAATTTCTGAATAAGTTTTAAAATTCTCGTATCAAGATTGCCGTAATTCTCTATTTTAGACTTTTGAATCGGTTGAAACGCCTTCATACCAATTTGTCGAATAAAATTAGGACTAACAGAAGGCATCACAAGATCGAACTTGGCCTTCCCCGTTAAAAGTTTGGCCTCTAAAATATCATTACTTTCATAGGCATCATAAACAACGCGAATGCCCGTTTCTTTTTCAAAGGCACGGAGGATACTCGGATCCATGCTGCCCGACCATCCGTAAATGTAAAGGACATTATCTTCTTTGTTGTCTTTGCACGCTGCATAAGAAAAAGCAGCGTAGATTGATAGCCAGACCCCTAAAAAAATCTTTATTATACCAACTTTCACTGCCCAGACTCTTTTGTATTATTCCCTAACCCCAAAAGATTTTTAACTTCCTGAAGGGCCTGAGGTTCTTTGATAACTTCTTGTAAGACATCTTGAAGGGGCATTTTTCCCCAACGAATAGCACGCTTAATCATAGGAGGCACAGGACTATGGGGATCAAGGTGTTCTAAATAATCTGCCGCTTCTTTGATGGTTTGATAGGCTTCTTCACGGCTTTTAATTAGTGTCTCTGGACTATGCTCTTTTAACGCGCCAGGACTTTTTGTCGCTTTAGAGGATTCTGTAACGGTCAGCGCCTTTTCATCTAAGGGTTGATCAATCTCTTCAGTCCCTGATACAGAGATATCATCACCCTTCATCTTCAAGGCCTGTTCAGCAAAAACCATCATTTCTTCTAAGACGCCTCGGAATCGATAAAGACTTGGGATATCGTCTCTTTCTGCAGAACATTTTCCTGTCACAAAAGTCTCTATGTTTTTTGACTCTTCAACAAGCAAAGTACTTTGGCTTTTAAGGTCCACAAAAAAATGGCGAGGCGTTAAGGCAATGCCTTTTTCAAATTCCTTAATGGCATCCTCTTTGTCTTGTGGAACAGCAGCCCCCCCTGCCCTGTTTCCCCAGTGACTTTTAAGCCCAAGGTAGTCTGAAAAACTTATCTCTCTGGAATCAATTGTATCGTTCTTTTGGGTAATAGAAATAATTTTCAAGCGTTCTGAGAGCTTCTCGTTTAGCCAATTATAGGGGGACAGACGAAACCCTTTGTCTCCGGTTGGTTCAATCTGAGGATGGATCGTATCCCAGTATTTTTCAGCCAGTTGGGAAAATACTCTTAGCCCCTGAGTAACGCCTTCCAGTCCATAAAGAAAAAGCCATGCTTCTGTTAGCCAGGCACAAAGCTGCAGATCTTTCGATTCTTTTTGCAACGCCTCTACACAAAGTCGCTCCACCTTATACCAATCAGAAACTTTAACATCTTGGGCCCAAATCCCCTTGGGAAGATCATCATCCATGCGTTGCGCTTCTTTGATATCGTCATAAATTGGATCATACCGCAACGATTCCCCAACCGGCAGAGAGGGAGAAATATCCTCTAAAAAAGAATCAAGAGACGGAAACTCTGGCATTGGACATTATTCCTTTTTTGGGTCTGCGGTTAATTTAGGAGCATATATCGGAAAGTCTGGGATTTTAAATCCAAGATCGCTAAGTCCCTTAGCCGTTTGTGGAACAATCCGAATGAAAAGCTTTGCATTATCAACAGCATTCATTTGGGGGTTGGGTCCAATGGGAATCTCAAATCCAAGCAACGTATCGTTACGCGTTGATCCGCCTTGCTGTGGGGATACTCGGTGAATCATCATCGCCCGAAGAAGCGCCCAATAGCCTTGATACACATACATAGACCGTCCCCCAGCCTTTGTCAGCGCACTAATATCTTCGTTATCAAGAGGTTGTAGTGGTGCATCCATCGCCCACTGGAATCCAAAAGCAACGGTTTTTCCAAATTCCCAGCGAATCGGTTTGCTTCCTTCCTGTGAACTTGTTGACTGGTCCCCTGCAATAACAGCCCAATCTAAAACTTTATCCGCATGTTTTTCACGCATTTTGTTTTGCCTGAATTCAACCCTGAAATCAATTCCTGGATCCCCTTCTTTAATTTTGGGAGCAAAATACTTATTCATAAAGTCTCTCACTTGGCTCATTTGTACCAGGAAGGCCTTAACTTCTTTCCAGCTCTTTGTGTAAAAACCACTTTCTTTAATGGTTTGGTACATCGCAGGCGTTAATTTATCAAACTCCCCAAAGAACTCTTGAAGTATTTTATCAGAAACATCCGCATCAATTTTAGAAGTATTTGGAACACCACTTAAGAAAGGAAACGTATTTGCCATAAACGAATTAAAATACGTTGCAATTTTGTTATACTGACGAACCGCACGATCTGCGTTCATTTTTTGACATTGTTTAAAGAGCATCCCACGAATAGCATTTCGCTTTTGCAAGAAGTAGTCTCCTGATTCAGTCACTGCATCTTCTGCTGTAATTTTTTCTAAACAATCCTTATCCGTTATGTCATTTCCTTCTTCTAACAAGAACGTTTCTAACGCTTTAACACTTCCAACAGCTTTTTGATTTTGATACGCAACAGCCTCTTCCAGCAACCGATTCCAGCGAGCAAAAGTGACAACCTCTTGAATATTCATTGAAAACGTATCAGATTTTAAAACCTGCATCACAGGTGCCCCATATTCTAAAATCAAATGCATGACATGCTGTGTTTGATTGTTAAAATAGGACTGCATTTCTGTTTTATCCTGAATGCCATAGGCCTTAAAAATTGCCTTCTTTTCACCATTCCACCAGGAAAAATCTGTCACTGTTGGCATATAATATGTCCCCTCCATTAGCCGTTGATCTAATTGTTGAAGGTTTTCATACATCTGGGCAAAAACAAGATTCTTCAAATCGCTATACGTTTTCTTCCCGCCAACTCCATCAAGTTTGGTTAAAAGCTTAATCAAAAGAGGACCAACGTGTTGAACGTTATCCACCTGCAGTCTTGCCGCTTCTTCTGCTTGTTTACCCCAGGCATGCGGAGGAACTTCAAAAAAGGTTTGGGCCCGTTCTAGCATATTTTCAATATTGTGTTGCAACTGTTCAAGCCCAACCATTCGAAGGGTATCTTGAAGCTGTGCTGGATATCCTGGAAGTTCTTCTTGTAAAAATTCTTCATAGTTTTCAATGAGGTCAATAGTGCTGCTAACGATTCGTCGATCCCAATGCAGCAGTTGATGTCTTGGAACTGTGCGAGCAAATTTTTTATCATCTGTTTTTGACATGAACGGCTTATGTAAGAAAAGGTTCAACCCTTTTTCTAAGGTTTGAAGACCATGGGAGGGTTCTAATTTATGCGTTGCAGGGGATTTTGCAAAGAAATATCCCGTTAATGTTGATCCATAACTTTTAAGATAATGAACTGCCTTTTCATGCAGTGCGTGAGAAACCTTTATAACCTTATATAGAACTTCGTCACTAAAAATGAAAAGATCTTTCACCTTTTGCATCGTTGCTTTATGAGAATCTCCAAAATCAACTTGGGGCTTAATAAGCCACTCTGCCCCTTGCGGGCTTGCAAAAGCAATAAGGTCATGAATTTGCAAAAGGGCCGTGTAAAAATGTTCTGTGTCGGGAGTCCCTCCCGCATCAATCGCTTCTAGAGTTTCTTGTAACTGAGCTGCTAGACGATAAATATAGGCGGGATCTAAAATACGCTCTAAAAAGGCATTATAAAGTTCATAAAGCCTTTTTTCGGCATAAAGACGGTAGTTTTCTAAATTAAAGGGCTTATACTGCGCTTCTTTCATCAGCCTTTCTTTCAAAGACGAATTATCTTCCAAAAAGGTTTGTGGGAAAGCAAAACCATAAAGATACTGGATTACTTTTTCAAGAGCGGCAGCATTTCCTGTTTTTTGAAGCTCATTATAAAGCGTCGAACATTCTTCCAGTATCGCAACCGCCTCTACATAGCCAGAAAGCGCCATAAATTCTGGGGTTCCTGTTGGGTTGTAGAGTTGATCTTTAGAAACCGCCGCCGGCAATTTAGAAGGAGGAAGATCCGCCTTCATAAGTTGCTCTGCTCGATTATTAAACGTCATATACATCGGCTGGGCAATCAACAGGTTGTAAATTTCAATAATTTCGCCGTAAAGATGATCATCTAAAGACGTTGCAAGAGAGGTCATCAGTAAAGGAGTTTTGAAAGAATTATGGGCCGCTTTCACAATAAGATCTAAAACTGCTTTTGTCCGTTCTTCAAAGCCCCCCGCTGCTAATTTTTCATCGGTTAGAGGTTTATTCCCTTGCATGTGAAGGTCATGAAGGACCTTAGCTAAAGCTGGTTGAAGCTCAGCTGTTGTTTTTTTCAAGTGGTTATATCCAAAAATTAGGGATGCTGTTCCCCCAATACCAAAAACAAGAATGGCAATTTTAAGATACATAACAGCTCTATTAGCTGAGTACAAAAATCGTTTTAAAGGAAAGGCAACGCCATTTTCTTTAAAAATCTTTTCTTGGAATAACTCTTTCAGGAAAAACCAAGTTTTTTGTGCTGTCTCGCCTTTAACAACACCCGCCGTTGTTGTACGCAAACCCTCCAGAGAAAGATCTGTTTTTTTGCCAACGCCCGCTCCATAAAGTCCCCGCATAATAAAATGATCTCGGTAATCGTTAACACGAAGAACCGCATTTAAATAATCTGTCACGCCCTCTTCTAACTTGGGAAACTCATTGAGGAAAATCATCATGTCATCGGCATAAGATCCCCCTCTGCCTTTTGAGAATACGGACAAAATCCCCTCAAACAGAAATCCTTGAATTTTTTCAAAAGCCTCTTTGATCCAATCCCCTTGATAGGCAGCATCAGTCGAATATCCACTAGACCAACCAAAAATTTCCTGTTGGGCAGCTTGGGGAATTTCATGACAAAATCCCTTAAATCCAGGAACGACCTCTAATCCTGTTAAAATACAATAAAGAGGCACTTTAAATCCTAAGATTCTTTCAACATGAATCAATTGTTGTGAGAGAGTGTCGGCCCGCTTTTTGAGTTCTTGTGAAGGTAATTTATTTTTCCCGTAAAAATACTCAGCCGGCAACGCCAAAATCAACCCATCTAAGGGACGCCGCGGGCGATAATGCGTTAGGGCCTTTAGAAAAGTTATCCAACCTGTTTTCTGAGGATCTTTGGAGGCCCCATAAAGACATTTCTCAGCGACATCAATTAAAATTCCTTTTTCAAAAAACCACCACGAAAGATAAGGATGATCCTCTGGCAATCCAAATTTTGGACTTTCAATAGGTTGAGATAAAGGCAAATTCTTAAGAAGCGCTGATGTGCTGCTTAAATCGTCCCCTACAACCGCGTACCATGGCACACGATAAAGGGAATCTTTGCCAGAAATTTGTTCTTTTAATGCCTCTTTAACCGCTTTGATAGAATCATAAAGAGGTCCTGTTGCAAAGAAGAGGTATTTTTTAATGGCCCCATAGGAAGGCAAAATAATTTTTGTCCAAAAACCTTCTGCCCAACGATAAAAAATCATTTGGTGAAGTTTGCTGTCAGCGCCTTTGAGACTGGTGCCTGCAAAATAGGCAATCACCACAAAAACAACAAAGCCAAAAAGTGCTACAAACAGCAGTAATTGAGGAAGATTGCTTGTAATACTGCTCATTACTGCGCCCTCACCCATAACCTAATTTGATCAACCACTTCATCAATTCCATGAATATTCGTGATCCAAATAATGTAGGATACGATCAAATATGCAAGGACAACCCCTCCTAAAATCATGGCCCAACGACGTGCCGTTGGAAGAGTAAGCCCCTCTCGCTTCTCTAGTGTGTGACTGTAGGCTTCGGGGAAAAATTTCCGCAAGCCTTTGACAGCAAAAGGACTGCCTTCCATCACACGCGCCTGCAACTGATCGCGGTAGTGTTTTAAAGCACCTTTATCATCTGTATCTTGATACTTCCCCTTAAAGCCTAAGCCAAGAGCAAAAATATAAAGCACCCCAATATCTGAGTTGGAAGATTCTCTCACTTTTAAAAAAGCCTCTAAGTTTTCAAAAAACTTTTCCCCTGCCACTTGTGTATGAAACAACTGCGCCTCAAGAAGACTGTTTTTCCACTCTTCTCGACCGATCCAATTGAGGGTCAAAAAAACTTCATCGGCCAGAGCAACCATAATATACTGGGCTTCGTGGTAATATTGCAGCGCAAATTCACCCCCATATCGTTCGATATAATCCCGATGTTCTTTAAAAAAGCTTAGAAGTGTCCTTTGAATTTCCCTACACAGGGTCGAAGGATCAACTGTCGCTGATGATTCTCCCTCTGCCTTGGTATCAACCAAAATATCTCCCATTAACGCTTTGGCTTTTAAGCGTACGACTTCTTCATAAAAACTTCTAAAATCCTTAATAATAAGGGATTTCATAAGCTTTTCTTGTTGCATAAACGTTTTCCTTTTTTTATGACGCCGTATAAATCAAAACCTCTGCAGGACGAGTTCCCTCCATCTCTGACATGTTAAACACAAAAAGGTCTTCTCCAGGCTTAATATATTCAGAACGAGCCTCTACACGCAACAAAAGTTTTCCACGTGTCATCGTTAGCCCTAATTCTGGAACTTGTTCTACAATTGCACGGCTTGCTCCAAGCACTCGCCTTTCAATGGCTTTTTGGGCCACAGAAGCGGATACAATGACAGCCTCTTTGACCCAATCTGTCATACCACGCGCATTGGAACCGGCCGGAATCGTAACACCCAAAATAATTTGGTCATGCTCTATCCATTCAGCTTTCAAGATATTTTTAAAGATCTTATCTTCCAATCTAAACGCAAAAGCAGAAGAGGTACTTTTTACAAATTCGAGCATTTGATCAATCAAAGATAGCACAGGGTCAAAGGTCTTTTTCAAGTTATTGTGATCATAAGGACTGAAAATGGGGGGCATGTGGCCTCGACTAAAGGAGCAAAAATTCCCAGCAATCCCACATAATTCCTTATAAAGGAAAAATGGGTGGGTTTCTTGAACCTGCGTAAGCGCCTCTAGCTCTAACAAACGACTAACAAGTGTATCGTAATTTTTCTTATACTGTTCCAAAACAGGCGCCAATTCTTGGGTCATCGGTGTTTGCAGCCGATCCGATAATAGCGCACTGTATTTACGAATAGATCGAACCACCCGGTCCGCAATCTGGCCGACCTTATTAGAGGATCGAATATCAGTAACGGGTGGAATAAATTCCTCAAAGACATACCCTCCATCTTGAGCTTTAATTTTAAAGAGAGGAAAACTTGCGTATCGAACTGGGACATGTTCCCCTGCAACCAAAACAGGCTTTAAAGCAAGACGTGGGACAGGAACCGCGCTTTCCCCTGTATTTTCATCCGCCAAGGGAGCGCTTTCAATGGACGCGTACCGAGGAAAATCTCCCCCAACGCTTGGGACATCTGGATGCGGACGCACAACGGCCAAATGAATCATCAAAGGTCCTTGATCTAAGGCCTCTTGATAGTCCTGAAGACGCAGTTCTATAGAAGATGTCTCCCCTTCTTCTTGGCGGACAATACTTCCATCAGACATGACAGCAAGGACGCTTTTAAGGCGAAGCAACCCTGTTGAAAAGGCCCCTTCATCCACCAAAACCGACCGCACCCCCCAATAATACGGAGTCCCCATCGTCAAATAACAAAGCGCCAATTCTTGAAATTCACGGCGCATTTGTTGGAAATGCTGGGGGTAAAGCAAAAGACCTTCGTGCCACTGCACGGGGTTCATGAGTTTAAAATTCTTATCCATCAGCGCCTTTTTATTTTTTGTTTATTAAACGGATTCTGGTCGGCATAAAGCCTCCATAAAGATCTTACCTGGATGCCCGAGGAAACTCAAGAGGTTGTGCGCAGGAAAATTTACATGTCCCTCTCACTGATAATAAAAATGATTATACAAAAAATATCACCCCTCTAAACTATAGGTCACATGGTTCACAAGGCGGATTTTTTTCATCACACTAGCATCGCCGTCATGGGGACCGTCTATGCCTTCAATGGTAAATGTACCTTGGGTAGCCTGCAACATAGCCCCGACTTTTTTATGGGCATGTTCTGCAAATTTTTCCGCCATGGTTTTAGCACTTTGTATGGCTTCTTCTAGTATTTTTGGCCTTAGGGCATCAAAGTTTTGAAGAGAGTAGCGTATTTCAGAGGACTGAGACCCCCAAAGAGTTCCCAACATAACCCCTTTTTCAGTAAGACGAAGAAGTCCTGGCGCGTGTTTTGTCACTAGATCCACGCGCGGGGTGCGCACAAGAAATTTTCCCAAAAATAATAAGACGGAAATTTACCCTCTTTAGCATGGGCCTCATAGCCTCCACCCCCATGATATTCTATAGTTGTACCTGGAGCCTCTTCAGAAATTTCTTCAGGGTCAAACCCCCCTTCTTTCAAAAAATCGAGCAAGATTTTGTGACTTTCATAAAAGCGATCCCGTGCCTCTTGAAAGTTTTTGCCCGCAGACCGGAAAGCAATCTTCCAAACAGCAAAATCTGACTTTAATTGACGCTCTGATATGCCTTTTACCTGAACGGTGTGATGAATATTTGCCCGAAATTTCGTCAAGCCCATACCCACCCCTTTTCCAATAAAATACCCACCCAGAGTAAGACCCCCTGCGATCAGAATCGCGGGCATAAGTCTTTGAAATTTTGATTGATCAAGCGTCATAAGAACTTCTTATTAAATCTACATTATTAGAGTATCATGGGAAATTATTCACATCTACTGCTATCTAAAAAATCACCATAACTATTTGTTTTTTCTGGACAAATTGATCAGTTTTTGGTATGTATTAATTAAATCTTGGATTTTTTTTACTCTCACCCCTTAAGGATTTTTTCATTATGACAACACTCCACATTTCTGGAATGGGGTTTCCACCCTATGCCACTAACCATTGCACGCAAACGCTCGAAGCC
>Ga0194129_10003875_pt1 | contig 20455 bp, 17 predicted proteins | sample TA2KigCa35mmetaG_FD_150862 | JGI IMG/M metagenome (GOLD analysis project Ga0194129, IMG submission 150862) | Freshwater microbial communities from Lake Tanganyika, Tanzania - TA2015038 Kigoma Deep Cast 35m | ecosystem: Environmental > Aquatic > Freshwater > Lake | place: Tanzania: Lake...
ATCATCGCCTGCTTGTTGATCATGCTCTACACCGGCCGCCAGCCCACCAAACGGACCTTCGAAATGGTCTGCTTCTTCCTCTCGGGATGGGCGAGCCTCGAAGAACTGGAACGCCATATCGAGTCACTCCCATAGCCTGTGTAATCGCTCCGCGCGCTCGAGGGTGCCGCGGGGTTCGCTGCTGCGCGGTTGGCGCCGCTCATAGACTTGAGACACCCTCACCTCGCTTTCCTTGGCCTTCCCCGGCTCCTCCCCGGAGGAAAGGGCCACAGCGAGACCACCGCCCCGGAACCCAGAATCAGCCGACAGCACGGCCCGTGCCGAACAGGAGTGCTGAGGAGGCCCTTTTCCGAGGTGATCGGCTCTGCCGAAGCGCCCTACCTCAACTCCCTCGCCGCCAGCGGCGCCCTGTTCACGGGCATGCACGGCATCACGCATCCCAGCCAGCCGAACTATCTGCACCTGTTCAGCGGCTCCAGCCAGGGCCAGACGTCGAACGCCACGCCCGGAGTTCAGTTCACCACGCCGAACCTGGGCGCGGCGCTCGCCGCCGCCGGCCGCTCGTTCGCGGGCTTCTCCGAGTCGCTGCCGTCGGTGGGCTACCAAGGCGACTCGTATTCCGACGATCCGTACTTCACCAAGTACGTCCGCAAGCACAACCCGTGGATGAACTGGCTGGCCGCGACACCGACCGGCAACCAACTCGCCGAGACGGTCGCGCAGCCGTTCTCCGCATTCCCGGCGGACTACGCCTCGCTGCCGACGGTCAGCGTCGTGATTCCCAACGAGCTGAACAACATGCACGACGGGTCGGTCGCGGAGGCCGATGCATGGCTCCAGGCGAACCTGTCGGGCTATGCGTCGTGGGCGGCGGCCAACAACAGCCTGCTGATCGTGACCTGGGACGAGGACAGCCACTGGGACCGAAATCGGATCCCCACGCTGTTCGTCGGCGCCAACGTCCGGCAGGGGCAGGTGGGGGGCATGTGGACGCTCCACAACCTTCTCCGCACGACCGAGGACATGTACGGCACGACGCATGCGGGCAGCGCGGCCGCGGTGCAGCCGGTCACGGGATGCTTCACGACCGACCCCGTGACGAGCGTCGCCACGTTCCAGCAGGGAGATGCCGGCGGCTACACGGGGGCCACCGACACCTGGATCGAGGCGGCGGCGCCGGCCACGACGCACGCCGGCGACACCACCGCGACCGTCGACGGCAGCCCCTGGTCGCAGGGGTTGGTGCGGTTCGACGGCCTGTTCGGCACCACCGGGCGGATTCCCGACTCGGCTGCCGTCCTCTCGGCCAAGCTCGCGCTTCTGACCGGCGGCAACACGTCGGCAGACACCGTGTCGCTGCACCGGATGCTCGTGGGCTGGAGCGGCAGTGCCACGTGGAGCGGCTTCGGCGGCGGTGTCGCCATCGACGGGGTTCAGGCGGCGGCCGGCGGCGAGTTCCAGCTGATTCCCAACGTCGGTTCGGCCGATGCCATCTTCGACGTCACCGAGTCGCTGCGCCTCTGGCAGGCCGATCCCTCCGCCAACCATGGCTGGCTGCTCCACAACGCGGACGGTACCGACGGCTGGGTCTGGAATACCTCCGAAGCTGCGGCGCTCGCCGCGCGGCCGCAACTCTCGGTCGTGTATGCGACGAGTTTTACGATCACCGTGACCGACGGCACGCAGACGCAGGCCCAGGCCGGCTACGCGACCCTGGCCGGAGCCACGCCGGTCGCCAAGGCCGGTGGAGGCACGCTGGTGCTCGACCGGCCCAACGCGCTGTCGGGCTCGATGACCGTGCAGGGGGGCGTGCTGCGGCTCGCGAACGCCGTCGCGCTGGCCTCGAGCACGCTCGTCGTCACCGCCGGCGGGACGGCCCGCATCGATCCTCTGCTGACCACTCGCGTGGCTGGGCTGGATCTGTCGGGCACCGGGCGGGTCGACGTGACCAGCGGCGGATTGACCGTTGGCGGCGGCCTGTCGACGACCGACCTCGTGGCCAAATTGGTCGAAGGGAGAAACGGCGGCTCGTGGGACGGCTCGTGCGGCATCGCGTCGAGCGTCGCCGCTGCCCAGGTCGCCGCCTCCGAGATCCGGGCGGTGGGCTGGATGGACAACGGCGACGGGTCGGTGACCGTGGCCTACGCGGCGCCGGGAGACACGAATCTCGACCGCCTGGTCGACATCCTCGACGTCGCCGACATCCTGGCGGCTCGGAAGTACGGCCGCGGACTCGCGGCCACGTGGCAGCAGGGTGACTTCACCTACGACGGAATCGTCGACATCCAGGACGTCGCCCTGCTCACGGCCACCGGGCTCTACGGCGAGGCCGGCTATGCGGCTGCATCGGGCATCGCGGCGGTGCCGGAGCCGGCCGTCGTCGGACCGGCGGCGATCGGAGCGGCTGTCGGCACCCTGATCGCTTGCCGCAGCGGCCTCACGCGTCGGTCGGCTTGAGGGCCGAGGTCGCCACGGCGCCCCACCAGCGGCTGAACCGGCCGAGATCGCGGACCCGTGACGGATCGCAGAACCGCGGCCAGGGCACGCGGGCGAGCGGAACAACGCCAGCGAGTTCGGCGGCGTGACGACGCGTGCGGGGGCAGGGGGTCTCGGCGACGGCGATCCCATCGCACCCCAGGTCTCCGGCCCGGCGGCGGAGCAGGGGGGGCGGGTCACCCAGCAGCAGCTCCACCCGCGGCACGTCGGCGAGGCATTCGAGCAGGAACACCAGCCGCTTGACTGCCGGCCGCTCCTCGGCGAGCCAGGCGGGATCGAGCACGAACACCCGCGGTGCGTCGGGGTGGCGGGCCGCCGCCGGGCTCGTCGGCGAAGCCGAGTCGAGCGTGAGCCAGACGAGCGGGCGGGCGAGCGGCGCGTCCGCGGCGGGCTGGCTCCGTGGCCGGATGCGAAGCGGCGGATCCCCGGCCGGCCGTGCGGCGTCGAACACTCGCCCCGCGAGTTCGTCGTAGGCCCCCTCCACGTCGCAGTGGCCGCGCACCGGGCACGCGTGGCAGTGCGCGCCCGCGGAGAAGGTCTCGAGATTCTCCCGATTGAAGAGGTACGGCTTGGCCGAGAACGTGCCGGCAACCCACTGCCAGGAGAGGTGGTTGCTCGCCGGATCACCGTCGAGCAGATGCTCGAGGAACCAGTCGGCGCCCGCCTGCCAACGAACGCCGCGGAAGTGCACGAGCCACGATGCCAGCCACATCCGCTCGTGGTTGTGCAGCCTTCCGGTCGCGTGCAGCTTGGTCACGAAGGCGTCGATGCACGCCATCCCGGTGCGGGCCGCCGCCACGTCTTCCGGAACGGCTTCGATGCGGGGGCTCCGCCACCGCGCCGCCGGAGTCTCGATGTCGCGGCGGACGAGGTCGCCGAGTTCGGACTGCACCTGCCTCCAATACTCCCGCCAGCCGAGCTCCGACACGAGCTTGGTGGCCGCCTCGGGCGATCCGGCTCGGGCCAACGCCACGTCCCGCACCTCGGCCAGCGACAGAACACCGTGTCGAATCCATGGCGACAGGCCCGTGACCGCACCAGCGACGTGATTCCGCGAGCGGGCATACGCCACCGGATCGATCGTGGCGAGCCGGGCCAGGGCCGCCGCGCGGCCTCCCCTGGGGCCATCGATCGGCACGCGGTCGCGGCCAGGTCCCGTCGCCGTCTCCGGCAGCAGCCGCACGAGGTGGTCGACGAGTTGTCCGCGAGGCAGTCCGAGAAGATGGGTGAGCGGCGTCATTGGAGGCGGGAGGAGGTGACGACGACCCGTTCGTGAGGTGCCACGGAGTTGGGCAGTCTGGTGCCGGAAAAGCAGGCTGCCGCACCGGGTCCGATGCCACCATTGTGCCCTCTGGTCGCTCGAATCGCCGACGTTTTTGCGGCAGACGCCGGCGGCCGCGTTCGGCAGCGGCATAGCTTCTTCTGTGGCATGGGCTTTGCTCCATTGTGCGGTGATTCTTCACTCTCCAGGCGGCCCGCGTCGAGGGCCGCGGCGATGCGTCATGCGTTGCCGGGCGCCGTCCAGATGGATGCCCCACCAGGCTCGGGCTGGGTACTCCGCCTAACACCCACTCGGGCCGGGGCATGCGCCGGCCGTGGAACCCTGCTCCTTGTGGCAGCGTTCCGGGGCGGTTTAGCCTTACCGGTTCTTCGTTGATCGGCCGCGGGATGGATCGTGAAGCTCATCATCGCCATCATCCAGCCGTCCAAGCTCGAGAGCGTGAAACAAGCGCTCTCGGAAGTCGAGGTCTTCCGACTCACGGTGCTGGACGTGCAGGGCTTCGGTCGGCAGCGGGGCCACGCCGAGACCTATCGAGGCCACGAGATCTCCGTGAACCTCGTCCGCAAGGTGCAGTTGCAGATCGCCGTCAACGACGACTTCGTCGAGCCGACGATCGCGGCCATCGTGGAGGGGGGCCGCTCCGGCGAGCACGGGGAGATCGGCGATGGCAAGATCTTCGTGCTGCCCATGGACGAGTGCGTCCGCATCCGTACCGGCGAGCGGGGCGGGGAAGCGATCTGATACGGGTCACCTATGAGCCTCGCGCGTTCGCGGGCTCGGGGCTGCCCGAGCCTGGTCGGAGCGCGGGTTTTCAACCCGTGCCCGAGTTCATGCCCTTCGGAGCGCGGGTTTTCAACCCGCGGCGCACCACCGCCGACCCCGCATCGGAAGCCCCAATCGCGTAAGCGATGGGAACTGAGCCTCGCGTGGCGCGGGCTCGGGGCCGCCCGTGCCCCCTCGCTGGACGCTCGCCTCGGGCATCCCGCCCTCGGCTCACTGCGCGTCCGCGGCGGTGCTGAAGCGACGCGCGAGGATCTCGTGTGACCCGTATGACTAAAGGACTGCCGGGCCAACCCTGGCCGATCCTCGTCAGGGTTGCGTGGCAGGACTCGGGCTGGGCGACGCCGGGGCATCTGCCTGCCGCATCTGCGCCCTGACCCGGTCGAGATTCGCGCGTGCCTGGGGATCAGCCGGGTTCAGCCGCAGGGCTTGCTCGTAGTGGTCGACGGCCTCGGCGAGACGTCCTTGAAAGGCAAGGATGTAGCCGAGGTTGTGGTGCGCTGCCCCCGAATCCGGCGTCAGCCGCAGCACTTCCTTGAACTCGACTGCCGCCTCGTCGGGCCGTCCCAGCATCCCGAGGGCGACGCCCAGGTTGAAGTGGATCCCCGGCACATCCGGGTTGATCCCCACCGCCGCGCGATACTGCTCGATCGCCTCCTCGGGCTGCCCGAACTGCAGCAAGAGCGTCGCCAGATTGTTGCGGGCCTCGAACGAGGTCGGTCGCAGCCGCAGCGCCTCTCGGTAGTGCACGATCGCCTCCTGGGGACGACCGAGGGCGGAGAGTTCCGCGGCCAGGTTGGTGTGGGCGGTCCATGACTCCGGGTTCTTGGCCAGTGAATCCTGCATCAGGCGCAGCGTCGACGTGAACGCACCGCTGCGCTGCCAGGTCAGCGCCATGCAGCACAGCAGCACTGCGGCCGCGAGCCCCATGGCGATCGTCCGCCGATGGGCCGAGATCGAGTGCAGGGCCGCGGCGACCAGCGCCGTGATCGCCGGAAGCGCCAGGTACTGGAGGTGGTCGGAGACGAGTGCATAGCGGCGAAACCACATCGGCAGGATGCCCAGCACCGGGCCGAGCGCCACGAGATAGCAGCCCAGGCCGAGGGTCAGCGGCCGGCTCCACCGCGCATCGAGCCTGGGGATGACGGCCCAGATGATGAGCCAAGCGGCCAGAGGCAGCCAGGCCGTCAGCACGGCGGGATCGACGACCCACCGCGGGTAGAGCATCGCCAGCCGCACCGGCACCAGGGCCTTGGAGAGATAAAACCAGGCCACCCAGCCGCTCGCCGCAAGCCGAGAGAGCAGCCCCTCCGGCACCGAGTCGCCCGGCACACCGCCGGCCGACGACTGCCGCAGCAGCGTCACCAGACCCATCACCACGGCCAGCACGAAGAAGGGGGCAGTCCGCAGCAGATCCTGCCGCTCGATCCGACCCCGCCGCCACCAGCAGAACGCCAGCAGCAGGACCGGCAGGACCACGGTCGACGTCTTGGCCGTCAGTGCCAGCAGAAAGGTGCAGACCGCCGCTGCGTACCACACCCGCGAGCCTCCCGCGTCGAACCGCAGCCACACCAGCGCTGCAGCGGCGGCCAGCGGCAGCGACAGGCAGTTCTTGAGCTCGGCGATCCAGGCGACGGAGGCGACCGTGACGGGGTGGACGGCGAACAGCGCCGCAGCCAGCCATGCCCACGGCACCCCGAGCTGCCTGAGGACCTGCCAGACCAGGATCGCCCCGAGCACGTGCAGCGCCAGGTTGACGCCCCGGTATCCGAGCGGATTCATGCCCCAGCAGCGCCACTCGAGCCAGAACATCGAGTTGGAGAGGGGCCAGTAGTCCTGGGTCTGGTTCGAGAACCAGATGCCGCGGAGGCCGTCGTCCTCGTGGATCAGGCGAAGGGTCGGGGTGGTCGGCGTGACGGCGATCCAGTGTTCGTCGTCCCAGAGGAAACCTCCGCCAAGCGACGGCCAGAAGGCGAGCAGCACCGCCAGGCCGAGCAGCAGCCCACCGGCGAGTTCCAGCCAGCGGGAGGCGCCGCCGGCGGGCGTGACGGTCGCCGGCTGGTGGCTGACTCGGGATCGACTCCGGCGTGTCATGCCCGCTGCGGATGGAGCCGGGGTCCGCCGCCGAGCGCCAGTCGGTTGGTCGCCGCCAGGAAGGCGCGGGCCGAGGCCTCCAGCGAATCGGTCGACACCCCCCGGCCCCGCTGCACCTGGCCGGCGTGCTCGAGCTCCACGGTCACCTCCGCCTGCGCGTCCTTGCCAACCGTGACCGCCTGCACGCGAAAGTCGCGGCACGCCGTCGTGATCCCGGTGAGCTTCTCGATGGCCAGGAAGATGCCGTCGATCGGGCCGTCACCCGCCGTGATCGTCGCGGACCTCGGTCGCCCCTCCTGGAGCACGCGGAGCGTGACCGTCGGAGCGGCCCCCGACTCGCAGGTGAGTGAGTAGCCGTCGTAGACAAACTGCTCCGGCAATTCGGAAAACTGCTGCTCGCAGAGGGCCGCGATGTCGCCGTCGTAGATCTCCTTCTTGCGGTCGGCGAGCAGCTTGAACCGCTCGAAGACCGTCTGCAGCTGCTCGGGGGAGAGCTGGTAGCCGAGGGCTTTCGCCCGGTCGGCCAGCGCGGCTCGTCCGCTGTGCTTGCCGAGCACGAGATCCGTCCGCTCCAGGCCCACGTCCTCGGGCCGCATGATCTCGTAGGTTCGCGGCTCCTTGAGCATGCCGTCCTGGTGGATGCCCGACTCGTGGGCGAAGGCGTTCTTGCCGACGACGGCCTTGTTTCGCGGCACCTGGATGCCGGTGATGTTGGCCACCAGCCGGCTGGTGGGCACCAGCTTCTGCGTCACGATCCGCGTGGCGCAGTGGTAGTAGTCGCCCCGGGTGCGGAGCGCCATCACCACCTCCTCGAGCGAGCAGTTGCCCGCCCGTTCGCCGAGGCCGTTGATCGTGCACTCGATCTGCCCCGCGCCCGCCTCCACCGCTGCCAGGCTGTTGGCGACCGCGAGCCCCAGGTCGTCGTGGCAGTGCGTGCTGATCACCGCCCGGTCGATGTTCGGCACCCGGTCGACCAGGCTCTTGATCACCCGGTGCATGTGCGTCGGCGTGGCGTAGCCGACGGTGTCGGGGATGTTCACGGTCGTCGCCCCCGCGGCGATCACCGCCTCCACCACGCGGCACAGGAAGTCGATCTCGGTGCGGGCCGCATCCTCCGGGGAGAACTCGACGTCGGCGCAGTGGCCGCGGGCCCGGGTGACGCCGGCCACGGCCCGGGCCAGCACCTCGTCCTCCGTCATCCGCAGCTTGAACTCGCGGTGGATCGAACTCGTCGCCAGAAACACGTGGATCCGCGGCTGCTCCGCGGACTGGAGCGCCTCCCAGGCGCGGTCGATGTCGGCGTCGTTGCACCGCGCCAGGCCGCAGACGGCGGAGCCCCGCACGGCCCGGGCGATCTCGCGGACGCTCTCGAAGTCGCCCGGTGAGGCGATCGGGAAGCCGGCCTCGATGACGTCGACCCCCAGCTGTGCCAGGGCGTGGGCCACTTCCAGCTTTTCCGCGAGGTTCATGCTCGCCCCGGGCGACTGCTCGCCGTCGCGGAGCGTGGTGTCGAAGATGCGGATCGGGCGAGTCATGCTCATGAGGTCTTCCGGCTGCAGGGACAGGTCCGTCATCGTAGCGGCGGCGGGTCGGCGCGGCATCCGGTCCGGCGACCGCACGGCGGGGGCTGGGTTTTGTAGACTCGGCGGCGGTGTCGCTGCTCGGGATCGATCAGGAGCCTTCGTCCCATGACGCTGCGGGAGTTTCAGGACCTGATCCGCTCGATGTACCACGACAAGGACGCCTCCCGGGGCGTCGAGGGAACCTTCATGTGGCTGACGGAGGAGATCGGCGAACTGGCCACGGCCCTGCGCAGCGGCACCCGCGAGGAGCAGGCCCTCGAGTTCGCCGACGTGCTCGCGTGGCTGGTCACGATCGCCAACGTGGTCGGCGTGGATCTCGATGACGCCGTGCGCCGCAAGTACGGCACCGGCTGCCCGGGATGCGGCCAGTTCGTCTGCACCTGCCCCGATGCGGAGAAGCCATGATTCGGCTGAGCGCGGCAGTTGCCGCGGTGGCCGTGCTGGCGGCAGGGGCGGGGACCACCCACGCCGCTCCCGGGCCCGACGCATCCGTAGGGGTCTCCGGTGAGTGGCAAGCGGGTGCGTGGACGCCGCTCGAGATCCGCTGGCCCGACGACGCTTCCGCCGCGGGGAACACGATTCGAGTTGCGGTCCAGGATCCGGATGGCCAGTTCGTGGCCTCGCCTCCGCTGCCACTCCAGGAGGTCGCCGGCGGTGGAGTTCGAGCCGTCGCGTCCGTCCGGTTCGGCCGGCCGGATGGTCGCGTGCGGATCGTTTCGGACCCTGGCTCGCGGCCGGGCGGGGGTGTCGTCCGCGGGGGCGCCAGGGCCGGGATCCCGTCCACCAGCCGGGTGGCGCTCGTGTTCGGTGATCTGCCGCAGGCGGTGCGGGCGATGCGCTTGGTCGATCGTGAGCGGGGCTCGACGACGCAGGTGGTCGCCGCGGCGGACGCTGGGGTGCGGGAGGCGACGTCGTTCGACATGGCCGACGTGATCGTGCTCTGCGGGGCGGCCGTGCCCGCGTTGTCCGAGGCCGTCGTCAGGGGCATCGACGAGCGGGTGCGGTCGGGGGGCAGGCTGGTGCTCCTCGCCGGGGCCTCCGCGGCCGGAATCGCTTCCCGCGTGCCCGCCGCCTCCTGGTTGCCGGGCGTCTACGAGCGGATGGTGCCCCTGCGCCGGGTCGGAGCGATCGAGACCTTCGCCCGGGTGACCGGCCTGGCGGAACTGCTGCCGAGCGAAGGCCTCGCGGCGCCGAGGTTCGCAGGACCGATCGCCGGCTCGGTCGATGCGGCCGCCAGCGAGGGCTCATTCACGCTGCCCTTGGCCGTCCGCCGGGCGCACGGGTTCGGCACCGTGACCTGGATCGGCGTCGACCTGGATCGGGAACCGTTCCGGGAATGGGCCGGCACGGAGGCCCTGCTGTTCACCGCCCTGGAGGGGCGGCGGGGCGAATCCACCGACGTTCGCGATTCCAGTGACCGTGCCGTCGTCGATCTCGCCGCCCAGCTGCGGGGGGCGCTCGAGAGTTTTTCCGCGCGTGACCGCGAGGCGCGGCCGCGAGTGATCCCGTTCGAGGTCGTGGCCGGCGTCGGCCTGCTCTACGTCCTGGCCCTGTATCCCTTCGACTGGTGGGTCGCATCGCGATCCGCGGCCCGCCCCTGGCTCGCCTGGCTGACGCTGCCCGGTCTGGCCATCGCGTTCACGGCCGTGGCAGCCTGGCTGGCATCGGGGCGAGTCGGCACGGCCACCGGTTCCGGCACCGCCGCCGAGGTCGTCGACATCGACGTCGAGTCCGCGGCCGCTCGGGGATCCTCCTGGGTCGCGGTGCTGTCGGGGGACAACGACAGGCTCGACGTGGCGGCTGACGTCGCGCCGGCGATCGTCGCCGCCGGTCCGACGACGGTGTCCTGGTTTGCGGATGCCGGCCGCGGCTTCGGCGGGATCGACGCGGCGGTCGCGCATCCGTCGCTGGCGGCGGCCGACTACGGATACGGCGACTCGCTCGCAGAACTCCGGGGCGTGCCGGTGGCCGCGGGAGCGACCAGGCTGTTCGAGGCCCGGTGGTCGGGCACGGTGGATCGCGGATTGGTCGAGTCGACGCTTCGGGGCACGTCGCAGGGCACGCTGGCGGGAAGCATCGTGCACCGGTTGCCGTTCTCGCTCGAGCGCTGCCGGCTGCTTCACGCCGGCTGGCTCTACGAGCTCGGCACGCTTCGTGCGGGCGAGGCGCACGACTGCTCGGCCGGTCGTGGTCCGCGATCCCTCGCATCCGCGCTGACCCGCCGCCGGGCCGGTGCGGATCGAGACGCCGCCGTCGGCTGGGATGCCAGTGGCCGGGATGTCGCCCGCATCCTGGAACTGGCCGGCTTCTACGCCGCGGCGGGGGGCCGCGACTACGCCGGTCTGCCGGCGGGCCGGCTCTCCCGCCTCGACCTCTCGCCCCTGCTGACCGTGGATCGGGCGGTGCTCATCGGCGAGCCCGTGCCGGCCGCGCCGACCGCCTCCTGGACGGTGACGGCTGTCACGGCCGGAGCGATCCCGCTCGATCCCGCGTCACCCCCGCTGTTTCGCATCGTCCTCCCCGTCACTGCCGAGGCCGTCCCGTGATCGAGACCGTCGACCTGACGAAGAAATACGGCGATTTCATCGCCCTCGACTCCCTCGACCTCACGCTCGCGAAGGGAGACCTGTTCGGCTTCATCGGTCCCAACGGCGCCGGCAAGACGACCACCATCCGCATCCTCTCGACCCTGTTGGCGCCGACCTGGGGCGAGGCCTACGTGTGTGGGTACTCGATCTACACGCACCCGCGGGACATCCGTCGGGCCATCGGCTACATGCCCGACATCTTCGGGGTGTACGACGACATGCGGGTGATCGAGTACCTGGAGTTCTTCGCGGCCGCCTACCGGATCGACGGGCCGCAGCGGCGGCAGGTGGCCGAGCGGTCGCTGGAGTTGGTCGATCTGGTGGCCAAGCGGGACGAACTCGTCACCAGCCTGTCGCGCGGCATGACGCAGCGGCTGGGTCTCGCCCGCGTCCTGCTCCACGATCCGCAGGTGTTGCTCCTCGACGAGCCGGCCAGCGGCCTCGATCCGCGGGCCCGGATCGAGATGCGGCATCTGCTGAAGCGGCTGCAGGCGCTCGGCAAGACGATCCTCGTGTCCAGCCACATCCTTCCGGAACTCGCCGACATCTGCAATCGCGTGGGCATCATCGAGTATGGGCGGTTGCTGGCCTGCGGCGACGTGCACGAGCTGCTGGCGCAGGTCCGGGGCAGGCCGACGGTTCGGATCCGGACGGTCGGACCGCCGGAGGAGGCGGCCCGCTGCCTGGAACGCTGTCCGGAGGCTGCGGCCGTGACGGTGCGGGATGGCGAAGTCGTCGTCGCCCTGGCCGACGGGGTGCCCGATGCCTCGACCCTCGCCGCCCGGCTCATCGCCGACGGGCACGGCATCGCCGCGCTTCGCGAGCAGGAAGTGAATCTGGAGACCGCCTTCCTGGAGCTCACGAAGGGGGCGCTCGCCAAGCCCAAGAATCCCTGAAGCCGCCGGTCCCCGGATGCTTCGCCCCCGAGTCTGCTATCCTCGCCGCCCCGACCCGCCACAGGAGCACCGACGCCATGACCATCCGTCCGCCTCGGACACCGGCCTGGATCCCGGCCCGAATCGTCCCTCTCCTCGCGCTGCTCGCGACCGGAAGCGCATCGGCCCAGGGTGTCGAGCAGCTCGCGCCGCCGACCGCCGAAGCGTCGGCCGAGGACATGGGGTATGCCCTCGGCTTCCAGATCGGCCAGCAGATCCTCGCCGATCAGCGGCAGATCTCCTCCCCGGTCGACCAGGCCTCCCTGGCGGCGGGGCTCTCGGATGCGATCACGATCGGAAAGCCCAAGCTCGACGAGGCCAGGTTTCGGGCGGCGATGACCGCCCTGGAGGTGGCGATGCGGCGGAAGCAGCAGGAGCTGCTGGAGCGGATGCGGGCATCCGCAAAGGCCAACCTCGAAAAGGGGACCGCATACCTCGCCGCCAAGGCGGTGGAGAAGGGGGTGACGGCCTTGCCGGGTGGACTGCTCTACGAGGTTCTCAAGGAGGGGGATGGGGCGAAGCCCGGAGCGAAGGATGTCGTCGTCGCGCGGTACTCCGGGAAACACATCGACGGCCGCGTCTTCGACGCCACCGATCCCGCCGGGGAGCCGGTGTCGTTCCCGCTGCCGGACGTGGTGCCCGCCTGGCAGCAGGCGCTGCCCCTGATGAAGGCCGGGTCGACCTGGCGGATCCACGTCCCGCCGTCCCTGGGCTACGGCGAGGAAGGATCTCCCCCGGCGATCGAGCCCAACGAGGTGCTCGTGTTCGAAATCGAACTGGTGGGCAGCCGGCCCCAGCCGTAGTCAGGCCCCGGGGCTCTCCGCCCGACCTCCGGTGGGCGGCCTCAAAAAAGCCGTTTTCAGGCTCGATTGTCGGGTTTTTGGGCTCGTCGTCCGCTGGTCCCTTGGGCGCCCGGCGGCCGCACGGAATATCCTTCCCAGCCTGCTTGATTTGCCCGATCGGCAAACTATCTTTGCGCCACCGCCGCAAATGCCTTCGGAACTGGTTCGGGGCGGAAGGCGCGTGGGCTCACGAAACTCACCGGGAGATTGATCGACATGGTGGCGCATCGTCGCTGGATTCGGATCGCTGGAATGGTCTCGTTCGTCGCGGTCGTCGCGGCGGCTTGCGACGTGCAGGCCGGCTGGCACCATCGCTACCGCGGCTACGGCTCGTCGGGTTCCTCGGGCGGATCGTCCGGCGGCAGCTACGGCTCCTATGGCTCCTACGGCTCGTCCGGGGGCAGTTATGGCTCGTCCGGCGGGAGCTACGGGTCGTCGGGCGGATCGTCCGGCGGCAGCTGGGGTTCGCATCACGCCTACAAGCGGGCCATGCGGGCCTACCGCCACGGTTCGTCGGGCGGGAGCTACGGCTCCTCCGGCGGTTCGTCCGGTGGATCCTACTCCTACTCGGCCGGTTCGTCGGGCGGTTCCTCGGGTGGCTCGTCGGGCGGTGGCTCCTACGGCGGATACGCCACGTCTTCGGTGGTGGAGGGCTACTCCTCCGCCATGCCGATCGAGTCGTACCGCGTGATCGACGAGACGCCGTCGATGACCGGCGGCGAGATCATCGGCACGCCCTCGGTGGTTCCCGGCCTGAACGACTCGACCTCGCGCGAGAGCGTGCCGGCCGACGGAGCGCTGCTCGTCGTCGAGGTGCCGGCCGACGCGACGGTGTTCGTCAACGGTGCCAAGACCAGCTCGCAGGGAACGGTTCGCCGCTACCTGTCGCGCGGGCTCGTCGCCGGCCAGAAGTACGAGTTCGTGGTGCGGATGGCGGGCGACTCGGGCAAGGACGCCACGAAGGTCGTGGCCCTGACCGCCGGGCAGCGGACCGACATCTCGTTCAAGGGTGCCGCTCCCAAGACGAGCGTCACGCTGCGGGTGCCGGCCGATGCGAAGGTCTGGCTCGCCGGCAACGCGACCGTCTCGAGCGGCGAGGTGCGGACCTTCGAGACCTCGAGCCTCCCGTCCGGCAAGACGTGGAAGGGCTATGAGATCCGGGTCGCCACGCTCGTCGACGGGCAGGAGCGGTCGGTCTCGAAGGTGATCGACCTCGCCGCCGGCGACGTCGTCGACCTGACCCTCGATCCCGCGGACCGCGTCGCGTCGACGGAGACCACCGCGTCGCTCAACTGAGCGGCCGGTTCAAGAGAGTTCACGAGATCCCCGCGTGGCCTCGCGCCGCGCGGGGATCTTCTGTTTTCGGCCCTGACATTCGGCACAGCCCGGACGACCCGCGCGGTCGCCACGGCGCGGCAGGCAACCGGGGCCGAAACACGACCTAGGGTTCGGGAGAAGTCCACGTGCGGCCGTCCGGGATCCCACCGACGGCACCTGCGGAGCCCGAGCGGCATGCGCGAAGACCTGGGTGTCGATCCGGCGCGTTCGAAATCAGCGTTCCCCGGGGCACGCGGCTGCGCCTCGGCCGCGATCCTGCTCTACCTGGCGGCGGTGGTGGTGCCGCCCCTCGCGGGGCCGGCGCCGGCGAGTGAACTGGCAAGCCGGCTCCTGCAGCCGCTGCGGCCCCTGGTGGGGACCCTGTTTCTCGGGCATGGCTACCGGTTCTTCGCCCCGAATCCCGGCCCCGGTCACACCATTCGCTGGACGATGACGATGCCGGACGGCTCCCGGAAGTCGGGGCGGATTCCGGACGAGGCGCTCGATCGGCCGCGGCTGCTCTACCACCGACGGTTCATGGTCAGCGAGAAGATCTCCGCGCTGGTTCCGCCTGCCGATGCGCCGCGTGAGGTTCGCGACCGGGCCCGGCAGGACTGGCAGCCCCTGGTGAAAGGTGTCGCGGCGCACCTCCTGCAGCGGGAAGGGGGGCTGCAGGTGACGCTCGAAACCGTGGAGCACTACCTGCCGGAACCCGCCGAAGTGCTCGGCAGCGGCACGTTCGCCGACGCGGTCACGCCGCTGGGCAGCTACGCGTGGACGGAGGCGTCGCGATGACCCACGTCCGTCCCGCCGCGGCCCTCGGGTCCGCGGCATTCGACCCCGGGCTTGCCCGCAACGCCGCGGAGCCGGCCCGCCGCGGCTGGCTGGCCGACTGGGCCACCGCCTGGAACGGCTTCTGGTTCACGCCGGCCGACCCGTTGCCCCTGGCCGTGATCCGGATCGCCACCGGCCTGATCCTCACCTGGTCGTGCGTCGTCTGGCTGCTCGACCCCGATGCATTCTTCGGCGACCGCGGCTGGCTCCGCCCCGATCAGGTCTGGCGGCAGAACGATCAGCCCTGGCAGTGGAGCGTGTACTTCGCCGCGTCGTCCGCCACGCTGATTCGGGTGGTGGCGGGCGTGGCGCTCGTCGCCGCGATCCTGCTGACCATCGGCCTGGCCACTCCGCTGGCGGCGCTGGTCTCGTTCGTCGGGCTGGTCAGCGCCGCCAATCGGGCGCCGCTCAACGTGTTCGGGCTCGACGACACGCTCGGCATGCTGCTCATCCCCTTGATCGTCGGTCCGGCCGGCGCGAGGCTCTCGGTCGATGCGGCGCTCGCTGGCCCGGGGTGGGGCAGGGCAGGGGGGCCGTCGGTGCGTGCCAACGTCGCCCTGCGGCTGCTCCAGGTGCACCTCTGCGTCGTCTACCTGTTCTCGGGGGCCGGCAAGCTCTTCGGGGCCAGCTGGTGGGAGGGCACGGCCCTCTGGGGCGCCATCGCCAACGACCGCTATCGCACGCTCGACCTGCGTGGGCTCGCCGGCCATCCGCTGGTGGTCAACGCCCTGACGCTCGCCACCCTCTGGTGGGAGGTCGGCTACGCCGCCCTCGTCTGGCCCCGCCTGACCCGGAGGCTGTGGCTCGCGATGGCGGTGCTGGTCCACTTGGGAATCGGTCTGGCGATGGGCATGATGGAGTTCGGCCTGGCGATGATCACCGCCAACCTGGCGTTCGTGCCGGCCGCCACGTTCGCCCGCCTCCTGCGGCCCGTCACCTCGCCGCTCGCCGCTCTCGCCACCTCCCCTGGAATCCGTCCGGACTCACCATGATCGACACGCTCGCCGTCGTCGGCGCCACCGGTGCCGTGGGCCGCATCATCCTCGACCTGCTCGCCACGCGGAAGTTTCCCGCCAAGCGGATCAAGCTGCTCGCGTCGGCACGCTCGGCCGGCAGGCCGGTCAGGCTCGGGGACGCCATGGTCGACGTCGAAGCGCTCGGCCCCGATTCCTTCAACGGGGTCGATCTCGCGATCGGCAGCACGCCCGACGAGGTGGCCGCGGAGTTCGTGCCCTGGGCGGTGGAGCGGGGCACCGTCGTGGTCGACGAGAGCGCGTTCTACCGGATGAACCCGGACGTGCCGCTGGTGATCCCGGAGGTAAATCTCGAGGCGATCGCCACCCACCGCGGGATCATCGCCAGCCCGAACTGTTCCACCACGCAGATGGTGATGGTGATGAAGCCGCTGCACGACGCCGCCAGGGTGCGGCGCGTGGTGGTGAGCACGTATCAGGCGGTGAGCGGAGCGGGCCTGGCTGCCACGCGGGAGTTGGAGCATGGAACCGCGTCGTGGCTGGCGAAGCAAGCCGAAGAGAAGCAGGTGTTCCCCCACCCGATCGCGGCCAACCTGATCCCGCAGATCGGCTCGCCGCGGCCCAACGGCTTCACCAGCGAGGAGATGAAGATGGTCCTCGAGACCCGAAAGATCCTTGGTGACGAGTCGATCGCGGTGAGCGCCACGTGCGTCCGCGTCCCCGTGGCCAACGGCCACAGCGAGTCGATCCTCATCGAGACCGAAAACAAGCTCACGGCCGCCGAGGCGCGGCGGCTTCTCGCGGGCTTTCCGGGAATCGTCGTGGAGGACGACCTCGCCGCCAAGCACTACCCTCAGCCGCGGACGGCCAGTGGCCGCGACGAGGTGTTCGTGGGGCGGATCCGTGAGGACATCTCCTCTCCCAACGGCATCGCCCTGTGGTGCGTGTCGGACAACGTCCGCAAGGGCGCGGCCACCAACGCCGTGCAGATCGCCGAGCATCTGGCGAAGCACGGCCTGCAGGGGGCCGGACGCGCCGCGCGGACATGACCACGCCGGCCGCGGCCCGCCGGATCGCCCTGCGGCTGGCCTACGAGGGCACGCGATACTCCGGCTGGCAGATGCAGCCGGGTCGGACCACGGTGCAGGGGACCCTCGCCGCGGCGATCCGCGAGGTGTCGGGGGAGGACGTGGTGCCCAAGGGGGCCAGCCGAACCGATGCCGGCGTGCACGCCCTCGATCAGGTGGCCGCCTTCACGTCGCTGAGTGGCCACTCGGCCGAGGTCTGGGTGCGGGCCCTCAACGCCAAGCTTCCGGCAGACGTCTCCGTTCGCGAGGGCAGGGATGTGGCGGCGGAGTTCGACCCCGTGGCCGCGGCCCTCGGCAAGCGGTACCGCTACCGGATTCACGACGCGCCCTGGCGGCCGGTGATCGACCGGCACGTCGTCTGGCGGTGGCGGGGCCGGCTCGACGACGAACGGATGCGCGAGGCAGCCCCCGCGCTCGTCGGCGAGCACGACTTCACGAGTTTCGAGACCACGCCCTCGACCCGGGTGTCGAAGGTCCGGACCATTCACGCCCTCGAGATCGTGCGGCCGAGCCTGGCGAGCGACGCCCCGGGATCCGAAGTCTGGATCGAGGTCGAGGGCAACGGGTTTCTCTACAACATGGTGCGGATCATCGCCGGCTCGCTGATCATGGTCGGGGCGGGGAGGCGGTCGCCGCAGTGGCTCGGCGAGGCACTGGCCGCCCGCAGCCGGCCCGCCGCCGGGCCGACGGCGCCGCCACACGGGCTGATGCTCGCGGCCATCGATCTCGATGACTCCTGGCCGGCGTGACGGCCCGACGGTCAGTCGGCCGAGTCACGATGCCATCCCCAGATCCGCAGGTCGGCCGGCGGGATGTCGCAGCCGCTCCCCGTCGATGCCGGCTTCGGCACCCCGGGCGTGGTGAGGTCCGTGTGATCGCGTCCGGCGCCGGCTCCGAACACCAGGCGGGCGGACTGCTCCAGATCGCGATTGACCACCACGCAGTAGTCGAGATCCGGCCCGCGCATGTGGCTGACCAGAACCCGGCCGGCGACGAGGCGAATGGTCGGACCGCCGTCGCGGGGCGCGTACGGGCTGGTTCCGCGGGGCAGGGGATCCCCGAGATGGCCGATTCGGAGGGGCGCGGCCTCGGCAAAGATCGGACCGAGTTCGGCGATCCGGCGATTGACCGACTGGACGACGGCGTAGGTCGGCGTCACGGTGCCGTCGGTCTCGATGGGGCCCTCGTGGAAGTCCCACTGGCCGGGAAACGGGGTCCAGTAGCTGAAGTACTGGATGCACTTGGCCCCGTAAGCCAGGTTGCAAAACGCCTGAAACCGGACGTGCTCCGCCGTGGGCAGGACGTACGGACGATGGGCGACCGACAGCACGAATGCCCAGAGCGGCAGTCCCCGGGAGGCGGCGGCCTGCGAGGCGATATCGAGATTCTCGAAGTAGTCGCCGCGGATGCCGTCGGTGGTGATCGGGTAGTGGTCGAACGACAGCATCGTGACCGGAACCTCGTCGAGAAATCGCCCGACGTAGCGCTCGTAGCCGCCGCCGAGTTGGCCGGGCGAGGCGTAGGTGGGCAGCAGATTCACGTAGCAGAGGGCATCCGGATCGGCCGCCGACAGCCGGCGGGCCAGGCTCGCCAGGGCGGGAAACTCGGCCGGGCTCGGTTCGTCTCCCAGGTCGTACCCGGCCAGGGCTGCATGCCCGCGCACCCGCGCCGCCGTGCGCTCCGGCTCGGCCGCCAGTTCCGGGCAGCCGATCACCAGCCGGACGTCGTTCGCAGCCGCCACGTCGAGCGCCGCGGCCGCGGCGTCTGCCGATGGGAACGGCGTCAGGGCGTGGGTGAAGCCTGCTTCGGCGAGCTGCCGGTACCGCTCCGGCGACGTGTGCGCCGCCGGCGGCCCGCGCCAGGCGAGGATCGCGATCCGGCCAGTCGTCGGCGGCACGACCTGGCCGGGCGACGGCCGCGGGAGCGACAGCAGGCAGGCTGCTGCGACCGCCGCAAGGCACTTCAACCAGCCGGCCACTCTCGCCCGGCGGGATGACTGACGGCCGATGGGATTGCACCGACCGGCCTGGTCCACGTCACTTCGACTTGATCGAGAAGTCGGCCTTGTCGGTGCCTGCGGCCGGAACGTCGAACGTGACGTCGCTCTTGTAGTTGTACCGTGCCGGCACCTGCTCTCGCTGCGTCGTCGCTTTGGCACCATCGGTCACCGCGGGTGACTCCGGGCTGTAGGAGTAGATCTTCACACGGTGTTTGCCCACGACGGCGCCCGGCAGGCCGCTGATCGTCGCCAGCGAGTAGCCACCTTCCGCGTTAATCCGCGCGGTCGAGCCCGGCCCACCGTTGGTGCTGGTGCCCGTGGCGATCGGCTGGAAGTTGATGACACCGCCGGCCAGCGGTTTTCCGTCGAGGAGCACCGTTCCGGAAACGGGCACCAGGGCAAAAGGCGACTTGTTACAGCCTCCGCAGGATGCGAGCAGGAGCAAAACAACCGATCCCAACCGACGAATCACCGATCCAAAGGGCGTCATGGCAAGGATTCCGACTCGCCTCCCTGGATGGTCGCTGCGGCGCAGAAGACCGTCATGTCGACCTCTGGTTCGACGATCCGCGACGACCCGTCGCACCTCGCGAACACCATGATGCCGTTGGCGTGGAGGCTGCCCCAGCCGCGCTTGCACGTGTCGACGCCGCCACCCCCGATCTGCTGGCAGAGCAGGTAGTCCGGCAGCATGATCCGACTCTCCGGGAACGCGCTCGACTGGTTGTACGACGTGTAGGCATAGGACCAAAAGGTTCGGCGGGATTGATACGACTTGGTGTGGAACTCCCCGACCATGAGCGTCCGGGATCCGCCGTCAGTCAGCTGGCGGACCCGGATGGGCAGCAGTTTACGGTTACCGTCGCCCGGATCGAGGGAGATGTTGTGCATCGGCCCCCGCCACTTGGAGGGCATTCTGCTCTCCGACAGGCGAACATAGTTTGGATCGTCCCAATACTCATTGCCCGCCTGGCCCAGCGAATAGCCCGAGATGGCCCGGTACGATCCGGGTGCCCAAAGCCTGGTCTCGGGGCCCGATTCCGGCCGCTGCAGGGTTCGGGTTTCGAGGTCGCTCGGACACGTGTAGGCCGGCACCAGCGTCTCGCGGATCCGCGTGGTCAGGACCGCCTGTTGGACGTTGCCCCCGCAGATGGGCGGCGGGCCGGCTGGTTCGATTGGATTCTTCGCCCCCTTCCACGTCTCGTACAGCGGAGCCTGTTCGAGAAATGGCAGAATGTCGACTGTCCACGTCGTGTAATACGGCCCGTTCAACGTCGGCGTTAAGGTCGTGGACCCGGCCGGAAAGCTCCGTCTCGCCGACTCGTAGTTGAGCACGGCCAAGCCGATCTGCCGCATGTTGCTCATGCACTGCGTCCTGCGGGCGGCCTCGCGAGCGCTCTGGACTGCGGGCAGAAGCAATCCGATCAGCGTCGCGATGATCGCGATTACCACGAGGAGTTCCACCAGCGTGAAACCATGTAGGGGGCGAGGGCATGCGTTCGCATACCCTCTCATTGGTTGCTGAGACCGTTTCCCCCTGACATGGAGTTCACGATGATCGCTCGCCCTGACGCGGCCTGTTTCGTTGGCATTGACCTTCACAAGGACACGTTGACCGCGTGCGTGCTCCGCGGCAGAGACCG
>Ga0194129_10003876_pt1 | contig 20454 bp, 18 predicted proteins | sample TA2KigCa35mmetaG_FD_150862 | JGI IMG/M metagenome (GOLD analysis project Ga0194129, IMG submission 150862) | Freshwater microbial communities from Lake Tanganyika, Tanzania - TA2015038 Kigoma Deep Cast 35m | ecosystem: Environmental > Aquatic > Freshwater > Lake | place: Tanzania: Lake...
CATGGCTTATATATTCCGGCAACAATATATATTATGGGACTAACTTATATTTTATATATAAAAGTTGTCTATAAAGAAACAAATAAAATAGAAGCCGAATTAAAAAATAAGAATATTATAAAATAATAAAATACAAATAAAAATAATATTATAAAATTAAATAACTTAAAGAGAAACCACCTATTAATATGTGGATACAGCAAATGATAAGGGGATTAAAAAATTTATAAAAAAATATAATTAATTAAAAAAATATATTTAAAGTATTTAAATATTCAAAAGTATCCATAACAGCAAAAATTAAAAAATCAAATCAAACCATTTAAAATCTTTTCAAATAGAAAAGTGACATACTTTGCGCAAATGTGTGAAAAAAAAACAGCAATGTTTTCATTATTGTAGATAACATAATAATGTTTTTCTGGTCTTATAGTGTAGCGGTTAGCACCACAGACTTTGAATCTGTTAACCTGGGTTCAAATCCCGGTAAGACCTACTTTTAGGTATAATGACCTAAACTTTTATAATTTATATTTTAATATAAATTATAATAACTAAACTAATAAATCTAAGTTTCTAGTAATTTACATAGCAACAATTTAGCACTAACAACCTTATATTTATTAACAATTATAGAAAAAAACAAATACTCAAAAATGCCAATTATTATAATAAACTGGCTAGTTTTATATGTAGCAGCCAAAAACTCTGATCTATTCCAATAATATGTACAGAACGATGTATTTTTTATAATACTAATATTATTACTAGTCTCGTCATTTGGTATTTTATTAGTTTCTAAATCTATAGAAATCATTTCAAGGTCAAAATCAAAATCGGTTTTTTTATATTTAGACTGACTACTAAATGATGGCGAAGATAATGAAGCTAAAGATTTTCTACTAGTAATATTATTATTATTATTATTATTATTATTATTATTATTATTATTATTATCACTATTACTTATTGTTCTAGAAAATGGAATAAAATCACGATAACAAATAGCAAAATCTTTTATAAATAATAAAAACAATAGAACATTTATTAATATAATATAAATTAAACAATATGTCCATAATTTGTTATGATTAGCATCAATACGGTCACGTTCTAAACTACATTGCTTATTATAGTCATAGTCTTGTGATTTTATATTATTAATTAAATTATTAAAAAAATCATCACTATATCCAAGACCATTTAATAAATTTTTTTTAGAAAACATATTATAAACTAATTCTTTTTCGTAAGGTAAAATATAGTAAATATAAAAAAATATTTCAAACTCAGTAAAAAAATATAAATGTATAAAATGATATATAAATGTCATTATTATTTACTATTTAATAATTATTATTTAATAATTATTATTTAATTTTAAATTTATTACATTAAATATGTAATAAATGTAAATTATAATAAATATAAATTATAATCCAAAAAAATTTTACTGAAAATGCTTGACACACTCCCACAACTTCGCAGACTCATCCAAAGTAAACGCACCTCTCTTTTGCGCCAAGTTCAAAAAAGTAACAATAAGCTGTAGCGCCTCATTCTGGTTAGTAATAGGAATATCAACCAAGCGTGTTTGTTTCTTCTCGCCATTAGCGGAAGGAATTTGTGTAGTAGAATTAGATTCCATTATATTATAGTTTAATTATAGTCATTGTTTTAAATACTTATTTTATAAATTAATTAAATAATTATTTAAGCTAAGTCCCATAAATCAGCCCAAACAGGACTAATCTTGTCTCGTGTCTTATCACCTACATTAATTCTAAAAGGACATGTATAAGAACACGGATTACAAGGCTCGCCAACAAAACTAAACCCAGCCACTTCTGAAGGTATATCTTCATTTTTTATTATCGTAGTTGTAGTATTTTTGTAGCCATTCCATAAATTATATCCGTTAAATACTTTTTTTTCTAAGACCGAATTATGAAGACTGTTAGAACAGCGAATTGTAGTGGGATTTAATTTGTTACCATTAAAGACGCCGTATGTCTGATTATCGTTGTTATCATTGTTATTATTATCATTATTACCATCTAAAACAGTCCCATAAATAAGAAACTTGCCTTCCTTTGTATTAAATGCCAATTTCTCTTTAATCGCATTTTCATTGTATATTTTCATAGCATTATTTACCGCTTCACCTGGATCTATACTAATAAGAGGACTTAGAGCAACTGCGTCCATATATTTTTGTTTTGTATCATCAGACCAAGGCCAATATCCAGTGCTTAATAAATGCTCAGCATCGGCAGCAGTTGCTTGCTGTTGTAAAATATACATATTATATTGGTAATTATTTTCACCTACAGTAGCTTGGTAAATCTTAAAACGATGGACTAAATCTTTAGGCCACGGGACAAATGTGTTTCCAGATAAAGAAAATCCTTCACTAAGTTTACTAGACTTTGTATAAAAATAGTAAAATAATAAAATAAAAAATAATATTATAAACAATACAAATAATCCAAAAACAATATTATAGTTAGAATACATACTACATTATAACTATAAATTAAAAACTATAAATTAAAAACTATAAATTAAAAACTATAAATTAAAAACTATAAATTAAAAACTATAAATTAAAACTATAAAATCTAAGAATATAAATGGAAAATACGCACCAAGATAAAAAATATAATAGCAAGACAAATTGCCACAATTGGGTTATACATTCCAGTCAAAATAACAATACCAACTAAAATAAGGTTTCCTAAAATATTATTAAGTAGGTTAGCAAACAATGACGGCACAGCAAAAAAGATAATCCATATAGCCACTAATACTGCTACAAAACCAAGAACTAAATTAGAGTTATTCTGAGAAAATAAATTTGTATTAGACATTTATAATATAATAAAATAAAAAAATTAAATACCAGTAGAACCGATGCCACCAGCTCCACGGCTAGTGCTAGGTCCCAAGTCTTCAAGACTATCCACAATCTCAACATAAATTGGCATCAAACTAGGGGCACAAATCTGAAGCAATCTGGAATGTATTTCGGATCTATATAAGTCATTATTTGTATTCATATTCGTATTACAGTCAAACATCCCAATTAAATTGCCTCTGTAGCCAGCATCAATAATTCCAGTAGAATTTGCTAGGCGTAAAGGTGTCTTTGACAAACTAGATCTAGGATGTGTATAAAATCCAGTAAAATATTTTCTAGTACTAGGCTCAGCAGCCAAATTTAAATGATATATTTTGGCACAACACTTGACCTTAAAATCAACCTTATTTACCTGATTTGGTGTAAAACTGGTACTAGATGGTAAGAAAAGGTCAAATCCAGCATCAAAAAAATGCGGATCATCTATTATCTTCTGATTATGACTGTTTGCGGCATTAATATAAAGTGTCTTCAAATTATCAAAATAAGTATCCAAGACAGTATTATCAACAAATATTTTTAAATACATAAACTTATCGTGGCAAGTATTATGTAACAGATTATTCATAAAACTGTTAAACATATAAATATTATTGTTAGGCATATTCAAAGCAGAAAAAACAGACATATTATAAATTGTATACATCATATTAGTATTTAGTCTTTAAATCATTTAATATATTTCAAATATTACAAAATTCAGCAAGGCGTGTATAATTATCGCTGCTACTAGTTTCAATATCAGTAATACTAGCACGACAAAATGCGCAACAAGGCGTCTTGCTTGGTGAAGTCATTTCTAGAACTCTTACAACGCAATTACAGCAAAATGAATGTTTACAATTCAAGCTAACCATATTTTTCTTTTCAATATTATGCTCTAAGCAAATGCCGCACTCACAGTCTGTAATAGAACTTGTGCTCTGAGTAAAATCCAAAATAAGAGATATATTAAACTTTGTTGAAACATTATTAGCATTTATAGCATTTATATTTATAGCATTTTCTGCTGCTAAATTAAACTCATCTATTAAATTTCTTACATAACTAGCTATATTATTAGAATTAGATTCAGAATCATTATTAGGAACATAATTACCTGACGCAATAGTGATAAACATTTGAGTATAAAGTCTATAAATAAGAGTAGCATAATCAGCTTTAGTAAATCCAGATGCTCTGGCAAGTCCAGTTGTAACCGCCACAACACGTATGTGTCTGAGCAAATAACGTGTGGTCATCTTATATACAAAGAATTCTTCTGTTTGAATACTATTTAGTTGTAAATAAGTGCTTTCACAAAGGTTATCAACATAAAGCTGAGCAAACGATTGTTCAATATTAAGTATTTCCGGACTTTCACAGCTGCGAATATCGTGTCCTATATATCCACAAAATGAACATATAGTATTATTATAATTGGTTTGAACAGTAGTTCCAGAAGAGCCATTAGAACCAGTAGAATCAGTAGAACCAGTGGCACCAGTAGAACCAGTAACAGATGATGGTGATGATGGTGTGTCCATTTTTATTTTATTTCAAAAATTGTTTTAAATGTATTGTTTATTATCTTTGTTTTAAAAAATAAAACACACAATATTATTCAATTTTTTTTACACCGATGAAGATTTTGTAAACTTGTAAAATCCGCACAACCACCGAATGTGGTTATACGTTTTAATTCATTTATCGGCAACGTTTCATTTGAATGATATAAATAGCACGCTAAAGGCGTGCGGTTTTTACAAGTTTACAAAATCTTCAAATGTGTAAATTAAAAACTAACAAATAACAACTAACATAAAAAAATTGAAGAAATATAAATTTAAATATAATATTAAATATAAAATAATATATTTAATCAAACTCAAACTAATGGAAACAAATATTGTTCAAAACGAAAACCCAAGTCTATGTATTCCTCGCATATTAGAAAATGTAAATTATAAATACATAAGAGATATATTTGAAAAAATTAAACTAGGAAATATTAACAAAATTGATATCATTGAACGCAAAACAGAACGAGGTGAGCGTTACAAGCGAGTATTTGTTCATTTTCACAATTGGTATACAGATGAAGTTACAACAAGCATTAAAGAGCGATTAATTTCAGGCAAAGATATTAAAATTGTCTACAATAATCCTTGGTTCTGGAAAGTTTCTATAAACAAAAGTAATAACAAGTCTAATTAATAGTAAAATAAATATTAATAACAAGTATTTATAACAAGTATTTATAACAAGTATTTATAACAAGTATTTATAACAAGTATTTATAAGTTATATTATTTTTTTTTAAATATAAGCAAAATAAAATAATAAATGAACAAACTAAACACTAAAACAAAAACTAAAACTAAAACAAAAAATTTAGAACAAGAAACCAATTTATATAAACTCTTTAAAACAGGAAACTACATGTATAACTTACAAATAAAAGGCAATAATAAACCATTATATTTATCATTGTTAAAAACAAAGCAACTAACAAATGTATATTATGAGCCAGAAGATAATTCTATTTGTTTTGTAGCAGACAATATAAAAACATTAGATGTATTTTTAGATTCACAACCAGGATTATTATCAGAAGCACTATGTATAAAAATGATAGACACATTAACACAGCAAATAAAATGTCTAGAAGCACATAAATACGCATATTATGGTCATAATGTAGAAGATATTTTGGTTATAGATAACAGCATATTTATTAATGTAAATCCAAATACATTATTGCCAATTAATCAAGATAATACAATTACTTTTTTAAGTCCATTTTTAAAGCCATATTTTGTTAGTTCATCAATAAATAAAATAACAAATTTACCGACAAAAGTATCTTTTCAAGAGGGATATTATAGTTTAGCCACACTAGTTATATATTGTTTATTAAATGTTACAATAGATATAAACGCAGATATAAACGCAGATATAAACGCAGATATAAACGCAGACAATATTGATACCATTTTAAAACCAATTTATTATACAAAAACATACTGGTTTTTGAAAAGATGTTTAACCCAAAACATATTATTACTAATATAATAAGATAATTATCTTTGTTTATCATATATGTCTATTGCCACTTTAAAGAAAAAAACAACAAACTATATGTCATCAGCAACAAAAAGATCAGGTAAACCTCCAGGTGGCTATTGGGTTACACAAGGCCCATATGGTCTACCAACATCACTAACATCAGTAATGTATACAGACGCAATTACACATTACGGTCCTTCTGGATTCTCAATACAGGGGTCGCATAGAACTATACCAGTAGGTAAAGATATGAAGTTTAGTCAACAAGGAACAAGATATAAAGGCATCCATCCCATTGGACATGGAGGTCATTATGGACAATATTTCAAAGCAGAACCGCTACTAAATGCCGGTGATGGTATCATAACTGTAGCAGGTAATCAATGGGAATTTATAAAACCATCTGTCTTATCTACAAAAGGTATGTTAAAGAAGCGTTTTAGATGGATTGAATCTGGACAATATCCAAATAATTGGGTTCAGCCAAATTACACTGGAAATCAAACAGATAGCGCAAGTCAAGGTCTATATTTACAACAGTTAAGTGCGGCGTCTGATTGTGTTACCGACATTAATAACCAAGACAAATATATAGGTCATACAGTTTCTTGTGGCTCCACATTGTGTCAAAGCACGCCTGCTCGTGGATACACAATGAACTTAATGCAATCTAATTCAGCTTATACAAAGAATATTAAACAGCCACAAGATTCTAGTCAGCACACACTACGTATCCAGCGCAAATGTGCTAATCCAAGTCCGGCACAAAAACCATTTCCATATGCGGTTCAAACTGGCACAGGTATTTTAACTGGTGGCACTAGTGTTGTAAGTGTAGGTAATGCTTGTAATACATCAAATACAACAGTAGTTCCGCCTGCTTGGTATTTAGCATCAAAATCGCGCTAAAAATAATACTAATAAATATATTATATTTAAAACAACTTAAAGACAATTCATATACTAATATGTTAGGTCACAGCAATTTAAGGTTAATACCAAACCCTAACAGCATACCATATAACAAATAAATTCCGACTTTAGCTCAGTTGGTAGAGCGTTTGACTGTAGATGTAGTCCATTATTAAAATAATTTATTTATTAATAGGAAAAAGTAATCAAATTGTCACTGGTTCGATTCCGGTAAGTCGGAAAATAAATATTCTATAAAATTATTTATACAATATTTAAAAAAAAAGTTTTACCAAACAGTATCCGTATTATGCCACCACATAGCATCACCCTTTTTAACATTATATAGCGCCCTAAACACCTGCGAGCGCGTTAGCGGCACATTACACCTATATACATCAAGAGGATGCGGATTTGTATTTAGTTGCGCCATAAGTGCTTTCTTAGGTATAATTTGTCGCATCTGAATACAATAATATGTATAAAACTGATTGAACGAATGGGCCCTGTTTGGCGTAAGCATATTATTATTTGCTTGATAATCTCGCAAATATTCTTCACAAATAGCTAATCCAGAAATATCGGCAATGTCTTCACCAATACTTAACGACGCATCAAATTTAATACCATCACGTAGCGCAAATTCTTCATATTGTTTAATAATATCTTCTTGAATACTCTTGTATTTTTTTGTGTCCGATTCTGTCCACCAATTATCCAAATTACCTTTAATATTATATTTGCTGCCTAATTCATCTAATGAATGTGAAAGCTCGTGAGCAATTGTGAAGCCAATATTTGCCAAATTATATTCAATACCGCGCTCATTTAGGTCTATAAATGGCTCTTGAATGTAGCCAAGAGGAATATAAATAGAATTCAAAAAAGGTGTATAATACGCATTAACAACATAAGACTGATTACTAATCATTTTAGCAGGATATTGCTTCCAATCAAGAATAGGATAGTCAATTACTTTTTTACCAACCAACTGAATAAATAATCTATGTCTCCATTCACTTACTGTATTCATATTTTTATACAAGTCATCCGAACAATAGTCCAAATCAGGATCCTGTAATATTTCTGGTGGTTGTGCCAATATAAATTTAATATTTTTTAATTTTCTTATTGCGTAGTTCTTCGTTTTTTCAGACAGCCAAGTATTTCTTTTTATAATTCTTATAAATACTAGACGCAAATCTTCAGCTAAGACACGTATAAAATCTATCTTTTTAATATCATAATATTTTTTCATATACTCTCTTGTTAGAAAAGCATTAAATGGATAAGATAAAAATATGGTTGTAGACGCATTAACACTCTTATAAATAGCTCCAGATTCGCCTCTTTGAAACTTGCCAAAGAAATCAAAGAATATTTGTCTGGATGCTTTTGTTATTCTAACAATTTTTCTGTAAATTATTAGCAACCAATATGGTCGCCATAATTCTGAATCCCATTCATTCAATAATAATTCAGTACAACATTTTAAGTAATTCAAGTTTTTACAAATAAAAAAATCAGGAACATTAGCATTTGTAAAGCCAAATTCAATACAAAATTCTTTCCAATTAAAACCATATTTGCTCAATGCTTCATCTTTATGTATTCTATTATAACTGTTAAATTGACTGGCATCACTACTAGTATTGTCACAAAATAAAGCATTAAACATTTTTACTTCAATATCATAAATGCTATTAATATCAATATTATTAGGTCCAAGAATAAATTTAAACACTCTTCTATAAGTTTTTTTTAATGCTCTACGATAACTTTCTTTATACTCAACATTAGTGCCATCATCAATATAAACACTGAAATCAACAATATTAAATGCGTGTGGTTCTAAATAACACGCAAAAACATCAGAGTTCTTTTCATCGGGTTTAATAGACCAATAAAACGGCGCAAATGTTCCTATAATTTCGTGATGATTCACATTTGCTAGCAATTTCCACAGATTTTTCTTATCCTTTCTCATTTCATCTACATATTTAGTATATTCTTTGGCATATGCTCGTGCTGATTCGGCAGAGTTATAACTAACAACTGTTTTATAATAATTGCTTAAATTTCTAGAAAGTTTGTTATCATTATTTTTAATATAGTTTGTAACAATATCGTGTAACTGATTATAAACTTTATCTTGAACTAATCGGTAACTATCTATTTGTGTAATGTATTTCTGTTTTTCATCTTCTAGTTTTGTATTTTTCAACCATAAATAGTTAATATAATTATAAAAATTAGAAGTTGGTTTAATAGAAGATGGTGAAAATGGTGCCAATAGTTCCTTTATAAAAGTCTTCTTAACTTGGTCATTAGTCATAATTAATTGTTTATCTGTAAAATGGTCTTCGTGATCTTTTATAAATGGTTTTAAATTGACATTAACGTTTTCAACAATTTCGTCATCTAATTTGTTAGTTGGTTGATTGTGTTTAATGGTTTTATATTTAATTGTTTTATTAGATTTAATTACCCCTTTCTTAAAATCAAATTTTTCTAATTCTACTTCTTTATTTTGTTTCTTATGTTTTCTATATTTCCTTGTTTTATTCATTTTATTTATATTATGTTAGTATAATAAAATAAATAAATTATTTGTATTCACATTCGCTATTTACATTATCAATGTCATATAATATTCTGTAGTCGTCATAATATAATGACACATTACTATGTCCATTATGTATTTTAGATTTATAATTATAGTTAGCAAATGGGTCCATTAAATTAGCAATAAATTCATTTAATTGTTCTGGATTATCACTGTTATAATTATTATTGTTTTTATTATTATTATTGTTAAACCCATAAAATAAACTAGTTCGTTTCTCCTCAGCATCTCTAATTTCCTTATGAAACATCTGGTCAATTACTGAAAATGCTGACTTCAATAAAATAATGTCTTGTAATAATACACGTTTCTTTTCAAATAGTTTAATTACAATCCTAGCAATTGCTTTTATTTTCTCCTTATTTTCATTACAAGCGCTATCACTTTCGTATACATTTTTTAAATTAATAAAATAACGAATTTCATTTTTAACATTTGTTAGGTCAGTGATTGATCTTTTACGCTGATCATCAATTCGTTTTATAACTGAAAATATATTTGTATTATAAATAACAGGATAACGTAGTCTAACTTTACGTGGAATAATAAACTGATTGGTTTCTTTTATTTCGGCAATCTTTTTCTCAACATCATCTAGTTTTTGTTTCATTTCATTTTCTATTTCAAATCGTCGTTCGTCTATTTGTTTTTTAAGCGCTGTTTTATAAGTATTATTAGTATTGTTAGTATTATTAGTATTATTAGTATTATTAGTATCAGATTTATAAAATTTATTATTAATACACTCATATTCATATTCAAGCCGTTGTAAATCATTATAGCGAAATAGCAATACAGAACCAGATGTAAATTCAGCAGTGCTTTGTAATTTATCATATTGATGTGAAGATATTTTGTGCGCCTCAGATGCGGCATCTAGTTTCAAGTAGTTAACAATTGCTAACAAACAAGCAATTACAGCATTTAATGAAGCAATAAAAATGGGTCCCCAATTATAAGTAGTAATAAATGAAGTTAATACTGTTGCAGCACTTGATAGCAAAATAGCAGGCATCATAAACATATTTAAATGCGTTTCGCAAGAGAATTTAGATTCCATATAAATTATTTTATGACCCTTTAAGTAACTGGCTAAAATATCAAGAGCACTACTATATTTATGATTAATATCAAAATACGCACGATCTATGCGGTGTTCAACATCTTTATAGTCTAGTTTTTTGAAAGATAATATATTATTTTTTTTTATATTATTTATATCATCATTATTTACAGCATTATTTACAGCATTATTTACAGCATTATTTACAGCATTATTTAGAGCATTATTTACAGCATTATTTACATTATTATAAACTAAACTAGAAGACAATGTAATTAAATTTTCATCTTCTGACTGGTAATTATTATCATCTGAATTTGAATCATCATAGTCAAATATAATAGTATTACTATTACTGTTACTATTATTTATACCAGTATTAGTATTTATATTTAAAGAAATTCCTCCTTCCATATTTCTGATAATGTCCTTTTCTTTAAGTAGTTCAGATACAATATTAGTTTCATTTATATTACTTTTTATATCATTACTTTTTATATCATTGCTTTTTATATCATTACTTTTAAACATCTTATATTATAGTAAAAAAAAAACTTAATATAATGTATAAATAAAGCGCAATGCCAAGAACACTAAAGACACATATTAAGGGACGTGGTAAATATTTAAAAGGCTGGTCAAAGGTACAGCCAGGAGCACACGATAGAACTGTTATGCTCCATAGATGCGGCAAAAAATGCTTCCTAGGACCTAACAAGACTTTTCCTATTTGTGCCAGAAATACCTGTAAAATAAATAGAAAAGGTGTTTATGCTGCTTACATACGTGCTAATGAGTTTTCTACAATTAAAGGCACAAGAAAATACAGAACTATTTCAAATAAAGCTAAAAAAATATTGGGTCATTAAATATAACACAAACTAATACAAACACTTGTTATTACAAAATTGAATAATATTTTATATATTAAAATATTAACCAACTAACAAATGAATAAAATAATATCATTTTCTGAATACAGAGAACTATATATACTTCCATCTCAAAAAATTTACGACCCGAAAGATTTTTACAATGACACAAATAATAATAATAATAATAATAATAATAATAATAATAATAAAAATACAAATGATATTCCAGACTGGGACTTTTTTGTAAATACTGAAATGCTAACAACTCAAAATATTAATGATTCGCATATAGAAAATAAAAAAAAAATAATTACAGTCAATAATGATGATAAAGATAAAAATAAAGATAAAAGTATAGACATACAAAATATAAACGATTCATATATAGAAGAAAAACAAATAGAATCAATAAATTGTCATCTTAATTTGAATTCATACATAAAAATAATTGTGCCAATTGCTATATTTTGGTTACTATACTAACATTATATTGCCATTATATTACCATTATATTATAGACACCTCTTTATTCTTATAAGGTATCATATTATCATAAATTGTGGTTACTTGTAAAATAAATGAGTAGTCAACATAATGTAGATCAACTAACAAACCTTCGGAATTAAGTATTTTAATACTTATTTTTGAAATATCAACTGGAGAGTTATAGTTTCGTGTCTTATAAATTTCATTAGCATTATTATCAAATGTAGAAATATATTTAGGTGTTGTAATAGGCAATACCGCAATAATATTTTTACTTAGAATATATGTAGGCAAAACACCATATGTAGTCTCATATTGGTAATCATTATAGTCATTTAATTCAAAATAATAGTAGTCTTGTAAAGTATCATCAAATGGCGCTTCACACGTGTATGATTTAGAACCAGTATATTCAATTTCTCTGAACCCCATTAGATAACCCATTGTTGTAAAATAATCAGATGGTTTTATTTTCTTCTTTTTATCCAAATTATCATAATTTGTATTTAATGCGTGACTATAATCAAATTCTACACAATCATAAATCGCATCAATAGAGCTAGTTTTTTTTAAAATATTTATTCTAAATGTGTTTGTGCTATTTATAATATTTAAAGTATTTAGATTATCATTAATTGTAACTGTAAAACGGTTTGGATATGAGCCAATAACTTGTATATTAATTGCTTTTTCTAATGCTAGAGCAAATGTAGTTATTGTATAGTTACCCGATGGAATTGTAACAATCGCATTTAGTCCCGTGGTGTCTTCATAAATAAATATTTGGTTTGTTTCTTTAGTAGATGAAAATGTATTGGATACATTTGGTATTTGTATACCAGCAAGACTAATAGCAATCACATTTTTAATTTTGTTAGGTAATGTAAACGAGCAGTTGCTTGAAGATGTTCTAAAATAATTGTCTCTAAATCGTGTATTATAAATATAATTAGATACATTTGTTTCTACATTGTAGCCATTTATAGAATCAGATGGTATAGATTGTTTTTGTAACGCAGGACGATTAGATGCTGGATTAATAATTTTACCAACATTATTATATTTTTCTGGTAAGTTACTAGAAATATTAGTTTTATTTGTAATATTTGCGTCTTCAGATTCTTCTATTGTTGCTGGTGTAGAGCTTTTAAGGGATGGCTTTAAATTATTACCTAATCTTCTATATAATACATCTTTTCCAGTCTTAATAAAGGTAATTATTTCATTACGGTATTCATTATTATTATTATTATTATTATTGTAGACCTTCAAGATATTACTAATTAGTTCACCTTCTTTATTATCTAAATCATATACTGAATAATTTTTGTCTAATTTAAAAAAATTAATTAATTCTTCTATTGTATAATTATTAATATCTAAATCAATACCACTTGTGTTCATTTATATTATATTATTTAATAAAAATATAATGTAAAATCGCATAACAACTAACAACTAATAACAAATATCTAACAAGTAAACTTCATATAGTCTGTATAATTTTCTATTCCACAAGGTGTGCTTCCAAATAAAGCACCAACAGGATCAATTGTGTTAGTATAATTAAAAGGAACATCAGATAATATATCTACTGTTACAGGATCACTACAAGCAGGACAAGATGTGTCTATATTATTACAAGGAAATTCACTAATTAATGTACATACATCTTTAAGGTCCATCTTTGAATACAGACCAGCAATTACATTATTTTTATTAAACGGTACAAGACCATTTTTAGCTAAATAATTGTAGCTAAGTCGTCGTCCATTATTAAATAAATTTAACTGACTATATGACCCAGAATTATTAGCACATTTGTTAGATGCGTTACAATAAGCAAGTCGTGATTTTTTGTTTGTAATATAGTCACTTTGAAATGTATTAGAGCGCAATACACCAAATGTAGGTTTTGCTGGTATTATTTTAAATGCGTGTGCCATTATTATTATACTAATATATAAATTTATTACAATTAATAATAAATTTGTTAGTTCATCTGTTTATTTTTCTTGGTTTTATTTGATTTATTAATTCTATTTCTAACATTTCTCTTAGTATTACTCTTATTACCTTTATTACCGTCATTTGTATCCATTATTTTCTCTAGATTAAGATGCTCTACAAATCCTATTTTAAGAAATTGTCTACTAGTTTTACACGCTAATGCCATTATACTATAATATTCACTCTTTAGAAACGCGTTTAGTTTTCTACCTTGTAAAATAGTATTAAAAGGTATATAAAATGTATTTGGACCAACACCATATTTACCAGTATAGTCCATTTCAAATTCTAATTTGGGAGATATAGCAAAAATAACAGCTTTTTTTTCATTTATTCCAGGCGCTAATACCAATTTGTTAGTTCGTAGCTTTTTTGAACTAGTATAAATAACAGAATATTTGGTTCCATTATATAAAGACAATTGTTTACCGCGATTATAAACCGCATTATTTTTAACATTTGTTATATATTTCTTTATAAGTTTTTCAACATAAGAAGTCCAATTGCGCACAGGATTTACAGGTCGGTCAAGTAGTTCTGTTTTAATTTCTTCTCCATCAGTATTTTCAATAGTTGTTAGTCCAGGACTCTTTTTTTGTAGTAAAAAGTAGCAAATATATTGTTGTATTCCAGGAAAAAATGTTTGTATTTCTTTATTGAAACTAACAAATTGAACATTGTATTTAATTAGCGCATTGTATCCAACATTTCCATTTCCACTTAGCATATTATCGGGCACTAAAAATGATAAATAACCTTGGTCTTTTAGTAAAGTCATTGATTTCAAAAATATGCGTTCATATAATTTACTTTTGCCACCACTGCCACCAGTTGTATTATCATCTTGAAATGGTGGATTCCCAACAATACAATCAAATTCTGTAATATTTTTTTTATTTTTTGCTTTATTATAAAAAAACTGTTTATCGGACAAGAAATCGGCACAAACAATATTAGCATTAGGTCCAAAAACCTTTCTACAAATATTATAATTCTTCGGATTTAGCTCAACCATATATAACATATTTTCAATAATATGCGCACTTCTTTTGGCTTCATTATGTTCCCATTTTTGAAGCCCAGACATTAAGCGAACATAAATATGTATCAAAAAATTTCCAGTTCCGCAACATGGATCAAGCCATTTTAAATCTGGATTTGTCCAAACTGATACCGCAAATTTATCCAGCATTTTTTTAATTAAAGCGGAAGGCGTAAAAACTTCGCCGTATTTTGCTTTTTCTAACATTTTAACTGGTAAATGTTTATTAATAAAGTCTTCTATTTCTTCAGTTGTCATATTTTCTATAGTTTTATTTGGCATTTTGTTAGTATGTGTCTTATATATACTAACAAAAATTTTATCAAATATATAATATTAATCAAATATTTATATAATCATAATATATAAATATGCTAAGTCTACTTATTTCAACAAAAAAAAGACGCCCTACAAAGTCAAAAAAAACACGAAAGTGGTCACAAAAATACAAGAATAGTATTAATTGTAGAAGACCTAAAGGGTTTTCTCAGAGACAATATTGTAAATATGGCAGACATAAAAAATAAAAAAAAATAAGCAATTTATAAGTCATAAATAGTCTGAAATGTTAGACAAAAACTGTAGTCCATATTATTTAGATTAATAATACGTCCATATTCATCTAATAACTGTATTTGTAATTTTTGTATATCAACTGGACCAAAATATTGTCGCGGTGTTGTTATCAGATTAAAATTATTTTGTGATAATAAATTAAAAACATTACCTTGTAACGAAATACGTGCTAAAATATTTTTATTCAAAATAGATGATGTAAATGCGGAATAAAAGCCGTCATTAACACTATTATTAAAGTCATCAACAACTAAATAAATATATTTAATTCCAAAAAGGTCAATAATGCCTTCTGATACATAAGATAAATTATTTTCATAATATCCTTCTCTAAATCCCATTAACCAACCACATTTAAGAGGCAATGGTGTTTGCTTATCTTCATTACCATAACGGTCTGTTTGGAAATTAATTGAATAACCAGTTATTAATGAAGTAGTATGTATACCAACAACCATACGACCAGTGCCACCCGAACCTGTACCAGCAGGTGTATTTGCGTCAGCAATAAACTGTATATCTCCATATAATACATTAACTGTTTGCGATTGAAGAAATACATTTATATAATCAATAAATGATAAGTAATCATAATTACCGTCAGGAATAATAACAATCAAAGGATCAACACCAGGATTTGTAATTTGTAAAACAAAAAAATTATTACCAAAAATTGATGATATTGCGTAAAAAGATGTTGGCATTTCTAATGCGGATAATTGTAATGAAACTACTTGAGTAAGACGTAATGGCAAGTCTAGATGAAAATTAGATGATTGTGTATTGTAATAGTTTTCTCTAAAACGAGTATCAATATTTAAGTTTTGTCTTAATATGCGTTTATTTAATGGATTAATTGTTCCTTGATAAAATTCACTTGGTTGCGATTGACTGTAAGCAGTTGGTTTTGGTTTTATAATAAAAGTAGAACCACTAGATATTGTCTCAGAAGGATGTAGACTCTTATCTAGATTATAGACATCTTGATATGTTTTTGCGAGATTGCTTATATTAGTTGCTTGACCAGTATTTCTTTGAGCTTGAACATTTATGATTAGTTTTTTTTTCACATCTGTAATAAAATTAAGTGTATTTGTTTTAATATTAGGCGGCACTGATTTATCATTTAATATATTTTGCCTTAATTTTGTTTCTTTCATTTCAATAATAGATTCATCATAATTAGATGGTAACTCTAATATTTGTTCTAGTTCTGATATTTTGTAATTGGCTATATTCAAATCAAAATTGGACCCATTGTTAGTTAACATTATAATATATATAGATATAGATGAATTATTTTAGATTTTTATTTTGTAATAATATTTTTTATAATGAAATAATGAAATAAAGTAATAAATTTAAATATTATTTTATTTATATTCAAATAGTATATGTATACACCATTTTTTGCTAGAAATGAAGGAAATATATCAGGTAGTAAAGGAGCCCAAGGAGCCCAAGGAGCTCAAGGAGCTCAAGGAGCTACTATATATATAAATGGTAATAATACAAATACAGGCAGTCAAGGCTTACAAGGGTCTCAAGGCTTACAAGGGAGTCAAGGTTGTCAAGGTTTACAAGGGACACAAGGGAGTCAAGGTTTACAAGGGAGTCAAGGTTTACAAGGGACACAAGGGAGTCAAGGTTTACAAGGTTTACAAGGTTTACAAGGGAGTCAAGGGACACAAGGGAGTCAAGGATTACAAGGGAGTCAAGGGACTCAAGGGTCTCAAGGCTTACAAGGGTCTCAAGGTGTTGCCGGAACACAAGGTGCCACAGGATCAGCTGGTGCTGCCGGAACACAGGGTTCTCAAGGTGCTACAGGATCAACTGGTGCCACTGGATCTCAAGGATCAACTGGTGCCACAGGCGCCACAGGATCAACAGGTGTCACAGGCGCCACAGGTGCCACAGGATCAACAGGATCAACAGGAGCCACAGGAGCCACAGGTGCCACAGGTGCTACAGGTGCCACAGGTGCTACAGGTGCTACTGGATCTCAAGGATCAACTGGTGCCACTGGATCTCAAGGTGCTACAGGTGCTACAGGTGCCATAGGTATAACAGGTGCCACTGGATCAACTGGTGCCACTGGATCAACAGGTGCCACAGGATCAACGGGTGCCACTGGATCTCAAGGATCAACCGGTGCCACAGGAACACAAGGCGCTACTGGTTTCAGTTATTGGGGTCCAACTGGAACAAATCCAGATATTTATTATAATACCGGAAATGTACTAGTAAAAACACCTGATTATAATATAAGTTTCTCAGGAGCAACTGTTACAACCACGAATCCATATACAAATGCTAGCGGACTAGGATATTATTATTACCAATTCACAACTAGTGGAACATTTACATATCAAGGACCTACTCCATTAAATATATATTATGTTATAGTTGGAGGTGGAGGTAGAGGAGGCAATGGTAATAATGGAAATAAAGCTGGTGGCGGAGAAGGTGGTCAAGTAATTACAGGTTCAGTATCATTAACTTCAGGAACTTATACTGTAGCTGTCGGGTCTGCTAGACAAGCATCATCATTTGATAATATTACAGCAGCAGCAGGAGCAGATGGAGCAAATGCCGGAACAAGTAGCAATGGCACTGGTGGAACTTCATCAAATAATGGTGGAAATGGTGGTTCCGGAGGAAGTGGTGGTTCTGGCTCTAATGGTCCAACAATTACATTCTCAGATAATAATACTTCTGGTATATATTTTAGTGGTGGTGGTGGTGGAGGTATTGGAAACAATCCACCAAATAGTGGTGGTTTAGTTGGCGGAGGAAGTGGTGGAAATGTTGTTAACAGTATTCCTGTAAATGGAACTAGCGCAACGCCAAATACTGGCGGTGGTGGAGGAGGAGGCACTAGTAGTTCTTCATTTATGGTAAGCAATGGTGGTGCTGGCGGTAGCGGTGTTATATTATTATATTTTTTATATAGTCAAATACCACCCAGTTATCAAACAACTATATCACCATCACAAATAAATTGTAACAATTTATTATTAGAAGGTGACAATACAAATACCTATTTAAGACCCACAAATTCTGGTGGAAATATGTATTTGGGAACAATGGCAAATTTATTTTTGGGAACAATAACTACACCTACAATTATGTCTATTAATGACGCAAATGGTGGACAAATAAATAGTAATTTAAATATAGTTGGTAATTTTTTTATTAATCAATCAAACTATTCAACAATGACTACTAATCAACTAGGTTATACAGGTTATCAAACATTAGGTTTAACTAATATTACTTCAAGTAATATGACTAATTTTGCGTCATTTACTTTAAATAATGGTGTCTGGATTATATCACTTAATCATACTTGGTATGCTCAATCAACAGTCAATATTCAAAATAAAGAATTATTAATTAGCGAGACTTCAGCAGGAACTGTATCTATAAATGGAGGATTTCATTACTATGACGAAATTGATGATACCCCAGGAAGTGCTGGAACTAGACAAATTTTATCTATGAGTGGTGTATATGTAGCAACAACAAATAATAAAACATTATATATTAATGTTAAGGCAAATCTCGGTAATCCATTATACTATACTAGTGGCCAACTACAGGTATCTTTAAATTTAACATACACAAGAATAGCATAAATATCATAAAATATTATAAAATATCATAAAATATCATAAAATATCATAAAATATTATAAAATATCATAAAATATCATAAAATATTATAAAATATCATAAAATATTATAAAATATCATAAATATAATAAATATGTAAAGACACATTTTAATTATATATATATTTATATAATGTCTACACCAATATTTCCAAGAAACAAATTTTCAGCATTCAGAAATTTACTTAATACAGCTGGTGGAGGTAATACAGGTTCTCAAGGTCATCCAGGTCACACCGGTCACACCGGTCATACAGGTGCGCAGGGAGCACAAGGTTCTACAGTATTTGTAGATGGAGATGGTTCTACAATTATAACTGGTGCTACTGGAGCACAAGGAGCTCAAGGACCTCAAGGAAGAACTGGTGCCACTGGTTCTCAAGGATCACAAGGTTCAGCGGGAACAGCAGGAGCGCAAGGTTCTCAAGGATCTCAAGGTTCAGCAGGTATAGCAGGAGCACAAGGTTCTCAAGGTTCTCAAGGTTCAGCAGGTATAGCAGGAGCACAAGGTTCTCAAGGTTCTCAAGGCTCAGCAGGTACAGCAGGATCTCAAGGAGCTACAGGTGCCGTAGGTATAGCAGGAGCACAAGGTTCTCAAGGTTCAGCAGGAACAGCAGGTATAGCAGGAGCACAAGGTTCTCAAGGTTCAGCAGGAACAGCAGGTATAGCAGGAGCGCAAGGTTCTCAAGGTTCTCAAGGAGCTACAGGTGCCATAGGTATAGCCGGAGCGCAAGGTTCTCAAGGTTCTCAAGGTTCTCAAGGTTCAGCAGGAACAGCCGGAGCAACAGGTGCTATTGGTAAAGGATTTACTATATTCTCAACTATTGATAATTTTAATGAATTATCTACAGTAACAACAACATCAAATAATATTGGTGAATTTGTGTTACAATTAGGAGGTCAAATATATTTGTATTTAGGTTCACAAAATGGTAATACAGGTCCTGGTTTAAGTTATAAATATTCAGGAGATATTACTGATGAATCAAAACTTATAGGTCCTCAAGGAACCCAAGGGGCACAAGGTTCAGGAGCACAGGGAGAACAGGGAGCTCAGGGTTCTCAAGGTTCAACAGGAGCACAAGGTTCATCAGGAACAGAAGGAGCACAAGGTTCTCAAGGTTCAGAAGGAGCACAAGGTTCTCAAGGTTCAGAAGGAGCACAAGGTTCTCAAGGTTCAGAAGGAGCACAAGGAGCTACAGGTGCCGTAGGTATAGCAGGAG
>Ga0194129_10003878_pt1 | contig 20454 bp, 19 predicted proteins | sample TA2KigCa35mmetaG_FD_150862 | JGI IMG/M metagenome (GOLD analysis project Ga0194129, IMG submission 150862) | Freshwater microbial communities from Lake Tanganyika, Tanzania - TA2015038 Kigoma Deep Cast 35m | ecosystem: Environmental > Aquatic > Freshwater > Lake | place: Tanzania: Lake...
CCCAGGCCATACGGGACCGGTGTGAGGCCAGCACCACTACCAGCACGGCTTACATCGCCCCAGGATCCCCGTGGGAGAACGGATTCGCGGAATCGCTCAATGGCCGCTTCCGGGATGAGTTCCTCAACATAGAGCTGTTCACCACGACGACTGTGGCACAGATCCTGGCCGACCGTTGGCGCTGGGAGTACAGTTTATTAGGTCCGCACTCTGCCGTCCAGGGGCGTACGCCCCTGGAGGGCAGTTCAATAGGGAGTTGCCGCATGAACACATCCACCAGCTATCATCAGGCTTATTCCGATACGGGGGACACATCAGATCTATACCGGCTGCAGGTGTCATATGGCCCTGGCTGGTCGCACCCCAATGCATCAGCTCGAACTGTTGCCAGCTACTGAATGAGCTGGTTATAAACAAAGTTAGGCTACCACCAAATGAAACAATTCAGCCACTACAGGAATAAGGACAAGCAGGTAACCCAGCTGGATGTTACTATAGAATAAGCTATAGCGATACATGGTGAAGTCACTTTCCGATCGTAATATTTTAATATGCTACTCGGGCTCCTCTATATATACAAACACAACACGTGAATACCTTGATAGCTTCTCATCGTTTCTCGAAGCCAACGTATATTATCTTCATGTAACTCACAACTCTATACCGCAAATAGATCTGAACATATTTGATTGTGTGCTTTTATCTTATTGCGCACGATTATGCTTTCCGGGCTATGTTTCAGATCTTTTTCTTTCGAAGCTGATTGAGTATAAAGGAGTCAAGGCTGTCTTCATCCAAGATGAGTACGACTATGTCAACAATGAAGTAGCTGCCCTTCGAAGGATATCCCCGCAAATCGTATTCACCTGCGTCCCGAAGGATCAAGTATCACTTATTTATCCAAAAGATATTTTCCCCGAAACTGAATTTGTACAAGTATTTACTGGATACGTCCCAGAAAGCCTCCCAAAATTAAAGCTAAGCCCCTTACATGATCGCCCAACTGACATCGGATACAGAGGGCGAGATATTTCACTTAGATATGGAAAGCTAGGAGATTATAAGTACCGCATTGGCGAAGCATTCCTTTCTGACAAAAGGTCTCAAAGCCTTGAACTAGACATACGAATGGACGAGTCGAGTAGAATTTATGGCGATGAATGGTTTACTTGGCTTAGCAAGTGCAAAACGACACTAGGATCACCATCAGGCTCCAACATCTTTGACTTCGATGGAAGTATAGCTGAGGCATTTAATAAGGCGGCCGGCAATATGACAAGAGTGCCAAAAACTATGAGAGAGCAAATCAGTTTGCTTGATAATCAGTTTAGAATGGATCAAATCTCTCCTCGAGTCTTCGAGGCAACTGCAATGGGATGTGCACTAATCATGGTTCGCGGTGACTATTCAGGCATCTTAGCCCCTGGAGTGCACTATCTCCCCGTTGACACAGATTTCGGCAATATTGGAGAGATAGTTGACTGTATTCATGACACCAAATTACTTGCCTCTGTCGCAGATAGAGCGCATTATGACTTGATTTCGTCTGGTCTTTATAGCTATAAGGCCTTTGCATATACGGTGCGTGAAAATCTTGAGAAACAACTCACCAAGCCTATGACGACGGTTGAAATCCAGCTTGCTCCACTATACGTCGATATGAGCGCAGACCCACGAAATGAACTGCCCTCGCTGAAGCCCATGTCTGTAGATACATTTCAACTAAAGTTTTTGCTATCTGAAGTCAAGCATGACTATTTTCGCGTTGTCCTTCATTTAGCCAGCAAATCCCTTTATCAAAATAGTGTCATCAAAGCACTCCTATACGTTAATATTATTAGACGCATTGCTCGCATCGTTTATCGACTGGTAAGCCGGTTGTGAAAATGTGATTCTTTCGAAGTAGAGTATCTCTTAACGTCTTACTCGCACACTTATCCCCTTCAAGTTAACAACACAAATCACTTGACCATGTGCTCAGACATTTCTAGCCTCAATGCTAACTTTTGGACCGAGCCCTGCGGATCTCAGCTTGCCGCAGTTCTTGGTCTTGCTGGAAAGCAGGATGCGCAGGCTCTTGCCGACTTCGATACTAACTATTTTAAGCTATATCCGTACTTAACGTCGTTCTTTGATGATCTTAGCTTTGAAAAGTCTAAGATATTGGAAATCGGTCTTGGGATGGGTACTCTTTCAGAGTGGTTGGCGATCCGTTCCTTTTCCTACCGTGGTTTGGACATTGCAGCTGGTCCTGTTGATATTGTTAACCTAAGACTAAGCAGATTAGGGATGCAACAATCGGCTGTCCAGGGTTCAATACTCTTTGCGCCTTTTGAGAGTAATTCTTTTGATTGTATCGTTGCCATTGGATGCCTGCATCACACTGGCGACTTAAAAAAGTCCATTGGAGAGTGTTTCCGAATGCTTCGTCCAGGAGGCAGGCTTAAGCTCATGGTTTATTATTCCTACAGCGCACGTAGATGGCTGAACAATCCATTGCAAACTGCTCTCTATCTTATGAATGAGTTGACTGGGGTTCGCACAGTGGTCGACGATGTGTCGCAGAGTTCACGCGCTTCATATGATACTAACTCCGCTGGAGCAGCTGCACCGTACACTGATTTTATAAGTAGAAAGTCATTACGTCAGACCTGCAAAGCCTTCTCATCCTCCTCATTTATGGTTCGGAATTTTGAACGCGAGGGCCCATGGTCACTATTTCCACGTTCTTTTTGGCTCCGCACCCCGATACCATCATTTCTCGGCCTTGACCTGTACGCAACTCTTGTTAAATAGGCTTTCTAATACCCCCAGATAGAAACTATCCTATGTGTGGCTTTTCAGCATACTTTACGACCCCTGGCCTGGCCAACAAAAAGACATCAAATCTCCGCAAGATAGGTCTCTCATTAGGCAATATTTCTCATCGTGGACCTGATGACTCAAATATACTAGCTCTTGCTAACGGAAACGTTTTCTTTGCACACGCTCGGTTAGCAGTTATTGATCTTAACGAGGGAAGCCAGCCTCTTACAGATCCCACAGGCCGTTATACTATCATTTATAACGGAGAACTTTATAACTATATTGAGCTTAGATCGCTTTATTCCCTTGATTGTGTAACATCGTCTGACACCGAAGTTGTATTGCAGTGTTTCATTCGTTTTGGTCCAGAATGTCTACAAAAGTTCCGTGGGATGTACGCATTCACAATTTGGGATTCTGTAGAAAATGTAGGCTTTATCGCTAGGGACCGATTTGGCATCAAGCCATTGTATGTAGCGCAATCGGCTGATGGAACAGCGCTTTCTTCTGAGGTGAAAGGACTTTTGCCATTTCTAGAAACGAGGCGCATCTGCTTTGCTGGTCTGGCAGACTATATAAATTTTCAGTTTACTCTCGCCTCTCGTACCTTATTCGCTGCCGTCGAAGAATTCCCGCCTGCACATTACGCCTTCATTCAGAATGGAAAACTCAGTTCAATTCGCAAATACTGGGATCTTACATACGAAATCGACAATACGCATACGGAGAAATGGTTTATAGACCATCTCCGAGAGGTTCTCTCTGAATCAGTGGCATTCCATTGCAGATCAGATGTTGCGATAGCTTCCTACGTTAGTGGTGGAATCGATTCCACGCTCATTTCGGCTTTGTCAGTCGATCTACGCCATACAAATAGGCCACAAGCGTTTGTTGGGCGATATCTGACACATGATGGCTTTGATGAGACTGCTTTTGCTATTGCCGCTTGCGAACAACAGGGTATAGAATGCAATATTGTCACAATTACACCTGATGACTTCCTCTGCTCCTTCAGTAATTTAATCTGGCATCTTGATCAACCTGTTGCCGGGCCCGGCTCCTTAGGCCAATACATTGTTTCTAGGCACGCTGCTGCTCATGTCAAAGTTATTCTAGGTGGACAAGGTGGCGATGAGATCTTCGGGGGCTACACTCGCTACTTATTAGGCTACTTTGAGCAATGCATCAAGGGTGCCATTGACGGCACCCTGGATAATGGCAATTTTGTAGTAACGTACGAGTCAATCATCCCAAGTCTTGCCGCACTGAGGCAATACAAGCCGATGATGAAAGAGTTTTGGGGTGATGGCCTTTTCGACCCATTAGATCAGCGCTATTGGCGCCTAATAAATCGTGCCAACACTTACGCAGATATCATTGACTTCTCACTTCTTGATCCTAGGGCTGCGATCAAGTCCTTTGGTGACATATTTTTTGCTGAGGGCACGAAGCATGCTACATATTTTGATCGAATGAGTCATTTTGACTTTCGCACTCTTCTGCCAGCACTACTTCATGTGGAAGACCGTGTTACAATGGCTCATGGCTTGGAGTCGCGAGTGCCATTCCTAGATCACCATCTTGTTGAATTCGCTGCGACGATTCCTGCCGATATTAAATTTAAAAATGGCCAATTAAAGCGCCTACTGCCTCTAGCATTCAGAGACAAGCTTCCACAGGTTATCCTCGACCGCAAGGATAAGATGGGATTCCCAATTCCGTTAAATCATTGGGTTCGAGAGCATGCCGGTGTTCGCGAATATGTCGGTGATATCTTGTCCTCATCTATTGCGCAGCAACGCCCCTATCTGGCCAAGGCCATCCCTGTGGATGACCTTCTCGAAAATCAGGGACCCTATGGTCGTGCCCTCTGGGGCCTGCTGTGCTTGGAGGTTTGGCAGCGTCAATTCATTGATTAATCCAAAGCATGACTGGCCAAGTCGCCGTTATCTCTTACTTGCTGATTCGTTCACATAGCAGGCTCCTGCGGCAACTCAAGCCGCTCAGCGCCTCGTTTAATGTCTATTCAACTGGTTATGGTGAGCCGCCAGACTTCGTAGTCAGCCACCTCGAGATTTCCTCGTGTCATACCTCGTGAGATGGAGTAATAGGCGCACTGTTGTTGTTGACTTGGCGCTTCGCTCTTTTTCTCGCGCTGTGGTTCGACAGCCAACGAATACTTGGAATTATCTCTGAGCTAAATATACAGGATGTATTCCTAAGCGATTCCACAGCCTTTGGCTGGTCATCTACCTGCAGGGATCTCGATCCTTGGCGCACATAAGTAAAGCCCACAAGAGCTCTCGGATCAGCTCTCGTGGATGCTGTTTCTGGGCCCCTTTACATCCTGGTGCTCCTAGTTCCCTCCACTCGACGCCTGTCGTTTCTGTGTTCACTCCTACTTATGTATGCTTTGGTAAGAGTTTTTGTGTTGTAACTTCGCGCTACTGCCGCACAGCTCTTTCTATACTCCCAAGCCTCAACCACGTGTAACAGATTTCGATGCCCTGCGTGTTGTACTTCATGGCGTCGCCCATTCTTCGCTCCGTTTCGAGCTGATGATCGAAGTCATCGCCATGGCTGGCCCTAGTCCTGCGGTTCGACCATGCCCACTGGTTCGAATACCGCCTACCTGCGACGGCTTAACGCTTTAGCAGCCAAGTGCCATTGCCTCATGGTCCCCCCTATTCCACAAGAGGATTTGATTGCTTGTGGGGCAAATTTTGATCTGGCCATCCTTTCTATTTACCCTTCAAACCTGAATTATGCTAAGTCTCCATCAGTTCATCCAGTCTCGATTGCCGATTGTTTGTGGACTCACGCCTTCAATCGCCGCCATTGTGCGACTATCAGATTGGGGTTGTTGCGGACGACTTCTCAGCAGCTGCACTAGCTGCTGTGCTGCAGTCGCTACCGCTTTTGCGGCTAGAGCACATGAGACGTAACCTTGAACATGCCGCGCGTGAACTCTGCTGGGATCGCGACCAACATCTCTCGGTGGAAGCTGTTCACGCTGGCGTACACCCTCGATCTTAAACAATGTGTGGTCTCTCTGGAGTTGTTGCTCTCTGGGGTGAACGGATTCAGCCAGACGCGATTGATTGTCTTCATGCGCAGATCCAGGCCCGTGGCCCCGATGGTGAGGGTTTTTATCGTGAGCCTGGCCTTGCTCTAGCACATCGTCGCCTTGCCATAATTGATACCACGACAGCAGCGAATCAGCCCTTTCTCTGGCGTGATCGCTATGTGCTTGTATTTAATGGTGAAATTTATAACTATCGTGAACTGCGTACTGAGCTAGAACTCCAAGGAGTGCATTTTCGCACGTCATCTGATACTGAGGTTTTAATCGCGGCTTACGACTACTGGGGCGAGGCATGCCAACACCGATTCAATGGCATGTGGGCCTTCGTGATCTGGGACCGTCAGACCAAGCATCTCTTCTGTAGTCGTGATCGTTTTGGAATTAAACCCCTCTACTGGGCGCAGTTCGATCACCAGCTCTTCTTGGCCTCAGAACCCAAACAATTGCATGCCCTTGGTCTTGGCAGGAAGGTGAATTCAGACGAGCTCTCACGCTTTTTGTTTACAGGAATCGTTGGAGCAACCCCGGCCAGCTTCTTCGTCGGAATTGAATCCCTGCCACCAGGGCACTGTCTCACAGTCGCTCACCAGCAGCCCCTGTGCATTGCCCGCTGGTACAGCCTCCCCAGTATCTCTGCGCACACCAACGAGATCCCTTCCCTGTTGCGGGATTCGGTCGCTCTGCGTCTACGCAGCGACGTGGCCGTTGGCAGTTGCCTCTCCGGGGGCCTGGATAGCTCTTCCATCGTAATGCTTGCAGCAGCCGCCCGCGCTGGTGTGGCATCAAGTCCCTTGCACTGCATCCATGCCCGCTCCAGCGACCCAGAGGTGGATGAATCGGCCTTTGCCTCTCTGGTGGCGGATGCCTCCAGTAGTCGCCTGCTCACACTGACGCCATCCGCTGATCAGTTCTGGCAGACCCTCCACGAGATTTGCCGTGTTCAAGACGAACCCTTCGGATCCCCGTCCATCTGCATGCAGTATTTCGTGATGCAGCAGGCCCGTGCCTCCGGGTGCCCCGTGATGTTGGATGGCCAGGGAGCGGATGAAATTCTGCTCGGCTACTCCAGGTTCATGGTGTTGGCCCTCAGCCACGCTTGGCAGTCCGGTGGCCTTCCGAAGCTGCTGCGCACCTTGATCAACAGCTGGAGAGCCGATGCTTCGCTCACGCCTCGAGCCTCCCTCCAATATCTAGCGGGCACGCTGCTAAGCCCTTTGCGTACCGCCCGTGTCCGAAGGCGCCTTTCCTTCCTGAAACTGCCAACGGAGCCCGTTCGCCACCTCTATGGCTTTGTGTCCGCTGCCGCCATTGATTGCCGCCGCACCCAGCTTCTCGAACTCTTCCAGACCAGTCTTCCTGCTTTACTGCGCTACGAGGATCGCAACTCCATGGCCCACTCTGTGGAAGCGCGCCTGCCGTTTCTTGATTATCGCCTGGTTGAGGCGTCCCTGGCTCTGCCGGTGGATCAGAAGATCCACAACGGCTGGAGCAAGTACCCGCTGCGCACCAGCGGCATCCTTCCCGAAACTATCGCCTGGCGTCGCTCCAAGCTCGGCTTCAATGCACCGGAGCGCTCCTGGATTGGCGGATACTCTCGCCAAATGTTAGAGCAAACCCTGGATTCATCGCTGATCGCCTCCATTGCCGACCGTGTTGCCCTGGAGCGTTCCTGGCACCGTTTAGATCGCCACATCCAGTGGCGGCTCTTCAATGTTGCGCTCTGGGCCGACATCTACAGCGTTCGGCTCTGAATCATGCGTGTCCTCTGGATTGTCAATCACTACGCCCAGTCACCCTCAGGTCCTGGTGGTACGCGCCACCATTCCCTCGCTCGTCATTTGCAGCAACACGGATGGCAGACCTTGATCTTGGCCAGCAGTTGTGACCACCACAGTGGCCGTCAACGTCTATCTGTTGGTGAACTCCAGCGTTTAGAGCGCAGCGTTGGTGTCGATTTCCTCTGGCTGCGTGTTTTTGGAGAGCCCTGTTCTGGATCTTGGAGCCGTCTTTACACCATGCTGCAGTTTTCGTTCACTCTGCTGCGGCGTTCCACGACCCGTGATCTACCGCGCCCCGACGTGGTGATCGGCTCCACGGTTCACCCCTTCGCGGCCCTGGCAGCTTGCCTGATCGCTCTCCGTTACCGTGTCCCCTTCATCTTCGAAGTGCGCGATCTCTGGCCCCGCACCTTGGTGGCAATGGGCGCGATCAAGTCCAACGGGTTCTTGGATCGCGCCCTTGGCTGGCTTGAGCGTTGGTTGGCCCATCGTGCCGCCCGCATCATCGTGTTGATGCCCGGAGCGGTTGCCTATTACCAGGCCTTCGGTATCCCACGCTCCCGCCTGCTCTGGTTGCCCAATGGCGCTGAGTTACCTGTGACGCCACCCACACCCCTACGACTTCAGCCGCGACCTTTCCAGCTGCTTTATGTCGGCGCCCATGGCCCCGCCAATGCCCTTGACACCTTGCTGGATGCGATGAGGGAGCTTCAGTCTCGCGGTGTCGGCCCGGATCAACTCATCCTGCGCCTGATCGGCGATGGCACCAGCAAATCGACTCTTCAGCAGCGCGCCCAGACCCAGGGCCTCAAGGCAGTTCGCTTTGAACCTCCTGTGGCAAAGCAGGCATTGGCGTCTCTGATCGCCGAAGCCGATGCGTTTGTGGTGTTGATGCAGCCTCTACCTGAGCTCTACCGCTATGGCATCAGCTTCAACAAGTTGTTCGATTACTTCCTGGCAGCACGCCCGATCGTGTCTGCCTCCTGTGCAGCTCACGACCCCGTTCAACTTGCCGATGCAGGCTTGGTGGTGCCAGCCGGTCATCACCTTGCTATGGCTGATGCCATTCAACAGCTCATGCAACTGCCTTTCGAGGAGCGGCTGCGCCTCGGCCACAACGGACGCCGCTACCTTGAACAGCATCACACCTACAGCCACCTAGCCCGCGAGTTGGCCAATCAACTCAATGCGCTGGTGCCAATTCGATGAAATTATTTGACTTTCCCGAACGAATCCTTAGCCTTGTGCTGCTTGTGCTCCTCAGTCCTGTCCTGCTGGGTATCGCCCTGCTGATGCTAATGACGCTGGGTAGCCCGGTTCTGTTCCTTCAACGGCGAGCAGGCCTTCAGGGACGCCCATTCTGGCTCGTGAAGTTCCGCACCATGAATGCCCGCCGTGATGTCAACGGCGACTTGCTCCCCGATGCCGAGCGCCTCACCCGCTTTGGAGGTTGGCTGCGGAGCAGTTCCCTGGATGAGCTGCCGCAGTTGCTCAACATTTTTAGGGGCGAGATGAGCTTTGTGGGCCCTCGCCCACTCCCCATGGACTATCTACCGCTCTACTCCACAGCGCAGTCCCGGCGTCACGCGCTCAAACCAGGCATCACTGGCTGGGCTCAGATTCATGGACGCAACGCACTGAGCTGGGAAGAACGTTTCCGGCTTGATGTGTGGTATGTCGACCACCGCAGTTTTGGGCTAGATCTCAGAATCCTCCTGCTCACCGTGGCCAAGGTGCTGCGCCGGGAGGGCATCAGTGCCGCTGGCGAAGCCACGATGGTTCCATTCACCGCTACGGCCCCGCCCGGCCATCCATGAGCGACCTCTTGATCCTTGGAGCGGGTGGCCACGCCAAGGTGGTGGCCGAAACAGCTTTGGCTAGTGGTTATGCCTCTCGCGTCACCTTTCTCGACGACCGCACCCACACACCCCTAGTGCAGGCACTTGAGCCCCACATACGTGAACAATTTCCCGCGGCCGTAGTGGCGATAGGCCATACGGCTACCCGTCTTCATTGGCTCGAGCAGCTCAGCGCACTGGGCTATGCCCTGCCCGTCCTCATCCACCCCACGGCCTGGGTATCCCCCTCGGCCTCCCTCGGCCCAGGATCATTGGTGTTCGCTCAGGCGGCCCTCCAGGCCCAAGCATCAATTGGCATGGGTGTCATTCTCAATACCGGTTGCAGCGTTGACCACGACGTTTGCTTGGCTGATGGCGTGCACGTCTGCCCCGGTGCCCGCCTTGCGGGTGAGGTAACGGTGGGTGCACGCAGTTGGATTGGCATCGGAGCTTGCGTGATCCAGCAGGTGCGGATTGGTGCCGACGTGACGATTGGTGCCGGGGCCGCCGTGGTTCATGATCTTCCGGATGGCATCACAGCGGTGGGGATACCCGCCCGTGCCCGATGAATTCCTACCTGGGTCCCTGGCCACAGTTTGACGACGCCCAGATTGCAGCCGCTGCACGGGTGCTCGGCTCTGGCCGTGTCAACACCTGGACTGGTGGCGAGACCACAGCCTTTGAGCAGGAATTTGCTACCTGGTGCGGGACCTCCCACGCCATTGCCATTGCGAACGGTTCCCTGGCTCTTTCCGCCGCCTATCTCGCCATCGGCCTGGGGCCGGGCGATGAGTTGATCACCACGCCGCGCACTTTCATTGCTACAGCCGCCAGTGCTGTACTACTGGGTGCCCGCCCTGTGTTCGCCGATGTCGATCCCAATTCGGGTGCGATTACCCCGGCCACCATTGCACCTCTGATCACCCCCCGCACCAAGGCCATCTGCGTCGTGCATCTCGCAGGCTGGCCCGCAGAGATGCCTGCCATTTGTGACCTAGCCCTCAGCCATGGCCTTGCCGTCATTGAGGATTGTGCCCAGGCCCATGGTGCGCGAATTCAGGGCCGTTCAGTTGGCAGCTTTGGCGATGTGGCTGCCTGGAGCTTCTGCCAAGACAAAATCATGACTACGGCAGGTGAAGGCGGCATGGTCACCACCAGTCGCAGTGATCTCTGGGATCTGATGTGGTCTTTGAAAGACCACGGTAAATCTTTGACTGCTCTCCATCGTAAGGAGCATCCTCCGGGCTTCCGCTGGCTGCACCAGCGTTTTGGTTCCAATTTCCGCCTCACCGAGCTTCAGAGCGCCATCGGTCGATTGCAACTCCAGCGTTTGTCTGACTGGACACGTCTTCGCCACGCCCATGCGCAAGCCTTGATTGATGCACTGTCGGCCATCCCGCTGTTGCGAGTCCCCCTTCCCCCAGACCACCTCACCCATGCCTGGTATAAGTTTTACGCCTACGTGATTCAGGAACGGTTGGCTCCAGGTTGGAGCCGCGATCGTCTGCTTGCAGAATTTCAGGTGGCTGGTGTGCCTGTCTTTAGCGGTAGTTGTAGTGAAATTTACCGTGAACAGTGTTTTCAGGATGCTGGACTTGCCCCCGCTCACCCTTTGCCCGTTGCTCGTGAGCTGGGTGAAACAAGTTTAATGTTCCTAGTGCACCCCACTATTACCACACGGCAGATGCAGGATTATGTAGATCAGATTGTCTTGATACTTCGCCGAGCCTGCTAATGACTTTGCACACATCCTCAAAGTTTGTATTTATTTTGATCCTAGGCGCGGCAATCTTCACAAACTAGTTGTTGCTGGATATGTCGACCACTTTGCTGGGATTAGATAGAATTGAATCACATGATATATACTCCTAGTACTAGCATACTTTGCGCCTGTCAATTGCTGGATGATGGATATCAACTGATAGTTGAGTAGCGACAATCTGTTTGTATGACACTCCTGCTGAAACTTTCAATATAATTTTGACCTCTATATTCTGCCTGCCCTTCAGGTCTGATACTGTATCAGCAATACGGTTTTTGAATATACATGGGCGATCGACTTAATTCGATTAGGCGCGATAAATGAATCTCAGGTGACCCTTTCGCCTTGCAGGTGATTGAATCCCTAATCAGCAAGATTCTTCTTAGCTGAAAGTGCATCGATATTGCTTTTCGTAATCATGCATTACCAACATCGAGTGAACCAGGGTTTCTCATGATGTTTTGAGACTATGACGTTCTCCTAATTATTCAAAAGTCTTTGAGTTGAGCGCCTTAAGGCCCAGTATAACTTATACTTTTTGTGCATAATATTACTGTATCGACTGATTGCAGATTTAAATTCTGCCTTAGATCCGTCATCCAAAGCCACCCTATGCCTAGATGCACCTGCGAATTCTAGAATCTCATGGGCCATATTCTTCCTTCTAAGCCTAGGCTCTGAAAGCATGTTATCCTTGCAGTTCTTTTGAACCCTTTCGATGTAAGTTTTATCATCCATGACCTCAAAAACTTGGCTAATATTAGAGCAGTCTTCGTTGAGTAATATATAGTCTCTTCCCGGATTCATCAAATCAGAATAATCACCAAATGTTCCAATCTGGATAGTGTTAGCAAGCGCTGCTTCAATATTTCTAGGAGATAAGGCTGAAAATCGAATTTCTTGTTGGCCAAGTAAGCAAATCTCTTTGAAATTAAAATAATCTATCTGATTTTCTCCCTTTTGACATTCATGAGCAAATCCTCTCAGGTAACCGTATTTATCAAGTATTGAACTACCTGATGGGGTAACAAGGCACGACTGCGAGTCTTCTAGAAACTTATGCCATCGATCACCGTAAAGGGTGTCAGATGAATGCGTAGATATATCTATACTTTCCCTTGGTATCCACGTAGGAAGACTGTTTTTGAACTTTGCCGCAATTTCTGTCTTTAACTGTCCGAGTTCGCCAAAATTATAGCTTAATTGACGAGCTCTATAAGAAACACGAATCTTCCTCTGATTCATCGCTTTGGGCTCTTTCCACTGATCAATCCAGCTATTATCAATATAGCCAGTATAGCCTCTACGTACCTCAGTACAACGACTCAAACGAGGGTAGAGTAAATGAGCGTGGCTTGGAAGCACTGTGTAGACTAAATTCACGCCCCATTCCAACAAAAGATTTTCAAGATAACCCGTGCAATCATACTCATCTTGAGGTAATGCAACCTTACATGCATCTGCTCCACGCAAGAAATCATAGCTATTTCTGAGAGCATCTAAAAGTCGATCATTGCAACGAGCTGCAAGGAATGTAGGGCCTAGTACAATTAAATCAAATTGAATATCTTTAATAAACTCAGGTACAGGTAGGCTTGCATCGTGAATGATATAAGCGTGTTGTTTGTAGCATTCAGGAATCATCAACTCTAGAGCCCGCACTGACTCTCTGACTGTGCGTGGATCACCCAGTCGATGAAGGATTAGAATACGCATAACATGCTATCTAGATACGTCACAACGCCATAGCTCAAATGAAAGTATTCTCTTTATTTTCAGGCATATCCTTAGATCTTGCGAATGCACATATTGATCTCGCAGGGAGAACATATCTGCTCTGTAAATCTTTGGAATAGAGTCTTACTCATTATCTTCCGTGCGAAGAATAATATTGCCTTCGTGAAAGCTCTGGAAGTCTTGCTACCATCCAATAAACGTGGCCTCTGCCATGTATAGCCACATAGGTCCCATTCAACCACCTTGCAATTGTATACTCTCTCAAATAGGATCAGCAATTCAAACTCACAGAACGAGCGTATGTGTGCAAGGCTATAAGGGTAAGTATCACTAAAATAAGCATTCAACCTTTCCCTATACGGAACTCTCAGAATCAGTACGCCGTCAGCTTTTAGCACCTTTAGCAGGCTACTTATAGAAGCATGTAAATCGATCACATGCTCGAGAACATCTGTGCATACTATAATATTCATGCTTTCATCGGTATATGGTAAATCTTCTATTTTAGCTTTGCACACTTCAATGCCTTTCGCTTGAGCCAACTCTAGATAACTAAGTGAAATATCCACCCCATATTTCTCGCAACCGCACAAGTCCGAAAGTAACCTACCTGTCCCCACTCCCACATCAAGAATCCTTAAATCCCGATCAAGCATTTGACCTAGATGCTTCTCAAGTAGAAATCCTGTTTGTTTTTCGATTGATTGCCAATAATTCTCATCCATAAAGGGATTAATGCCATTATCAGATATGGACTGAAGATGATCTCCAGAAATCTGATCGTAGTTCCTAACGTATTCATCATCTTCAACGAACACTGGAATGCCTCCCACAGTTTCTCGTGGAGGAAATTTGTAGACTTCAAAGTTCATCATAGACTTCTACGTATATTAATAAACTTATTAATTTGCATTGAATTGATCCGTGTCGCGATAAAAAAGCCGTAAGCAACCATCAAAAAGACCAAACCATGCAGACCCCATGGAATGCCAAATTTTGCTAATGTCAATGCAAGCCAACATACCCCATAGCATACCCCAATATCTATAACAGTGCCAACTGCATCAATTTTAATAGAATCACATCCATACCTGATTCTACAAAAAATATAAGTCAGTATAAGCAATGCTGTATTCCCAGCCAGCACAGACGCCGCGCCACCAACCACATTTAAAGACATTACTAAGCTATACATGATCGGAATACTAATCAACAATGCTGTAGCCTGTATTAGTACAACCAATGGCACTTCACGCGCGTAGTACATCGGAGGGAGTAGCATATTGACCAGCATCTGAATGCAGATGGCTGCTGAGATTAGCCCTGTGATCGTCGTTGCTGCTTCGTATCGTGAGTCAAGAAACCTTGAAAGTACCATACTAGAAAATAGTGTAATACCCAAGCAAAGAACGCAGGCCCCATTCACATATATTCGTATCAATTTTGGAAATACTGCTTTCTGGTAGTCCTTATTTGTCCGCATTTCAGCACTCATAAAATATGGCGTCCACGCACTCCCAATTGCACTTGTCACTAATGTCACAGGCGTGCTGAGCGTAAATGCCAGTGTCAAGATACCTACTTGATCTAATCCCCACAATTCTTGTGTATATACTTTTGACAAGTTCATCAATGAATAGACTATCAAGAAACTAGGCATTAATGGCAGCCCATAACGCACCAAATCTCTACAATCCTGAATATCTGGTAGAACGTAAAATGATTCTCTCCTGAATGGGTTAAAGCTTGCGGCAATGACCAGCAAACTCCCTGATGTGCTTCCTATTAGTAGGCTGTTGGCTCCCCATTGCCACCCAAAGATTCCAGCCATTGACACGACTATATTCAATACGCAAGACATGAATGTCAGAACCGAATACTCTGAAGCCCTTCCTTCTAACTGTAGACGTATTAAGCAAGGTGCTGCGATAAGGTTAATTGCGGATAAGGCTGTGCCCAAGAGTAGTAATGATAGATAATTATCGCCCAATCCCAATAAGCCCATTATATGACTTTTTCCCAAGTATAATGAAGTTATCAGTAGAGCACTCATTATCATCATCAGTTGTACTACAGTATCCATAAGTTTTCGACGTTCAATGCTCGTTGTCTTCTGTAGATATAACTGAGGAAGACACGCCCCTAATCCAAGACCAAAGATTGGCTCCACAAATCCACAGAAAACCAGTACTATCCCGTAAGCTCCATAATCAGCAGGACTGATATTGCTGGTTATAACAGGTGCAAGTAATAACCACGATAGCTTATTCAAGGAAGAGCCCAGGACGTATATGAATGTGCTCTTTACCAGTTCTTTATTTATCTTTTCCATCTTGGCTCCACATTAATCACCCATGTTTTGACTAGCGATGATTTTATTTGGGATACCATCCTATCTTTCTTAAGTAGTTTACAAACTGCTTGACCCGCGATATTTTCTTTGAATTATTTGGATAGTCTCTAAATGTCTTAGCGGGGGCCACCAAAATATTTTGTAAATCGACCACACTCAGGCCTAGTTTTTTCAGAATAAAAGATTCATCGCATCGTCTCAATTCTTCAGGATAAGATTCTTTTTGAAGCTCCGCATGTGCCAAGGCCTTTTCTAGTTGACCTGAGTTAATCAAATCAGAGAGGTGGCCATATCGCTTGTCAATACCAAATTTGTTTGGAAGTATGTAGCCTTGAAAATATCTTGTATATAGGGACTCATAATGCTTTCCGCCATAGTCACGCCACCCAAGCTCTTGCACTAGTTCTTTTTTTGCTTTATCCTTCTCGTAAGCTGTATAATTTAGAATGGAAACACACTTGATTCCTCTAAGCACGTTATAGCGTGTCAAATCAAGAAGAGAAAAATGTGGATAGCTTTTTAGAGGCCCACAACCAAATCGTTGATGCACCCCTTTTATGTATGCCCAATCAGCATGTCCGTAGGACCATGATGGAACACATATTGACTCTGTGGCATAATTCATCCCACTTAATATATACTTTATTGATCTTTTTTCCGCTTCTTTCCACAGCACAGCTGAAATCGCATGGTCAGTGGGTATTTCTCCATCCGGTGTGGATGCTTTTAGGAATGCAACTTGCAATTCCTTGAATTCTGACCACCTGATAACATATGTATACAAAGCAATCTCAAGTACACCCAAGCATTTTTCGATATTAGAAACTGCTAATTCAGTATTCCAACCATTATCTACATGAATGGCAAGAGGCCTCAGGCCCATCTTTTTCGCCAAGAGTGCCACATAGGTGCTATCAGTTCCGCCAGATATCCCTACAATGCAGTCATACTTCTTGCCCCTGCCAGCGAGCTTAATCCTATTTACCAGATGTTTTAAATTGCCCTCGCCACAATCTGCAAGTCTAAACAGCTTTTCTCTATCAAATTTTTGGCAATGACTGCATAAGCCATTTTTGTCGAATGTAATTTCTTTGTCTACGTTCGTATTCATCACGCAACGTATACATTCTTGATAGCCCTGATCTATTGTTTGATTCTTCATGCTTTACCCCGTCCTTCTTTGGGAAATCCTATGAATCTGTATTCCTTGATAATACTTTCTATCTGGTCTTCCCATCTGTAATTATTTCTGTAGCGTCTAGCTGCCTCCTTTTTAGCTTGGATCTCATCTTTCGTAACCAAGGTTAAGACTCTCTGAATATCTTCTTCCGTCGGATGAATAGACCAGCCAGCTCGGCTATCAGTAATGGCCTTTCTTATTTCAGGACATCTGCTACCTAGTACAGCCAGTCCACTACTGATGTATTCAAATAGTTTATTGGGTGAACTCATATAATAACTCATGCAGTCTTCCTCAATCAAGCACAAGCCAACGTCGGCATCTCTTGTGTATGCCAACAGATTTGACGGTGAAACTGAATCCCTAATATGTATATTGGGGAAGTTTATGCTCTCTTGCTCAAGTTTATCTTGCAGGCTCCCATAGCCCATGATTACCAAATGGTGGTCTCCCCTGCTTCCAAGTATTCGCTTGAAGCAATTCATGAATACACCGATTCCTCGTGATTTCACAAGTAATCCTTGATATAGCCATATTGTGGAATCCGCGCTGATTCCAAGTTCTGTCCTCAACTTGTTCTTCTCTCTTAATACGCTCTTTTCTTGCTGAGGATAATTATAAACTGATAAGAGGCGAGGTAGCCTGTATTTCTTTTGATACCATTCACGGATCATGGTGTTGACCGTAATGACGCTGTCTGCGTGAGTGATGCACAGTCGCTCGCAGGATCTAGCAACGCCTCTAAGGCTCATTGGCAAGCCAAGGCTCTCAGTCTCAAGTTCGTGCGGTTCGTAAACTAATTTCGCTCTCTTCTTATATTTCAATATGACGCCCAATGGCAATGTTGATAAGCTATGACAGTTTACGCAGCTTATATGTTTATAACGTGCCCATTCTAGTACGGACAGGTACCAGCTAATTATACTCCATAGTTTTGAGGCAATGCCGCATTCTATAGTCCCCAAATCCCTTATAGTAATAAACCATCGGTGCTCGTCAAGTTGGCATGTTCTCAATTCCTTGCTTTTACCGATCACAACAATATGATCAAATATGGATGCCGATGAGAGTGTCTTTGTCATCCTCTCGATCCGACTCTCGTTTTTCAATGGTGAAGGATAAAGATGTAGATTCATATGTTCAACTTTAGCCTCTCGTCCCGATCTATATAGTTTAGCAGTATCCCCTTTTCCCTTCCCTTGAACATGAATATACTACCTCCCGCCAACGCCTGAACCTTTTCTTCTCGTGCAAGTCTCACCAAGTGATCAATCGTCCCTGCCCCTCCATTTGCGATGACAGGTACATTGACTGCTTGAGCAACTTTCTTTACTAACGCAATATCGTATCCTTTCATCCTGCCGTCGTTGTCAATTGAAGTTATCATTATCTCCCCTACTCCGGCTTCTACCAGGTCTTGAAGGTGTTCTTCTATTCTTTTTTGCTGCCTTATACTCCCCCCTTTCGAGTATAAGTGATATTCTTTGCCAATCCATTTTTTCCTGCAATCTACGCTTGCAACGATGCTTTGATTCCCGAGGACGTGACTTGCTTCTTTAATTATTTCCAGATTTCTGTGAGTCAGGCTGTTAATCACAACTTTTTCTATCCCCACTTTTATCACATCTATCATCTCTTCAAGGCTGTTCAACCCCCCTCCGTATGCCACAGGCATTAGGGCTTCCTCTGCTAGTTGCGCCACATAATCTAGATCGATGCCCCCCCCGGACTTTGTTTTTCCGATATCCAATATTATCAGCTCATCCACTTCCTTTTTATTAAATATACGTACTGCGTTTAATGGATCTCCAATGTATATTGGTTTCCTGAACTGCGTCGTCTTTACGAGGTCTCTGCCTTGAATCTGAAGTACTGGTATAACTCTAGTTTCCAGCATTATCTCATGTGTCTTGCAAAGTTATTAAGCAGTGCAAGTCCATCGCTATGAGATTTTTCTGGGTGGAATTGCGTGCCGACAATATTTTCTTTTCCGACTATGCTGCTAAATTCTATTCCGTGTTCGCTGGCTGCTAGGCTATCTACACTTGACATGCATTCCATGTAATAAGAATGAACGAAATAATATCTCCTCTTTTCTTTCTTTTTTGCTAAAACGTGATCACTTTTGCCTGTTGCAGTGTTCCATCCCATATGAGGTACTCTGTGGTCTCTACTTGTCTTGAATCTGAAGCATTCCATGTCGATCCACCCCAAACCTGGCCTGCGACCCTCATCGCTTTTTAGACCCAGCATTTGAGCTCCTAAGCATATGCCTAGTAATGGCGTTTTGTTGCCCAGCACTTTCTGCTCTATGGCTCCACGCAATCCAGAATCATCGAGCATCTTCATCCCGTAATCGTAACTTCCTACGCCTGGCAGTACCAAATGCGTCGCATAGTTGATTTGCTTCGGCGTCGTTGCATGCTCTGCGTCGATGCCGATCCTCTGAAACGCATTTAATAGTGATCTTATGTTTCCAAGTCCGTAGCCAATAATACCAACTGAACAGCGAATAACTTCCTCTCTGCACCCATCGAAACTATGTTCTATATTTTTCATATTGGCTGCTAGTTTTTTGTCCAGTGCCTACTTCTTCTGGGTGGCTTACTCTTAGTGGCTATGTTATTTATCTGTTTGAGCATCAATTGATTGGCTATTCAGGCGGAGCCTACGCCGGTATACGCACCATAGAAGAACAACCCAAGGACAAAGATTACAGCCATTCCACCAGCTGTCGCCACAAGCCAAAGGGGTAGAACCCCCTCTGTCCAGCGGGAGCGCCATGCAACTGCTGGTCTTCCATCAGGTAGCCGATCGGGGATCCGGCCGTCAGGCAGGTTGGATTTCTTGCCGCTCATTACAGATCCTCCCGATCAGTTGAAGAAGTAGCTGGAGAAGAGCACTCCACAGGTAAACACGAATAGCAGCCCCAAGTACAGGCTGGTGCGGTTGAGCTCAACCGGCAGGTTGTTGGGGTTGGGATTGCGTTGCATGGCGGGGGAACTCAGCGGCGGATGAACTGCATGGCGGCCAGGGCTCCCAGGAAGAACACCGTGGGGATGCCGAGAGCATGAACCGCCAACCACCGAACCGTGAAGATCGGATAGTTGCGGGGTGTGGAACTGGCGGGTGCTTGGGTCATGGCTTATTGCAGGCGCTGGTCGAGGGAGGCCTTGGCGTCATACCGCTGGGACACCACCGGAGCTTTCGAGTCCGTGGCTTGGAAGTACGCATCCGGCCGCGGCGTGCCGAAGGCGTCATAGGCCAGGCCCGTGGACACGAACAGGAATCCCGCCAGGAACAGAGCAGGCAGGGTCACGGCGTGAATCACCCAGTAACGGATGCTCGTGATGATTTCGAAGAACGGGCGTTCACCCGTTGAGCCGGCGGCCATGAGCAGCGAGCGTTCAGCTGCGTGATCCTAGGGCTGAGGTGGCGTTGGCCGGGATCGGCCGTGTGCCTTGGTTACACAGCGTTGTCCGGGCAGCCCATCAGCCCACCCAGCGCAGCAGTGAGCCCCGTTCCCCCAGCACAAAGCCCTTGCCATCATCCAAGAAGGCAATGCGGCTGAAGTTGGTGGGCTGTTGGGCCCCCACCGGGTCGCGCTGCCAGGTTTTGCCGCCATCAGCGCTCGTGAGCAGGGTGCCGCTGCCCCCCCCTGTCCAAATGGCGCCGTTGGGATCCCAGGCCATATCGAGATAGCCATAGCCGTTGGTGATCGGCACCACCGGCTTGCTCCATTCCTCAGGGGTGGTGGCATCGGGGTTGAACCGCAGCTGGGCGCCGCGGGCCAGCATCCAGAGGCTGCCGTTGGGCTGGAAGCCCATGGCCTGCAGCCGCTGGCTGCTCACCCGCTGGTGGGGCGTCCACACCCCATCACCGGGGTTCCAGGTGGCAAAGAAATTGCCCAGGCTGC
>Ga0194129_10003885_pt1 | contig 20425 bp, 17 predicted proteins | sample TA2KigCa35mmetaG_FD_150862 | JGI IMG/M metagenome (GOLD analysis project Ga0194129, IMG submission 150862) | Freshwater microbial communities from Lake Tanganyika, Tanzania - TA2015038 Kigoma Deep Cast 35m | ecosystem: Environmental > Aquatic > Freshwater > Lake | place: Tanzania: Lake...
CTCCAGCGCCTCCCGTCGTGTCGTTCGAATCCGACGAACAGCCGTTGGAGATCACCGCCGCGACGAGGAGCGCAGCGACACCAAGGAAGGGACGCGGAGAGTTCATTCCATGATGGTAGCGCCATCTGCTGCGCTCGGTCGACAAAGTCACCGCGAGCGCCGCCGCGCGAAAAAAAACAGCCCCTCGGCGGACCTGGGGGGGAGGTCTCCGCCGAGGCGCTGCGCCGCTCTCGTAAGCACGAAGCGGGCCACCCGATCGAATTTCGAAAACGCCCTCATTTTGCTCGGCTAGGCCGCTTGTCGAGCTCCACGACCCCTCCGGCTTCGGTGCAATCCTGAAGTCGAGGCTTCAAGAATGAAAGGCCGCTTCGTGGTGCATCAGACGCCGGCGTGGACCGCCTCGATGACCGCTTGCACCGTCTCGACCGGCGTCTCGGGGACGATGCCATGCCCGAGGTTGAAGATATGGCCGGGGCGGCCTCCGACGCGGCGGAGGATGTCCTTGGCGCGGGCGACGGCGACCTCGCGGGGCGCGAGCAGCAGGAGCGGATCGAGGTTGCCCTGAACGGCGCGATCGTGGCCGATGCGGGCCCACGCCTCGTCGATCGGGATGCGCCAGTCGACGCCGATCACGGTCCCGCCCGCATCGCGCTGCGCTTCGAGCAAGGTCGAGGTGCCCGTGCCGAAATGAATCACCGGGACCCCGAGCGACATGGCGTCGCCGAGGATGCGCGCCACGTAGGGCTGGACGTGGGCGCGGTAGTCCTCGACCGCGAGGGAGCCGACCCACGAATCGAAGAGCTGCACGGCCTGGGCACCCGCCGCGACCTGGGCCCTCAAGAACAGCCGGACGACCTCGCTCACCTTGTGCATGAGCTGGGCCCACAGCTCGGGCTCGGACCACATCATCTTCTTCGTCAGCTGGTAGTGCGACGACTTGCCGCCCTCGATGAGGTAGCTCGCGATGGTGAACGGCGCGCCGGCGAAGCCGATGAGCGGCGTCTTGCCGTCGAGCTCGCGGCGGATGAGGCGCACCGCCTCGAGGACGTGACCGAGGCCCTCCTCCGGGTCGCAGATGCGGAGCCGCTCGACGTCGGCTCGGGAGCGCACCGGCGAGTGAATCACCGGCCCCTCGCCCTTCGCGAACTCGAACGGCGCGCCCATCGGCTCGAGCGGGAGCAGGATGTCCGCGAAGAGGATCGCGGCGTCCATGCCGAGGCGAAGCGGCTGCAGCGTCACCTCGAGCGCGAGCTCGGGCGTGCGGCAAATGTCGAGCAAGGTGTGCTTCGTGCGGAGCGCGCGGTACTCGGCCATGTAGCGGCCCGCCTGGCGCATGAACCAGACCGGGGTGACGTCGACGGGCTCGCGGCGGCAGGCTCGGAGGAAACGATCGTGCATGCAGGTCGGGGGAGCATAGTCGAAGCGCGTCTCGTTGGCGCGGACGCCGTTGCGTCCCGTGGTGGAGCGCGATAGCTCTCACCGCATGAAGCACGCCCTCGCAGCCTCGCTCCTCCTCGGCCTCGTCGCCTGCGCCGCGACCAAGCCGAAGCAAGCCAACACGCCGCAGGCCGACGAGCTCCGCGACTCGGGCGAGTCCGACATGGCGGCGGCCGAGAAGGGCACGAAGCCGGTGCTCAAGGACGCTCGGCAGCTGCGCAGCGAGTGCTGTCAACAATGCGCCTCCGGCCTCGCGCAGGACAAGACCGGAGACGATCCGGCGAAGGTCCCCTGCGCCGACTACACCTGGGTCTTGAAAGAGGACTGCCTCGCGTTCTTTCGCAAGACGCCGATGACCGCCGCCGACGCGAAGACCTGCGCCGCCGAGAGCGCCCCTCAGGATGGCGCGAAGTAGCGAGCTGCTGCTCCTCGTCGCGACGCTCGCCGCCTGCCACGAGGTCCCGGCACCGAGCGCCCCCCCCGCGCGCGAGGGCGCCCACGAGGAAGCTTCGGCCACCCCGCCCGCCCGACCCACGCCGAAGAGCGCAGCGACGACCGCGAGCGTCGGTGCGGCGAGTACGCCTCCGCGACCGCCCAACTGGGGGACGCGGATTGACATGAGCGGCCAGGCGATGGGGACGCGCCTCACGTTCGCGGCGTACGTCGACGAGACGCACGACGAGGCGGCGCTGCGCGCGGCGCTGCGCGCGGCCTACGACGAGGTGGTGCGGCTCGAGGGGCTGATGACGCCCTGGCGCGAGACGAGCGAGCTCTCCGCCGTCAACGCGGCGGCCGGCAAGAAGGCGGTCGACATCGGCCCGGAGATGCTCGAAGTCGTCGAGAAGAGCCTGTGGGCGGCCGAGCGCTCGGAGGGCGTCTTCGACATCACCTTCGCCTCGATGGGGAAGCTCTGGCGGTTCAACCACGACATGGACGGCGCCGTGCCGCCACGCGGCGAGCTCGAGCTCGCGCGCCGACGCATCGACTACCGACGCGTGAAGCTCGATCGCGAGCGCCATACGCTCTTCCTTGAGCGCGCGGACCAGCGCATCGATCTCGGGGGGATCGCAAAGGGCTACGCCGTGGACCGAGCCGCGGCGGTCCTCCGGAGCGCGGGCTTGCGCTCGTTCTATGTGCAGGCCGGCGGCGACCTCTACGTGGAGGGCAAGAAGCCGGACGGCACGCCCTGGCGAGCCGGGATCCGCGACCCCCGCGGCCCAGAGGGGAGCTTCTTCGCTCGCCTCGCCGTCGAAGATCACGCGTTCTCGACCGCCGGCGACTACGAGCGCTCGTTCTTCAAGGAGGGCAAGCGCTACCATCACATCCTCGACCCGCGCACCGGCTATCCGGCCGAGGGGACGCGCAGCGTCACCGTCTGGGCGAAGGACGCGCTGACGGCGGACGCGATCGACGACGCGGTCTTCATCCTCGGCGCCGAGAAGGGCCTCGCGCTCGTCGAGTCGATCGAGGGGGCAGGGGCGGTCATCGTCGACGCGGCGAACAAGGTGTGGATCTCGAAGCGCCTCGAAGGGCTCGTCGAGACGTTCCGCGCCCCGACCGACGGTCCGTGAATTCCACCGCGCGCGACGAGCGCGCTACACTGTCGGCGGCGGCGCGCGGCACGGACAGGCGCGCAAAGGAGCTCGTGATGGCGAAGCAACGGCGGAAGGTTGCGGCGGCGCTCGGCGTCGCCGCGGTGCTCGGAGGAGTGTGGAGCGGGTGCGGGTCGGGCGATCCCAGCGTCGACACCGTGAAGAAGCCGACGACCGCGTCGGCCGGCGCGACCATGTCGACCGGCGGCGGCGGGTCCGGCGGCGGCGACCTCTGCCCGGGCGCGACGCTGTGCGGCGAGGTTTGCACGAACACCAAGTTCGATCCCGGCAACTGCGGCGCGTGCGGCAAGTCCTGCGGCGCCGGAGAGGTGTGCGCGAGCGGCGCGTGCGCCCAGACCTGCGAGTCGGGCGGGACGAAGACCTGCGGCACGAGCTGCGTCGACGTCATGACCGATGTCAAGAACTGCGGCGACTGCGGCAAGGCCTGCGACGCCGGCGAGGTGTGCGTCGGCGGCAACTGCCAGCTCGAGTGCGGCCTCGGCACCACCAAGTGCGACGACGGGTGCTTCGACTTGAAGAGCGACCCGACGCGCTGTGGCAGCTGCAACAAGTCCTGTGACGTGCAGGCGGGGCAGGTGTGCTCGCAGGGACTCTGCGCCTTCTCGTGCCTCGGCGGGACGACCAACTGCAAGGGCCTCTGCGTCGAGCCGCTCAGCGACCCGAAGAACTGCGGCGGCTGCGGCACGGCGTGCAAGGACGGCGAGGTGTGCGACGGCGGCAACTGCTTCGACAAGTGCGGCATCGACCTCGAGAAGTGCGGCTCGAGCTGCGTCGACCTCACGACGGACACGAGCCACTGCGGCGACTGCAACACGGTGTGCGCGACGAACGAGCTGTGCAGCAATGGCGCGTGCAAGGCCTGTGACTCGAGCGTCACCGACTGCGACGGCGACGGGTGGAAGGTCGCCGACGGAGACTGCTGCGACCTCGCGGGCGCGTGCGGCGCGAACCCCGCGCTCGTGAACCCGGGAGCGGTCGAGGTGCTCGGCAACGGGATCGACGACAACTGCAACGGCAAGCAAGACCTCTACGACCTGCCCGACACCGCCTCGTGCGACGCGACGCTCACCTCGAACTCGGGCTCGCCGACCGACTACGCGAAGGCGCTCGGGATCTGTCGGACGACCAGCGCGAACCCGGCGCTGAAGAACCGGACCTGGGGCCTCGTCGAAGCGAGGCTCGTGCGCGCCGACGGCTCACCACTCGGCGACGCGCGCGCACGCTCGATCCGCAACACCTACGGTTCCATCTTGCCAGCGACGCTCGAGGGGCAGAAGTCGGTCGTGCTCTCGACCGGCATCGCCGCCGACAAGCAGCACACGAACCCTGGCCCGAACACGACGACCGACAAGCCGAGCACCACGCACACCCCGGTGAGCTCGGTCGACATCACGACGTGCGCGGATCCGCTATGCATCAAGGACTGGTTCTCGACCGCGAACGCGCCGCTGAAGAAGGCCAACGAGCTGCCGGTCGCCCCCGACTGCGGCACCGGAAACTCGGGAAGCCCGAACGTCGCGCGGGACTCGGTGATGCTCGTGCTGAAGCTGCGCGCGCCGACGAACGCCCGCGCCTTCGCGCTGTCGAGCTACTTCTTCTCGGCAGAGTTCCCGACCTTCGTCTGCTCGAACTTCAACGATCAGTTCGCGATCCTCGTCGACACCCCGAAGCCCACACTCCCGGTGCCGAACCCCGTCGACAAGAACCTCCTCGTGTTCGACGACGGCAAGGGCAAGTGGCCGATCGGCATCAACATCGCCAAGGGAACGTCGCTCTTCAACGTGTGCGACCTCGCCTGCGCGACCGAGCCGAACCAGGGCGGAAACGCCAAGGTGAGCGCAGCGTCGTGCTCGCTCGGTGCGGGTCAGCTCGTCAACTCGGGCTTCGGGCTGAACGGTGACTCCTGCCCGAACGGCGGCGGCTCGTTCTGGCTCACCACGACGGGCAACGTCGTACCGGGGCAGCTCGTCACGCTGCGGGTCGTGGTGTGGGACGTCGGCGACTCGAGCATCGACTCGACCGTGGTCCTCGACGGCTTCAAGTGGCTGCTCGACTCGACGGTCCCGGGCACGGCCGAGATGTGAGCGGCGGCGGGGCGTCGTCGCCGATGCGGCGGCGGCGCCTCGAGCCACGACGAACCAAGGGCACGGACGGTCGGCTCCCGCGCCTCCGGGGCTCAGCGAGTCCAGGGGGGCGCGATGCGAAGTCTGAGCTTCACGCCGGCCTTCGGGGTGACGTAGCGGACGCGCTCCTCACCGCGCATCTTGACGCGCACTTCGTGCTTCTGGTCACCGGCCTGGAGCGCTACGCGCTGCACCGGGCCCTGACCCACGCGCTTTCCGTCGAGGAAGATCTCGTCCTTCTTTCCGGCGACGATCTCGACGAGCCCCTGCGTCGCGGAGAGACGCTTCTGCTCCCGCGGGGTGAGCGCTAGCTCCACCGGAGCCTCGTCGTTCGACGTGGCCGAATCGGAGGGCTCGGTGGCGCCAGCGGGCGGCGCGGAGTCGGCGCCGGACACGTCGGCCTCGGGGTCCGGCGGCAGGACGACCGCCGCGGCGGCAGCGGGTGGGGCGGCGTCAGCGGCCGCCGCCTGGGCGACCGCCTCCGTGCGCGGGGCAGGGACGTCGACGCGCGCGAGCTCTTGGTAGCGCCACCAGCGGGCCCCAACGGCGAGGGAGACTCCGAGCGTGACGAGGAGCGCAGGGGCGACGTAGCGCATCGCCGAGCGCCGAGACTCGGGCGCCGCAGGGCCGCGCGGCACGAAGCTCGACGGCATCGCCGTCGTCGAGAGGTCGACGTCCGCGACGCGCGCGGTCGTTCGAGTCGCCGGAGCGACCTCGACGGGCGCCTCGGCCGCGGGAGCGGCCAGCGACGCGGCCTCGAGCGGGGCGGCGTCGCCGTTGGCAGGAGCCGCCTTCGTGCCGGCCGCGACGTGGACGACCGACGCCCGACGCTCGTCGCGAGGCGGACGCTCCGCGGGCTCCGGGACGCGACGCGGCGGCTGGCTGACGCGGATCGACGCGCGGCCGCGCAGCAGCCCGGGATCCGGCGCCACCTCGTCCTCGTCGACGGGCTCGAAGACCGCCTCGTCGGCGCGCGACGCGACGTCCGACTCGTGGGGGACGCGCGCGACGGGCGAGCGCCACGAGGGGTCGTCCGACACGTCGACCTCGAACGACTCTCGATCGCGCTCGGGCTCGACGGCCGCGAGATCGAGAGGCGCCGCCACGGGGGCGCGCTCGGGAAGACGCCCCGGCGCGCGGGGAGGCGGCAGCCGAACGGGCGCGGCGACCTCATGTCGCGCGGCTGGTTGATAGTGGTCAAGTGGCTCGGGGGAGAGCAGCGACTCGAACGACGGCGCCTGCGGGAGCGCTTCGTGCAACGGCGCACGGCGCACGGCGATCGGCGGCGGCGCGGGCGCGACCCTCGGAACCTCGAGCGGCGCGAGGTCGGACGGCAGCTCGTCGGAGAGCGCTTCGAGGCTCGCGTGTGCGTCGAGGCACGACCCTGGCGACGAGGCCGCGGCGTAGTCGATGTGGACGAAGCCCTGCCGACGCGCGACGTCGACGAGCACTCGCTCGACGAGACTCTGCGTGGCCTCGCCGGCGAGGACCAGCTCGCGCGGCGGGCGGCCGGCGAGCAGGGCGTCGAGCACCGCGCGCGCGGGCTCGGGTGTGATCTCGAGCAGGCCCGCGAGGGCCGGCTCATCGAACGCGATGCGCGCGATCCGGAAGAGCTCGGCGCCCACGATGGCCGCGTGCCACTTCCGCGCCGCGCTCGCAGGGCCGACGAGCAGCTCGCCGAGCGACCCCGAGAGCTCGTGGGCGATCGGTTGCTCGCTGCGCTCGACCTCGAAGCGCCCCGCGCCGATCGCGAGGAGGGCCGCGAATGCCGCCGCGCCGTGGAGCAGCGCCCCGTCGGGGAGGCTCCGACAGATCCGCACCGGGCGGCCCTCGCGGACGTCGATCTCGAAGACCGCGTCCCCCGAGTGCAGCGTCACGCGCGCATCCGGGCGCGACCGCCCCGTCAGCGCGAGCAGCGTCGTCGGCACGAGCCCGTCGAGGCGGCCTTGCACGCGAGCCGTCGGTTCGGCGAGGCGCGCCGAGAGCCGAGCGCGCGGCCTCGTGACCTCACCGAGGCGCTGAAGCGCAAGCTCTCCGCCCACGCCGAGAGGCAGCGCGCCGTCGCAAGGCTCGCCGAGATCTTCGGCACGACGCAGCATCGCCGAATCGCCGCCGACGAGGAGGATCGGAACGTCGCGGAGGAGCGCGTCCTCGCGGAGCGTTCGCGCGAGGGAGCGCCCTGGCGACACCGTGAGGCCAACGCCCGTGACGAGCGCGTCCGGAAGGACACGCGTCGCGAGGTCGAGGGCCTCTGCCCCCGAGAAGGCATCGTGGACGCTCACGCCTGCGTCGCGCAGCACCCCGCAGAGGAACCAGTTCGTCGACAGATCTTCGACCGCGACGACCACCGTGAGGCCCGCGAGCGACTCGACCTCGGTGTGGCGCGCCAACTCTTGTGCTCGGCCGCCTTGCTCGCGCCCCGACGCACGCTCGAGGGCGAGCCCTGTCGGCAGCGCCTCGTCGCGGCACGACGGACGGAAGCGGATCTCGCCGGACGATGCCGCACCGACGAGCTCGCGTACGCGCATCACCGCGTCCCACATGACCGTGAGGATCGCGCTCCCGTCGGCGAGATCGACGGCCTTGCGGCGCGTGCGATCGTCCGCCGCCGCGTCGCACAGGTTTTGGTGGAGCTCGCTCGCGAGGCGGGCGCCGAGCTCATCGAGCGTGACCCGACCGAGGGGCTCGTGACGCGCGACGCCCGTCGCAGGCGCGACGAGAGCGCACGCGCGACGAAGCTCGCCCGAGGCGACGGGCTTTGCGAGGCAACGCGCGACGCCGAGCGCCACATAGCGGGCCGCCTGCTCGGGCGCTCGCCAGGTGCCGACGACCACGACCGGAATCGATTCGGTGCGCGAATCCACGAGCAAATCCTCGACGAGGCGCTCCGCGAGCGGCTCGTCCGCGTCGACGACGATCACCTCGGGGCGGGGCTCGGCCTGGCGGATGTTCGCGTGCGCGGTCTCGAGTCGAGCGACGTGGCGCACCGAGAAGGCATAGCCGTCGCCCTCGGCGGCGCCGCGAGCCCGCACGAGCTCGACGAGGGGCCGGCCGCCGACGACGAGCGCGGGGACGCTGAGCGCCTGGGTGTGGCGGCGCTCGGGCGCCTGCGAAGGAGGCGGCGCGTGAACCGGGCCCGAGGTGGGCGTGACCTCGCGGTCGCGCGTCGACTGCAGCGCGTCGACGAAGGCGTCGAAGGTCGCCTCGAGCTCGTCACGCTCCTCGTCCGCGAGGAAGCCGAGCACGCCCGCGCCCTTGATCTGCGCCTCGGCACGCGAGAGATCGGCGGCGAGGCGGGGCCAGTCGAAGGAGGAGGCCTTCACCGCGAGCTTTCGGACGAGCTCCGCGACGCGGTCGCGCAGCGCCGTATCGGAGGGCGCCACGGCGAAGACGGCGAGCAGCCTCCGGAGCTCGAGGAGATCGCCCTCGAGCTCGACGACGAGCGCCTCGAGGCTTCGCCCACCCTCGCTCGACGAGGATGGCGACGTCGCGGCTCCGGAAACCAAGGCTGATGCGGCCATGGTGCGGCCGTAACACAGAGGGCAAACTTGGCTAACTTTCCGTCGCGGCGCGCGAGGCCCGGCTAGGCCGCGAGTCCGAGCCGCTCGAGGAGCGGCGCAATCGCGGGATCGCGGCCCATGAAGTCGCGGTAGAGCTCGGCCGGATCGGCCTCGTCGCCTCGCTCGAGGATGGTGCGGCGGAAGGCGGCGCCGACCTCGGGCGACAGGAGCCCCTCGGCGCGGAAGCGGGTGAAGGCGTCCGCATCGAGGACCTCGGCCCACTTGTACGAGTAGTAGCCCGCGGCGTAGCCCACCGGATCCGAGAACAGGTGCCCGAACGACGCGACGAGCGCGTGCTCAGGAGGCAGCGGCGTGGGGCTCAGGCGCTCGAGGATGGCGCGCGAATAGGTGACCGGATCGCCGTGGCGCGCGGGGTCGTACTCGGTGTGGAGCGACAGATCCGCGAGCGCGAAGCCGAGCTGCCGCATCTGTGCGCTCGCCGCGCGGAAGGTGCGTGCGCGGCACATCGCGTCGAAGAGCTCGTCAGGGATGCGCTCGCCAGTGTCGACGTGCAGGGCAAACCGGTCGAGCGCCTCCCGCTCCCAGCACCAGTTCTCGAGGATCTGCGAGGGGAGCTCGACGAAGTCCCAGGCCACGTTGGTCCCCGCCTGGCTGCGGTGCGCGACCCGGCTCAGGCAATGGTGCATGAGGTGCCCGAGCTCGTGAAACACGGTCTCAACGTCCTGGTGCGTGAGGAGGGCGTCGCGACCTCCGACCGGCGGCGTCACGTTGGTCGCGAGCAGGCCGATGTGACGGCGGTCGTGCTCGAGCGCGCCGCGGCCGAGGAGCCCGTCCATCCAGGCGCCACCCTGCTTCGTCTCGCGCGGGTAGGGATCGACGTAGATCCCCGCGAGCCAGCGGCCTCCCTGTGCGTCGAGAACGCGGTAGGCGCGGACCGACTCGTGCCAAGTGGGCGCGTCGTGCCAGGGCTCGAAGCGCACGCCGTAGAGCTGACCCGCGATGTCGAAGGCGCCGGCGAGCACGCGCTCGAAGGCGAAGTAGGGTCGGAGCGCCTCTTCGTCGAACTGGTAGCGCGCACGACGGAGCTTCTCGGCGTAGTACGCGACATCCCAAGGAGCGAGCTCCTTCGCGTCCGGTCCCTCGAGCTCCCGTCGGTAGTCCGTGAGGTCGCGCTTCTCCTGCTCGAAGGCGCGCGTCGTCCGCTCGATCAGATCGTCGACGAACGCGCGGGCGCGCGCCGCCGTCTTGGCCATTCGATCTTCGAGCACCAGATCGGCGAAGGTCGCGTAGCCGAGGAGCTCGGCCTTCTCGCGACGCAGGCGGAGAATGTCGACGACGAGAGGGCGGTTGTCTTGGGCTGGGTCGGTGCCGCGCGCGACGTGAGCGCGGTAAATTGCCTCGCGCAGGCTCGCGTCGTCGAGGTACGTGAGCGCGGGGATGACGCTCGGCGCTTGCAGGGTGAAGCGATAGCCCTCCTTGCCCTTGGCGACGGCGCTCTCCTTCGCGGCGGCGCGCGCCCCGTCGGGAAGGCCCGCGAGCCGCGCCTCGTCGGAGACGATGAGCTCGAACGCGTTGGTGGCGTCGAGGGTGTTCTGGGCGAAGCGCAGGGTGTGCCTTGCGAGCTCGCCCTCGATCGCGGCGAGCCGCTCCTTGCCCTCAGGAGGCAGCGCGGCGCCGTGCCGCCGAAACGCCTCGAGCGTCTTGGCGAGGAGGCGCGCCTCGGCGCCCTCGAGCGCGCGCGCCTCGTCGGTCTCGGCGTAGCTTCGAAGCGCCCGATCGAGCCCTGCGTGGAGCGGAATGCGGCTCAGGAGCTCGGCCACGCGCGGCTGCGCCTCGGAGTACGCCGCGCGGAGCTCGGGCGAGGTGTGGACGTGCTCGAGGTGACTCGCGAGATGCATCGCATGCTCGAGCCGCTCGGTCGCGCGCTCGAGGGCGCCGAGCGTCCCGTCGAAGGTGTACGGCCCCTCCGCTGCGCCGATGGCGTCGAGCGCCGCCGCGGTGGACACGAGCAGCTCGTCTACCGCTGGGCGGATCTGGTCGGGCGTGATGCGGTCGAACGGGATCGGAAACGCGCGGGTCGAGAGGGGCTCGTGGGACATCTCGAAGAGCGTACTTCCGGTCGCGCGAGCCGACCACTCGACGGCGCTCGGCGCCCCGTGAAGCCCAACGGCGCTCGACCGCGCGCCGGCCGCGACCGTCAGTGGATCGGCCGCTCTTCACGCTGGGTCACGCGCCGCAGGACCTCGCCCGCGCGCGAGAGATCTTCGACCCGCGCGATGTCCGAGAGTGAGATCACGCCGTAGCAGCGGCCCCCTTGCAGGACGAGCACGCGCGATTTCTTCTCGTCGCTCATCTTGCGCTCGCAGGAGCGGACGTCCTCCTCGGGCGAGCACGCGACGAGGTCGCGGCTCATCAGGTCGCCGTTCGGCGAGGCTCCATCCTTCCCTGCCGCGAGCCCGCCCACGACGAGGTCGCGGTCGGTGATGGTCCCGATGACGAAGCCGCGCGCGTTGACCAGGGGCACGAAGCCGATGTTCTGTTCGCCCATCGCGCGGGCGCAGTCGCTCGCGGACTCGGTCTCGTCGCAGGTGACGACCTCTTTTTGCATGATCTCGGAGCACTTCATGGCAATCCCTCGCTGTCTCGCGCGCTCGGCGCTGCTGCGAGGAGGTTGCACGCGGCGTGCCCCGAGCGGTGCTCGAGGGCTCCGATCACGCTGGCGCTAGGCGCCCGAGGCTCCGCGGTACGCCTTGAAGGCGGCACCGAGGATGCGCACGCTCTTCTCGAGCCGCGGTACGTCGAGCACGTAGGCGAGGCGCGCCTCCGTCTTGCCAAGGCCCGGGGTCGCGTAAAAGCCCGAGGCAGGCGCGAGCATCACCGTCTCGCCGTCGAGCTCGAAGCGCTCGAGTAAGAAGCGGCAGAACGCGTCGGCGTCGTCGACGGGCAGCGGCGCGACCAAGTAAAAGGCGCCATCGGGCGTGGTGCACGGAACGCCGATGCCGCGGAGGCCAGCGACGAGGGCGTCGCGGCGCGCGCGGTACTCGCGCACGACCTCGCGGAAGTACTCCGGCGGGGTGTCGAGCGCGGCCATCGCCGCGTACTGATCGACGGTCGCGGGCGACAGGCGAGCCTGCCCGAAGCGCAGCGCCGCCTCGCGCAGAACCTTGTTGCGGGTCACCAGCGCACCGATGCGCGCGCCGCACGCGCTATAGCGCTTGGACACGGAGTCGATGACGATCGCGTGCTCGTCGAACTCGGCGAGCGAGAGGATCGATGGCGCTCGCGCGCCGTCGTAGACAAACTCGCGGTAGACCTCGTCGCTGACGAAGTAGAGGCCTCGCTCGCGGCAGATCGCGGCCAGCGCCTCGAGCTCGCCCCGATCGAGGACGACGCCCGTGGGGTTGCCGGGCGTCGGGAGGCAGAGCGCGCGCGTCCGGGGCCCGATCGCGTGGCGAACGGCCTCCGGGTCGAGGCGGAATCCGTCCTTCGCGTGGGTCGTGACGGCGCGCACCGAGACGCCGAGCATGTGCGCGAAGCCCGCGTAGTTCGTGTAAAACGGCTCGCACACGAGCAGCTCGTCGCCCGGATCGCAGGTGGCCGCGATCGCGAAGAGGAGCGCCTCGGAGCCACCTACCGTCACGACGATGTCGCCTGCCCCGACGGGCGCGCCGCCACCCTCGCGCGAGACGTCCGTGTAGTAGGCGGCGAGCTTCTCTCGGTAGGGGCGGAAGCCGTCGCTCGGCGAGTACGCGAGCACGCGCTCGTCGTAGCGGCGGTAGGCCTCGATCATCCCCGGCGGCGTGGCGATGTCGGGCTGGCCGATGTTGAGCGAGTGCACGACAAGCCCTCGCTCGCGCGCGGCGTCGGCGAGTGGGGCGAGGCGACGAATGGGCGAGGCCGGGGCGTTCGCCCCGCGCTGCGAGAGGTGGAGGGCCGGCATCGCGGCTCGTATACCGCTTCTCCTCAGGGCTGTCTCGTCCACGCCCGCGCGGGAGTCGACGGCGCCTCACCGACGAACGCGAGCGCGGCGGGGCCGGACATCGTCACCTCGAACGATCGGGGCGAGACGACGATCGCGAGCTTGCCGCCCGGCAACGAGACCTCGACCGACTCGCCTGCGGCGACGAGGCCGGCGTCGATCGCGGCCGCCACGACCGCGCATGCGCCAGTGCCGCAGGCCTGCGTGCGACCGCAGCCACGCTCCCACACCACGACCTCGATGTGGCGCGGGCGGACGAACCGACAGAGCTCGACGTTGATGCCGCCAGGCGTCGCGCGCTCGAGCGCTGGCCCGACGCGGTCGAGGTCGGCGTCGACGAAGGGCGCGAAGCTGACCGCGTGGGGATTGCCCATGTCGACGCGCACGAAGTCGCGCCCCTCGGCTTCGGGAAGAAGGATCGGGCCCTCGAGGCGCGCCGTGCCCATCGACACCGAGACGCGGTAGCTCCCGTCCGCCGCGCGCTCGAAGGCGCAGCGTCGTGGCCCCGCGTCCGAGAGCACGACGAGGTCGCCCCGCTCGAGGCCACGCGCGCGCGCGACCGAACCCACGACGCACCGCACGCCGTTGCCGCACATCTCCGGGCGCGAGCCGTCGGCGTTGCGCACGATCATGCGCACCCCGGTCGGCTCCTCCGTGATCGCGAGGACGCCATCTCCGCCGACGCCACGGCGTCGATCGCAGAGGCGCATGGCGAGCTCCGGGCCGGGATCGTCTCCGCAGACGACCAAGAAATCGTTGCCAAGCCCCTGCCACTTCTCGAAGGCGAGCGCGCTCACGTGGCGCCTCCCGACCTCGCAACGCGATGACGCGCCTCGTCGACCGAGAGGGCGGCCACCTCGACGATCTTACGCCGCCCGGTCGCCCCCGCGACGACCGACACGTCGCCGCGCCTCACGCCGAGAGCCTCGACCAGCACGCGGACGAGCTCATCGTTGGCCGCGCCCTCGCCCGGGGCCGCGCGAACCGCCACGACGAGCGCTCCTTGCCTGACGCCGACGATGGCCGAGCGCGAGTCGCGCGGCCGGACGTGCAGCGGCAGGCGCACGCCGTCGCCCCGCGGGGAGAGGTCGAGCGCGTCGTCGCTCACGGCCCGACGTTGAAGTTGGTGCGCCAGCCAATCCAGGTGGTGTGGCGAAAGGACGACGGGCTCCAGCTGAGATCGACCGCGGCGAACGGGCCCATCGCGAACTTCCCGACGCGCAGCCCCTCGAAGAAGGTCCCGAGCGCGACGCGCGAGGCGGCGCCCGACTCGATCACCTTGGCGTCGGAATCGACGGGCTTCGTGGTCGCGACACCGAGGCCGGACTCGAGGCTCAAGCCGAAATCGCGGAGCGGCCCGCCGAGCCCGAACGCCGGGTAGCCCTCGAGTCGGAAGGCGAAGGCGTTGAACGTGGTGAGGTGCTGGGCGCCGACCATCGCGCCGCCGTAGCCCGCGAGGCCAAAGGCGAGGTAGTCGTTGAAGGTGACGCCGATCCAGGCCGTGCCGGCGCCACCGCCGGAGAACCCGGTATCGGAGCGGAACTCGGGGCGGCCGATCTGCTTCAGGTCGTTGGGGTAGCCGACGGCCGCGCCGCCGAGCGGTCCGAGCGCAAGGCCTGCGGTGAACCCCCCGCGTCGCGTGCGCCGGGGGGGCGCAGCGTTGGGGTCGGATTCCGCTGCGCGAGCCTCGACGCCGACGAGGAGGGCGCACGCCGCCGCCGTGACCGCGAGCCCTGTGGAGAACCTGCCGATTCGGCGCTCGCGCCACAGTTTCTCCACCGGCTGTGGGGAGAAGCGGGCCGCATGCCGACCGCGCGCGGCGTCGGCGTTCGGCGCGGGAGCGGGCTCGGCGACTGCCCGCGCAAGGCCCGCCACCAGGTCAAAAATACGATGGAATTCGTTCACTTGCACACCAGCTTTCGAGCGAGCCCTGTCGGCCGCGGGAGCGAGGAGGGATCCGGGGCGAGGCGCGTGGCCCCACGACCGCGCGAGGCCACGAGCCCTGGGCCCATCCTGTGGAGAAGCGCGCGCGGCGGGAAAGCCTGTGGAGAAGTCTCGCCGGGAGCCGGAGCCTCTCGCTGCCCCGCGCCAAGACGACGGCCGCGCTGTCGCGTCGCGGTCACGTGCCCACCCCTTCGCGTCGGAGCAGCCCGAAGAGCCCCTCGAGCATGCGCTGCGTGAGGCCCCAGACGACCTCCTCGCCGACGCGCCAGGCAGGCAGCTCGAGGTCTTGGCCCTCGTGGCGGTAGGCGAACGAGGTGCGCGTCTCGTCGCGCAGCATCGGCCCGAGTGGCGTCCAGAGCGCTGCGTCGACCTCCGACGGGTCGGGCGCCGGCGTCACCTCGGCGTCGAGGCGAAAGACGTGCGGCACGATGACGATGTCGACCCGCTGCGCGCGCCAGACGGCCTGGATGTCATCGAGCGTCCCGAGGAGCCTGCCGTGCGCGGCGAGATCGATGCCGACCTCCTCGCGCGTCTCGCGGATCGCCGTCGCGACGCTGTCGACGTCCGCCGGATCCTGTCGCCCGCCCGGAAACGCCATGTGCCCCGACCACGGATCGCGGGGGTGCACCGCGCGCTTGATGAGCAGGATCTCGGGCTCGGCGCGCTCGCGCAGCACCGCGGCCACTGCCGCGACGCGGGTCGCGGGGCCGCGTTCGACCTGCTTCGGTGGGGTCGCGCGGAGGAGCTCGCCGAGGCGATCGATCGAGGGCCGCACGGCCTGCGGTGTAGCACGTTCGAGCCGCCGCGCGCGGACGCGCTTGACGGCGCGGGGTGCCCCTCGTAGCCCTCGGCGCGTGAGCGAACGATTCAGCGTGTTTTATTCGGCGGAACAGATCGCGGCGCGCGTTGCGGAGCTCGGGGCACAGATCGCGCGGGACTACGCGGGTCAGCCGGTGGTGCTCGTGTGCGTGCTGAAGGGCAGCTTCGTCTTCACGGCCGACCTCTGCCGCGCCATCGACGGCAACGTCCGCATCGAGTTTCTCGGCGTGCAGAGCTACGGCGAGGGCACCGAGACGAGCGGTCAGGTCCAGATCACGCAAGATCTCACGCGGCCGATCGAGGGAGAGCACGTGCTGCTCGTCGAGGACATCGTCGACACCGGGCTCACGATCGCGCACCTGCTCGACCTGTTCCGAACGCGCAAGCCCGCGAGCCTCAAGGTGTGCGCCCTGTTGCACAAGCCCTCTCGCACGCGCATCGAGGTGCCCATCGACTACTTGGGCTTCACCATCGAAGACAAATTCGTCGTTGGCTACGGCCTCGACTTCGCGCAGCGCTACCGCAACCTGCCGTTCATCGGCATCGTGGAGCACGCCTGATGGCGAGCGAGAAGCGCCTCGCGCTGCTCGAGAAGATGGTCGCGGACGGCTCGACGGACTCGTTCGTCTGGTATGGGCTCGCGATGGAGTACGCGAGCTTCGAGCGCCACGACGACGCCCTCGCCACCTACTCGAAGCTCCGCGAGCGCGATCCCAGCTATGTCCCCGCGTACCTGATGTGCGGGCAGTACCTCGCCAAGCTCGGGAGGGCCAGCGAAGCGCGTGACTGGCTGACGGTCGGCCTCGAGAAGGCGCGCGCCGCAGGCAACGAGCACGCCGCCGGGGAACTCGAGAGCGCCCTCGCCGGGCTCGGCTGAGCGGGCACCGTCGATGCGCAACGTCGTCTTCGTCGCACCGTTCCCGATGGACGCCACGCTGCGCTTCGCGCGCGGCTTCGCTCGGCTCGAAGGGGTGCGGCTCTTCGGCGTGTTTCAGGAGCTCCCTCGCTCGGAGCGCGGTCGCACCTTCGACGGCCTCGTCGCGGTGCGAGACGCCCTCGATCCCGACCAGCTCGTCGCGGCCGCGCGCGAGATCGAGGCGGCGCACGGCCCGATCCATCGCCTCACCGGAGTGCTCGAGCCGCTGCAGACGCCGCTCGCGGTGGCGCGCACGCGGCTCGGGATCGCGGGGCCGTCGCCCGAGGTGGCCGAGCGCTTTCGCGACAAGGCGCTGATGAAGGACACGCTGCGGGCCGCCGGGCTCCCGTGCGCGCGGCACAAGCTCGCCCACCGCGCCGAGGAGGCGCTCGCCTTCGCGGCCGAGGTGGGCTTCCCCCTCGTCGTGAAGCCGCCCGCGGGGGCCGGCTGCCGCGCGACCTTCCGCGTCGAGCGCGAGGACGAGCTGCGCGAGCTCGTCGCCGGCCTCGCACCTCGACCTGATGCGCCCGTCCTGTGCGAGGAGTTCCTGCGCGGAACCGAGCGAAGCTTCGAGGCGATCGTGGCGCACGGCGAGATCCTCGCCCACAGCGTCAGCCACTACCTGCCGAACCCGCTGGAGGTCGTCGAGAACCCCTGGATCCAGTGGGTGTGCCTGTTGCCCCGCGACATCTCGATCGCCGAGTACGACGACGTGCGCGAGGTCGCGGCGCGAACCGTGAAGGCGCTCGGGCTCGAGGACGGAATGGCGCACATGGAGTGGTTCCGCCGCGCCGACGGCACGCTCGCGGTCGGCGAGATCGCCGCGCGTCCGCCCGGCGGCCAGCTCACCAGCATGACCGGGCTCGTCCACGACATCGACATCTACAAGGCCTGGGCGCGCGCGGTCGTCGACGGTCGGCTCGAGGCGCCGTGGGTCCGCCGCCACGCGGCGGCGACCGTGTTCCTGCGCGGCATGGGGCGCGGGCGCGTCGCGCGGATCGACGGCCTCGACGAGGCGCAGCGCGCGATCGGCAAGCTCGTCGAGGAGGTGCGCTTGCCGAGGCTCGGCGCGCCGAAGGCCGACGGCTACGAGGGCGACGGCTACGTGATCCTGCGCCACCCGGACCAGCGCGTCCTCGAGGCGGCCGTGAAGCTCGTGCTCGACACCGTCCGCGTCCGCTACGCCTGATCGCTCGCCTAAAGTTGCAGAGAGGGCGCACCTTTGGTGTGCTGTCGCGATGCGCGCCTTCTTACCCTTCCGCGTCTCGCTCCTCGCCCTCCCGCTCGTCCTGCTCACGGCGTTCTGCGGAGGCAAGACCGTGGTCGACGATGGCGCGGGCGGCGCGACCGCGACGACGACCACGACGACGACCACGACGACGACCACGACGACGACCACGACGACGACCGCGACGGGCCCGACGACGACCGGGACGGGGAGCGGCGGCGCGAACTTCGACGCGTGCTCGGCGCCCGGCACATGCGTGCTCGCCTCGGACTCGTGCTGCGGCACGTGTGGCGTGCCGACGCTCGACGACTTCGACGCGATCGGCGAGAGCGCCGTCGACGCGCACCGGAAGGCCGTCTGCCCAGATCCGACGAGCCCGTGCCCGGCGTGTGCGACGCAGGCGAACCCGAACCTGTTCGCGTATTGCGATCTCGCGGCCAAGAGCTGCGTCGAGGCCGATCTGCCGCTCACCGAGTACGCCGCCTGTAAGGAGGACGCGGACTGCTCGATGCGCCTCGGCCTCAGCTGCTGCGAGTGCATGCAGGCGGGCGAGTGGGTCGCCGTCGCGACCGCGCGTCGCACCGACCTGCAGGCGCTGCTCTGCAAGCAGGACGAGGTCTGCGCCGAGTGCGCGCCTTCGCCTCCCAACAACGTGATAGCGGCGTGCGAGATGGGGCGCTGCGTGGTGAAGCCGCTCGTGCCGCCGGGCTGAGACCCGGTCCAGGCCGGTCGGAGGGCGTGCCTGCGAGGCCGCGGCGATTGCGATCCGTCAAGCCAAGTGGCGCCGCCTCAAGGAGCGGCGAGCACCGCGAGCCGCGGATCGCGTGCCACCACGCTCGCGTGCGCGACGACGAACGCCTGCACGAGCGCGCGTGACAGGGCCACGTGCATGCGGACGTCGTAGCGTCGCTCGCCGTGCTCGAGCTCGACGACGAGGACGTAAGGACGCTCGAGGCCCTTGAAGCGCAGGAAGGTGTCCGCGACGACGTGGGCCTCGCGCTCGGGGTGGTCGGCGCGCACGACGCGTTGCTCGCCGACGACCTCGGCGACGCCGAGCGCGGTGCGCGTCTGCCCGGCGAGGGTGAGCACGGCGATGTCGGAGGGCGCGGCGCCGAGCTCGAGCAACGAAGACAGCACCGCCGCGACGCCGACCTCGAGCGGCGCGTCGTCGGGGAGCGCCACGAGCGCGGCAGCCTCGCGCAGGCCCTCGATCGGCGAAGCGGCCTCGCGCGGCGCGTCGAGGCGATAGCGGGCCGCGAACTCGGCGAGTGCGGTCGGGCAGCGGTAGGCCTTGCGCAAGCGGTAGCTCGGCTGGGCGAGGTGGGACGGCACGCCGCGGTCGCTCCAGAAGCTCTGTCCCTCGTCCGAGAAGATCCACAGGTGGCCCCGGCCTGCGAGCGCCTCGACGAGCCGCCAGTCGTTGGCGGTGAAGTCCTGACCCTCGTCGACGACGACCGCGTCGTGCGAGCGGCCGAGGGTCGGCAGCGCCTCGTGGGCGGCGCGGAGCGAGGCGAGCTCCCAGTGTTCGGGGGTCCACTCGGCCGGGCTCGCGCCGTCTTGGAGATCGAGGTTCGCCGCGTCGAGCAAGGCCGCCGCGTACTCCTTGACGGTGTGCACCGAGGCGAGGCCCTCGCGCCGAAGCCCCGCGGCGAGCGCGCTCGTCGAGCAGAGGTACACCGGGTTCAAGCCCGTCCGGCGCCACCTCGTGAAGCGCTCGCGCGCGAGCAGCGTCTTGCCGGTGCCGGGACCTCCGCTCACGTGCAGGCGCGGGTTCGCCTCGAGGCCATCGACGAGCTCCAGCTGCTCGTCCTCGAGCCGCACGAGCTCGTCGAGCGACAGCGCCGCGCGCGCGCCGAGCGCGAGGCGCGGCGTCCAGGTCTCGCCCCACAGCTCGTGGAGCACCTCGACCCATGGCACCTCGGCGCTCGGCACCTCGGCGCCGCGGAAGCTGCGCGCGGCGAGCGCGGAGAGTGCCGCACCCACCCGAGGCATGTCCTGCTTGCCGAGGAGCGCGCCTCGAACGTCGTCGGCGGTCGGCTCGTCGCGAAACGCGGTCTCGGGAAAGCAGGTGCCGATCTCGATGTACGGCCCGCGTCCGCCGAGGGCGCGCTCGAGCCGCTCGCGCAGCTTGTGGCGAAAGCGGTGGGCTTGCTCGCGTGGCGCATCCTTGAGCGCTCGCCCACCCTGGTACCAGCGGCCGTCGCGCTGCTGCACGAGGCCGCTCTTCACCTCGAGGACGAGGATCCCCTTGCCGGGCACGGCGAAGACGAAGTCGCCCTCGCCCTCGCGTCCCTCGCCGCGAATCCTGAGCGAGTGCCAGGCGACCCAACCCTCGGGAAGGTCGCGCTTCAGCGCGTCGTGGAGCGAGCGCTCCGCGCGGCTCTCGGTGCTGCGCGGCAGCTCGCGGGGGTAGAGGCCGTTCGGACGCGGCATGACGTCGGTCATGGTAGTGGAGCGCCGGCCGGAAAGGCGAGCTGGCGCTCCGTTCGCGCAGCGCCCGGCTCAGGGTGCGAGGACGGCGCCCCCGCGCGCCGCGGGCGGCGGCTCGACCCCGAGCAGCGCGGCGACCGTCGCGGCGAACGCACGCTCGTCGACGCGTCTCTCGGGGGCGAACGGCGCGGCGCGGGGCCTCGTGCCACGGCGGCTCCGTACGATGAGCGGCACGGCGCGGTCGTAGAGCCAGGGCCCGCCGTGATTGCAGCCGTCGCCCTCGACGTAGCCGGTGTCGACGAAGCTCCCGGCCGCGGGCGCGAAGAACACGTCCCCGCCCTCGGTGCCCGCGATCGAACGACACGCGAGCGCGGCGAGCGACTCGTCGTGCGCAGCGGGACAAGTTGTCGGCATA
>Ga0194129_10003888_pt1 | contig 20420 bp, 21 predicted proteins | sample TA2KigCa35mmetaG_FD_150862 | JGI IMG/M metagenome (GOLD analysis project Ga0194129, IMG submission 150862) | Freshwater microbial communities from Lake Tanganyika, Tanzania - TA2015038 Kigoma Deep Cast 35m | ecosystem: Environmental > Aquatic > Freshwater > Lake | place: Tanzania: Lake...
GCCCGCCCAATGTGGGCGTGCAGCCGTTCAGCGGCGGCGACTCCCATCGCCGCAGCCGCCGTCAGCGCTCCTATTGACGCTGCAGATACTGCGGACGCTGCGTTGTGACCGAGCCCTGACGGCGTTCAGCGGCTGATCTCAGCGGTGCCCTGAGCACCACCCTGGTGCCCGTAGAGGTGCTTTTCGCAGGCCATGGTGGTCGTCGCGGGAAGCACCACGGCAGCACCCATCAGAGACTCCGAACGTCGTCGGAGATTCGAGGGGGTGTCCCGGGGCTTTGTTGGGGGTTTGCCGCCCTCAGCGTTGCCGCCCTCAGCTGTGAAACAGCAACACCAGGCCTGAGCTCACCTGGTGAAATTCACGCTCTTCACGGCTCAGGTCGAGGCCCACCTGCAACCCTTCCTGCAGGGCCGCTTCAAACGGCGGTGGCACGGGCGGGGCCTCTGCGCACCACAGGGCGGCAATGCCCACGGCTGTCGCGTGCCAACGAAAGCAGGGGGTGCTGCCAATGGAGGGCTCTTTGAGAGCGTCCTCCAGCAGCTCGCGAATCGCCATACACCGTTGAACCTGAAGCCAGCATTGGCAGCTTCAACCGCTGCGGCAATCAACTGAGAGCTTTCGTGATGATGACCGCCAACAGCGTCGCCAGCAGCAACCAGAGCACCGCCGTCCTGCGGCTCAGCACCAGCATGCGCATGACCGCTGCAGCATCCGGGGCAGGACTGCCTGCCGCCAGAAGCGGTTTGCGGCGAAGCTCGCCGCCATAGCTGTTGAGCCCACCGAGCTGCACCCCCACCACATGGGCATAGGCCGCCTGCGAGAGCCCGGCATTGGGCGAAGGATCGGGGGCACCATCGCGGCAGGCCGCCCTGAACTGCCCCCAGGCCGCTGCCGGAGCCACGCCTGCCACCAGGGGAAGGCTGAGGGCCACCAGGCGACTGGGGAGCCACACCAGCAGATCATCGAGGCGGGCACCAGCCGTGCCAAGCCAACGCAGGGTGCCGCGGCGGTAGCCCAGCATCGAATCGAGGGTGCTGGCCGCCTTGAACCCCCAGGCCAGTGCCAGTGGTTGACCCACGCTGGCGCCCATCAGCATCCAGAACAACGGTGCGAACAGGCCGTCGACCGCATTTTCACTGGCGGTCTCAGCGAGGGCCCGCAGCACCTCCCTCTCATTGAGGGAGTCGGTGTCGCGGCCCACGATCCAGGCCAGACGCCTGCGGGCTTGGGCCAGGTCTCCAGCCGCGAGGGCGCTGAGCACCGCCTTCACCGCCTGCTCGAGGCTTCGTCCTGCCAGGGCGCTGGCCAGGGCCATCACCACAACGCCTTGCAGCACAAGGCGACGGGTGCTGCCGGCTGGCAGCTGCTGCAACGCCGCCACCAGGGCCCAGCCCGCCGCCGCACTGCCCGCCACCAGCAGCAGGGTGATCAGCCCGCCCGCCAAGCGCAGGCGCCAGGGGCGAGCTCCTGCCCAGCGCTCGGCCAGGGGCCTGAGCCGGGCGATGCACCACCCCATCACCACCACCGGATGGGGACTCCAGCGCGGATCGCCGAGGCAGCGATCGAGCAGGCAGGCCAGCAGCACCCATGCCAAAGGGTGGAGCCCCGGACAGAACTCCACCCCTGAAGCCACGGCCTGAGCGACCTGGATCAACCGGCGCTCAGGCGCTCTTTAGCCAGCTGAACATCGAGCGCAGGCCCTTGCCCACCTGCTCGATCGGATGCTGGGAATCGCGCTGGCGGATCTTCGCCATCTCGGGCTTGCCGGCCTCACACTCGGCCACGAAGTTGCGGGCGAAGGTGCCGTCCTGGATGTCGGCCAGGATGCGCTTCATCTCGGCCTTGGTGTCGGCGGTGATCAGGCGCGGGCCGCTCACGTAGTCGCCGTATTCGGCGGTGTTGGAGATCGAATCGCGCATGGCCGTGAGTCCGCCCTTCACCATCAGATCCACGATCAGCTTCACCTCGTGCAGGCACTCGAAGTAGGCCAGCTCGGGCTGATAGCCCGATTCCACCAGGGTCTCGAAGCCAGCCTTGACCAGCTCGCTCAGGCCACCACAGAGCACGGCCTGCTCGCCGAACAGGTCTGTCTCGGTCTCCTCCTTGAAGTTGGTCTCGAGGATGCCGGCTCTGGTGCCGCCGATGCCCTTGGCGTAGGCCATGGCCAGCTCACGGGCCTGGCCGCTGGCGTTCTGCTCAACCGCAAACAGGGCGGGCACACCCATGCCGTTCTGGTATTCCCAGCGCACGGTATGGCCGGGGCCCTTGGGGGCGATCATCACCACGTCGACATCGGCCGGGGGCTGGATCAGGCCGAAGCGGATGTTGAACCCGTGGGCAAAGCTGAGCACCTTGCCGGCGCTCAGATGGGGGGCGATCTCCTTGTCGTAGACGGCCTTCTGGAATTCATCGGGCAGCAGCACCATGATCCAGTCGGCCTTGGCGGCCGCATCGGCCACGCTCAGCACCTCCAGACCATCGGCCCTGGCCTTGTCGGCCGAGCGGCTGCCCTCGTAGAGACCAACGACCACGTTGACGCCGCTGTCCTTGAGGTTGAGGGCATGGGCATGGCCCTGGGAGCCATAGCCGATGATCGCCACCGTTTTGCCAGCCAGCAGGCTGAGGTCGGCGTCGGAGTCGTAAAAGAGCTGGGCCATTCCGGCTGGGAGCGTGGGCAGGGCAAGAGGCGAGCTTACGCAAGTGCCCTACCCGTGGCCCCGCGCCATCAGGCCTCGCTGGGGTGGGCGATGACGCGGTCGATCAAGCCGTACTCCTTGGCATCGGCCGCGCTCATGAAGTAGTCGCGGTCGGTGTCCTTTTCGATTTTCTCGAAGCCCTGACCGGTCATCTCGGCCATCGAGCGGTTGAGCATGTCTTTGATGCGCAGGATCTCGCGCGCCTCGATCTCGATGTCGCTGGCCTGGCGCTGGCTGGTGCCGCCCAGGGGCTGGTGAATCATGATCCGGCTGTGGGGCAGGGCCAGACGTTTGCCCTTGGTGCCGGCCCCCAGCAAGAAGGCACCCATCGAGGCGGCCAGGCCCACACAGATGGTGACGACGTCACTCTTGACATACTGCATCGTGTCGTAGATCGCCAGGCCCGCGGTCACCGAGCCCCCCGGCGAATTGATGTACAGGTAGATCGGCTTGGAATTGTCTTCCGAGTCGAGGTAAAGCATCTGGGCCACCAGGGCATTGGCCACGGCGTCATTGACCTCGGAGCCCAGAAACAGGATGCGCTCGACACCCAGGCGCGTGTAGATGTCGACCCAGCGCTCGTACTGGCTGCCGGGCAGGCGGTAGGGAACGCTGGGGGTGCCGATGGGCATGGTTCAGAAGTGTGGGAAACAGGGAAGAGAGCGTTCGCAGCGGAGCCGATCAGGTCTAATCAGACGCCGTCAGCGGCCCCGGACCAGGCCTGAGCACAGGGCTCAACCGATGCCTGCGGGGCTGCGGTCGGTGGCCACCGCGGCGGCGGCGGCGGCGCCGCCGGGCAGATCCTTCTGGCTGCTGAGCACCCGATCGATCAGGCCGTACTCCCTGGCTTCTTCAGCCGTGAAATAGGTCATGCGATCGGAATCGCGGGCCAGCTGCTCAACGCTCTTGCCGGTGTTGGCCGAGAGCATCTCGAGCATGGTGTGCTTGTTGTGCAGCACCTCTTTGGCCCGGATCTGGATGTCGGTGGCCTGGCCGCGGGCACCGCTGCGGGGCTGGTGCAGCACGATCGAGGCGTGGGGCAGGGCGGCGCGGTGTCCCTTGGTGCCGGCGCTGAGGATCATCGCGGCCGTGCCCATGGCCTGGCCGATGCAGATGGTGTGCACCGGCGGCTTCACGTAGCGGATCGTGTCGGCGATCGCAAAGGCCTCGGTCTCGAAGCCGATCGCATCTCCCGAGTACCAGCTGGTGCCGGTGGAGTTGATGTAGAAGAAAATCGGCTTGTCCGCATTGTCGAATTCCAGATACAGCAGCTGGGCGATGATCAGCTCGGTGACATCAATGCCCATCTGGCGCTTGGCATCGTCGTCGCTGAACAGCGGCAGGCCCAGGTACACGATCCGCTCCTTGAGCAGCAGGCTCGGCAGGTCGGGCGGCGGGGTGCGCATCACCGCTGAATCGCCGTAGTAGGGGGCGGACACCGTCATCGGCGAAGCAGCTGGGGCAGAAAGCTAGAGCCTAGCGAGGGTTTGCCGCGTCCGGATTGGGGCCTGCGGACGGTTTGGCGCTGCGGCGCCGGCGGCTTTCAGCTTTGGCAGCAGGCTTGGGATCGGCTGTGGCCGCAGACTTCAGATCAGGCTTGGGGTCGGACCTGGCGTCAGTTGCGGCCTTGGTCTCCTCGGTTGGGGCCACGCCATCGAGGCGAGCAAACACGATGCGACCCGTCGGGTTCTGCAGGGCGCCGGTGATGATCACCGGCAGGCGTTGGCCGATGCGGCCCCGGGCCCCCTCGACCACCACCATGGTGCCGTCGTCGAGGTAGCCCACGCCCTGGTCGGCCTCCTTGCCGTCGCGGGCGATCTTGAGCTGCAGCTCGTCGCCGGGCTGCACCTCGGGGCGCAGGGCGATCACCAGCTCACTGAGGTTCATCACCTTGAGCTCCTGCAGCTGGGCCACCTGGGCCAGGTTGTAGTCGGCGGTGAGCAGGGTCCCGCCGGTATCAGCCGCCAGCTTCTGCAAATTGTCGTCGACCCCCTTGCCCTCGTAGCGGGTGCTGTTGACAACGATGCGGCGGCCGTAGGTCTCGCGCAGCTCGGTGAGCAGCTTGAGCCCACGGCGCCCCTTGGCCCGCTTGTCGCCGTTGGCCGAATCGGCCAGGGCCTGCAGCTCATCGATGACGCACTGGGCGACGATCACCTGGCCCTCCAGCAGACCCGAATCCAGCAGGCCGCGGATGCGGCCATCAATGATCACACTGGTGTCGAGGATCTTGGCGCTGGCCGGCAGCAGCACCCCCTCAGCCACCAGCAACGCCTCAGTGTTGGCCGGGTTGAACAGGCGCAGCAGGGTGCGGCCGTGCACCTCGGCCAGGTTGTAGCCCAGCACCCCGAAGAACACATTGCTGAGCACCGCAGCCAGCGGCTTGACGAAGATGATCTCCCAGGGCAGCGGCAGCAGCAGGATCGGGGCCAGCAACAGGTTGGCCACCAACAGGCCCAGGATCAGGCCCACGGCCCGACTGATCAGCAGATCGGTGGGCATGCTGCGCACCTGGGCCATCAGGCTGCGGCGCAGCTGCCGGAACAGCAGGCCGGCGGTCAAGCCAAAGCCGGACCCCACCAGCGCCAGCACCGTGCGCAACCGTTCGGGATCTTCCACCTGCACCAGCAGCTGCTCCGGCAGCAGATCCACCCCCAGCCAGCCAGCCGCGGCCCCGGAGATCACAAACAGGATCAGGATGAGGGAATCGACCATACCCGCTGCGGGAGGCCACGCTGCCTCTCCTGGGGGGCAGCTTGCCTGATTCCAGCCCCGTTGGCCTGCCTGGGTAACCGACCACAACCCTGATTGCCCGCACCGGTGTGATGTTTCCGCCACGCAGCGCCTACCTGCACATCCCCTTCTGCCACCGGCGCTGCTTCTACTGCGACTTCGCCGTGGTGCCCCTGGGGGACCGGGCCGGTAGCGGCAGCGGGCAGCCCGGCGCCGCCTCGATCGCCCGGTATCTGACCCTGCTGCGGCGCGAGATCGCCGCCAGCCCGCCGGGGCCGCCGCTGAGCACGGTGTATCTGGGAGGGGGCACGCCCTCGCTGCTGAGCCCAGCGCAGGTGGGCGGTCTGCTGGAGAGCCTGGCGGCCCGCTACGGGCTGGCGCCGGGGGCTGAGATCAGCCTGGAGCTGGATCCGGCCAGCTTTGACCAGCAGCGGCTGGCGGGCTATCTGGCAGCGGGCATCAACCGGGTGAGCCTGGGGGGGCAGAGCTTCGATGACGCGGTGCTGAGCAGCCTGGGGCGCCGGCATCGCCGCAGCGATCTGCTCGCAGCGATTGCCTGGCTGCGGGCGGCGCAGCAGCGCGGGCGGCTGGCGAGCTGGAGTCTGGATCTGATCGAGGCCCTGCCGGCGTGTGAGGGCCACAGCGAGGCGCCAGACTTGGCCCACTGGCGCCACCAGCTGCAGCAGGCGATCGCCAGCGGCGCTCCCCACCTCTCGATCTACGGGCTCAGCGTGGAACCCGGCACCGTGTTCGGAAAACGGGCCGAACGCCACGCACTGATCCTGCCCAGCGACGATCTGGCGGCCGATCAACATGAGCTCACCAGCCAGCAGCTGGCGGCGGCGGGCTACGGCCGCTACGAAATCTCCAACCACGCCCAGCCGGGGCATGCCTCCCGCCACAACAGGGCCTACTGGAGCGGCGCCAACTGGTGGGCCTTCGGCCTGGGGGCCACCAGCGCCACGGGCGGCCAGCGGCTGGCCCGGCCGCGCACACGCGACGCCTACACCAGCTGGGTGGAGGCGCTGGAGCAGCGGCCAGAGCGCAGACTGTCAGTGCCCAGCCGCAGCTGCGCGGATCAGGCGGAAGCAACCCGTCTCCCTCTTGATGAACGGCTGTTGGTAGGGCTGAGGCGGCGCGAAGGCGTGGCCATGGAGACGCTGCTGCGCCAGGCCGGTCTGGGCCGCACGCACCAGCAGGACCTGCAGGCCCTGCTGGAGCCGGAGCGTCAGCAGGGCCTGCTGCTGATCGAAGGTCCGCGCTGGCGTCTCAGCGCGCCGGCCGGCCTGGCCCTCAGCAATGCGGTGCTGGTGAAGCTGCTGAGCTGGTGGGAGCGCGTTGGGCCGCCACCCACTGGCGCAGGGCCGGCAGGGCCTGCTGGCGCAGGTTGACCAGGGGCTGGGCAAAGGGCGGCTGCCGGCTCGTCAGGCCGAGGAGATCGGCCGTGACCAACACCTGCCCATCGCAGGCGGTCCCGGCCCCGATACCGATCACAGGGATCGCCAGCAGCTGCTGCAGCCGCTGGGCCAGCTCAGCAGGCACGTGCTCGAGCACCAGGGCAAAACAGCCGGCGCTCTGCAGGGCTTCGGCCTGGTGCACGAGGCGATCCTGGGCCACCGGGTCGGTGGCCTGGCGCCGGAAGCCGAGCTGATGCACCGACTGGGGCGTCAGCCCCAGGTGCCCCATCACCGGAATGCCGCTGCGCACGAGGCGATCGATCACCGCCAGGGTTTCGGGCTCGGCCCCCTCCAGCTTCACCGCCGCCGCCGGGGACTCTTTCAGCACCCGCCCGGCCGCCGCCACCGCCTCATCGCTGCTGCACTGGTAGCTCAGGAAGGGCAGATCAAGGATCAGCAAGGGCTGCGCCACAGGATCCGTGATCACCGAAGCCACACCGCGACCAACCGCACGGCAGTGGTGCAGCATCTCGTCAAGGCTCACCGGCAGGGTGGTGGCATGGCCCAGGGCCACCATCGCCAGAGAATCGCCGACCAGGACCGCATCAACGCCGGCCTCGGCGACCCAGGCGCCGCTTAGGGCATCCCAGGCGGTGAGCAGGGCCAGCGGAGCCCCTTCCTGTTTGCGGCTCAACCAGTCGCCAGGTCGCAGCATCGGTTCACGTGCAAGACCAAGACCCTTGCTAGCATCATCGAGACTCGGACCCACGCGGCCCTGACGCCCAAACCTGGTCAGGACCGGAAGGGAGCAGCCACACGGGATGCTCAGAGCAGGCGTGGACTCCGGGTCACCCCATTGGCAAACTATCTGCCCTGATCCGATCGTTTCTCACCTGATCGTTTCTGACCAGATCGTTTCCGAGCTGATCAGTTGGGATCGAATCAGCTGTGGTCAGTTCTGATCTGAAGCCTTGGCCTGGCGATTGAGCAGGAAGGGCGGAATCTTGGCTCCGCGTTCCTGAGGCTCGGTCATGAAGGCACTGCCTGCCGCGAAGGCAGGCCGGTCGGCGCGGTAGGGGGTTCCGCTTTCAAAGCCCGTGGCAATCACGGTGACGTGGATCTCGCCCTCCAGGCGCTCATCCACCACTGCCCCCACGATGATGTTGGCCTCGGGGTCCACCACGTCGTAGATGACCTCCGAAGCGGTGGTCATGTCTTCGAGGGTCATGTCCTTGCCGCCGCTGATGTTGATCACACAGCCCTTGGCCCCATCGATGCGGGCCGATTCCAGCAGCGGGCTGGTCATGGCGGCCTGGGCCGCCTCGCTGGCCCGGGAACGGCCCGAACCGACACCGATCCCCAACAGGGCGGTGCCGGCATCGGCCATCACCGAGCGCACATCGGCGAAGTCAACATTGACCAGACCGGGCTTGGTGATGATGTCGCTGATGCCCTTGACGCCCATGCGCAGCACATCGTCGGCGGCGCGGAAGGCATCGTTGAGGGGAGCGCCCGCGATGGCGTCGCGCAGGCGGTCGTTGGGAATAACGATCAGGGTGTCGACATGCTCGGCCAGGCGGGCGATGCCCTCCTCGGCCTGACGCATGCGCTTGCGGCCCTCGAAGCCGAAGGGCTTGGTGACGATGCCCACGGTGAGCGCCCCCACCTCCTTGGCCACCTCGGCCAGGATTGGGGCGGCACCGGTGCCGGTGCCACCGCCCATGCCGGCGGCGATGAACACCAGATCGGCGCCCTGCAACGACTGCTGCAGCTCGGCCCGGGATTCTTCAGCGGCCTTCTGGCCGATCACCGGATTGCCGCCGGCACCAAGGCCGCGGGTGAGCTTCTGGCCCAGCTGAATGCGCTGCTGGGCGGCCGACTGCAACAGGGCCTGGGCATCGGTGTTGAGCACGCGATACCCGAGGCCCTGGAGCTCGGCCGTGATCATGCGATTGACCGCATTGCTGCCGCCGCCGCCAACGCCGATCACCTCGATCCGGGCCGACTGGCTGGGGACAATGCCCGCTGGGCTGGTGCCGGCTTGCGTCATTGGGGCCTCAAGGCCGTTGCTGATGGGCTGCATTATGTCGTTCAAAGTCGCGCTCGGCTTTCGGCAATGACACACCTTTGCGCGTTTGGCCCGCAGGCGCAATGGCCTGTGTTCAAGGTCTGTTGGAATCGGGCGCAGCAGGCTTCACCGCACCCGGAAGGCTGACCTCGGGCTGGTCGGGATCGCCGAGATCGATGGCCTGCAAAGGCCGTCCCTTGAGCTGTTGGGGCAAGGTGCGCAGCAGATGTTCGAGCACATCGATGCGCCGGCCGAGGCGTTCGTCCAGCGGACCGAAGCGCACCGCGCCGAGGCTGGCGGTCTCGAGCCAGAGGCTGCCATCGGGCTCAAAACGGATCCCTTCGAGCGCCGGTCCCAGTTGGCTGCGCCGGCTCAGCACCAGGGCCAAAGCAGGCCTGTACTGGCTCTGCCAACCCTGCACCTGCAGCCCGAGGTCAGCATCGCTGTGGGCACCGGATTGCTGCCTGGCGGTCATCCAGTTGCCGCGATGGTCGACAAAGCCCGCTTCCGCCCCCTGGGGGCCGCGCCGCTGGGCCCGGGCGACCGCGCGGCGATCGACCAATTGCACCCGCAACCGCGGCGGCGCCATCAACCGTTGCACCTGCACCTGGTCCACGGGCAGGGCCGTGGAGAGGTCGGCGGCGATGCGGGCGGGCTGAAGCGTCAGCAGCGGCAAAGGGAAGCGAAGACCTGCCGCCTGAATCACCTGCTCATGCCGCACCTGCCGGCTGCCGATCACGTCGACCTGGTCGGGGCTGCTGAGCACCCAACCCTGGCGCAACAGGACATAGCCCAGGCCCGCGGCCGTGGCGGTGAACACCACAAACCGCCAGAGTTGCCGCAGCCGTTCGCGACGGCGCTGCTGCCGCAGAGCCGTGCGCCGTTCGGACTGACTCACAGCTCGCAGCGGGAGCGGGCCATCAGCTCGTCGATCCAGCGTCGGGCCCGATCGGCATCGGCAAAGGGAATGTCTTTGTGTTCGCCGCCACCCACCAGCCGCAGGCGGCAGGCCCCCTGGCTCTCCTCGGTGAGCGGGGCTTCACCGGAACGCAGCGACAGCAACTCCACCAGTTCGAGCTGCTTGATGACAAACGAATCGATGACCTTGAGCTTTCCGGCCTCAAAGGCGCTCCAGGTGAGCACGCCATCGACCAGCCGAGCCGCACCGGTGGCATCCAGCTTGGCCAGTTCAGCGCCCTCGGCCCATTCGCGAAACAGGCGCTGTCGGCGCCGCTCCAACCACCCCAGGGCGGTGAGCAGCACGAACACCAGCAGCAGTGGCAGCCAGAGCAATCCGTGGTTCATGGCAGATCAAGCTGCAGCCAGGCTCGCGTGCCATTCTCTCGCCCCCAGCAGCAATTCGTGCAGGAGCGTTTCAAGATCGACGCCTGACGCCGCCCAGAGCATCGGAAACATGCTCAGGCTGGTGAACCCGGGCAGGGTGTTGATCTCATTGAGCCAAAGCGCACCACTGGCTTCGTTGTAAAAGAAATCGACCCGTGCCAGCCCCGTGGCCCCGACGGCGCGGGCCGCCTCGATCGCCATGCGGCGCGCCTGCCCGCTGACGGCCTCGGGGACCACGGCAGGGATCACCGTGTGGCTTTTGCCCTCGCTGTACTTGGTGTCGTAGTCGTACCAGTCGGCGTCAAAGCAGATCTCGCCCAGCACCGAGGCGCTCAGGGGCCGGGCACCGCCCCCCTTGACGGCGCATTCGAGTTCGCGGGCCTGCACCCCCTGCTCGACCACCACCCGTGGGTCCAGGTCGGCCGCCAGCTGCAGGCCGGCGAGCAATTCCCCGCGGTTGGTGGCCTTGCTGATCCCCACCGAGGAGCCGAGATTGGCGGGTTTGATGAAACAGGGGTAACCCAGTTGCTGCTCCAGGCGGTTCAGCAGGGTGTCCTGGGCAGCGGGCTCCCCCAGCTCGGCGGCATCGACGGCCGCATAGGCCACCTGGGGCAGACCCGCCGCCGCAAAGGCCGCTTTCATCGCCAACTTGTCCATGCCCACCGCCGAACCCAGCACACCTGAGCCCACAAACGGCCTGCGCATCAGCGTGAACAGGCCCTGGATGGTGCCGTCTTCCCCGTTGGGGCCATGCAGAACCGGAAACCACACATCGACCGCAAGAGCACCCGCAGGAAAGCCGGCGAAACCACCGGCGCTGAGCAGATCGGCGGCGACTCCGCCAGGGCGTTGATCGGCATCACGGCACGCCGCATCGAGCTGGGCCTCACTCGCGGGCGTGCCCTGCTGCAGCACCTGTTCGGCCAGCTGCGGGCCCCACCAGCGTCCCTGCCGGTCGATGTAGAACGCCGCCAGGCTGTAGCGGTGGGCATTAGCACCGCTGCGCAGACCGGCAGCCACGGTGGCCGCCGAACGAACCGACACCGGGTGTTCCCCCGAATCGCCGCCAAAAATCAGGCCGACACGGATCGGCGAAGGGCTCTCGGGCAGGCTCATCGGCGACGGCAAGCGGCCGCAGCAGCGACCGACACAGGGGTCAGGCCAGTGTGCCGCTCAATGAGAACGCGCGCACCTGCTCGATGCGGGCAGCGACCAGATCGCCGGGCTGCCACATGCCTCCTTCAGGCCGGGCCGCCGGGACAAACGTGAGCCGGTTGGTGCGGGTGCGGCCCATCACCTGATCGGGATCCTTGGGATTGGGGCCCTCCACCAGGATCTCCTCGATGCGACCGGCATAGCGGGCGCTGCGCTGCTTGGCCTTGGCCTCCACCAGGGCATTGAGCTCCCGCAGGCGCTCAACCTTGACCGCCTCGCTGAGCTGATTGGGCCAGTCGGCCGCCGGGGTGCCCGGGCGCGGCGAATAGGCGGCGGTGTTGACCTGGTCAAAGCCGATCTCCTCGATCAGATCGAGGGTGCGGCGGTACTGGGCATCGGTCTCACCTGGAAAGGCCACGATCACATCGGCGCTGATGGCCGCATCGGGCATGCGCTCGCGGATGCGCTCGATGATGCGGCGGTAGCGGTCGATGGTGTAGCTGCGCGCCATCGCCCGCAGCACCGCGTCATCACCGCTCTGGAAGGGGATGTGAAAGTGCTCGCAGACCTTGGGCAGATCGGCGCAGGCGTCGATCAGCCGCTCGGTGAAGTAGCGCGGGTGGCTGGTGGCAAAGCGGATGCGCTCGATGCCCCGCACGTCGTGCACAAAGCGCAGCAGATCGGTGAGGGTGTGCTGGCGCCGCCCCTCGGGGGTGATGCCGGGCAGATCGCGCCCATAGGCGTCGATGTTCTGGCCGAGCAGCGTGATCTCCTTGAACCCCTGGGCCGCCAGACCCTCGATCTCGAGCCTGATCGCCTCAGGCAGGCGCGACTGCTCACGGCCGCGCACCGAGGGCACCACGCAGTAGGTGCAGCGCTCGTTGCAGCCGTAGATCACATTCACCCAGCCGCACACCGCGCTGTCGCGGCGGGCGGTGGTGATGTCTTCGAGGATGTGGTGTTCATCGGTGGCCACCACCTGTTGGCCCTGCTCCACCTGGGCGAGCAGGGTGTCGAGCCGGTTGGCATGCTGGGGGCCCATCACCAGATCGAGCTCGGGCACGCGCCGCAGCAGCGATTCGCCCTCCTGTTGGGCCACACAACCGGCCACCACCAGGGTGAGGTTGGGGTTGGTGCGTTTGCGCTGGGCCTGCCGGCCCAGGTAGCTGTAGACCTTCTGCTCGGCGTTGTCGCGGATCGTGCAGGTGTTGTAGAGCACCAGATCAGCCTCCAGCTCGGCCGGCGCCTCGCGGTAGCCCATCGCCTCGAGGATTCCGGCCATCCGCTCGGAATCGGCCTTGTTCATCTGGCAGCCGAAGGTGGTGATCCAGTAGCTGCCCCGCTGCGCTGAGCGCTGGCTGGGCGCCGCCGTGGCGGCGGCGGTAAGAGGTGTCGCCGTCATCGGTCCAGTCTCCCGCATCGGCTGGGCGCCAGGCGGCGATGGCCAGCGGCAGCAGCACTCGCCAGAGTGGATCGGCACGCCGACGCCACTCCGCCTGCCGTGAAGCTCAACCTGCATCGCCTGCCGCTCACCAAGGCGGTGCCGCTGGCGATCAGCCGGGGCAGCAGCAGCGGCGTGCACCACCTGGTGCTCGAGCTCAGCCACGGCGGCATCACGGGCCTTGGCGAAACCGGCGGTTTCGACACCGGCCATCGTCGTTACAGCACCGAAGCCATCGCCGCAGAGCTACAGCAGCTGGCACCGCAGCTGGAGGGGCTCGACAGCGCCGACGTCCTGCTGCGGGAGGCCGGGCTGGTCGGCATTGGGCCCGGGGGCGATGGGCTGCCGGCCGCCGGGGTCGAGGCCGGAGGGCTTGTGGTTCTGCAGACGCTGAGTCCTGCGGCGCGCTGCGGTCTTGATCTGGCGCTGCACGACTGGTGGGGCAAGCGCAGGGGACAGCCCTTGCACAGGCTCTGGGGCCTGGATCCAGGTGCATGCACCGCCACCAGCGTCACCCTTGGGCTCGGATCGGTCGCGGCTGTGGTGGCGCGGCTTGAGCGCTGGTGGCTGCAGCTTCCAGCCACCCGCATCAAGCTCAAGCTGGGCAGCCCTGATGGTGTGGACCACGACCGCAGCCTGGTGTTGGCGGTGCGCCAACGGCTGCAGGCCCGCCTGCAGGAGAGCGGCATCGCCCATGAGTTGCAGGTGGATGCCAACGGCGGCTGGGATCTGGCCACGGCCTGCGCGATGGCCCCCTGGCTGGCGCAGCAGGGGGTGGTCCTGCTGGAGCAGCCCCTGCCACCCCTGGCCGATCGCGAAGCCGATACGGCGGCTTTTGCCGCGCTCAAACCCCACTGCCCCCTGCCGCTGGTGGCCGATGAGAGCTGCTGGAACCGCAGCGATCTCGAGCGCCTGGCGCCCCATGTCGATGGCATCAACATCAAGCTGCTCAAATGCGGCGGGCTGGGGGAAGCCCTGCCAATGGCACACCGCGCCCGGGAGCTCGGTCTGCGGGTGATGCTGGGGTGCTACGGCGATGGCAGCCTGCTCAATGGAGCCGCCGCCCAGCTGCTGCCGCTGGTGCACTGGCCCGATCTCGACAGCCATCTGAACCTGGTCGACGACCCCTTCACTGGCCTGGAGCGCAGCGGCGATGTGCTGCGTCCATCGAGCGCTCCCGGCCTGGGCATCGCCTGGTGCGGAGCGCCGCCCACCACAACAGCGGCAACGGTTGGTTCCAACTGACGGCATTCATTGCCAGGCTGCAGGCACGAGCTGATGCCATGGGCCGCGCTGCGCCGATCACTGCCGAGCAACCTCTGGTGTTGCTGCTGCACGGCGGCAGCGACAACCTGAGCGGCAAAACCGGCCTGGCGATGCTGCGCTACAGCCGCAACCCGATCGTGGCGGTGGTGGATCCCCAGCAGGCCGGACGCACGCTGCAGGCGATCTGCGGGCTCCCGCATCCGGCACCGGTGGTGGCGAGCCTCACCGCGGCACTCGCGTTTGGGCCTGCCGTGGCGGTGATCGGCCTGGCCCCTTCAGGGGGCGTGCTGCCCGACGCGGTGCGACGGGACGTGGCCGCGGCCCTGGCGGCCGGCCTCAGCGTGGCCAACGGCCTGCACAGCCAACTGGGTGCCGATCCCGAGCTGGCGGCCCTGGTTCAACCCGGCCGCTGGATCTGGGATCTGCGGCAGGAACCAGCGGGGCTGCAGGTGGCCGCCGCCCGGGCGGCGGCGTTGCCCTGTCGGCGGCTGCTGGCGGTGGGGTCCGACATGGCCGTGGGCAAGATGAGCGCCTGCCTCGAACTGCAGGCCGAGGCGCTGCGTCGCGGCCTCGATGCCCGCTTCGTGGGCACCGGCCAGGCCGGCATTCTGATCAGCGGCGCTGGCGTGGCCCTCGATGCGGTGCGGGTCGATTACGCCGCCGGGGCCGTTGAAGCGGCGGTGCTGGAAGCGGCCACCACCACGGCGCCAGGGCGGAGGGAACTGACGGCTGCAAGCTGGATCCTGGTGGAGGGCCAGGGCTCGCTGGCCCACCCCGGCTCCACCGCCACCCTGCCGCTGATCCGGGGCAGCCAGCCCACCGATCTGCTGCTGGTGCACCGGGCCGGCCAACGGCACCTCAAGGGCATGGATGACCTGCCCACCCCTCCGCTGCCGCAACTGATCGCCGCCGTTGATGCGCTGGCGGCCCTGGCCCGACCCGTGACAGACCCCCGAGCAGCGCCCAGGGTGCGGGCCATTGCCCTCAACACAGCCCTGCTGGATGACGCCGCTGCTGCCCGCGCCCTCGCCGACACCGCCGCGGCCACCGCCCTGCCAACGCACGATCCCGTGCGCCAGGGGGCCGGCCCGCTGCTCGAGGCCCTGCTGAATGGAAACCCAGCACAGTCTCACAAAAAAGCCGCACCTCCCAAGGGACGTGCGGCCTGCTGAGCAAGGGCGAGCGAGGGGATTCGAACCCCCGAGTGGCGGCGCCACAAGCCGCTGCCTTAACCGCTTGGCTACGCCCGCCGCGGAAATCGCAGCCTATCAAACGCAGTTGCAGCACACCTGCGGCAAGCAGAATCGCCCGTTTGCTGGCAACCTGATGGCGCCGTTGGGCCTCCCAATCCCTTGCCAAGCACCCGACAGCCGTTGTGGCTTGCCTTCGGCATCACCGCTGCCCTCCTGCTGGCCTGCGGCCTGGCCCTGACCAACCCCACCCCGGCCGACTTCGAAGACTTCGCCGCCGTGCGCTTGGTGCACCTGGCCGACCAGGAGCTGTGCCACAAGCCAGCCCTGCCGATGCTGCTGCAGATGGTGATTCCCAACTGCAGCGCCCTGGTGCAGGAGCAACGCCAGACCCTGGGCCGCCTGGCCCGCGAACACAGCCGCCGGCTCAATCTTGGTCTGGCCAGTGTGTACAGCACCAACTTTGGCGGTCAGCAGCTGGTGCCCAACTGGCGTTTGCCCCGTTATGGCGTGACCACGCTAGCGTTGGCAGGGCACTTTGTGGTGCTGCAGACCAGCACCACCCCCTGACGGATGCGCCTGCGCCTGCCCCGCTGCCTGGTCGACGCCAGCCGCATCGATCTACCCCCGGCCGACAGCGATGGCTTGGTCGGGGTGCAGCTGACGCTTGACGGGTCGCGCGTGGCCTCGATCAACGCCGACCCGGGGCAGCCCCCCGGGAGTGGGCTGGCGCTGACGGCCCTGGTGGAGCCCCACGCCCACCTCGACAAGACCTTCAGCCACGCCGCCTTTCCCAACCCCGAGGGCACGATGGCGGCGGCGCTGGCCGCCAACCTGTGGGAGTTTGAGGTGCGCAGCGCCGAGCAGGTGCGCGAGCGCAGCGAGCGGGCGCTGCAGCAGGCCTGGTGCTACGGAGTGCGGGCGATCCGCAGCCACATCGACAGCGGCGGTGGCGCCGCCAGCGAGGCCAGCTGGGAGGTGCTGCTCGAGCAGCAGCGGCGCTGGGCAGATCGGATCACGCTGCAGCTGGTGGCGCTGGTGCCGCTTCGTTTCTGGTTGAACCCCGAAGCGGAGTCACTGGCCCGGCGGGTGGCGGCGGCCGGGGGACTGCTGGGCGGTGTGCTGGGGCCACCATTTGGCCATGCCGTGGAGGACGCCCGGGCCCTGCGGGCCCTGCTGCAGCACGCCGCCCGCCTGGGTTGCGGCGTCGATCTGCACGTCGACGAAGGCGACAGCGAGGCCGGGGCCGGGGTGGCCTTGATCGCCCGCGAGGTGCGAGCGATGCGCCCGGGGATCCCGATCACCTGCAGCCATGCCAGCAGCGTGGCGCTGTTGGCTCCAGGCCGGATCGCGCGGCTGGCCGATCAGATGGCCGCCGCTGGCCTGCAGGTGGTGGCCCTGCCGCGCACCAACCTCTGGTTGCTGGGTCGCCGCCACGGCCACACCCCCTGGTTGCGGGCCCAGGCGCCAATCAGGCCGCTGCAGGCAGCCGGCATCGAGGTCGCCGTCGGCGGCGACAACGTGCAGGACCCCTGGTATCCCGGCGGCGACTACGACCCGATCGAGCTGCTGCGGTTGTGCTTCACCACCAGCCACCTCGATCCCTGGCAGCGGCAGGGCCTGGCACCGTTCACCAGTGCCGCCGCTCGGGTGATGGGCTTGCCCTGGGATGGGGTGCTCAGGCCCGGATGCCCCGCCGATCTGGTGGTGCTGGAAGCCAGCAGCTGGGGGGAGGTGCTGGCCCGTCCGCCGCGCCGGCGCGTGATGCGCCAAGGCGTCTGGATCGACACGGCCTGGAAGAACGGCCCAGCGGTGCCGCTGCCAAGCTGAACTCCCTTGTGCCGCCGCCGTGACGGTTCTGCCTGCCGCCCTGCCCGCTGGCCTGCCCGCCCCTCCGACAGCCGGAGCGATGCAGGCCCTGCGCAGCGAGCTGGCCCAGCAGCATTCGGCCCTGGGCCTGATCGGGGCCGAGAACCCCGCTGAACTGGCGCGCTCTTCCAGGGATTTCTTCGAGTACTCCCCGGTGCTGGTGCCGCTGCTGGAGGGTCGACTGGCCCAGCTGGTGGCCAGGCCCACCACAACGGCCGAGGTGATGGCGGTGGCGGGTGCCTGCGCTCGCCACGGCGTGCCGCTCACCTGCCGCGGAGCTGGCACCGGCAACTACGGCCAATGCGTGCCGCTCAGCGGTGGCGTCGTGCTGGATCTGAGCGCGCTCAACCGGCTGCGTCAGCTCGATCCCATCAGCGGCGTGATCGAGGTGGAAGCGGGCGCCCTGATGGGGGACCTGGAACGCGACCTGGCCCCCGCAGGCCGCGCCCTGCGGCTGATGCCCAGCACGGTGCGCAGCGCCACGATCGGCGGTTTCATCGCCGGAGGCAGCGGTGGCATCGGCTCGCTGCGCTGGGGCTTTCTGCGCGACCCCGGCAACCTGCTGGGGCTCGAGGTGGTGACCGTCGAACCCGAGCCGCGACTGCTGCGGCTGGATGCGGCGGGCAGCGAGGCGCTCAACCATGCCTACGGCAGCAATGGCATCCTCACGGCCCTGCGGCTACCCAGTTGCGACGCGATCGACTGGGTGCAGATCGTTGTGGGCTTCGGCGACTGGGAGCAGGCATTGGCAGCAGCGCAACTGTTGCTACGCAGCGCCCTGGAGCTCAACAGCCTCTGTGTGCTGGAGGATGACGCGGCCGCGGCGATGCCCTGGCCGGCGGGCTGCAGCGACCCGGTGGGCGAACACCGGCTGCTGCTGCTGGCGGCACCGGCGGCGCTCGAGACCCTGCCGGGCCTGATGCAATCCCTGGGCGGCCAGCTGCTCTGGCAGCAACCCCAGAGCACCAGCAAGGGCATTCCCCTGCGGGAGCTGGGCTGGAACCACACCACCCTGCACTGGCGCAGCCAGCAGAAGCGCGAGACCTGGACCTACCTGCAACTGCTGCTGCCCCAGCCCGAGGGGCCCTGCCTGGCAGCGCTGCGCCACCGCTGGGGCGAGGCCCTCGTCTGGCACCTCGAGGGGGTGCGCAACCAGGGTGCGGGGCGGCTCGCGGCCCTGCCCCTGGTGCACTGGCAGGGCCGCGAGCAGCTCGAGCAGCTGATCGCCGATTGCCGCGAGCTGGGGGCGTTCCTGTTCAACCCCCATGTGCTGAGCGTTGAAGACGGCGGCCTGGGCGTGGTCGATGCCGACCAGGTCGAAGCCAAAGCGTCCTTCGACCCAGCGGGCCTGCTCAACCCCGGCAAACTGCGCGGCTGGCTGGAGCGTTAACAACCCAGGCTGACGCGCGTGCTTACCCCGGTAAGCGGATGGGTGCCCTCGGCATCGCGGCAGAGCAGTCGCTGGTCGTTGCGATCAATCAGGGCATCGCTGAAGTCGGCATTGGTCACGGTGGCGCCGGCAAAGCTGCTGCCTGAGGCGATGGCTCCGGTGAGGTTGGCGCCCGAAAAATCGACCCCTGAAAAATCCACCTTGTCCATCAGCACCCCACTGAGATCGGCGCCTGAAAAGTCAGCCTCGGGGAACGCGGCCTGGGTGAGGATCGCGCCGTGCAGCTGGGCACCGGAAAAATTGGCCTGGCGACCGGCCGCTCCCGCAAACGAGGTGTTGGCCAGATCCTGACCGTGAAAATCGGCGCCGTTCTGGTTGGTGAGGGTGTAGTCGACCCCGGAGAACTCCGCCAGCACCGCCTGGGGAGTGAACACCAGCATCGCCAGCATCGCCAGCAACACGACCAGGGCCCGCACCTTGTGCTGTGCCATCTGCAAGCCACCGCGATCACCCCTCCACTCTGACCCAGGCGGCGAGGTCTGGTTCAACGCTGGGCCAGCAGGGTGCCGATCAGGTACAGCGAGCCGGCCACCACGAGCCGTTGCGAACCAGCCAAGGCCGCCGCCCGCAGGGCATCAGGCAGCGCTTCAGCCTCCTCAAGGGAGTCATTCCGCACCGCCGCCAGCGCAGCGCGGCTCCAACTGGCGTGGGCCGGCACCGGCACGATCCAGGCCCGGTCGCCCGGTGCCATCAGGGTCTGAAGGATCTCGGGGCCCTGTTTGTTGGCCAGCATGCCGATCACCCACAGGCGGGGGCCGGGGATGAGCCCGTGGTGCTCGGGATGGGCATCAAGTTCGGCCCGCAGCGCTGCGGCCGCCGACGGATTGTGGGCCCCGTCGAGCAACAGCGGGATGCCATGCCAATCCAGCTGCTGCAAGCGCCCGGGCCAGCGGGCTGCGGCAAAGCCGCGCTGTACAGCGTCGGGGCCGATCGGCCAGCCCTGCTCCGCCAAGGCCTGCACCATCCCCTGCGCGACTGCAGCATTGGTGGCCTGCACGGCGCCAGGGAGACCACAGGCCACCCAAGCTCCAGGCTCGCCCTGACCGCCAGGTTGAGACAGCGCGCCTGAGGTGCTCTGCTGAAGTTGCAGTTCACCGCTGGCGGCTCGGGCCAGTGGGGCAACCCAGCGCAGCGCGGCACCGGCCTCAGCCGCGCGGGCTTGGAGCACGGCAGCAACCTCGGGCGCCTGCGGGCCACTGATGGCCACACACCCCCGCTGCAGCACGCCGGCTTTCTCGGCCGCAATGCTGGCCAGGTCGGGGCCCAGAAACTCGCGGTGATCCAGACCCACCGAGGCCAGGCCGATCACGGCGCGATCGGGATGGCAGCTGGTGGCATCGAGCCGGCCGCCCAGCCCCACCTCGAGCACCACCAGGGGCAGCCCGGCCTCGGCAAAGGCCAGGAAGGCCGCTGCCGTCACCAGCTCAAACGGGGTGAGGGCATGGCTCCGGGCCGCCGGGGCCGCCGTCTGCAGATGGCGGCGCAGATCGGCTGGGGTGATGCAAGCGCTCCCCAGGCGAATGCGCTCGGTCCAGCTCACCAGGTGCGGCGAGGTGTAGAGCCCGGCCGGGATGCCGGCGGCGAGCAGGGCCTGGTGCACCAGGGTGCAGATCGACCCTTTGCCATTGGTGCCGGCCACCTGCACCGCGGCAAAACAGCGCTCAGGGTGGCCGAGATCGGCCAGGGCCGCCTGCAGGCGATCAAGGCCCAGATCAACGCCGCGACGGCTGAACGGCTCAAGCAGATCGGCAAAATTGTCGTGTGGGTGGCTCAAGGAGCAGCTGGATCAGCTCAGGCCTGTGGCTGAGGTTTCA
>Ga0194129_10003894_pt1 | contig 20388 bp, 17 predicted proteins | sample TA2KigCa35mmetaG_FD_150862 | JGI IMG/M metagenome (GOLD analysis project Ga0194129, IMG submission 150862) | Freshwater microbial communities from Lake Tanganyika, Tanzania - TA2015038 Kigoma Deep Cast 35m | ecosystem: Environmental > Aquatic > Freshwater > Lake | place: Tanzania: Lake...
GACCGTGGAAAATCATCTTCCAGCCATATGGACCAGCCAGTAATGCGTTGATAGCTAGCAAGCTTTTCGTTTACTTCAGCAACAACAGCATCAATAGCTGCTATAGTCTTATTCTGCAAAAGCACAACGGCATGGATTGCTACGCTATCATTTCCTGTGGCAACACCCAGCACACAGCTATCTTTAACTACTGGATGTTCATTTAAGACTTGCTCGATATCTTCAGGAAATACATTCTGCCCGCCAGCGCTCAAAATCATGTATTTTTTTCTTCCCTTAAGAAATAAATACCCTTCATTATCCAGATACCCCATGTCTCCTGTTTTAAAAAATCCATCAGACGAAAAACTTTCAGTGGTTTTTTCTGGATTTTTAAAATAACCCACAAAAACATTAGGCCCTTTAATTAAAATTTCGCCATCATTGGCAATATGCACCTGCACATGTTTAAGGGGTTTGCCAACAGAGCCTACTTTATGGGCATGCCACACATTAGTTGAAACAACAGGGGCTGTTTCTGTTAGTCCATATCCTTGCATTATCCAAATACCTAAGCTATCCCAAAACACTTCTAGCTCAGCATCTAGTGAAGCCCCGCCGCTAGCAATAGTATCTAACTTTCCCCCTAAGCGGTAATGCAATGGGTAAAATAAAAGACGACGCAAGCGCCTAGACCGTAGACGAGAAGCACCATAAAGCATTTTTTTAAAAAGCCATCCAGCGTATTTTTGTTCAACCGCACTATTTAAATGCCCTGCCATAAGCTTTAAGAATTCTGGCACTGCAATAATTTTAGTAATGCGGTATTCATGCAATAGCTCACGGATTGCTCCATGGGAATGTGCATAAATTATTTGAGCTCCAGCGCTCATAGGCAGTAACAAACCAATTACTTGTTCAAACATGTGACTAAGTGGCAAAATAGAAAGCAGCCGCTCACGAGGTCCGTCAAGCTGCAAGAGCTCCTGCAATGCCTGCAAAGTACTCATAATATTTTCGTGCGTCAGCATAACCCCTTTTGGATCTCCTGTAGTGCCCGAAGTATACATAATCTCAGCACAATCAAAAGGACGATTATGTACGGCATGCAAATCAAAAGGTTTTATTTTTGCTGTAAGATAAGGTAAATGCTCTACACTAAACGTAGTAATTTCTAGCTCATGACGAATTGATAAACCACGTAAAAAGATTTTCGCGTCAGTTTGCTGCAAAATTTTTTGCAGCATAGGCAATGTATTTTCTGGCGCCAAGGGGACTACACGGGCCCCTAACAATAAACAGGCCCACCACGCGCACACCCACCAGGGCGAATTAGCAGCACAGAGCAGCACACAGTCCCCATGCTGCACACCGTGGTTAACTAAAAGTTGTGCAATTTTACGTGCATGTTCCAATACCGCTGCATAGGTCAGCGTAGTGGTACGATACCCCAACTGCATGATAAGCGCTGGTCTGTTGGCATGTAACTGCGCCTGTGAAATTAAGAGATCAGTTAGCAACATAATAACTCCTTCCTGCAATTGTACGTTTTTTATTTTGATGAAGAAAAGTATTTAGAAAAAACAACTAAGCAAGAATTACAAGTAGTCCTTAGTCTATTAAATAAGCGATTAGCACGGTGTTTTAACCAATAAAAAAAAACACAAAAAGTGCTTGATCTTTAAATAATACAGAGCTAGGCTGCCCATTAGATGTAAAGGGTATTAAGGCTCGCAAGCTTATTACCTGCTACAAGCAGAAAGTGCCACCTTCATTGAAAGGATACAACATGAAAAACTTTATGCATGCAGTGTCATTTGTTATTTGCTTTAGCAGTGTTATAGCATCAACATCACCGGTTCTTGATGAGGAGATTGAAAGACTTCACCGTAATGAAATTGAACGAGAACTTAAACAAAAGGAAAAGCCTGGGGTTTTAGCAAAAATTAGCGATGGTATCAAAGATTTTGGCAGCAAAGTAAAAGATACCGTTACCGGCGTAGCTCATACAGCACAGGAAAAAAGCAAAGAAGCAGCAGTTGCCTACGAAGCGGGCAAGCGCTTCCAAGCACAAGAAGACGGAGCTGCCGCGGTAGGAGAGCTATGCACTCCAAAGGCAAAAAAAGCATCCAAAGACCTCAAAAAGTCTCTTGCCTACAAAGCTGGAAAAGCAGCGCAAGCAGTAAAAGATAAAAGTGCTGCGGCTTATCACAAAGTAGAAGAAACAGGGTCTGCACTTAATACTAAAGCAAAAGAAGCAGCGGTAGCTGCTAAAGATGCAGCCAGCAAGGCTCTTACAAAAGCTCAAGCCTCTGAACTTACAGCCATCCGAGAGCATACATCGTATAGCCCCGCAGCAGCACGCGCCGTGCAGGCACTCAAGACCGCTGAAAAAGAAGGTCTTATTAGCAGTGCCGGCCTTAAATGGTCTGTACGACATGCAGGTATTGATAAAGCCCATAAAAAAGCATTAATCAACTTTATTAGAAATCATTCTAATAATAGGGCTGCTGCCGTAGCTTCTAGCTTGGCTATGGGGGTGTACATAAGCAGCATCCACAAAGGTTATGCCGCTAAAAAATTAGATGTCGTTTTTAAAAAATCATTGAATGATACATATTTCACTCTTTCAAACAATCCAAAACGTACTCACGAAATAGGTCTTATCAGTACAGCTGTTATGGCTATAGCAGTTGATCTTGCACATGCGAATGGCCACCCTATAAATGCTACATTTGGCCCTGCCGCTGTAGCCAAACATTAAATTTAAATTACACATCATCGATCCTAACATTCTCTACGTCCCGCTTGCTGTATGCTTCCCGTTCCTAAAGGTAAATAGCATACAGCAAGCGGGGTCTCCATGTCCTATTGCTACACAAAGATATACAGCACGGCCTCATTTTTAAAAGAAAGGGCAAGCAGATGAAAACAATAGTACTGGCAATAGTGTTGGCACTGTGCTCGAGTAGTATAGTAGTGGCAAGCACACCGCCGCCCACTACCAGAGCTAAGGCATTTACCCGGGAGGGTCTTGAACAAATCGTTAGGCGTGCCGAGGTTGATAAGCCTACGCAAAGTGCATTGCTCAAGCTTATCAGCACACATCCTATAAAGTGCACTACAGTTGTTGTGGCTGTTGTTCTGGCAGTATGTATATATGCAAAAGCTATCGGCGTAGCAATTGTAAGCACTGCTATTATTGCCATCATTATTGATCTAGCCTGCGATGATAGTTACATCAACACTGCCTACCACCGCTTGGCAACTGGTGATACGCTGCCAACGCCTTCCAAAGAAGCAGTAGCAGCAGCTCGAGAACGAGGTGCGCCAACCAAAATAAGTCACGCTCATTAATTATTACAGAGGGCTATTTGATTAGATCTCTTTCGAAACTGTAAATGGGTTTACAATGCCGCTCCTCCTGAGCTTATCGAAATACAGAACGCAAGTTCTGAACGACGCGTCCGCAGGACGTGGAAGAGCGGCAATAAAGAGCTTTCTGCCCCCGCTTTTCGACCCCTAACGGGGCGTGGTTCGACAGGCTCACCATAAGCGGGGAGATAAAATTGATTTGGAGAGTGATCCTAGAATCTAGTTTCGAAAGAAGTCTATTATTTGCAGATAAACAGATAGCCCTCTGTACCTCATTCGATCACAGATACGCCGGGCATAATGGTCAGCCCTGTATTAAGCAAGCCCTTAGGCAATGCAGAATCCACGACAATTTAAAGAGGATATGCAAAAGCTTGCGTGGCGCGTAATGTCATGGTACTGTACCCCATACGTTACTTTAGATGTTTAATAGACTTTTCAGTAGTATTACTAAGCAGAAGAGCCTAAAATATTTACAAGTACAAATTAAAAAACAAATTAGCTTGTAATTCAAGGTATTTTTTCTTTATGCTTTAAAGACTAAAAGAGCTTGATTTTTAAGATCTGTTTGTTAGTATGGTCATTGTAAACAAAAGATCTTGAAGCCGACTCAAAAAGTTTTTGGGCGGGCACAGGGTGTAAATTTATTTATCTCAAGCACTGAGAAATCGCGAGCTCAGCGTTGTTGATAAACAAGTTTGGTATAACTTATTTTAAAGGACAATCTAATGAAAAATCTTGTACTGGCGTTATTGCTTGCACTCGGTGTCAGCACAGTATCAACTGTTTCAGCAGCTGAAGCAAACGTAGCAGCAGACGTTGAAGCACTTATCGAAGAAGCTGATCTTGATGCACAAACCAAAACTGGTTTGATTGCTTGGGTAAAAAACAACCCAGTTAAGACAGCCGCTGTTGTTACAACTGTTGCTGCTGTAGTCACCTACGGTGTATTCGTAGCAAAAAACTACACCAAGTTCGACGAAGCCGCTGCTGATACCACTGGTTTTGCAGCTGCGTTCAAAGCACCAGCAGTTAAAACATGGGCTTGGACAAAAGAACAAGCAGCTAACGCTGGCGAAAACATCAAGTCTGGTTGGAACAAATCAGTTGAATACGCTAAAGAACACAAAGTTATCGTTGCAGCTGGTACCGTTGGTACAGCGCTTGTAATCGCTGCTCTTATCGATTGCATGAACAAAGATGGCTACATCAGAACTGCGCTTAACAACGCAAAAGCTGAAGCAGCTAACGTAGAAGCAGTTCCAGCAGCGTAATTATCGCTCCTGATTAGCTTTCTACTTCTTTTGTGAAGAAGTTAAAAGCCCCCGCTGAAAAGTGGGGGCTTTTTTTTATTCCACCGTCGCTCTTCGAGCTATGGCGCGACAAGCTTGTGCGAACTCAACGACTTTTGTGCACCCCAATTCGCTTACACTGACCGACAACAGCACACTGCGAACACTTGGGCGAAATAGGCACACAAATATTTTGACCCCATACCACTAAAATATTGTTCCACACTATCCAGTCTTTGGGGGGCAGTATCTTTTTTAACACTTGCTCAGTTTCTTCAACCGTAGCCGTTTTGATTAGCCCAAGGCGATTCGATATACGATGCACATGCGTATCAACGCAAATGGCCGGCACATTAAAGCCTGCTCCTAGCACTAAATTAGCAGTTTTAGGACCTACTCCCTTGATACTGATAAGTTCTTTATACGTGCCTGGCACCTTCCCCTGAAACCGTTGAAGGAGTACAGCGCTTACATGTTGTAATACTTCTGCCTTATTTTTATAAAAACCGGTTTTAAAAATAATACTTTCCAGCTCCTGTCTATCCATAGAGAGCAGCTCTGCTGGCGTGCGGACACGATTAAATAAAACGCGACAAACATGAATAGTTGCTGTATCTTTTGCTCTTAAACTAAGTAAACATGCAATGAGTATTAAAAAAGGATCATGGCCACACTCAGTAACAATCAAATCGATCAGTGGTGGGGTGAAATAGGTAATATTTTTTTTAAGTGTATAAATTAATTTGTCAGTATCCATGCTATCAATCCTACCTGTTTATAAGCTGATTGTATTTTATGCCCTCTACCAGCAACACTAGCGCCAGGTTATTTTATTTTTGCTAAGCGAGTCACATTGTGGATCAATCGAGCTTATCTGTCAAAATTAAAGACTTTTTAGCCTTTCTTGAGGTTGAAAAAAACTGCTCCAAGCATACTCTTCGTGCTTACGACAGTGACCTTAAGCAGTTATTTGATTTTTGGCAACAAGCAGATCAGCGAGCCCCACTCCTGAAACATACTTTTGATAGTATTGTACGCCGCTATATTGTTGCGCTCTTTTATAAAAAAATTACTAAAACATCATTAGCTCGTAAGCTCTCGTGCCTACGCTCTTTTCAGCAATTCTTACAAGGGCAAGGCGTTATTTTGGCCCTTGCAATCAAAGCCCCACGGCTTGACCGCAAACTTCCTATTACGTTAAGCATTGATGAGATCTTCTTTTTGCTTGATGCTATCAAAGAAGAAGACCTCCCTACCCGCTTTCCGCATCGAGATAAGACTATATTTGAACTTTTTTATGCCACAGGCGTCCGCTGTGCTGAACTAGTAGACATTAAACTAGAAGATATTAGTTTTGAAGAAAAAATTATCACCATTATGGGAAAAGGCCGAAAGCAACGCCAAGTGCTATTTGGGGTAAAAGCTCTTCATATGCTAGAAAAATATCTCACCCTTGAGCGTCCAGCGATGGTAAAAGAGGCAACAGAGCGCCATTTATTTCTTAACTATGCCGGCGGCCCCTTAACTACACGCTCCGTGCAGCGCATTTTTGAGATGTTCAGAGCTTTTTTGCGAATTGACAGGAAATTAACCCCCCACAAGATTCGGCATTCCTTTGCTACACATTTGCTTCAACAAGGTGTAGACTTAAGGATCATTCAGGAGCTCCTTGGCCATAAAACGATCGCGACAACCGAAATTTATACGCACGTTTCAAACCAACAGCTTGCTAAAATGTGTGACGAAAAGCATCCTCTTAACAATCTCGATCATTTGGTGTTTGATAAATCATGAATCTTGCAGTAACAACTTCCAATACATATAGTCTTATTGATTCTGGTAACGGTAAACGTTTAGAAAAATTTGGTAATAATACCATCATACGCCCAGACAGCACCTGCATTTGGCACCCTCAAGAAGGGCAGGCTGAATGGCGATCTGCGAATGCCATTTACAACAAAGTAGAAGGAACAAAAGCTGCTTGGCTTGGTAAACAAGCACTTAAGACACCATGGCATTGCACATTTCCACTACCTGGAGGCCCAAGTGGTAAAGGATGCAGAATTATCATGTCCTTACGCCTTGGCGGGTCAAAAAACGTTGGTATCTTCCCAGAGCAACAAAGTAATTGGGATTGGATTGCGCAACTTCTCCGCAAAGGGCCACAAGCCAAAGTATTAAATTTATTTGGCTATACCGGTGGCGCAACGCTGGCTGCCGCCGCGCAAGGGGCTGAAGTATGCCATGTGGATGCATCGAAAACGGCGGTAACCTGGGCACGTGAAAACCAGATGCTAAGCGGCCTAGAAAAGGCGCACATTCGCTGGATTGAAGATGATTGCTTAAGCTTTATGAAACGCGAAATTAAGCGTGGGGTACGGTACGATGCCATCATTATGGATCCTCCAGCATTTGGACGTGATCATAAAGGCAACTCTTTCTCTTTTGAAGACCAAATTCACCCACTACTCAAAGCAGCTCGTGAGTTAATGTCAGATAAACCACGGTTCTTCTTGATCAACGGGTACGCTATGGGTTATCCGGCCGACGTACTTGGCAATTTAGTACGTGAGTATTTCCCAAAACAAGAAGTTGAATGTGGGGAACTCCAAATTATGCAAGAAGATAAGAGCCGTATTATTTCTTGCAGCATTTACGCTCGTGTTACATGGTAATAGCTCATCAAAAATAAAAAAGGGCACTGCCTCAATTGAGGCAGTGCCCTTTTTTATTTTTTAAAAACTACCAATAATCGATCTGCATAGCCTTACGAACATCAATCATGGTCTGCGCCGCTATTTCACGCGTACGCAGCGTACCTTGTTTAAGTAGCTCAATCACTGCACCAGGGTCTTTGGCGAATACAGCACGGCGTTCGCGCATCGGAGATAGCAACGCATCAAGCACGCCAATTAATCGCTTTTTAATTGCAACATCGCCTAAACCACCACGACGATAATGCGCCTTAAGCTCTTCAACTTCTGCAGAGTTGGGGTCAAAAATATCAAGATATGAAAATACCATATTTCCTTCAACTTGCCCGGGGGAAGCAACATGAACATGGTTAGGATCGGTATACATACTCATTACTTTTTTCTGCAATTCATCCAAGGGATCTGAAAGTGAAATTGCATTGCCCAACGATTTACTCATTTTAGCCTTACCGTCAAGGCCCATCAGCCGTGCACCCTGCTGAGGAACAACGCCCCGTGGCTCAGGAAATACTGGTGCATAAATTCTATTAAAGCTACGCACAATTTCACAGCACTGCTCAATAAGCGGCATTTGATCTTCACCAACTGGTACCACATCAGCTTTTACAATCGTAATATCAGCTGCTTGACTTACCGGGTGCATAAAAAATCCTGCTGGCACGCTAGCGCCAAAGCCTTTTTGCCTAATCTCTTCTTTTACTGTTGGATTACGTTGCAAGCGTGCAACCGTCACCAGATTTAAAAAATAGATGGTCAGCTCAGCAATTTCAGGAATCATTGATTGTAAAAAAATAGTCGAAACTGTCGGATCAATACCAACAGCAAGATAATCAAGCATTACTTGCAATACATTATCACGCACTTTTTCAGGATTTTCTGCATTAGCAGAAAGTGCCTGCACATCAGCAATCATTACATACTGCTGGTGATCATGCTGCATTGCCACACGATTTTTGAGTGAGCCAACATAATGGCCCAAATGCAACGGCCCGGATGGGCGGTCACCCGTTAAAATAATTTTTTTCATAGCGTCCATGAGTTTCAATTGTACAGCTCAATAACTCCAGCAAGAATACAATATTAGTTTTCATTCGTCATCACGATCATCGCGATAACCCGTTGAAATACGAAAAACCATATGGCCCTTGGGGCACTCCCCATCAATTTTTCGCCTACAACATACCAGACATAAAACATCTATTATTTCTGGTTCTACTGCGGATAAAACTGCGGGCAGCGCGGCATTATTCGGATTATAACCAAACACAGAAGCTGCCTCTACACTAAGGTCGCATTTTACGCTTTTTTCATGCCTGTCATGACACACAAAGCAGTCAATCAAGCACGAACATCTTGCTTGCATATCGCTACAATCAAAGCAGTAGATAGCATCTTCATCATGCGCTACCGCCTCTGTATCTGTCTCAACAGCTGCTTCATCTTCCTCCCTTAGCACAACTCCGTTGCTTAATGGTACATCACTTGCAGGACCCCTCTGCGGCAAATCATCATAACTAGCAGGAACTACCGCCCGTGGTGATGGTAAGACTAGTCCTGACATAGCAGCGGCGGGCACAGCAGGCTCGATTTGCGCTATTGTTGGTGCCATACACGCTGGCACAAGGCATCCCGCGCGCGCAAGTAACGAACACCTTCTACTGCAATACATACCCTGACGAGCAGCAGAATAAAACCTACGACAACGGCCACACCGGCGGCTCCTTTGCGACACATGCTCTTCGCTACCATCTTTCTCTTCTGCCGCAGGCACTCGTTTAGCAGCAAAAATGACATCACCACACAATACTATGCAACAAACCACCACTACTAAATTTTTTAGTATCTTCATCCGCTACACAATCACCTAATAAATCGCTACGATTACGTCGTAGCACTGTAATATTTAGTTTTACCACAACGGAGCCCCTCTATGTCTCCCCACCGTCTTTTATACTTTGTAAAACGTCTCTGGCACATTGGTTTTTTTACAGCCAGCAAACTCCTCTACTATCGCCTAAAAAAAATATATTTTAAATACCACTGGCAAGATAAAAAAAAGAATTTTATGCCAATTCCAGCGCCACTTGAAGCACCACTCACCGTCACCATTTTGGGCTTTGGATCACATACTTTCTCATCAACCGCTGCCATTGACTGGCACAACGATTTTTTTACCACCGATTCACCAGCCAACTGGACTACACATTTTTTCGCAGATATTACCATTCCAAGCAATCAGCATCTTGATTTAGCTGCCGCCCGTGTAGCCGATATTAAAGTCCCCTGGGAACTATCTCGGCTACACTGTTTGCACGGACAATCAGTAGAGACGGTATTAGCAATCCTGTCCTCATGGATGACCAATAACCCATTTCCCTTCGGCGTTAATTGGTTTAACCCAATGGAAGTTAGCATTCGCGCCATCAACATTATTATAGCACTCAAACATCACACAGGATCTCCTGAACTTTCAGCTACAGTCATGGCCCAGATTCAGGAATTATTAGCATACCATGCTTCTTTTATTGAGCACTGCTGGGAAGTGTCAGACAAACCAAACAACCATTATCTTGCTGACCTGGTGGGCTACTTACACTTGTGCTGCTTTTTAGACATAACAAAATATTATCGGAAGCGTTACCAGGCATGGGAATGGATACAAAAAGCCTTTAAACAGCAGCTGCTTCCTGATGGCACCTCGTATGAAGGTTCAACCGCTTATCATTCCTTGATAACAGAGCTTTTTGATCTAGCACTCGTATGTGCAAAAGAGCACAAATTGCCCTTCGAAGAAGAGCTATATCAAATCCAAGAAAAAATGCATGCATTTATCGCTGCTTGTACTGATAAGGCAGGTAATCTGGTATTGATTGGAGACAATGACAGTGGTGTCATTTGCCCTCTATCATCTCAACAGCCAAAGCATAGCTCTTTAATCAAAAGCAACCCTATTTCGACGCAAATAGAGATTAAGCATTTTCCTCACTTTGGCCTAACTATTCAAAAAAATAACCGTTGTATGCTTACGTTGCGCCATGCAGCCAGCACACCCAAACAGCCAACCGGGCATTTTCACCGTGATGAGCATGCCATTACGCTCAGCATCGATGGCATTCCCGTTTTTATTGATCCAGGAACCTATGTATATACTGCCCATCCAGCATGGCGCAATGCATTTCGTGCAGCCAGTATGCACACTACCGTAGTACCGGCAGCACACACCACCGTTCCTTCCAATCTTGATCTATTCCAATTGCCCAAAATAGCCTGCGGAAAAACTACTATTTATCGCCACTGTCAAATGAGTACCAATGAAATTGTTATAACTGATACTGTTAACAGCATCCAAGCGATGAATTGGTATTGGCACCTGGGACCCAGCGTACAAATAGAGATGATTAATGCACACCAATGGCTCTTGCTTTATAAACAACACCCTTTAGCAGAAATACAACATTCTTTACCCTTGCATCTAGAGACGGCACGCGCAAGCACTACGTACGGATCATATAGCACGACACTTATACTTAGTGGCTCAGCACAAGCTCAAAAGAGCAACAAAATGTTGCAACAATGCAGGATTGTGCTTATGCGGTAATGCCCCTTCTTCAAATAATAATACGCCATGATTTCCATGACGCATGCGCCAGGTAACAAAGGATGAATTTTTCATACCGAGACTATCGCCCAGTACTTTAACCGCATCGGCTTCAGGATCTTTACCATGAGCTTTACACAAGCTATGGTTCAAGAATGAGGAAACTTTTTGGTGAAATTTTGCTTGGCTTATATTTTGAATAAAATCACGCGGGTTTTCCCAACGATCAGGCATAGCAAGCGTACCACACTCCTCTTTATCGTATCCAGCAACGCCCTTCAGGCAGTTGAATTCAGGATTATCAATTAAGTAACTTGCTTTATTAAAACCAAATGAATCATCATGCGCCAACTCATATAAAATAAGCTGCTGCAACCCTTCAAGGTCATCATGGGATAGAATTTTATGCGGTAGATCAAGCAGCCGAGACACCAACTGCCCCTCGCGACTGTCAAGTTCATGTAATGCTAAAGTACTCATTACAACTCCTTTCTTTTTAATTCTTTTCACCTTACTCTTTTTTGGGATAAGGCACAAGAATTTATGGAAAGGGTCAGCACGAGCCTATTCAACAACCTCTTTAATCATATTTTCTAGGCGTAAACTACGGCCACCTTTCACCAGCACCAATGCATCTTGTGCATCTACGTGCTGATTAAAAGCGTCAAGCGCCTGCTGCCAATTATCCGTTGTATGCACCTTGACAGTACGTGGTAACATTTTGGCATACAGCTGTGCGCGGCTTCCTACGGTAATCAAAACACCTAAGTCACTTACTTTAGCAAGCTCTCTGCTCACCTGGCGGTGCCAATAATCCTGACGATCTCCCAGTTCAAACATTTCACCCAAAATTAACACCTTGGGGCCCTTTGCCGGTAACTGTGCAAACGCAACTAAGGCTGCTTTCATGTTTTCAGGATTTGCATTATAACAATCACTCAGCAAATGGCCTTTATTATGTTTTAATTTTTTAGGTTCAAACCGGTTCTCAAATGGCACATAATTCGTTAATGCTCGTACAACTGCTGCAAATGGAATCTTTAAAAAATATGCTACGGTTGCTGCAGCCAGGGCGTTAGCCACGTTTCCTGGATGATTATTTTTTAATATAACCGGTGATTTTTCTCCATACCATTTCAGAATAAAGTGTGTCTGAGGGTGATTGTGCTCATCTAGTTCTACATGTACTTTTCTTGCTTGTACCTGGTTTTTTGTTTTAAGACCAAATTTAGCAACGGGATGGTTATAATGAACTTCCGTCAGCAATTCTTGATCGCCATGAATTACTCCTACACCATCCGCTTTAAAGCGTGAAAATATTAACCGTTTCTCATGTGCTACGCCATGCAAACTGCCCCCTAAATGGCCCACATGGGCATGCCCAATATTGGTTATCACTGCTAGCGATGGTTGCACAATATCAGCCAACTGCTGCATTTCACCAACGCCATTAATGCCCATCTCAATAACAGCAACGTGCGCGCTTTCAGGAATGCGTAGCAAATTGTAACTTACCCCAAGCACGGTATTATAATTTTTAAAGGAGACAAAGGCAGGGATCCCTGCTTCATGCAACATTGCTCGCAGCATCTCTTTGGTAGTTGTTTTACCAACTGATCCTGTTACACCAACCACTGGAATGGTAAGCTCATCGCGGCGTGTGCGAGCCATAGTTAAAAGAGCTACTTCAGTATTTTCTACAACAATAAATAATTTGTTTGCTGTTAAAGCTTCGTCAATATTCAACAAATGAGACGTAACCCGATCTTGAGCAATTAGAGCACCGCAAGCACCCTGGGCAAGAACATCAGCAATGAAATCATGGCCATCAACTTTGGCACCTTTAAGCGCGATAAAAAGATCACTAGCTTCAACCGATCTGCTATCAAGAGCAACATTAACGTCACGCAGCTGGTCAACCTTTCGCCACAAATCATCATTAATTGCATCATAGGCTACTCGACCATGATAATAACTAGCACCCGGTAACGCCTTTGTTAAAAACAATTTGCTCAGCTTCATGCAGATCCTCAGCTTTATGTAGTAATGCGCACAACCATAGTGCAAAAAGGTACGATTTTTACTTCACTGTGTCAACTACAAAACCATAAACATCTGCAATCCTTCGCTGCTATAATCACTAGCGGAAGAACGCTCGCTTTCTGGAGCTACTGCTCTTACTAATAGCCTCTGATCTTCACCACCATTATAACTCGGCTCTTCAGTGTCAGGAGAATATTCACTCTCATCTACTACTGGGACCGGGGCACCCACAAGAGAGGGTCTGCGACAACTACGTCTTCTTCCCCAGCAGTAGTTCTGCTGGGGAAGAAGACGACCCATTACTACTTTCATCATCTTCACTATATTAACGTAATACTTTGCGCGGCTTACTGCCTTGTGCAGGCGCAATCACGCCATCAGCTTCTAACTTTTCAATCAAACGGGCTGAGCGGTTAAAACCAATACGGTACTGCCGCTGCAACATAGAAATAGATATTTCTTCCAAGCTTTGTACAAACGTACACACTTGACCATACAAATCATCATCATATTGATCAAGCTGCTGCGCTCCGCTATTAATCACTGTTTCATCCAGGTGGACATATTCTACTTTGCGTTGCTTGCGCAAAAATGCCGCTACTTTTTCCACTTCTGCATCAGTTACATACGGACAGTGCACACGCCGCAAATCAGCAGATGATGCATGCATGTACAGCATATCGCCTCTGCCCAATAACTTTTCAGCCCCCTGCGAATCTAAAATAGTTCGCGAATCTATTTTAGATGAAACGCGAAATGCCAACCGGCTTGGAAAGTTAACTTTAATCAAGCCTGTCATCACATCAACCGATGGTCGTTGCGTTGCTACAATCAAATGAATACCTGCTGCGCGTGCCATTTGCGCAATACGGACAATGTGCATTTCAACCTCTTTGCCGGCTACCATCATCAAGTCTGCAAGTTCATCAATAATCACCACCAAAAACGGGATGGTATGCCCCGCTTTGCGGTACTCGTGCACGTTACGCACGCCTACTTGTGACATAGCCGTGTAGCGCCGCTCCATTTCATGGACCACCCAGGCCAGTACAACGCTTGCACGGCCAGCCTGCGTTACAATCGGAAACAGCAAATGAGGAATATCTGCATAAGGCGTAAACTCAAGGCGCTTAGGATCAATCAAAATAAGCTTTAATTCATCGGGCGTACGCTTGCACAGTAAGCTCAGCAATAACACATTCAACCCCACCGATTTACCGGCACCAGTAGCTCCACCAACCAGTAAGTGCGGCGTCGTAGCCAAATCTTCAATAACGTGGTTTCCCATCGCATCCACGCCCAAAATAATAGGCAAAGCGGCCTTTGTATCTTGATATTGCGTTGAGTCAATCAGCTGGGAAATTAGTACGCTCTGGCGATTGGTATTAGCAATTTCAAACCCCACTGCATTTTTACCTGGAATTGGGGCGATAATCCGCATGCTCTGCGCCGTCAGCGCCATTGCTAAATCATCCTCTAGCCCCACGATCTTACTAATTTTGCTATTAATATCTGGCTTGTATTCGTACATGGTTACTACAGGACCCGTCTTTACACCAACCACCGTACCATGTACCCCAAAATGCTGCAGCTTCTCTTTAATTTTTTCAGCACGTTTGGCGGTTACTTCAGCATCTTCACCAATGAGCGTATCAGGATCAGGCTTAGCAAAAAAGCGTCCATCGGGGAGCTGAAATGCTTGCTCTTGCTTGACATTATAAGCTTGAACAATCATATCGTACGGGATAATGCCATCAGCATTAACAGCAAACGGGTTACGCTGCAACCGTGTATTAGGAGCACGTTTATAAGGAGTTTTAAAAACTTTTTTCAATTCCCACGCAGGGCGAAGCGGCATTACTGCAAGCCGAGGAATATCGACCGTTACTTCAGCCGCCTTGGCAGCGACTGGCTCTTCACAGGTCGTTGTTTTTATGCCAGATGCTGCAGCCAATATTACATCTGCATATTCATCTTGCGCTGTTTGATCTATTGACTCAGTAGGCCGTCTGCTTCGCCACCACAGCAGCACGCCACTCAGCTTTTGTAGGCCCGCAAAGGCATAATTGCCAAGCGGCAGCAAGGTAGCTGCAAAAACCATTTTAAGCAGTGGCAATAACGGCAACTCAAACAGTCGCACTACCTGTATCCACACCAGGCCCCAGACGCAGAGCAGGCTCCCGGTGCCACCAAAAAGCACGCGTAACCACCGTGCAAAAAGCCCACCAACCAAGCCCCCTGGCGGCAATGCGTGCACATCAATGTTATATAACCCACCAGCAACGGCAAGCGTAGCAACTAAACAAACTACGCCAAAAACTAGTGCATGCACCCGCAGCTTGCTGCCAATAAAATAGCGGTACACAGGCAGTATGGTTGCAAGCAGCAGCACATAACTGGCGCTACCAAAAAGAAAAAACAATAACCCCGCTGCCTGAGCGCCAACAATCCCACACCAATTGGTAATTACCCCATTACTGGATGCGTGATAAAACAGTGTTGCATCAAGCGGATTAAACGACATAATTGCCAGCACGCCAATGGTCAAGCAAAACCACCCGAGCACTTGCGCAATTTCGCGGCGGTACGTGGCCGCCCCCTTTTTCGTAACCATAAACAGCCCCCTCTATTGTTAGTGTTATGACTGTTTCAGCTTAACGAGGAAGAGGCTTGTGCTTCAAGAATGCCGAAGAACTTGAGGAATAAAATAATTTCTTTCGCAAGGCTACCGTCATATTGAGACGCAAAATAACGACGGGTTCGTCTTTTTGCAAATAAGCATGCAAAAATGCCTGCCAATCGTCAAATAAGACCTGCAATTATTTGCACAGCAAGAGTAGTAGGGAAACGGGCAGCAGCATGTACAACCCAAGCAGCCATGATTGTTTGGTTTGAAATAGCCGTACAACACCCCCAAAGAGCGCATAGCTCATACACGCTGCCAACACACACACAGCAAAAAAGAGTGGGTTGAAGACAAAATAATTATGATCAATCAAAACAAATTTACCAATACCATGAAGCAAACTGGCACCAAGCATGAGCGGCATAAAAATAAGCCATGACCATTGCACTGCTCGGCGAGGCGATATACCAAGAGCTATCGCAGTCACCGTAGTTGCTCCAAAGCGTGAAACGCCGGGCAGCAGACATGCCGCAACTTGAGCAAGGGTAATGATGAGTACGCGTCGCCCGTTCTTTCTCGTCCTATCAGACTTCGCCCGTTCGACAAGCTCAGGGTGAGCGTGGTTTGTAAAGGTAATTTTATCTATTTCTGAATAAGATTCCGTAGAACTTTTTAGATGGCTATGGCTTTCTTCTCCGCTCAGCCTGAGCCCAGTCGAAGGCCGCCAGCTCGAAGAGCCAAGAAAGAGCGGAAACACCAACCCCACGGCTGTCACCACAAAGCCAAGCGCCAAAAAGAGCGAATGCGTAAGCGTTGCTTCAATCCCTGAACACTTAATGCCAAAGTAAGCAGCTACCGTAAGTAAGGTGGTCACGAAGACCCAACCACTCACCTGCCCCAGCAAAAGCAATAACCGTTGTTGGCTATCGCGCAGAACACGACGTTGCCGCAACATCTGCCACAAACGCACCACCACCGGCACCCAGACGTTTCTAAAAAAGATCAGTACTGTCACCAGCGTAAAGCCATGCAAAAACTCATCAAAATACTGCGGGGGTTCGGGCAAGGAGTAGCCAAGCTTACCGGCAAGGAGTGCAGCCAACCGCATATGCCCAGAAGAGCTGATGGGAAGCACTTCAACAATAATTTGTACCACAGCAAGCAGAAGAAGCGCGAACATGTTTTTCTTTCAGACTATTTTTGTTTTTATCGTGCAATAATTTTCTGCACAATGGCATCCACTTGATCCCATGGCGTAATGTTGGTACCACATGAGTCATACGCTTGGTCACCAGCGTATACAACGTGGCGACTTTGCAACTCATCACCCGCAAGATTTTTATAGATGCTTAAGCCTTTGAAATAATCTTGGCTCACCGTCATACCAGCTTTAATTTCTATTGCATGCTGCTGCAGGGGTGTGCCAATAAGACAATCAACTTCATTGCCCGTTTGGTCTTGCCAGTAAAACAAACGTGGCTCAAGATTACGATTATGAAACCCCTTCATGAGCTCAGCAATAACAAAAGCTTCAAAGAGTGGGCCACGCATCGAGCCACGTTCGACAAGTTCTGGTGTCAAACTGAGGAGGTAGGCAGCAAGTCCCGTATCATAAAAATAGAGCTTCGGCGTCTTGGTAATGCGTTTATTAAAATTTTTGTAAAATGGCATAAGTGGAAAGGTGATATAGGTTGCATCAAGCAATGACAACCAATTACGCGCCGTTTGTACCGTAATACCACAATCGTTGGCTATGGTAGTAACATTAAGTTGCTGTCCAATGCGACCCGCGCATAAGGCCATAAATGTTTTGAACAGTGATAAATCTTTTATATTTTTAATCTGCCGTATATCACGTTCAATATACGTTGTTAAAAAGCCACGATACCAATCGACCGGGGGCACCTGCTTACCCCAGAGTACCGGTGCAAAGCCAGTGGTAACTACCGGTTCGTAGCGCATGGGCAGCAGCCCTGCCTGTTGAATTTCATGAGCAGATAACGGCAAAAGCGTCATGATGGCAATGCGTCCAGCAAGTGATTGCGTAATACTTTCATTTACTAGAAAGTTTTGTGAGCCAGTGAGAACAAAAAAACCATTTTGTTCTTTTTCATCAACATACGTTTGGATGTACGAAAGTATTTGCGGCACATGCTGAAACTCATCAAGAATCACCCCTTTTGCACTGTTACAGTCAGCCAAAAATGCTCGGGGATCACGTGCGATGCGTTCCCGCGTATCAAAATCTTCTAAAGAGAGGTAGGTATACTCTGCAAAAGTAAGTTTAGCCAGCGTCGTTTTTCCTGATTGACGTGGACCAAGAATGGCAACAACAGGAAAATGTGTAGCTGCCTTGAGCAGGTGAGGTTGTAAATCTCTTGAAATGATCACGGCAATCCTTCGACTGAATAATGGTTACAGGCCTTCTTTGACAAATCATACAGTCGACTGTATGATTTGTCAAAGAAGGTGAAAAATGGCGCATAATCAGCACACTAGCGTAAAGCCATGCAAAAACTCATCAAAATACTGTGGGGGTTCGGGCAAGGAGTGCAGCCAACCGCATATGCCCTGAAGAGCTTATGGGAAGCACTTCAACAATAATTTGTATGATGGCAAGGGGCAGAAGTCCGAACATGTTTTCTTTCTTATTAAATAATCCGCTCTTTCTCGTCCTAACGGACTTAGCCCGTTCGACAGGCTCAGGGTGAGCGGATTATTTATTTTTCTTTTGCTTATCAATTTTAAATATCATAAGACGTATGTAATATCCCCGCTCATCCTGAGCTTAGTCGAAGGCCGCCGGCCCAACAGGGCCAAGAAAGAGCGGTGCAATCTATGACATTCTATCACGACAAACAAGTTGACGAAACAAATCTGTATGTGCACATGTGCAAAATATTGACACATGCCGCCACCCTTTGCCATCGTTGCAGCACAGCCTTGCACCTACGCTTTAACCAAGTAAGTTCAACATTCGTTCACTCATTTCGTAAGGAATTTTTATGAACAAATTGCAGTTCAAGCTGCTGCTTGCCATGCTGGCGCTTAGCGCAACACAAATGCAAGCGGTGCGCCATACCAACAAAACACAAGTTTCTTTTCGGCCCCAAGGCGTTAATCAGCCAATGGACCAAACTCTCTACCACCGCTTAAAACGGGCACACGGCAAAAACAGTTTGCATGGCAAAATACAAGGCAGCGTGTTTTATCAAGCGTCACAAAACAGTGCTGATTTAGCACGGTTGCTGCTGTACAATAAAGCTAATTCGGTTGCGCTAACGCGCGTTGCACCTGCAGCAGCTCCTGCGGCTAGCCAAGTTGACCTTGGCTATATTTTTCACAGCCAAGTACCAGCAGCAGCAGCAGTTGGAGCTGTGCCAACGTTGGGAGAGCAAGACGCTGCATTCAGCCTCAAACTTGCACCAGAACGTAAATCATACGGCTTGCACCTTGGCTATGAACACAGCCTCTGGCGCTTGGTCAAAGGGTTGCGTTTCAAAGTAAGTGCGCCGGTGGTAAGCGTTGAACATCACTTGAACAAAATTGTCACCAGCTTGGACACAGACACACAAAAAAATGTCTCCCTCTATTTTGCTGGCCAGTATCAAGTAAATCCTGCCCCTCCTGGTAACAACAATCAAGACTTCTTGAAAAAGGCTTTGCTTGTTGACCAACGCGAAGTTGGCGTTGCGGACGTGAATGTAGAGTTGAATTATAAGTTTGCACGCAGCTCATGGTTTGAAGCACAAGTTGGCCTAGGCGCAACGCTGCCAACAGGTAACCGTCCAGATGGCACCTATGCGTTCCAGCCGGTTGTTGGTAACAACCACCACTTTGGTTTTGGTGGCCAAGGTAACGCTAAAATGGATCTGCTCGCGCATGAAGAGCATGAGCTTGATTTGATTGCAAGTGCTAACTACCGCTACTTGGTTCAAAGCAATGAAATGCGTACCCTTGGCATTAAGGGCAGAAATTTTGGCCAATACCACTTGCTTCGTAAAGTTGGCGATGGCGCAAACACGATGCTCCGTCCTGCTGCAAACGAACTAACGCTTCCTGTAGATGTTACCCCGGGACATCAGTTTGACCTGTGTGCAACATTGGCTTACTCATGGCGCAAGGTAAGCTTTGATGCTGGCTATAATTTCTTCTTCCGTGGCAAAGAAAATCTGCGTTTACGTAATGCATTTGTAGACAATCAATATGCAATTGTTAGCAGAGATTACAATACAACAAACGCTGATTTTGCTGCTGCTAATGGAGCACTCAATCAAGCACACCATGGTGCCTCTATCGATGGTGGGTGGGCTGCAGCTACTGCAACCGTTGCACCAGCCGGCGTAGTAAACAATGCAAACCTTGACTTGCGTGCAGCGTCTGACGAAGACAACATGTCACACGCAATTTTTGCATCACTTGGCTTGGTAATGAACGAAGAAGCCACACCAGTTATCGCTGGCATTGGTGGATCGTATGAATTTGCTAGCTCCAACAATGCACTTGAGCAATGGTCGGTATGGGCTAAGGCTGGCATCAGCTTCTAGTCGTCTACCCACAGCTTCGACGCGCCAGGGCATCCTGGCATAAACTAAAAAAGGGCCGGTGATTGTACCGGCCCTTTTTGCATGAAGTCATTAATAGGCCCGCGCCACCCATTCTTTCTTTTGCGGGGTAGGCATGGTAGAATGATTGCTGGGTCTCATAAACTAGCTTGAGGAGTTGTGGTGGAAAAAACGTTTTGTATTGCTGGGCCAATTT
>Ga0194129_10003899_pt1 | contig 20376 bp, 18 predicted proteins | sample TA2KigCa35mmetaG_FD_150862 | JGI IMG/M metagenome (GOLD analysis project Ga0194129, IMG submission 150862) | Freshwater microbial communities from Lake Tanganyika, Tanzania - TA2015038 Kigoma Deep Cast 35m | ecosystem: Environmental > Aquatic > Freshwater > Lake | place: Tanzania: Lake...
GCGCGCGCCGCGCACCAGCCCCGCGACCTGGAGCGCCACCGTCGAGTCCTGCGCCGCGTCGCCGACGGCGTCTACTTTCGTCGCCCTGAGGCGTGGATCGACGTCTTCGAGCGCCTGTGCAGCCGCGCTCACGAGGCCCGCGACCTGCCGCGCGTTGACAAGCTCGTCACCGACGGCAAGGCCGCCCTCGCCCGCCGCGACCTCGCCGCCCTGCGTCCGATCTGCGACGCACTGTCGGAGCTGATGCCGGTGTCGGCGGTGGCCCGCGCGCGGGCGTTCTCGTCAGGGCTGCGCTGAGGACGAGCGGCAACCACGTCGCAGCCGATTTTCCGCAAGCACTCCAGGGGCCGCCGAAGAACCGAGCGAGACGAGGCGCCGGTCGGGGTGCGCCGCGAGCGTACGCGGCGTACGAGAGCAAGCGACGACGACCGGCAACGACGGCGCAGCCGATCCTCCGGCGGGCGCTCAGCTGCGGCGCGCGAGCATGCCCGCGGCGGTCAGGGCTCCTAGCACCAGCGCCCCGAACAGCAGGTGCAGCACCTGCATCGACCGGGGCAGCCCGGCGGCGTGCAGCACGACGCCCGTGACGGCCTGCGCGACGACGAGGGCGGCGGCGCCGCGGGCGAAGCGGGCGGCGGCGGGGCGGAGGTCGGGGCTGCCGCCGAAGCGCACGGCCAGCCCCACCACCAGCGCGACGACGACGAGGGCGAGGCTCGTGTGCAGGAAGTCCAGCGTGCCGAGGGCGTCGAGCCAGCGGGTGCGCTCCCAATCGGGGTGGGCTCGGGCGATGTCCTCGAGGGTGCCGCGCACCTGCGTGCCCACGCTGCCTTGCACCAGCGTGACCAGCCCGACGCCCAGGGCCAGCCACGACGACGACCGCTGCGTGGCCGTGAGCGGCTGGCTCGCCGCGACGGGGACGGCGGCGTTGACGGCGGCGACGACCAGCGCCGAGACGACGAGGATGGCCGACAGCAGGTGCACGGTGACGATCCACGGCGCCAGCTCGTGGGCGACGACGCGGGCGCCAAGCCAGCCGGCGTACAGCACGCCGACGAAGGCGACGAAGGTCGGCCCGACGACGGCGGCGCGGCGTTGCACGGCGAGCGCGGTGACGAGCGTCGCGGTGATGGCGAAGCCGACGAGCACGCCGATCAGGCGGTTGATGAACTCGATCCACGTCATCACCGGGTCGAAGGTCTCGACCTTCCAGCCCGGCGGGTAATCGTAGGTGCCGAGCGGCGGGAGCTCACCCACCGACATCGGCGGGATCAACAGGCCGAAGCACTTCGGCCAGTCGGGGCAGCCCATGCCCGCGCCGCTGACGCGGACGATGGCCCCCACGGAGATCAGGAAGTAGGTCAACGCGATGGTGACGACGGCGAAGCGCAGGAAAATACGCGCCCCCGATCCGGCGGACCCGGGCGCGGCGACGACGTGGGCGGCGGACGACGCGGAGGCCATCGGAACAGTCTGCGGTCCCCGCGTGCTTCGGCAACCGCGTGCGTCCTCGCGCCTTTGATCCGTGCGTCACGTTGCCTCACGATGGTAACGACACCCCATGAACACCACCCGGCGTGACTTCGTCACCCTGCTCGCCGGCGCCACCGGCGCCCTCGTCCTGCTCCCCGTCGCCTGCACGACGACGTCGTCGAGCTCGTCGTCGACCTCATCGTCGAGCTCGTCGTCGGCGGCGACGCCCGACCCGCTGGCGCTGCCGCTCGTGCCCGACGGCTTCGAAGCCCTCGCGTTCAACCGCGCCCGCGGCAACGCCGGCGCCATCCCCGACGGCTACCGCGGCGCCATCAACGCAGCCGACGGCGACCAGAACGCGCTTGGCAAGCACCTGCCCTGGGTGCCGAGCCTCGCCGCGGGCGTCGTGCCCGCCGGCATGCTGCCGCTGATGTGGGGCGACCCGGCCAAGGGCTACGCCGCCCACCCCAACGCCGCGCCGACGCCCGAGGTGCCCAGCGGCCACTGGTACGACTGGATCCGCGTGCGCAAGGCGACGGCCGGCGACGCCGTCGAGCGCGAGGCAAGGTTCTCGGCGTGGCCCGCCTCCGCCGTCGGCGACGACGGCCGGTACGCCGCCGCCAGCGGCAGCGACGTCACCGCCGACAAGGGCAAGGGCACCGTGTACCTCGTGCCGCTGCCTCCCGACGTGAAGGCGGGCGACGTCGTGCGCATCCATGCCCACTGCCTGACGCACGGCGAGTACGTCGACTTCGTCACGGTCCCGGCGTGACCGACGCGGCGCCGCCGCCCGCGGTGGGCGCGCTCGTCGTCGTCGACGGCGAGCCGGGGGGCGTGCTGCGCGTCGAGCGCCTGCTTCCCGACGGGCGCGTGCGCTGCTTCCGCTACGTCGACGGCGGCTTCGTCGTCGTCGATGCGGCGCGCGTGCGTCCTTGTCCGCCCGGGACGCGCGCGGCGCCTTAGCGCGATCGCCTACTTCTTCGTCGCGTCCTTCGTCGCTGGGTCCTTCGTCGCTGGGTCCTTCGTCGCCGGGTCCTTCGTGGCCGGGTCCTTCGTCGCCGGGTCCTTCGTCGCCGGGTCCTTCGTCGCCGGGTCCTTCGTCGCTGGGTCCTTCGTCGCCGGGTCCTTCGTCGCTGGGTCCTTCGTCGGCGCGGCCTTTTTCGCCTTGGCGGCCTTCGTGGCGGCCTCGCGGGCGACCTCGTCGGCGAGCTTCTCGGCGTCCGACGGGACCCAGTCCAGCGCCCGCTCGACGACGCGGCCGTGGGCCACCTTGAACTCGCCGAATTCGCGCTGCTCGCCGCGACGCTCTACCGACAGCACGTAGATGCCCGGCGGCAGCCAGGCGTCCTCGCCGGCCTTCACGACGACCACGGGCTCACCGTCGGGGCGGCCGCCCTTCAGGCGCTCGAAGAAACGCACCGCGCCATCGACGGCGACGCCGGCCTTCATCACCTGCACCGTGGCGCGGCCGACGTCGAGGTCGAGGCGCACGCGGTTCGCGCCGGGCTTCAGGGCCAGCTCCTTGCGAGCGACGAGCGGCCCGTGGGCGGTCGCCAGCTTCGCCTCGGCGACGACCTTCTGCGGCGTCACGCGAAAGCTCGCCGCGCCGGCGGCGTCGGCGGTGCGCTCGACGAGGGGCGCGGCGGCGCCGGGCAGCGACAGCGACACCGGCAGCGGCCGCGGCTCGCCGCCGACGCGGGCCTCCACAACGACGTCGGCCACCGCCGGCGCCAGCGTGACGCGCTGCGAGCCTGCGCCCACCGTCACCGTCGCGGTGGCCACCGGCTTGCCCCCGTCGTCGAGCTCGACGTCGCGGGTGGCGCGCACCACGTAGCGGCCCGGGGACAGGCGCGCCTCGCCACCGGGCTCGAGCTGGTTGAACGCTGCGTCGGCGCCGGGGAACAAGAGGTCGACCGTGACGCCGTCCTTCGGTGTGACGACGGGCACCAGCGTGCCGGTGCGGTGGGCGATGGCGCGCTGGGTCTTCTTGCCGGGCACGACGAGCACGCCGTGGGTGACAACCTCGCGGAAGTCGTGGGTCTCCTCGAGCTGGGTGACGACGTCCCACGTGCCCGACGGCACCGCGCTGGCCGCGCCCGGCGACAGCTCGAACACCCGCACCGACGAGCCGGGATCGCGCAGGGCCACCAGCGCCTTCGCCGGCCGGCCGTTCTCGGTGACCGTGACCACGATCTCGCCGTCGCTGGCGTCGATCTTCAGCTCGCTCTTGGCGCCGGCCTTCACGACGACGGTCTGCTCGCCACGCACGTCGCGCGACGTTCCCGCCGTCGCTCTGGACAGGATCCCTTGCACGCGCACGCGCCCGGCGTCGATGGGCAGCACCGTGCGGTCGCGGCCCCGCGACACCTCGTGATCATAGGCGTCGTAGACGACGACCTCGCCCACCGACAGCCTGCCCTCGCGGGCGATGGTGGCCACCACGAAGCCGGGGTCGAGCTTCACCTTCACCGTTTGCGGCTTCTTCGCCTGCACGCGAACGGCCTTCTTCACCATGCCCTCGACGGCCTCGCAGGCGACGACGACGTCGACGGTGCCAGCCGGCACCGTGACCTCTTCGGCGCGGTCGACGTGGGCGACGCCGCGGCCGTCTTCACCGTAGACGTCGGCGGCGCAGGGGCCGTCTTTCCAGCGCAGATCGCCGCCCTTGTCGATGGCGAGCGTCAGCGTGACGTCTTCGGCGGCGGCGACCGGGGCGAGCACGGCGAGCATGGCGAGCACGGCGGGGGCGTTCATGGGTGCGGTGTGCCCCGCCGCCTTGCGCGCGACAAAGGGGGCCTGTGTGTCGCTGCCTCGCTCGCGTCGCGCGTGCGCCGTCAGTGACCCACTGGCGGCGATCACCGTCCTCGCGGTGGGTCCGGGCGCTTCACGCCGAGCGCCCGCAGCGCCGTGACGAGCGCGTCGAGGCGCTCAGGCGACAGAGGCTCGTCGCCGAAGCGGGCGCGCTCGCAGGCGTCCACCGCGGTGGCGAGCGCCGCCGGCTCGAGCCCCGCCGTGGCCTCACGCAACGTCGCTGAGGGCGCGGGGGGCTTGCCGGTCAGCCGGGCCACGGCAGCGAGCAGCTCGCCGGCGAGCCGATCGCTCTGTCGGGCGTCGTCGCCCCGCCGGCGCCACCGGCGCACGATGAAGCCGACGGCGCCGACGACGCCGGCGGCGCCGACGACACCGAGCGCGGCGTCCTTCAGGCCACGCCCGCGCAGCGCCTGTCCGACCTGGCGCAGCACGTCCTGCTGGTCGTCGAGGGCGTAGTCGACGACGCTGTCGTCCCAGAAGCGGCGCACGCTCTCGACGAGCGCCGACCACCCCGACAGCCGCTCGCGCGCCTCGCCGGGCTCGGGGGTCGCGTCGTCGACGATCCAGCCCGTGCCGTCGTGCCACCACTCGATCCACGCGTGGGCATGGCGCATCTCGAACACCACGGCGTCATCGGCCAGGGCGCCGCCCTGGAAGCCGCCGATGACGCGCGCCGGCACACCGGCGAGGCGCAAGAGCAGCGCGAAGCCGCCGGCGAACAGCTCGCAGTGGCCGGCCCGCACGTCAAGCAGGAAGGCCTTCAGCGGCTCCGACGCGCCGGCGACGTCGCCGTCGAGGGAGTAGCGGAAGTTCCGCAGCAGGTACCGCCGCAGGCGCGCCGCCCGCTCCTCCGCGGGGAGGCTCATGACGTCGACGGCGGTGCCCGGCGGCGCGTCGCCCCGCAGCGCCTCTTCGAGCAGCGCCCGCAGCCGCGGGTCGAAACGCTCGGGCACGCTGAGGTAGCGGGCCCGTGCCGCGCCCTCGAGCTGCGGGGGCGTCGCGGACGCCGGGGGGATCACGCCCGGGGCGGCGAAGGACCCCCTCAGCTCGTACCGCAGCGGCGAGGCCAGCGACGCCACCATGCGCAGCTGGTCATGGCGATCGCGTCCGCCGAGGCCAAGGACGCGATTGGGGTTCGCCGCGCCGCCACCGAGCACCAGCGTCGTGCGGGTGTGCCCGAGCGTGAACAGCAGCTGGCCGGCCAGCGGCATCAGCGTGACCTCGACGCGTCCGGCCCGGTTCGCGTCGTAGGCCAGCGTCGTCAGCGCCCCGCGCAGGTCGAGGACCGGCGCCGCCGCGGTGTCGGGATCGCTCTGCGAGAACGCCTCCAGCGACAGCTGGTCGTAGACGATCCCGCGCAGGTACAGGCTCTCGTCGAAGCGCTCCTGCGGCACGCCGCGCACGCGGGCGACGACCTCCGATGACGTCGACAGGCCGCGCGGATCGCTGCCGAAGCCCACCGACCGCGGCAGCTTTGAGCCGCGCGCGAACAAGATGCCGAGCTCGCCGAAGCCGATGCGCGGAAAGCTGACGAAGACGAGCAAGGCGGCGGCCAGCACTGCCAGCGACACCGCCCCCGACGCGGCGAAGAACAGGGGCGTGATCACGTCGTCGCGCTCGCGGGCGCGGGCGGCGGCGCCGCCGCGGGCGTCGAGGATCGCCGTGGCCTCGGCGCCGGCGAGCAGCTGCCGCGTGGCCAGCGCCCAGACTGTCGACACCGCGTAGGCGACGAAGACGAGGAAGTACGACAGGCCGACGTTCAGCACGCTGCCGGCGAAGACGAGCACCAGCCCGAGCAGGATCGCCTGCTGGTCGTGGGCCAGCGTGCGGCGCGTGACGACGCGCGCGGCCAGCAGGCCGAGCAGCGTCGCGCCGCCGCCGAACACCGCCGCCTCGATGCCGCCGCGCACCACGGTCGCGACGCCGGCGCCGAGCGCCGCGAGGCCGAGCAGCGTGCCCGAGAAGCCGGGGACGACGACGCCGCTGCGCGCCAACGCCAACGACAGCGTGGGCGCCAGCGACGCCAACCAAACCCACGGCGGAAACGTACCGCCAAGCAGCACGATCAACGTCGCCGCCGTCAAAGACGCGCACAGCCCGAGCTCGTGGGCGAGCCCCAGCGTCAGCACCCGTCGGGGTGAGGTCGACGCCGGGCGCACCGCGGTGGTCATGGCGCGCCTCCGCCGTCGCGGGGTACGGGGGCGACGACAACGTCAGCGCCTTCGACGTCGGCGGCTCCGACGACGACGGCGACGATGGCGACGCCGCGGGCCACCGGGTCGAGAGCACCGGGTCGCGGCGCCAGGGTCGCCAGCGCCCTTAAGCAGGCGTCGCGCTGGCGCGGCGAGCGGTCGGGCGGCACGAGCAGGCCGCGCGCGCGCACGCCCACCGAGTGGCCGTCCTCGAGCAGATCCTCGACCAGGCTGCCGACGGTGGCGACGGCGTCCTCGACGTCTTCCTCGCGCGCGCTCGCGCCCACGCGCAGGTCGACCACGAGCTCGCGCGACTGCGTGGCCTCGTGCTCGCGCACGACGACGCGCCCAGTGCTGGCCACGCGCCGCCACGCGATCCGGCGGGGGTCATCGCCCGAACGATAAGGCCGCAGCGAGAACAGCTCGTCGCCGGCGCCCGCTCGCCCCGCCGGCTGCTCGCCGAGCCGCGCCCACAAGGCGTGCCCCAGCGCGCGCGTGTCGACGCGCGCTGGCAGCACCACCAGCGAGCGCAGCGCCGGTGGCAGCCGCGATGGGTCGAAGATGCGCTCCTTGGAGAAGAATCCAAACGGCGCCGCGGTGGCCACGCGCAGGCTGTCGACCTTGACGACGCCCCGCTGCCGCGGACGCCACGGGACGCGCGCGGTGCAAGAAGCTCCTGGCGACAGGCGTAGCTCGAACGTCGCGCCGGTGCGCTCCACGCCGGGCGCCTCGCCGGTCGTTGTCTTCGTCGTTGTCGCGGGCGCGCGCCCGTCGCCCGCGGTGCTGGTCGTCGTGCTGGTCGTCGCGCGCGCGCGCAGCGTCAGCGACAGCCCGACGCCGAAGGCCGGCACGCGCCGCGTGTTGTCGAGGCGCACCGGCAGGCGCTCGTCGCGCAACGCGCGCAGCTCGTCGGGCGGCAGCAGCGTCGGCGTCGCCGCCTGCAGCGTGCTCTCCGACAGGATGCCCGACACGACGATGGCCGACAGCACCAGGCCCCAGCCAAAGAACAGCAGGTTGTTGCCGGTGTTCATCGCCGCGAAGCCGGTGACCAGCGCGAGGAACAGCACCCAACGCCCCGACGACGTCGGTCGCAGTCGTCGTCGGCTGCCACGCGCCAGCTCGTCGACCAGCGCACGCCATAGGCGCTGCAGAAGCGAGATCACCGGCGCCTCGGCGCATGGGCTGACGGCGACGACGGCTGCGCGGACGCCGCCGACGGAACAGCCGACGGTCGACCTCCGCGGGCGCGGGTGAAGGTGACGAACGTGTCGGGGAAGTCGTCGTCGCGGCGCTCGTCGAGGACGCCCACGGCGGCGACGAGCTGCGCCCGCAGCGCCGGCAGGTGGGCGCGGGCGGCCTCGCAGCGCAGGTCGACGGTGACAGCGTCGCCGTCTTCGTAGACGGGGAAGTCGCTGCAGCCTCGCGGCTTCGTCGCCGTGCCGTAGACGCGGCAGGATTGCGCGGCGGTGTCGAAGGCGGGGCAGGGCGCGCCGTGGGCGTAGTAGCGGCCGCCCTGGGCGCGGATCGAGGACGGCAACGCGCGCTCGAAGACCTTCTTCGACGAGGTGATCTGGTACAGCCCCCGCACCTCGGCGAACGACAGGTCGAGCACGACGTCGGTCAACGCGCAGCAGGGGTGGCTGCAGCGCGGGCAATGGGGGATGACGTGCTCGCGCTGGAACGACGCGATGACGGCGGCCGCGCTCTTCATGCGGGCGACCCCGCCCTTCGCCCCGCGCACCGCGGCGTGGGACGCCCCCTCACGCGAGGCTCTGCAGCAGGGCGAGGACCTGGTCGGTCTTGCGCCGCATCAGCGCCTCGTCGCCGCGGCTCTCGACGTTGACGCGCACGACGGGTTCGGTGTTGCTCGCCCGCACGTTCAGGCGCCACTGCGCGCGCTCGATGCTGACGCCGTCGGTCTCGTCGATCGAGACCGCGTTGTCGCCCCAGCGCTGCTTCACCGCGTACAGCGCCTTCTTCGTGTCCGACAGGTGCAGGTTGATCTCGCCCGACGCCGGAAAGCGCTTCTGCATGTCGTCGACGAGCGCCTTTAACGACAACCCCGTGCGCGACATCTGCTGCGCCAGCAGCAGCCACGGGATCATGCCCGAGTCGCAGTAGGCGAAGTCGCGGAAATAGTGGTGCGCGCTCATCTCGCCGCCGTAGACGGCGTTCTCCTTGCGCATGCGCTCCTTGATGAACGCGTGCCCTGTCTTCGACATCACAGCGCGCCCGCCCAACGCCGCGACCTTCTCGACGGTGTTCCACGTCAGCCGCGGGTCGTGGATGATCGCGCTGCCCGGCGCCTGCCGCAGCATCTCCTCGGCGAACAGACCCACCATGTAATAACCTTCGACGAACCCGCCCTCGTGGTCGAAGAAGAAGCAGCGGTCGAAGTCGCCATCCCAGGCGATGCCGAGATCGGCGCGACCTGCTTTGACGGCGTCGATGGTGGGCTTGCGGTTCTCGGGCAGCAGCGGGTTCGGCACGCCGTGGGGGAAGCTGCCGTCGGGGTCGTTATGTTGTTTTGTGAATGAAAATGGCAGGCGCTTTTCGATGGCGTCGATGACGATGCCGGCGCAGCCGTTGCCGGCGTTGGCGACGATGGAGAGCGGCTTCAGCGTCGCGCGGTCGACGTAGCCGAGCAGGTGGTCGACGTACGGGTCGAGGATCGTGCGCTGCTCGATTGTGCCGCGCACGGCGGCGCCGCCGTAACCCTTCTCGGCGAGGGCCTCGATGTCCTTCAGGCCCGAGTCGCCGCTGATCGGACGCGCGCCCGTGGTCACCAGCTTCATGCCGTTGTAGCCGGCGGGGTTGTGGCTGGCCGTCACCATCACGCCGCCGTCGACGCCCTCGCGCTCGAGGTGGAAGGCGGCGAAGTACACCATCTCGGTGCCGCACAGGCCGATGTCGATGACGTCGACGCCGGCCTCGCGGAAGCCGTCGATGAGCGCGCCGGCGATGGCGGGTGACGACAGCCGCATGTCGCGGCCGACGACGACGCGGCGGGGCGCGAAGCGCTCGGCGAAGGCGCGCCCGATGTGGCGGGCCAGATCCTCGGACAGCTCTTCGGGGACCTTGCCGCGGATGTCGTAGGCCTTGAAGCAAGCGAGCGACACGGAGACCTCGAGACGAAGGCGCCCGGGACGGTGCGGCCCGGGCGCGGGGGCGCGCGCGACGATGCCCCGGCGAGCGGGCGCCGTCGCGCTGGGGGCTCAGATGCCCTTGAACAGCCTCGTGAACGTGCCGACGAACCCGTCGGGATGCTCCTTGCCTGCCAGCGCCTCGAGCTCGCCCTGGTCGAGCACGGTGACGCCGCAGCGGAAGCACTTGTCGACGGTGTGGCCGCGCCACGGGATGCGCTCGAGGTCGTAGCCGCACTTGGGGCACTTCATCCAGTGCGCGGCCTTCTGCTCGTCACGCTTCTTCTGGTCGTCGTGCTTCTGCCGCTCGCGGTGCAGCCGGTAGAGCTTCTCGGCGTCTTCGCGGGCGAAGTATTCGTCTTCGTTGCGGCTCGGCTTCTCGGTCATGGCGTCTCCTGCGGGCGAAGAAGGTCTGTGCCTCGGGGCGAAGATGGTCTGTGGCTCCCGCGGCGGTCTATGTCTTTGAGCCGCGGCGCTGCATGCGGGACGGGTCGTCGGCGGTCAAGCGAGCAGGCGCGCGGCGGTCTTGCCGGCGACCTCGTCGAACGTATGCCCGGCGGCGAGCTCGACCACGCGAAACGCCCCCGCGCCGGACTCGGCGTCGGCTTCGACGGCGAACACACCGAGCTCGGTGACGATGAGGTCGACGCAGCGCAGGCCGGTGAGCGGCAGCCCACAGCGCGGCACGAGCTTGCTGGCGCCGGCCTTGTCGGTGTGGGTCATCAGGCACACCACGGTGCGGGCGCCGCTGACGAGGTCCATCGCGCCGCCCATGCCGGTGACCTTTTCGCCCGGCACCTGCCAGTTGGCGAGGTCGCCGTTGGCCGCGACCTCCATGGCGCCGAGCATGGCGACGTCGACATGGCCGCCGCGGATCATGGCGAAGCTCTGCGCCGAGTCGAAGGTGCTGCCGCCGGGCACCACGGTGACGGTCTGCTTGCCGGCGTTGATGAGCTGCGGGTCCTCGTCGCCCTCGTAGGGAGACGGCCCCATGCCGAGCAGCCCGTTCTCGCTGTGCAGCATCACGGCCTTGTCGCCGAGGTGGTTGGCCACCAGCGTCGGGATGCCAATGCCGAGGTTCACGATCTGCCCGTCGGTGACGAACGCCGCCGCCTTCTTCGCCATCTGCTCGCGGTCCCACACCACCGGCCACCTCGCTGCGCATCGGCCCCCACCCCCGCGCCGCCGACGTCGCCACGCTAGCACAGCGCTGCGGGCGGCCGGGGCACCTGATCGGCGGTCAGCCCGGGCGCCCCGCAGCGGCGAGCACCGCGTCGAGCGCGCCCCGCAGGCGGGCGAGGGCGGCGTCCGCCTCTGTCGCCGTCAAGGGTCGCGTGGCGATGGCGTCGAGCACGGTGCGCTCCCAGCGCGCGGCGTCGACGTCGAGGCCGGCCACGCACGACGGCAGCGATCGGTCGACGGCGTTGTCGCCCGAGCACACGAAGCCGCCGAAGCGCCGCGGGTCGGGATCCGCGTAGGGCCACTCGTCGAGGAGCGCGCGCCACAGCGCCGCCAGCGCGTCGCCGGCGCGGGCGACCTTGACGTCGTCGAAGGGACCGTTGCCCCGCTCGACCAGGCCACGGGCGACGGCCTTCACCAGACCGGCGTCGGTGACCACGCGTCCGTAGACGAGGCCGTGCGCCGTCTGCGCCAGATCGACCTCGTGGGGACGCAGCCAGTCGTGCGGCGCGCAGAAATGACCCGCGCACACCGCGCGCGGATAGACCGCGAGGTCGCGCAGATCGGCGCCGTCGGGGTGCCGCGACGGGTGCAGCAGGCAGCCGACCCGGCCGTCGTCATCGTCATCGTCGTCGGCGGGCTCCTCGACCCACCCGGCGAAGGGGCACACCTTCACGCCGGCGAACAGCACCTGCGGGGTCTCTTCGCGCAGCAGCGCGTCGCGCGCCGCCGCCAGCTCCGCCGTGTCGGGCCACGCTGCCCGCACGGCGTCGGTGCGTCGGCGCAGCCGGGCGTGTGTGGCCGCCCGCGAACGGTCGGCGAAGTTCGACAGGCCGCAGCAGGCGGCGCACGAGCCGCGCTCGCCCTGGCACAGGATGCGCAACGGCGTGCGCTCGGAGACGCGGGAGTCGGGCACGCGCGCAGGGTAGCAGGCCGGCGACCGCCCCTGCGTCGTCGTCGTCGTCGTCCGTCGCGGCCCTTGCCGCAGCCGTGACCGGGGGCGCGCTCGGAGCCGCGCGCGGTGTCGTCCGACGGGCCCCCGCCCCCGCGCCACTCTGCTACGACTGCCCGGATGCGCCCGTTCGACGAGCCCGCCGCCGCGCAGCCCGAGATCTTCGGGCGCTTCGTCGTGCTCGACGTCGTCGACGACGGGATGCGCCCGGGGGACCTGCCCGGGCGGCCGAGCGCGCCGGTCACCCACCGGGCGCTCGACCTCGACCGCGCGCTGCGCCCGCTGGTCGCGCTCCAGCGGGTGAAGACGGCGTCGCTGCTGCGGCGCGAGGTCGGGGCGTGGGACGCCGCGAGCGAGTGGCACGAGAAGCTCGTCGACGATCAGGTCGCGCAGTGGGTCGGCCACGGCATCGTCGACGACGTGCGTTGGCGGGCCCGCGAGTGGATCGACGGGGTCAGCATCGACGCGCTGCTGCGCCGGGCGCTGGTGGCGTCGGCGCCAAACCCGCTGTCGACGTCGTTCTCGCTGTCGGTGGCCTACGTGCTCGGCACCGGCCTGCTCGATGTGGGTCATCGCGCTCCCGACAACATCCTCGTCGCGATGCAGCCCCGCAGCCGGCGCGCCTTCGTCACGCCGCAGGGCCGCGTGCTCCTGCCCGGGCCGCTCGTGGTGCGCGCCGTCCACGCCGACGACGCCCTCGCCACACCGCCCCACGGCGACACCGTCGGTGAGCGGTACGAGGCCGCGTGCCTCGCGGCGCTCGCCGAGCGGCTCTTCTCTGGCCGACCCGTCGTCGAGGCGGCGGCGGTCGGTGCGCCAGGGCTGCTCGGCCGCGTGCCCGCCGAGCTCCGCCGCGTGCTGGGGCAGGCGCTGGGCGGCGACGTCAGTCTCCGCGACCTCGTGTTGACCCTGCAGGGCCTGATGCAGGCCGCCGGCGGCGGGCACTACTCGACCATCGCCGCCGGTCTCCAGGCGCACGCCGGCGACCTCGTCGACGCCGATGCCCGCGACAGCGAACGGCTGCTCGCCCTCGCCCGCCGCATGCGCGCCCGCCGTCGCCCCCGCGGCGACAGCACCGTACCCGCCGAGGTGCGCCCGCTGCCGATGAGGCCCCGCCCGGCGCCGCAGGACGGTCCGCTGGCCGCGTCGGACCACGAGCCGCTGGACGCCTCTGCGCCCGACGACATGGTGGTGGTGCCCGGCGGTCGGTACCTGTTCGCCGCCGGCGACGGCGAGCCGGCCTACGTTGACGTCGCGCCGTTCCTGCTCGACCGCCGCCCGGTGACCTGCGGCGACTGGGCCGAGTTCTGCCGCGACACGTCAACGTCGCCACCGTCGTACTGGCCGCAGCCGCTGCAGTGGTCGCCCGACCCCGACAACCTGACGCCCGAGATGCGCGCCGCCCCTGTCGTCGAGGTCAGCCTGGACGCCGCCGCCCGCTACGCGGCCTGGAAGGGCAAGCGCCTGCCCACCGAGATCGAGTGGGAGCTCGCCGCCCGCGGCTTCGACGGGCGCCTGTGGCCGTGGGGCCACGAATTCGACGCCGCCAAGGCCGGCAGCGGTTGGCAGGAGCCGTGGGCCGAGCGTGAGCCGTCGCCGCTCACCGCCGTCGATCCGCGGGCGGTCTCGCCTTTTGGCGTCGTGGGCCTCGGCCTCGCGTGGGAGTGGACGTCGACGCTGGGCCGCGTGCACAGCGCTGAGGCGCCGGTGTGGGTCGTGCGCGGCGGCGCGTGGCGCGACCGCATCGAGCCGCCCACGCTCGTCAACCGGACCTTCGAGGACGCGCCGGCGCGCGACGTGACGTTCCGCTGCGCCCGCGACGTCCGCGTCGACGAGGACACCGACGGCTGAGGGGCGCGCTCGTCAGGTCTGGGGCACGGGGCCACCCGGGGCCTCGTCGTCGACAACGCCGAGCGCCTCGGGGCGGACCTCGACGACGACAGCGTCACCGGTGGGCCACGGCCCCACCACGTCGGCGAGGGCGCGGCGCAGGTCGGCGCCCACATCCTCAAGGCGGCCGAGCAGGCGCGCGCGCGCCGTGCCGACGACGGCGTGCACGCGGGCGTCGCCGGCGACGAAGCGCGGCGTCATGCCCATCCGCACGTGATCGGCGAAGGCCGTGCGATCGTCGACGACGCCCACCCAGGCGGCGTCGCCGTGGCGCACCATGCGCACGGTGCAGCAGGCGTCGGGGGCGGCGGCGTCGGCGACGAAGGTCAGCGTCGGACCGTCGCCAAGCAACGCCGCGGCGCGGGCGCCGTTCACCGGGGCAGGGGCGGACTCGACAAGGCGGAGGGCGTTCATCGGTGGACTCCTCGACGTGCGCAAGCAGCGCGGGGGATCAGGGGGCCGTCGTCGGCGACAGGGCAGGGGTGGCAACGGGGTTGCCCGCGGGCACCGACACCACGGCGGCGCCGGGTGAGTCGGCCGACGACGCTGGCAGCGTCGTCGCGAAGGCGAGGTGGCCGGCGGCGGCGAAGGCGCGAACGACGGCCTCGGGATCGCCGTCGTCGACGAGGGCGATGACGGCGCCGCCGCCGCCGGCGCCCGATAGCTTCGCGCCGGCGGCGCCGCGCTCGCGGGCGATGGCGCACAGCGACTCGATGGCTGGGGTGCTCGCGCCCAGCGCGTTCAACAGGCCCTGGTTCAGGTCCATGAGCTCGCCCACGGCACCATAGCGACCGGCCAGCAGGTGGTCGCGCGCCGAGCGGGCCAGCGCGCCGATCTCGTCGTACACCCGGCCATAGTGGTCGGGGTGACGGCGGGCGCGATCGCGCAGCGCGCCGACGGCCTTCGCGGTGCCGGCGTGGGGGCCGGCGACGCCGACGGCGAGGCGCAGCGGCCGCGGCAGCACGAGCGGGGTCGCCCGGCCGACGGCGTCGCCGTGGGCGCGCTCGTAGGACAGCACGCCACCGCGCACGATGGTCGTGTGGTCGACTCCCGACGGGTTGCCGTGAAAGACGCGCTCGAGGGCGAAGGCGCGCTCGATGAGCGCGTCGTCGTCGAGGTCGACGCCGAGCACCGCGTGGGCGCCGCGCAGCAGCGCCACGGCGAGGGCCGCCGAGCTGCCGAGGCCGGCACCGGCGGGGATGGCGCCGTCGACGGAGAAATGCAGGCGCCGTGCGCGGGGGCCGAGGGCGTCGCGCAGCACGGCCAGCGCCTGCCGCAGCCGCTCGGGGCCTTCGCCGCCGGGGTCGGGGCGGCAGCGCGTGGGCAGCGCGGCGTTGTTGCTGCGCAGCACCGGGCCGTCGTCGGCGTCGCGCTCGGTGACGGCGACGCGGATGCCGCGGTCGAGGGCGGCGGCGATGGCGGGCTGGCCGTGTACGACGGCGTGCTCGCCGAACAGGATCACCTTGCCGGGGGCGAAGCCGAAGTGCGCGTCGATGGTGGTCATGCGCGCTCCGTGATCGCGGTCGTCGTCGCGATGGCGTCGTCGGCGCGCAGCGCGGCGAGCACCTCGGCGGCGCGGGCGGCGCGGACATCGCGGGCCTGCACGAGGGCGGCGGCGACGAGGTCGACCTCGACGCGGCCGCGCTGGTCGGGGGCGACGCGGGCGCCGGCGGCGAGCGCCACCTGGCGGGCGTGCAGGCTCATGTGGCCGCGCTGGATGCCCTCGGTGACCATGGCCTTCAGCGCGCCGGTGTTCTGCGCGAGGCCGATAGCGGCCAGAAGCCCGGCGAGCTTCGACGCCGACGTCGCGAAGGGCCCGAGCAGCTTGCGTGCCGCCTGGACCGTGGGGTGCACGCGGGTGGCGCCGCCGACGGTGCCGACGGCCATCGGCAGATCGATGGTGCCCACCAGCTGGCGGTGCTCGTCGTCGATGAAGAAGCGCGTCAGGCTGGTGTAGCGGCCGGAGCGGGCGGCGAAGGCGTGAGCGCCGGCCTCGATGGCGCGCCAGTCGTTGCCGGTGGCGACGGCGACGGCGTCGACCCCGTTCAGGATGCCCTTGTTGTGCGTGCAGGCGCGCCAAGGATCGCGGGCGGCGAAGCGCCACGCCTCGACGATGGCGCGGGCGACGCGGGCGCCCTCGACGTCGTCGTGGGCGTCGGCGGGGCCGAGGGACCGGTAGGGGATCCGCATGCGCGCGCGGGCCCGACGCTCGTCGGCGAGGTTGGTCAGGATGCGCAGGCAGGCGCGGCCGCCGGTGAGCGCCTCGAGCCGGGCGCTCAGCCCCTCGACGACAGTGTTGACGGCGTTGGCGCCCATGGCGTCGCAGGTGTTCAAGGCGACGTGCACGACGAACATCGGGCCCGAGTCGAAGCCAAACGAGTCGAGGTCGCCGTGGACGTCGTCGGCAGGCAGCCGGGGCAGCACCCGGGCACGCACGTCGACGCAGCCGCCGCCGCGCTCGACGAGGCCCGGGCACAGCGCGTCGGCCGCGGCCAAGAGCGCCGCGCGCTCCTGCGCGAGGGCCGCCGTCGCCCGATCGAGGTCGGGCACACCCAGCAGCTGCACCTGCCCCACGGTGATGGGCGGGTCGACCTCGGTGACGAACCCACGGCCGCCGTCGGGGCCGGTCAAGGCGTCGGCGGCCAGCCGGGCGACGTGGCTGCAGGCGGCGACGATCGAGGGCTCTTCGACGGCCATCGGCACGAGCACGGGCTCGCCATCGACGACGAAGTTCAGCGCGACGCCGAGCGGCAGCCCGAGCACGCCGACGACGTTCTCGATCATGCGGTCGGCGGTGCCGAGCTGCAGGCCGCCGTCGCTGTCGAAGGCCCGCAGATCGTCGGGGGTAAGCCCACGCTCAGCCAGCAGGCGGCGACGATCGTCGACGGCGAGCTTGTAGAACCCGGGGAGCCGCGACGCCGGCGGCAGAGAGGACAGCGACGACAGCGACGACCCGGCCGACGACGGCGTCGTCCGGTGGGTCTTCGTCGTCGTCTCCGTCTCGCGGGCCATCCGGCACCCTCCGGCTTCAGCGCGGGGCGTGTGCTTCTGACCCCCCGACCATGCCTTCTTGAAGCTTCAGGAACAACTGAAAACTCTGAAAGCTGCCGCAGGATGTCCCCGCGACCGCGTCGGGATAAGCCAGCAAAACATGGGAAACAGATGCCGGCCGGCGGTGTTGGGTGACGCGCGGGCGCACGCGGCGGTGCGATCCGACGCCCTGCACCGGTCCCGCAGGCTTCCCCGGACGCGCAGTTCCTGCTACCGCCACGGCCCAACATGACGAGCCTCCGATCCGCGCTGCCCTTCGCCGCTCTCCTCACCGCCGTCCTCTGCGGCGCGCCTGCCGCCGCGACGTCCACGACGACGGGCGAGGATCCGCTGCGCCTGCAGCTGCGGCCGACGGGCCTGCTGCTCGCCGCCAAGAAGGCCGACAAGGCCGCCAAGAAGGCCGCCGCCGACGACGTCCTCGACGGCGAGCCCGAGGCAGAGAAGAAGCCCGCCACCGGCGAGGATGGTGCGGAGTCGCACAGCGCGCTCCCCGACGCTGAGGTCGAGGTTGGTGGCACCGTGCTCGGCCAGTCGATGGGCGGCGCCACCGGGTTCGTCTTCAAGCAGGGCATCTACACCCAGTCCGATCTCGGTGGGTTCTTCGTGCTCGGCGCGGCCGCGGGGTCGCCGACAGGCTTCACGATCTCCGAGGAGTGCAATGGCCCGCCGTGCAAGGCGGCGCTGTGGTCGCAGCTGCAGCCCTACATCGGGCTGTCTGTCGGCTATGACATCTCGCAGTGGCTCGGCGTGCAGCTGAGCTTCGGCACCGGCTTCGTCGCCAACGCCGCCATCTACAACCAGACCCTCGAGAACCCCCGCGACTACGGCATCACGACGGTCAACGGCGCCATCGTCGGCAGCTTCTACGTGCTCGAGCGCCTGGCGATCATGGGCAAGCTCTTCGGCGGCGCCGCGTTCGTCTCGCCCGAGCCCGCGCCCAACGAGCCCACCCTCGGCGGCAACGCCGGCGTCGGCTTCGGCGTCCGCTACGCGACGCTACTGCCCGACGTGTTCGTCGGCCTCGACGGCAACGTCATGGTCGCGTTCATCCCGAGCTCGGGCGGCTCGATGGTGATCATCCCGGGCATCTCGTTCGCGCCGGTCATCAAGTACGTCTTCTGACGTCGGCCGCATCGACGACACGGCGCGTGCGCGCCGTCCGCGGAGCCTCGCCGTGCACGACCGCCCCACCCGGTGTGACTATCGGGTCATCTACGGCGACACCGACCAGATGGGGGTCGTGTACTACGCGAACTACCTCGCGTTCTTCGAGCGCGGCCGCTGCGAGTACATGCGCGCCCGCGCCTTCGACTACGCCGCCTTCGAGCGCGAGGGCTTCGGCTTCCCCGTCGTCGATGCCGCCTGCCGCTACCGCAAGCCGGCGCGTTTCGACGACCTGATCACCATCGAGACGATGGTCACCGGCGCGTCGCGCGTGACCCTTGAGTTCGGCTACCGCGTGCTGCGGGGCGATGACGTGCTCGCCACCGGATCGACGAAGCACGCCTGCGTGACGCAGGCCGGCAAGCCGGCCCGCCTGCCGGCGAAGCTGGCCAGTCTGCTGCCCGCAGAGCATCATGGACACATCACGCGTGGCTGAGCGCGCAAACCACGGAGACCCGCGATGACGACGACGAACACGCCCCGACCGACCCTGGACCGCAACCTCGCCCTCGAGGTCGTGCGCGTCACCGAGGCTGCGGCGCTCGCCTGCGCGCGCCTGATGGGCCGCGGCGACCGCCACGCCGCCGACGAGGCCGCCGTCGTCGCCATGCGTCGCGCCTTCGACGGCGTGCTGGTCCGCGGCACCGTCGTGATTGGCGAGGGCGAGCGCGACGAGGCGCCCATGCTCTACATCGGCGAGAAGGTCGGCGGCGGCGCCGAGCACGACCCCGAGGTCGACATCGCCGTCGACCCGCTCGAGGGCACGAACCTGTGCGCCCTTGGCCTGCCCAACGCCATCGCCGTCGTCGCCATCGCCGACAAGGGCAACCTGCTGCACGCCCCCGACTGCTACATGGACAAGATCGCGGTGGGCCCCGCGGCGCGCGGCGTCGTCGACCTCGACCGAAGCCCCACCGACAACCTGAAGGCCATCGCCGCCGCCAAGGACATGTACGTCGAGGATCTGACCGCCGTGATCCTCGACCGCGAGCGCCACCAGAAGCTCATCGCCGAGGCGCGCAAGACCGGCGCGCGCGTCAAGCTGATCTCCGACGGCGACGTCTCCGCCGCCATCTCCGCCTGCATCGACGGCACCGGCATCGACGTGTTGTTCGGCTCGGGCGGCGCCCCCGAGGGTGTGCTGGCGGCGGCGGCGCTGCGCTGTCTGGGCGGTGAGCTGCAGGGCCGCCTCGTCTACCGCAACGACGGCGAGCGCGAGCGCGCCAAGAAGATGGGCATCCACGACCTCGACAAGAAGTGGGGCCTGACCGAGCTGGCGCGTGGCGATGTCATGTTCGCCGCCACCGGGGTGACCAGCGGCGACCTGATGAAGGGCGTGCGCTACTTCAAGGGCGGCGCGCACACCCACTCGATCGTCATGCGCAGCAAGTCGGGCACCATCCGTCACATCGACGCCGAGCACCACTTCGACCGCAAGCCGAACTACGGCGCCTGACCGGCCGACGCAGGATCGCGTTGGCGACGGGCGCTGGCCTTTCGGGCTCGCTGCGGGCGCCAGCGCCGGGCCCGCGGCACCGTCGTTGTCGCGTGCTCGTGGGTGCGCGCGAGGTCACGCTCGCCGCGGCCCGCGCCGTCGTCGGGCAGGCCGAGGCGCTGTGGCCCGGCGACGACGTGCACGCCGCGCTCGGCCGATCGCACGACGCTGTCGTCGTCGCGCTGCATGAAGGGCTCGGTGGCCTCGACGCCGACGTCCTCGGCGCCGCCGCCGGGCTCGTGCGCGGCGGCGGACTGTTGGTCGTCTGCGCGCCGCCGGCCCCGCCGCCGCAGCCGGCGCTCGCCGTGTACCCCTACGGCGTCGCTGACGTCGGCGACCGCTTCTGGCGGCGGGTCCTCGCGCACCTCGCCGCTGTCGCCGACGACCAGCCGTGGGCGCCGCCGGGCGACGTGGCCACGCACGGCACCGACGAGCAAGCCGTCGTCGTCGCGCGGCTGGTGCAGCGCCTCGGCGCTCCGAGACCGACCCGCGCCGCCCTGCTGGCCGCCCGCGGCCGCGGCAAGTCGAGCGCCCTCGGCCTCGCCGCGCGGGCGCTCGCGGCCGGCGGCGCCCGCGTCCTCATCAGCGCGCCCCACGAGCGCGCCGCCGCCGAGGCGCTGCGCTTCGCCGGCGCCGGCGTCGCCTTCGTGCCGACCGACGTGCTCGCGCAGGGTGGCGTCGCCGCCGACGCCGTGCTCGTCGACGAGGCGGCGCAGCTGCCGGTGCCGCTGTTGCGCGCGCTGGTCGACGCGCTGCCGGCAGCGCGCTTCGCGTTTGCGACGACGACCCACGGCTACGAGGGAACCGGCCGCGGCTTCGTCGTGCGCTTCCTCGCCGCGCTGCCCGACGTCGAGGTCCTGTCGCTGCGCGCCCCGATCCGCTGGGCCGAGGGCTGCCCGCTGGAGGCGGCCGTCGACGCCGCGCTGCTGCTCGACGTCACCCCCGACGTCAGCCCCGACGTCACCCCCGACGTCACCCCCGACGTCACCCCCGACGTCACCCCCGACGTCAGCCCCGACGTCACCCCCA
>Ga0194129_10003905_pt1 | contig 20354 bp, 7 predicted proteins | sample TA2KigCa35mmetaG_FD_150862 | JGI IMG/M metagenome (GOLD analysis project Ga0194129, IMG submission 150862) | Freshwater microbial communities from Lake Tanganyika, Tanzania - TA2015038 Kigoma Deep Cast 35m | ecosystem: Environmental > Aquatic > Freshwater > Lake | place: Tanzania: Lake...
CACCCGCCGCGCACCCGCCGCGCACCCGCCGCGCACCCGTCAGGGCAACGCCGAACCGATGCGTTGGCGAAGCTCGACGTGCTCCTCGCTGACCGAGAACAGCAACAGCTCCTTCACCTTGGTGGCGAACGGGAGCGGCACGCCTGTATCTGGCTGCCGCGCCACCGCGACCGCAAGGTCGAGATCGGCGGTGAGCAGATACCCCGCTCGCAATGACGTCAGCTCGATGCCCTCGAGGAATGGCTTGATGGGCACGGCCTGCCTCGTCGTCAGAAGTTCGGCTACCGTGGGCTGCAGCGCATTCGCCAACGGCGCCGCGATCCGCGCGACGGCGCGCTCGACCTCGGCGACCTCGCGCGGATCGCTCGTGATCGGATAGCGCGGCTCGACAAGGCGGATGGCGACGTCGACGACGGCGTTGAAGCGCTGGGCCCCGAGCGCCCGCGGCAACAGGAACGCCGGCCGCAAACCGGTGAGCTGACGCGCGATCTGGAACCACAGCGAACGGGCGTTGGTTTCGCGAAGCAGCGGGTGCGCCGCGCCGATGGCGAGCGTGGGTGTCTCGAGCGCCAGGGGAGCGAGCGCCTCGGCTCCGTCGAGCTTGTTCCAAAGATCGAACGCTCCGACGTTCAGGACACCGCGGACGTACTTCATCTGGGTGACGAAGTACTTGGGCACCGGCGCGTCCAGATCCTCCTTCTCCCAGACCTTCTTCTTGTCGAGTCCATAGTCCTTCGCCTGCCTCACGAGGGGCGGGCCGGCAGTGCGCCACAACATCGCCGACAGCTGCGCCAGCGGCCCCCGCGCCGCCGGATGCACGAGCAGGAGATCCCAGAGCTTGTCAGTCATCGCCCGCTTCGCCTGTGGCGAAGCCTGCTTCGTGTACCCCTGCAGCAGTTGCTGCTCCTGCGGGGACGCGTCGTTCAGCGTCTTGAGCGCCGCGCACGCGAGGTAGGTTCGATCGGTGAGCTTGCGCGCCAGATACAGCCGCACCAGCTCGTGCAGCGGCCGCGCCATCTTGTCAGGGTTCAGTTGCACGAGCCGCTGCCAGGTGACGATGGCGTCATCGATGGCGCTGGGGTTGCGGCTGAGCAGATCGGCGAGCACCTCGAGCACATCGAGAGCGTCCGGCGTCATCTTGGCTAGCACCTTATATGCCTGCGTCGCACCCTCGAGGTTCTTCAGCTTGTACCGATAGAGATCGCCGAGATTGCGCCAGATGACCCCCTTGATTCCCTTGGGGTCCGCTGGCGGCAGCCGCTTGAGCATCGCGATGTAGTTCTCTTCGAGGCTCGCCCATTGCGAAGACTGCGAGAGCAGCCCTTCGATGGACTCAAACGCCTTGACGAACGTCGGGTCGAGGTCGAGCGCCGCGTTGAAGTACTGGACGGCGCGGGCCTCGTTCTTCAGTTCGTCGCGCCACACCTCGCCAAGAGTGTGGTTCAAGCGCACGCGGACCTTCTCGTCGGGTTCGATACGGACGAGCTCCTCGAGGATCTCGACGGCCCGCGGCCCCTGCCGGCTCTGCCGGTACAGCTGCAGCAGCGCCGTCAGGATGTCCCGGTCGCCAGGTCGCTGGCGATTCGCGTCCTCGTAGGCATCGATGGAGCGATAGGGGTCATCGAGCTCGCTCTTGGCCAACCGCCCGAGCTCGACCAGCAGCTGCACCCGCTCGTCGCCCGAGACGTGCGGCACCAGCCGCATCATCACCTCGTAGGCGTCCTCGAAGCGCTGCTCGGCCTCGAACACGGTGGCCAACAGCCGCAGGGACGGCGCATGGTTGGGGTCGAGTTCGAGCGCCTTTTCAAGATTCTTGATTGCTCGATCAATCTGCAAAAGCTTGTGATTCAGATCCGCGAGATGCTGATAGTAATCCACAATCTCTGCGTCGGTCAGGCCGTCGCGATGGTGGATGAGTATCGTCTGGTAGATCTTACCGGCGTCATCCCAGCGCCCGGCGCGCGAGAGGGCCGGACCGAGCCCTTCGAGCGCCGGCAGGTACGTAGAGTCGATCTCGTAGGCGCGTTGGTAGTTCTTCAGCGCCTTCTGGTCCTTCGCCAGCTTCTCGCAGACGTAGCCCAGCCGGTAGTGCTGGCGGCAAAGGTCGCCGGCCTCGGTGTTCGGGTCGAGCCGCTGGACGATGATGTCGATTAGCTGCTCGGCCCGGCCCCAGTTCTCGTCGCGGAAGGCGATGTCGGACAGCGGCCGCGCCGCGGGCAGGTGGTCGTAGGTGTGCGCGAGCGCCTTCTCGAACTCGTCGGAGGCACCTTCGAGATCGGCCAGCGTCTCCTGAAGGAAGACACCGGTGGCCGTGTGCGCGACGGTCCGCGCTGTGTCGTCGGGCGCGTACTGCGCGCCGGCGCGCAACCAGCGGAGCCGCTCCGCGTGGTCCGAGCGGCTCTCGGCGATCACCGCCAACGCTTGGATCGAAGGCTGGTGGGACGGCTCGATCTGCAGCGCAGCACGATACGCGAAGACCGCGTTCTGCTGGTTCATCAGCATCTCTTCATTGATCTTGCCGATGCGATAGTAGGTCTCGACGGCTTCGGGCGATGCACCCTTGAGCTGCGCCTCCTGCTGCAGCTTCTCGAGCGCGTTGAACCAGTTCCCGCTCTTCTCGTAGAGCGCGCCGAGGGCGTGGATCGCCTCCTGCGACGACGGGTCGAAGTCGAGGGCGGCGTTGTAGACCGCCTCCGCCTTGTCGGTGCGCCCGAGCTCCTTCGCGAAGACCTCGCCCATCGCAAGGTAGAGTTGGACAATCTCGCGCGGCTCGCGCGTCAGTGTGATGTGCAGCTCGTAGGCCTGCACGAGGAGTTCCCAGGCCCCGAGGGCCCGCAAGAGACGCTCGAGGTTCTTGACGGCCGGGACGTTCGCCCGGTCGACCTGCAGGATGCGCTCGTGGGCGGCGACCGCCGAACGCAGGTCTTCAAACGACTCTTCGTGGGTCGACGCGATCTTGCCGAGCAGTCGGATCGCCTCCTCGGGCGTCAGCGCCAGCTGCACCATCCGCTCGAAGACCTTGAGCAGCTCTTCGGGACGATTGAGCGCAGTGAAGAGCCGCTCGAGCGCCTTGAGCGCCAACAGGTGGCTGCTGTCGTCGTCGAGGATCGCCCGATAGACGGAGACGGCCTGGTCGGCGTTTTCGAGCTGCGTCTCCCAGATGCCGGCCGTCCGGTAGCGGACGGCCAGCCGGTCCTCGAGCGTCGGTGCCAGCTCCTCGAACCGCTTCAAGACGTTCACGAGCGCCGGCCAGCGCTTTTCCCGCTCGAGCAGGTCGGCAAGCTCCTTGACCGCCGTCGCGTTCGTTCCGTCAAGCTCGGTGACGCGCTTGAACGCCGAGATGGCCCCTTCGATGTCGCGGGCCTTGATGTCCAGGGTCCGCGCGATGCGCCGCAGCCAGTCGATCCGCGACGACAGTTCGACGGCCTGATCGACGCGGCGTTCGTAGACGCCGATGACATCCTTCCAACGCTGCAGCGACTCGTAAAGCGACGCGAGCCCGTCGAGAGCCTGCTCGTTTCTGGCGTCGACCTCCAGCACACGCCGGAAATGGATCTCAGCGTCTGCGGGAGCGCCAAGGTGCTTCCAGGCAAGTTCCGCCATCCGCAGGTGGGTGGCGAGGATTCGCTCCTCGTTGGTCAGGTGACCAAGCGCGTCGTCGTAGAGCGTGACCAGCTCGTCCACGGAGTCGGTCTCGAGAGCCAACCGATCCATCCACGCGGCGAGCTCGGCGTCGTCGTAATCCTCGCGGTACGCACGGCACGCGGCGAGGAATGCAAGCGCCTTCTGCCCTTGCTTGTCGTCGAAGATCGCGCCGATCTCACGCAGGATCACGACCCGCTCGCGCGCACTGGTGGTGAGCTTGATGCGGTCCTCCTTGAGCTGGATCAAGCGCGCCCACTCGGCGTCCTCGGCATAGATCGCGCTTAGCCGCTCGTAGGCCCGCTCGTGACGGCCGTCCACGCCGAGGATTTTCTCGTAGGCCGGCGCCGCGACGCGCCCGCGACCGAGCCGCTGTTCGTACACGTCAGCGATGTCGAGGAGGCGGGCAATCCGCTCCGCACCCTGCAACTGCGCCGCGAGCCGCTCGAGGACCTCGGCCAGCTCCTCCCACGCCTCGCAGGCGCGAAAGACGCCGCTCAAGCGCTCAAGCTCGTCCTTCGTGTGGGGCTCGATATCGAGGATGCGACGGCCGGTCTCGACCGCCTCGGCGCGCTTGCCGAGCTTGCTGCCGAGCACCAGCGCGAGCTGGAAGCGGAGCTCCTTCAGGCGTCGCGCGTCGCCCGTCGTCCGCATCATCCGCCGCAGAAGCGCGACGAGGTCGTCGTAGCGACTCAGGTCGAAGTACAGCGCGCGCAGCGCATCGAGGGACTGGACGTTCTGCGGGTCGAGTTCGAGCAACTGCAGGTGGCGCGCGACGGCCTCTTCCTTGCCGCCGAGGTGCACGGACAGCACCTCGCCGAGGCGCCCCGTCAGCGCCGCCACGCGGCCAGGCTCGCGCTCGACGTTCAGCGCACCCTCGTAGAGCCCGCGCAGGTCCTGATACCGGCCGGCCTCGCCGTAGAGGCGCTCCAGCACGTGGAAGCTCGCGTCAATTTGGGCCGAGCCATCGGCGGCGCGGATCTCCTCCCACAGCGGGATGGCGGCGTCCACGTCGACGGCCTCGGCGCCAAGAAGCACCGCGAGCCGTTGCCGTGCCGCGCCCACGCCGGCGGCGTCACCGCCGGCGCAGCAGGCGGCCAGCTCTTCCTCGAGCAGCGCGCGCAGCGGTCCGAACCGCCGAGCGGCGTCATGCAGGCCGATGAGGTGGCGTCGCGCCGAAACGTTGGCCGGGTCGTGCTTGCGCACCTCCTCCAGCAGCGGCAGCGCATCCTCGGGGCGGTCGAGCCGCCCGCCAACCACCGCTGCCAGCTCGAGCAGCAGCGGCACGCGGTCGGCGGCGTCATCGCGGAAGACCAGGCGGCGGCGCAGGACCTTTTCGGCGTCGGCCCAGCGCCCCACCTGCGGGTACAGGCGCGAGAGCGCCTCGAGCGACGGCAAGCGGCCGGCGTTCTTGTCGAGCACCGCCTCGTAGGCAGCGACTCCGCGCGCCACGTCGCCAAGGGCGGCGGCATAGAGGCCCGCGGCTTCCTCGTGCAGCTCGGCGGCGAGGCTCGAGCGCCCGCCGACCTCGGCGGCAATAGCCTCGTCCTCGAAGACCTCGCAGAGGTCGTCCAGGGTGCCGGTGCGGCCGGCAAGGCGCTTGAGCCGCTCGCGCGTGCTGCCGTCACCGGGGTCATGCTTCAGCGCCCGGCAGAGCGTCACGAAGGCCATGTCCGGGGCATCGAGCTTCAGCTCCTGCAGGTCGGCGATCTTGCTCAGGTGCTCGCGCAGCTCGCGCTTGTCGCCGCGGCGCTCGAGCTCGGGGACCTGCCCCTGGAGCACATCGACCGCCTTCTGCCAGTCGCCGGTCTTCTCGTAGGACTGCTCGAGGAACGACGCGCCATCGAAGCGCCCCGTTTGGCGGGCATGCAACCGGGTCTCGAGGTACTCGCGGGTCTCGCGATGATCGGGGCGCTCAGCGAGGATCGCCTGAAAATGCACCAGCGCCTCGTCGGCGAGCCGCAGGTGCGTGTCGAGCACCCGGCCGAGCCGGAAGCGCACGACGATGGAGCGGCCCACGTCAGTGGCCCCGAGCGCCGCGAGCTCGCGCTCGAGCACGTCGGCAAGCTCGGCCCAGCGCTGCTGCTTCTCGCAAGCGTCGGCGAGGCTGCGCAGCGCCGGCAGGTCCTGCGGCGCGTTCTTCAGCAGCGCCGTCAGCGTGCCGATGGCAGCGCCGTAATCCTGCAAGCCGTGCAGCTCGATGGTCGCCGCCTCGAATAGCTGCTGCCGTGCCACCCCGACGTCACCATCGCCTTGCAGCTCAGCATGACGCTTCAGCGTCAACGCCAGCTTGGCCGGCTCGCCGACGACGCGATAGAGGCGCTCGAGGCGTTCGATCAGGCGCCCTCGATCGGCGGCCGGCAGCCCCTGCGCCACCATCGCCTGCAACGCCGTCTCGTACATGTCTGCCGCGCGCGTCGGATCGCCGACGCTGCCCTCGTACAGCTCAGCGCAGCGAGTCGCGTAGAGGACCCGCAGCGGCTCCTGCGATCCCATTCGGAAGATCAAGTCTTCGTACATCCCGAGCAGGCTCTCGAGGTCGTGCAGCCGAACGCTCAGCCGCTCGGCGCGCTCGCGGAGGGACTGGTCGGCGGGGTCTTCGCCGAGCGCACGCGCCAGCGTCACCATCGCCATCTCAGGCTTGTTCAGCAGCCGCTCCTCGATGTCGATGATGCGAAGCAGCAGCCGCTTGCGCTCGGCCGGCGAACGCTCGACGTCCAGACGCATCCGCAGCACCGGCGCCAACTCGGCCCAGGCCCCCTGGCTCTCGTAGCGGGGCTCGACGATCGCCGCGAGGTCGGCCCGCAGCTGGCGCGCCTCGGGGCGAGCGTCGCCAGCGAGCAGCACGAGCGCGCGCGCCCCAAGGGTCAGGATCGCCTCCGATGTGGGCAGCGCAGTGGCGAGCCTGCGGAGCACCTCGAGCGAGGCAGCTACGTCATGGCGTCGTTCCATGTGCGCGTGGGCGATTCGCGCGAGGTGGCTGGCAACGTCTTCGGGTGACTGTGCCTGTGTGGCGCCGTCTTCGAGGAACTCGACAAGATCCTGCCATCGCTCTGCACGCGTCAAGAGACGCCCAAGCGTCGCCCGCACGGCGCGATCCGCCGGGTCGATGACCAGCAGCTCGCGCAACGCGCGGATGGCGCCGTCGAGGTTGCCGAGGTTCTCGTCGACGTCAGCGAGCTCGGCGTAGGCGTCCTTCGCCGCCACTGTGTCGAGCTCGAGCACAGCGGCCTCGGCGAGGCGCAGCAACACGCCCGACAGATCGTGCGGGGCGCCGTGGGCGCGGGTGAGCCGCGCCAGCTCCTTCAATGTGTCGACGTCATTGGCGCCGGCCTGCACCGCGGCGATGAGCCGCTGCCGGGCGACGTCGACATCGCCGCCCACCGACTCGGCGAGCTGCGCGATCCGCTTGTGCAACAGGACCCGCGTGGCCGGCTCCTTCACAACGTCGAGCACGTCCTCGTACACGAGGGTGAGCGCCTCGAGGTTGTCCGTCGCCGTCGCCAGCCGCTCGGCCCCGACGCGCAGCGATGCGTCGTCAGGCAGCTCCTTCACCGCGCGACAGATCGCCATGAAGGCGAGCGCCGGCTGGCCGCGCTGCTCCTGCACGCGCGCCGACTCGAGCAGGAGCGCAGCGCGCGCCTTGTGATCGCTCTCGCTGTGGACCCGCAGCTCAAGCACCGGCAGCACCGCGGCGAGGTCGCTCTGGGCACGCAGCACGGCTTCGAGCGAGCGCGCAACGACGCCCACCGGTGGCGCACCGCGCGAGCGCGAGTGGTCGAGCAGCGCCTCGAAGGCGCCGCGGACCTCACGCAGCGATACGTCGTCGGTGGCGGCCGCCACGAGGTCGTCGTAGGCGCCCGCGGGATCACCACGTCGCCGCAGACGCAACATCGCGAGGCGGGTTCGCAGGAGGGCACGCTCGCTGGCGCTCGCGGCGCCGGCGACGCGCCGTTCGAGGACAACGACGTGGGTCGCGGAGTTCCCGGTGCGGTCGTAGACCTCGTCGATCATGCGCAGGGCGTCAGCGTCATCGCCGTCGGCTTCGAGCACGCGGCTGAGCACATGTTCGGCGCGAGCGTCGTCCTGCCCGGCGAACAGCCGGGCCAGCTCAAGCAACACGTGGCGACGGGTCGCCGAATCCTCGGCGACCTCGACCTGGCGCTGGAGGACCTCGATGAGCCGCGCCTGATCGGCAGCCGCGCGGTGGATCGACTCGAGCACCGCGAGCGAGGCGCGGTGACCTGGGTCGACCGTCAGGGTGCTCTCGGCGACACGAATGGCTGCGGAGTGGTCGCCTAGCCGGCGGGCGATCGCCGCCGCCTCGACCAGGAACGTCATCGCCACGTCGCGGCCGACGCTCGTCGACGCGACGGCCTCGGCGACGTCCTCGCAGACCGCGAGCAGATCGCCCCAGCTGCCGGTCTCCTCGGCGAGCATCCGGGCCCGGCCGAGCCGCTCCTCACCCGGCGCGTCGCGCAGCGCGCGGCACGTGGCCATGAAAGCGAGCTGTGGCACCCGCAACGAGGCCTCGTTCAGCGATGAGATCTCGTCGAACAGGCGGGCGCGCTCCGGCCCCGCGGGCCGCTTCTGTGCCGCAATCTCGAGGGACTCGACCAGCGGCTGCCAGGACTTCTGTTCGCGGTGATGCTCGATGATCGCATCGAGCGCAGCGAGCCCCACGTCGTCGTCACCCGCCGCGATGCGCTGCAGCAGATCGGTGACGCGCGGCGTGCTCTGACCGTCACGTTCGGCCCGAAGTGAGCCCAGCAGCGACGCCACGGCTCGGCGCGCGTCGCCCAGACGCAGCGCCACCACAGCGTGGTCGGCGAGCAGCGAGGCCCGCGTGGCCGTTGATGTCTGCAGCGTCGCGCGACGCTCGAGCACCGCGAGCAGCTCAGCGCTGTCCGGGCGGGTCGTGCGCAGCCGCCCCTCAAGGCGCGCAAGGACACCGTCGTCGTCAGCGACGAGCCCGTGGGCCTCGCGCAGCGCCTGCAGGCCCCGCTCAGAGTCCTCGAGCACGTCGAACGCGTAGTCCGCCAGGGTCACCAGCCGCTGGACCTTTTCGGCGCCGACGGCGATGCGGGCGAGCTGCTCGAGGGCCCACGCCGCGCCGATGCCGTCGTTCTTCCGCTCAAACAGCGGCAGCAGCCGCTCATAGGGCAGCGCGTTGTCCGGCTCGAGCAGCGCGATGTGACGCAGCGCCTCGATGGCACCATCGACATCGCTGCGCTCGAGCGCGAGGCCGGTCAAACGATCGGCGTACATGCGACCAATACGACGGTCTTCGGCTCCGCGCAGCGAGCGATAGAGCACGTAGACGTCGTCGATGCGGCCCAGCGCCGCCCCCACAGCCTCGGCCTGGCGGCGCGCGGCATCATCCTCGGGGTCACCCTCGAGGTGCACGAGCAACGCGTCGAGCGCCAGCTCGGCCTGATCGAGCTCTTCGATGAGCAGCGTTGCCCACTGCAGCAACAGTCCGCGGCGCGCGGGCGTGCTGGCCTCGATCCCGTAGAGTTTCTGCAGGACGTGCGCGCGCGCGGCCGGGTCGGGCCGGTCGTCGAGCTGTCGCAGGAGCGCGCGGCCAGCCGCCTGCCGCTCACCGGCGGCGGACCGCGAGTCGTCGAGCAGCGTCCGGATACCCTCCACCGCCCGGGCGTGGCCGGTGTCGTTGGCGAGCGCCGCCTCGTACGCCACCAGCGCGTCCCGCGGCCGGGCCAGCGGCGCCCGCAGCACGTCCCCGAGCTCGGCCCGCACCGCCGCGCGGTCACGCCCGGCGAGCTCGGCGGCGAGCGCGGTCAGGACGTCGGCGAAGACGCCGGCATCGCCGACGTCGGCGGACTGCGCGACGCTGGCGCGCAGCAGCGCGGCGAGTTCATGGAGCGCCTCGACGCGCACATCGCCCCCGACCGGCGGTTCGGTGCGGATCGCGCGCTCGAGCCATGCGCGGGCGCCGTCGCCCTCGAAGCGACGGGCCAGCAACAACCCCAGCCGCGCGCACACTGCGGCGTCGAAGGTCGGGGCAGAGACCACCGCGAGCGCCTCAAGCACGCGCCGCGCTGCCTTCCAGTCGCCACGCGCCTCCTGCAGACCGACAAGCGCCGTCAGCGACTCGACGTTGGTGGGCTGCGTCTGCAGGATCGCCTCGTGGGCAGCGATGGCGGCGACCTGATCACCGAGTACGCCCTGCAGCAGGCCCGCGCGTCGCGCCAGCAACGACGACCGATTCGGACCGTCGGGCAGACGCGCGGCAGCCTCGCCGAGCACCTCGGCGAAGCGCGCCCACGCGTTGCATGTCTCGGCGAGCCGAGCGAGGTCGGCGATGGCGTCGGGCGCCTGCGGCTCGTCGAGCACGACGGCGCACGCGGCGTCGAACGCGTCGCGCGGTGAGCGGAGCCGCTCGTCGAGGACGGCGACGAGCGTACGCCCCAGCGCCGCGCGCGCGGCGGGCGCGGCCTCGTGACGGCGACGGACCTCGACCATCTCGACAAAGCGCCGCCAGTTCCCGACGCTGGCGTAATGCGGCTGCAGCGCCTCGGCGATCGCCGCGGGCGTCACGCCGCGATCGAACAGTCGCTCCAGACAGCGCAGCACCTCGAGGCGCTGCGGATCGTCGACGTTGGCGACGGCGGACAGTTCGTCATGCACGCGCCGGTAGAGATGGGCAGCGTCCTCGGTCCGGTCAAGCTTCTCATCGAGCAGCCGCGCCAGACGCAGCCGCGCCGCCCGCGCCGCCAGGAGGTCGCCAACGTCGCCTTCGACCCGCGCGCGCCGCTCGAGGCAGGTCGCGAGATCCGACCAGCGCTCGACGCCGCGCAGGGCCTGCTCGAGCTTCTCGAGCGCGGCGCGGTCGCCCGCGTCAGCGTCGAGCGCAGCGTGGAACTGGGCGATAGCGTCGTCAACGCGCTTCTGGCGAAGGTAGACGTCGCCGAGCGCGACGTAGGTGCGGGCCCGCTCGTGAGCCTCGGTGAAGTTCCGCAGCCGGCCCTCGAGGATCGCGGCGTGCTCCTCCGGGCTCGCGTCGCGGGCCAGCATCGCGTCGATGAGCGCCGTCGCCGCGGGGTCGCGCGGATCGCTCTCGAGCAGCTGCTCGAGCACGGCGCGCGCCCGCGCGCGGTCACCCGCCCCGAGGAAGCTCTCGGCGCCCCGCAGACGCAGGCGACGGGCCTCGCCCGGCGCCCCGGCCCTCTGGGCCGCGTCGAGCAGGGAGTGGCCGAGCTCGCCGGTGCGCCCGAGGCTGTCCGCGAGCCGACCAAGCTCGTCCTCGAGTGGACCGCGCGGCTGCAGGGCGAACAGGCGACGGCCGGCGACGAACGCCTTCTCGGGCTCGCTGCCGGCGGCCCGATAGAGCGCGAAGAGTTGTTCGAGCACCGCAGCGTCGACGGCAGGGTCGACGCGCCGACGCCCCAGGCGCACGCGCGCCTCGAGAGCCTCAGCGAGCTTCTGCTTGTCGCCAAGCCTCTCGTAAAGTTCTACGAGCTGAGCGAGCACATCGTCATCGTCGCCGTCGCCGAGCGAGCGCAGCTGCTCGAGCCGCGCAGCGGCCTTGTCGAGCTGCCGGAGCTCCAGCTCGTACAGGCGCGCGAGCTGGCGCAGCGTCTGGCGACGGGCGTGGAGGTCAACGCTCTCGCCGACGAACGCCTCCAGCACGACGACAGCCTTGTCGTAGCGGCCCTGCTCAAGGTGCAGCTCGGTGAGCGCGTGGATGGCGGCGACGTTGCGGGGGTCGAGGCGACGGACGCGCTCGTAGGCGTCGGCGAGCTCGTCGGGCGTAGCGCCGCGCTCGGCGAGGAGCACGGCCACGAAGAGCCAGATATCGACGGCGACGTCGGCGGTACGCACACCCTCGGCGATCTTCTTCACGCGCTCGATCAGCTCGTTGAGCCGACCATCCTGCCGATAGAGCGACTCGAGGAACTTAAGCGCCGGTCGGTATCCGGGCGCCAGCAGCAGGCACTTGTCGACGTTTTGTTCGACCTGCGCGTCCCGGGGCGCGTAGGCCGCGTAGATCTGCGCGATGGCCAGATAGCGGCGCGCGGCCTCCTTCTTGTCACGGGCGTCCAGCGCTGAGTCGCGCAGCCGGCGTACATGGTCTTTCCACGCCGACGCGAAGCCCTCGAGGTCCGCGCGCAGCGCCTGCACGCGCGGCATCGACGGCGCCAGCTTCTCGGCACGGTCGAGGGCATCGCGGACGACCGCGTGGGCCTGCGGACGGACGAGCAGCGCCTCGGCGGCGCGAACGTAGTAGTCAGCGAGCGCCTGCGCCTGCGTGGGGTCCCCCGCCAGCTGCTCGGCCAGCACGTCAGCGAGCTGCTTGGCCTGTTCGTCGCGGCCGACGTCGAAGTAGACGGCCATCGCCTTGCGCGTCGCCGACGCGCGGGTCCGGTCGACGCGGAACGCAGCCTGATAGTGGATGAGCGACTGCTGCGGCTGACCGATGTGGCGCGCGAGGTCGCCCATCCGCTCGAGCACGGTGGCCTGCTCGCCGGCTTCACCGACGAGACGCAGCAACGCGGTGAACATCGACAGCGCCGCCTCGGCGTGTCCCGCCGCGTCATGCAGGCGGGCGCGCGCTTCGAGGACCCGCCGCTCGACGAGCGGCGCCCCGCCGCTGCGGGCCCGCTCGGCGATGCGCGCGAGCAGCGACTGGACCTGCTCGTGCTCGGTGGGCGAGAACGCCGCGACGGCGACGGCTCGTTCGACGCAAGCGAGGAGCGCGGGCGCCTCTGTGGAACGCGCGACCGCGACGCCGAGGGCCTGCTGAGCGCCGCGGCCATCCTTGCGCTGCAAGGCCTCGTCGATGGCCGAGAGAAGGCTTGCATGATCGGGCGCGGTGGAGTCGCTCGCGGCGCCAGCTTCCGTCGGCGCGCGATCAGCAAGGACCGGCGCAGTGGCGCCGGTGGCATCCGTCGACGTCGTCATCTCTGGGGGCTCCTGCCGGCGCGGCGGTGGCGCGCGCCAGCCTCAGAACGTGTACTTGAGGGTGGGGTAGACGTGGACGCCGAACGCATTCGGGGCGAGGATCGCCTGGAACGCGGCCTCGACCCCGACCGAGACGTGGCGGAGCCTCGTGTAGTACTCGACACCCAGCGAGGCATCGGTGTGCACCGAACCTGTGGCTCCCCCGGCGAGGCTCGGTGGGAACCACAGCGCGTAGCCGACACCGGCCCGCACAAATGCGAACACCCGCTCCGTGGTGATGAACGCGAAGCGGACGCCAGCGCCCGGCGCCAGGAGCGCGACGTCGCCGGTGGTCTTGCCGTCCCTCACGTCGTCGAGGTCGATGACCCCGGTGCTAAACGTGCCGAGCACGAACGCGTCGAGGGTCAGGTTGTTCAAGAGGTCGTAGCCCACCCGGACGCCGACGCGGGTCGACGGACTCGTCGACGTCGGATTCAGGTTCACGCTGCCGGCGCCCGCTCCGGGCAGGTAGTAGGCCGGACCGTAGTCGACGCCGACCGAGAGCCCCCGCTCGACCTCGTCAATCTCGACCACACGGGTATCGCCCTTGACCTCTTCACCGGCGCGCGGCGTCTCCGCGTTGCTCGACTTCTCCTGCGCCGCGGCCCCGGCAGCGAACAACATGGGCGAGGCGAGGACGAACACGACGAAGGGGGCGGCCGATGGTCCGGGCGCGAGGCGGTGCGGCATGGTGGCAGATAGCACCTCTGGCGCAGTGGCCGCAAAGCGACGACCTCGTCGGCAACGTCGTTCGCCGTCGTCCTCAAAGGAAGGGGCCGGTCACCCGGCCCCGACGCGCATCCTCGAGTGCGAGTGACGATCAGTCGCTCTTCTCCGTGTCCTTGCCGGCGTCCCGGGCCGCGTTCCAGCGCACCCACTCGGGCTCGGCGTTGCTGTCCTCCTCGGCGGAGAACGGCGTCGGCGTGGCAGCCTTCGCGCCGGTCTTGCCGATGCGCACCTGCATCATCTGGCCGAGGATATGCTCGAACTGTTCGGCGCTCACCTCGCGGAACGGCGCGGCGATCTCCTTGCGGCCGCACTTGACGGGGTTGTGCTTGCAGTCCTTGTCGGCGCCGGCGTCGAGGAAGGCCGGCGCACCGCCCACGGCGACGGAGCCGTTGTAGACCTTGACGACCGTCGCCTCGTCCTTCTCGACGTTCACGCGAAACACGGTGCCGCGGACGCCGGCAACGGCGTTCTGCGTCTTCACCTTGAACTGGGCATCCTTGCCGACGAGGGTCGCGACCTTCGCCCAGGCCTGCCCGCCCACGACCTCGGCGTCGACCTTCACCTGTCTGGTCTTGCCATCGAACGACGCGCCATCGAGGCGCAGCTCCGAGGACGGACCGACGCGCACCACCGACCCGTCGGGGAAGGTCAGCTCGACGCGCGCACCTTCGCCGGTCTTTACCGTCGAGCCGGCATCGATGACCTGCCCGCGCTTGACCTTTGCGAGCGCGCCGCCGACCGGTCCAGCCTGCACGTCACCCTTGAGAAACGTGGCCTTCGGCGCCCCCGCTGGACCGGCGGCCTCGGTGGCCGTGGCGACGAGCAGACCGGCACCGAGGGCGAGCACGACCGTGGCCCGAGTCACGGCGGAGCGAAGCACGACACCCACGGTGGTGCATTGGTTGACGAGCGACATGACGGACTCCTTCGGCCGCAGGTTCAGTTCAGCTTGAGGACGACCTTGCCGCGGGTGACCTCGATGACCTCGATGGTCCACGACCCGGCTTTCTTGCCCTCGATCGTCTCGGCGAGCTTTTCGGCCCCGCCCTCGACCTCGATGTCGAAGGACGCCTGACCGCCCTTCACCTGACGCTGGTCGACGCGGGCGCCCGTGAACGACTTCGCCACGAGTTCCTTGAACGCCGTGGCGGCCTTCAAACTGCCGACGCCCTGCACGAGGACGCTGACGCGACCCGCGTTCACCATGTCACTGGTCCAGCGCTTGGCAATCTTCGACAGCAGCTCGTCGAGGATCAGGCCGGTCAGGTTCTTCTTCAGCTTGCTGTCGCTCGCCTCAAGCGCCTTCTCGGCGGAGATACCCACCACCTGCATCTGCTTGGTCGCCACCGCCTCGATCTCGCTGGTCGAGGTGTTCACGAGCTTCAGGTTGGCCGACACCGAGTAGCTGTTCATCTTGTCGCCAAGGACCGAGTCGGCGCCGACCTTCGCCTTGATCACCTTGCCAGCACCGAGAATCACATACTGGGCGTCGGCGTTCTTCACGATCTCGTCGATCGCGGACTTCGGCAGATCGCCGTTCGCCGACACCTCGGTGACCTTCACGCCGGCCTCGACCACGGTGAAGCAGGCGTCGACGAACGCGCCGGCGAACATGGCCTCGAGCAGTCCGCGCTCCGTCGACCACTTGTCCTCATCCCCGACCTTCTCGACGAAGACCATCGCGACCTTCGGGTCGTGGTTCTGCTTCATGACCGTGCAGATGCTGTCGGGGATCGCGTCGGGCGAGACCTTGGCGACGAGACGAATCTGCTTCGTCGAAGCGGTCTTGCCCGGCTCGAGCGGGCCCCACTGTTCGTCAAGGATCACGCCCTTGGCGGTGGTGGCGATCTCGTCGGCGATCAGCTGGTAGTTCCGCATGATCGAGTTCGACGAGACGAGCACGCCCGCGCCCTGCTCGACGGCCTGCCGACGCGCCTGGCGCTTGGCCTCACGCTCGACGGACTCGGCGTTGCCGGTGTCGGCGACCTCGGCGACGACAGTGACTGTCTTGACGTCGGCAAACGCGGCGCCGGCGAACAACAGCGCGACCGACCAGACGACGGAGTTCAGTATCTTCATGGCGTGGCTCCTTCCGGTGGGTCTCAGTCGACGAGGATGACGACCTTGCCCTCGGCAAGGAACGACAGGTTCAGGTTGGGGGAGCGCAGCTTGTCGGCGTCGCCGTTGGAGACGACGATGTCGGTCTTGCTCTTGTCGATCAGGCGGAGCGCCTTGACCACCAGCGGCTTGTTGCCGGTGCGGCCCTTCGACTGCTCCTCGGTCTTCTCGTAGGACGCGATGCCCCCCTGGGCGAGACCCTTCTCGCTGACGACGTCGGCGGCGTAGATCTCCTTGCCCGACTCGTCAACGATGCGGGGCGACATGGACGGAACCACGCCGAGGCCACGCGCGTTGATCACGAGCCCGGTGAACGACTCCGGGCCTACAGTGTTCAGACTGCGCGGCGCCTTGCCGGCCTTCGGCTTCTCGATGAGGGCGTTGGTCAGGTTCTCGTCGATGAGCATCTGGACGACGACGTCGACGGAGCCGTCGGAGTAGTACTTCGTGTCGACGACACGGAACCCGCGTACCATCCCCTCGATCCGGGTCTTCACGTCGCCATTGCTCATGATGTCGTTGGCGCTGCGACTGCCGGTGACCTGGATGCCCTGCACCGTCTCGAGGATGTTGCGCAGCGCGTCCATCTTGGCCGCACGCTCGGCCATCAGCCGGGCAGCCGGGATGTCGCTGTCCTTCGTGATCTTCATCCCGGCGACGCCTGAGCCCGTGGCGGTCACGGTCTTCTTCGACCAGTTGATCTCGCCATGGGTGAGCTTCTGGACAACCGCGTCATCGGCGGCGGCGGCGGGGTCTTTGGCCGCGCTGTCGGCGCGCGCGCCGTGTGCCGACAGCAGCAGCCCGGTCAGGCCCATTGCCAGCGCTCCGTTCATCATCCGCTTGAGCATCGCTCTCCTCCGTTTCGAGTCCGCCTGCAGCGAAGCGCGGTGCAGGGGACGGGTCAAGGTCAGGGGTCGTTCCGACGGGTCGCGACGAAGGCGTTCGTCTCCGGACGTAAAGCCCGTCGGCTCACGGAGCGAGGGTCGACGGCCAGACGTGCATGCACCATGCGACGCCGCTGGCTGCCCGACAGGTCTGTTCCGACGAGGCGCAGCGTACCGTGATTCACATTCTCCGCGACAAAAGTTTCAACTCACTGTTTTTCTGACGCCTTCTGGTTATCAGCGGCGGGATCCGACGGACGGCCGGCCTGAGCGACCGGCTCGACGCGCAGCGCAAGACCGAGCAAGCCGACGACGACGCACCAGAGCGCGAATCCGTACAGCGAACGGCGCCTCAAAAACCCTTGCAACCACACGATGACAGCAAATCCGACGACGGCGGCGACCACGAATGCGATGAGCAAACCCTGACCCTCACGGGCGAGCAGCGAGGTGTCGCGGAGCAGACCGGCGCCCTTGAGCACGCCGGCGCCCATCAGCACCGGGATCGACAGCAGGAACGAGAAGCGCGCGGCCTCGACGCGGTTCACGCCGAACATCAGGGCCGTGGCGATGGTCGCCCCGGACCGCGAGATCGCCGGGAGGATTGCCAGCGCCTGGCCGAACCCGATGGCCACGGCCAGAGGCCACGTAAGCGGGCGCCCGGAGTCGCCCTGACGCTGGCGCCGTCCGAGCAACTCGGCACCGATGAGGATCAGACCGTTGACGACCAGTTGCAGGAACACCGACCGCGCGTCCCCCATCGAGGCGTCGATGGCGTCGTCGAACCACAGCCCACAGACGACCGCCGGGATCGTGGCGACGACGATCATCCAGCCGCGGGTGGCGTGCTCATCGACGAGGGGCCGCCGCACGATCAGGCCGCGCAGCGACGACCGCACGATGTCCACGATGTCGCGGCGCAGATACAGGATGACCGCGCCGAGCGTGCCGAGCTGGACGAGCACGTCGAAGGCCGGGCTCGGCGGCGCCCAGCCGAACAGCCACGGGGCGATGAGCAGGTGCGCCGTCGATGACACCGGAATGTATTCGGTCGCCCCCTGGATGAGGCCGTAGACGATGGCTTCGACGGGCGTCATGCGCGTTGTTCCAACGCGACCCGAGAAAACGCAAGCGCGCGCACGCGGGATCCGCCGCGACGACAGCGGGCGGCCGAGGCCGCCCGCTGTCATTCAGGGAAGAACGAGTGGCGCCGCAATCGGCGCGGCGGCCTTCAGCCCGTGCCGGCCATCTTGGCGACCTCGGCGGCGAAGTCGTCGGACCGCTTCTCGAGGCCCTCGCCCACCTTGAACCGGTGCATCGCCGTCACCGAGATCGTGGTGCCGAGCTCCTTGGCGACCTTGTCGATGTGCTTCTGCACGGTGAGCTTGTCGTCCTTCACGAAGGCCTGCTCAAGCAGCACGTTCTCGCCGAACCACTTGTTGGCCGCGCCGTCGGCAATCTTTTCGAGGATCTTCTCGGGCTTGCCCTCGGCCTTGGCCTTCTCGCGCGCGATGTTCTTTTCGGTCTCGATGACCTTGGCGTCCGCGTCCTCGCGGCGCAGCACCGACGGCGACGAGGCCGCGATCTGCATCGCGATGTCCTTCGCGAGGATCTTCGTGGTCTCCGACGACGCCTTCGCCGCGTCACCGATCGCGAACTCGACGAGCACGCCGATGCTGCCGCCCATGTGGCTGTAGCTGCCGATCACGCCTCGCGCGCGCGCGAAGCGCCGCAGCGACATGTTCTCGCCGATGGTGGCAATCTTGTCGGTCAGGACCTCCTTGACCGTCTTGCCGCCGAAGGGAGTGGCGCCGAGGGCGTCGACGTCCGCCGGGTTGGCCTTCGCGACGACGCCGGCGAGGTCCTTCACGAACGCCTGAAAGTCGGGGTTCTTGGCGACGAAGTCGGTCTCGCAGTTCACCTCGACGAGGGCGGCGACATCGCCGTCGGCGAAGATGCCCACCAGACCCTCGGCGGCGATGCGGCCAGCCTTCTTTGCGGCGGCGGCCAGACCCTTCTCGCGCAGCCAGTTCACGGCGGCCTCGAGGTCACCGTTCGTCTGCGTCAGCGCCTTCTTGCAGTCCATCATGCCCGCGCCGGTCTTCTCGCGGAGGTCCTTGACCATCGAAGCGGTGATCTCAGCCATCGTCGTGCTCCTTCAGCGAATGTCTCGGGTGGTGTGCCGACGCCATTTGTGTGCGGCAACCCCCGTTCGCGCCGCCGCCCACGTGGCCATCGCCGCCGCTGTCGGACGCGGGCGCGTCCCTCCCGCCCAGCCGTCGTCGAACGCGCCGCGAGGTGCTAGCCCGGTGGCGCCCGCCGACCATTGCCGCCCCGCAGGCGCCGAGGAGCCCCCATGACGACGTCGACGTCCCCTGCCCGCACCGTCCGCGCCCCGCGCGGCAGCACGCTCTCATGCAAGGGCTGGGTGCAGGAGGCAGCGCTGCGCATGCTGATGAACAACCTCGACCCCGACGTCGCTGAGCGCCCCGCCGACCTCGTCGTCTACGGCGGCCGCGGCAAGGCGGCGCGTGACTGGCACTCGTTCGACGGGATCGTGCGGGCACTGCAGCGCCTCGCCGACGACGAGACGCTGCTCGTGCAGTCCGGCAAGCCCGTGGGCGTCCTGCGGACCCACGTCGACGCGCCGCGCGTGCTGCTCGCCAACAGCAACCTCGTCGGCAAGCACGCGACCTGGGAGCACTTCGACGCGCTCGAGCAGGCCGGCTTGATGATGTACGGCCAGATGACCGCGGGGTCGTGGATCTACATCGGCACGCAGGGGATCCTGCAGGGCACCTACGAGACGTTTGCCCAGGCGGCGCGCACCCACTTCGGCACCGACGGCGACCTGACCGGCAGGATCGTGCTCACCGCCGGCTGCGGTGGCATGGGCGGCGCGCAGCCGCTGGCGGTGACGATGTGCGGCGGCGTCTGCCTGATCGTCGACGTCGACGCCACGCGGCTGAAGCGGCGCAAGGAGACCCGCTATCTCGACGTCGTCGCCCCCAGCCTCGAGGACGCGGTGCGGATGGCGAACGAGGCGAAGGCCGCGAAGCAGGCGCTGTCGGTGGGCGTCGTCGGCAACGCGGCCATCACGCACCCGCTGCTGCGCGCGATGGGCTTTCGCCCCGACCTGATCACCGACCAGACGTCGGCGCACGACCCGCTGTACGGGTATCTGCCCGACGGCGTCGCCTTCGCCGACGGCCCCGCTGAGCGCGAGGCGCACCCGAAGGAGCTCGTCGAGCGCGCGCGTACGAGCATGAAGGTGCAGCTCGACGCGATGCTCGCCTGGCTCGATGAGGGCGTGCCGACCTTCGACTACGGAAACAACATCCGCGCCGAGGCAAAGGCCGCCGGCTGCGAGCGCGCGTTCGACATCAAGGGGTTCGTGCCGGCGTACATCCGGCCGCTCTTCTGCGAGGGCATGGGCCCGTTCCGCTGGGTCGCGCTGTCGGGTGACCCCGAAGACATCGCCGTGACAGACCGCGTCGTCGCCGAGCTGTTCCCCGAAAAGCGGTCGCTGCAGCGCTGGCTGACGATGGCGAACGAGCGGGTCGCGTTTCAGGGGCTGCCGGCGCGCATCTGCTGGCTCGGCTACGGCGAGCGCCACAGGGCAGGGCTCGCCTTCAACGAGCTGGTGCGCACCGGGCGGGTCAAGGCGCCGATCGTCATCGGCCGCGATCACCTCGACTGCGGCAGCGTCGCGAGCCCCAACCGCGAGACCGAGGGCATGAAGGACGGCACCGACGCCGTCGCCGACTGGCCGATCCTCAACGCGCTGGTCAACGCCGTGAACGGCGCGTCGTGGGTCAGCTTCCACCACGGCGGCGGCGTCGGCATGGGCTGGTCGCTGCATGCCGGTCAGGTGATCGTCGCCGACGGCACCGACGCCGCCGCGCGCCGCATCGAACGCGTGCTCACCAGCGACCCGGGCATGGGCGTGCTGCGCCACGTCGACGCCGGCTACGACATCGCCATCACCACCGCCCGCGAGCGTGGCGTGAAGATCCCCGG
>Ga0194129_10003906_pt1 | contig 20351 bp, 13 predicted proteins | sample TA2KigCa35mmetaG_FD_150862 | JGI IMG/M metagenome (GOLD analysis project Ga0194129, IMG submission 150862) | Freshwater microbial communities from Lake Tanganyika, Tanzania - TA2015038 Kigoma Deep Cast 35m | ecosystem: Environmental > Aquatic > Freshwater > Lake | place: Tanzania: Lake...
ACGTGCCGCTCGAGGTGGCCAAGCTGGTGCGCGCCCGCTTCGAGCGCAAGTTCATCGCGATGCCCGCCGAGCGCGAGCTGGTCGAGCTCGGCTTCGCCGACGTCGTGCTCTTGAGTGCGCGCGAGCTGATCACGGTGGTGCGCAACGTCGGCGCCGACGAGATCGCCTGCGCGTTCCTCGCCGTTGGCAAGCGCGCGCTGGCCGAGTTCCTGACGAAGCTGTCGCCCGCCGACAGCGAAGAGCTGATCGCCGCCGTGCGCCGTGCCGACCTGAAGGACGGCATGGAGCTGAAGTCGGCGCAGGCCTTTCTCGGCAAGGTGCTCACCGCCGCTCCGCCGCCGATGAAGGGAGCCGCCATGCCGCGGATCTCGGGCAACACCAGCGGCATCGCGTTCGCCAACACCGACGAGCTGTTCCAGAAGGCCGGCCTGTACCGGCTGGCTCGCGCGCTCTCCGTCGAGGGGCCGCTGGCGGTGCACCAGCTCGTACAACGCTTCCCGCGCGCCCACGGGCGGCTGCTGCTCGACTATCTCGACCGGGTGCGCGAGCGCGGCCTCGACGACGGACAGGTACGACGGCTACGCGACCAGATCGTCGACGTCGTCATCAACCTTTCGCGCCGCGGCAAGATCGACGCGCGCTTCGGCGGGGTGCCCGCCCGCTTCGAGACCCGCTGACGCTGCCCCACCGGGCCGGCAGCGCCGCCGACGTCGCGTCGTCGCTGGCGGCAAGCAATGCCAGCGTCGCCGTCAGGCGCGCCCGATGCCGTGGTACGTGAAGCCGCGCGCCCGCAACTGCGAGGGCTCCCAGAGGTTGCGCCCGTCGAAGACCACGCGGCCCCGCAGGCGCCTTTCGATGTCGGCCCAGTCAGGCATCTTGAACTCGGGCCACTCAGTCATCAGCACGAGGGCGTCGGCGTCGTCAACGCAGCCGTACTCTTCGTCGCAGAACACCAGACGGTCGCCGTGCTTGTTGCCGCCGTCCTTGCGGGCGAAGTGCCCCCGCGTGTTCTTCACGGCGGCCCGATCCCACGCCCGCACCCGCGCGCCGAGGGCGAGCAGACCCTCGATGAGCACGAGCGCTGGCGCCTCGCGGATGTCGTCGGTGCGCGGCTTGAAAGCCAGCCCCCACACCGCGATGGTCTTGTCGTGTAGCGCGCCACCGAAGTGAGCGACGAGCTTCTCGAGCATGACGCCACGCTGCCGCGTGTTGGCGGCGTCGGTGGCCTCGAGGATCGACAGCCCCACGCCGTGGGAGCGCGCGGTGTGCACGAGCGCCTTGACGTCCTTCGGGAAGCACGAGCCGCCATAGCCGACGCCCGGGTACAGGAACGCCTTGCCGATGCGGCTGTCGGCGCCGATGCCACGGCGGACGTCATCGACGTGAGCGCCGACCTTCTCGCACAGCGCGGCGAGCTCGTTCATGAAGCTGATCCGCACCGCGAGCATCCCGTTGGCCGCGTACTTGGTCAGCTCGGCGGACGCCGTCGACATGAACAGCAACCGCGGCTCACGCAGGAGCAGCGGCCGATACAGGCGCTCGAGAGCCAGACGGGCGACGTCGTCGTCGGCGCCGATGATGATCCGCTCAGGCCTCAGGAAGTCGTTGACCGCGTCGCCCTCTTTCAGGAACTCGGGGTTCGATGCGATGTGGATCGGGTGCGCCGCCCCCCCCACGCGCCGACGCAGCGCAGCGCCCGTGCCCACCGGCACGGTGCTCTTGGTCGCCAGCACCAGCGGCCCGGTGACCGCCGCCGCGATCTGGTCGGCGGCCTTGAACAGCGCGCTGAGATCGGCGCAGCCGTCGGGCCCCTGCGGCGTGCCCACGCACAGCATCGCGACATCGCGGCCGGCGACCGCGTCAGCGAGAGCCGTCGTGAACGACAGGCGACCAGACTGCGCGTTGCGCCGCACCAGATCCTCGAGCCCGGGCTCGTAGAACGGGATGACGCCGTCGCGCAGCGCCCGCACCCGCGCCTCGTCAACGTCGACGCAGCAGACGTCGATGCCGTCCTCGGCGAGCCCCGCGCCGGTGACCAGTCCTACGTACCCTGTGCCGACGACCGCGACCTTCATGGCCGGCGTGGTAGCGCGGTCCATCGACGCCGGAAAGACTGTCGCCAACGTCCTGACACTACGCCGACGACGACGCCAGCCGACGGCCCCGACGACGCCAGAGCATCCACATCAACATGGTCCAGAGCATCTTGCGGTGGTTGGCCCGCCGCCGACGGTGCTCGTCGACGAGACGCCCCACGACCAGCGGATCGAGGACGCCGTCGAGGCGGACGGCCCGCGGGCTGAGCAGCTCGTCGACGAGCGGCGCCAGCGCGCCGTTGAGCCACGACGCCACCGGCATGCCGAAGCCCTTCTTGCCGCGGGCCAGCACGGCGTCGGGGACGAGGCCACGCGCCGCCTCCTTCAGGATGTGCTTGCCTGACCGACCCCAGGGTGGGCCGGCGATCTTGTCGGCCGTCGGCAACGACAGCGCGAGCGCCACAACAACGTCGTCGAGCAGCGGCGCGCGCGCCTCGAGCCCGGTGAGCATCGTCGCCCGGTCGACCTTCTGCAGCACGCCGGCCGCGAGGTACGTGCGCAGGTAGCCCCACACCGCCAGATCGACGTCGTCGCGGGCGCCGCAGTCCAAGGCGCCGCGCTCCAGGACGTCGAGCCCGCCGAGCAGGTCGCCCGCCGGCAGCGCCGCGCGCGCCGCCGGCGAAAACAGCGACCGCAGCCGCGCGTCGTCGGCGCCGGTCAGGAAGCGCTGGTGGCGCCGCAAGGGCCGCCCCTCGCCGACGCCATCGAGGGCGCGCTGGAGCTTGTACTCGACGGAGAGGTCGGCGTGGCTGACCGGCAGGCGCGCCGCCCATGGGCCGAGCAGGCGCGCCGCTGCGCGCCACGCGCCCTCGGGCAGGCGCGCGCGACGCCGCAGGTCGTCGACGAGGAACGTGCCGTAGCCGAGGAACAGCTCGTCGCCGCCGTCGCCGCCGAGGGCGACCGTGACCTGCCGCCGCGCGAACCGCGCCAGCAACCAGGTAGGCACGACGGAGTGGTCGGCGAAGGGCTCGGCCAGCTGGTCGCCGAGCCACGGGATCGCGTCGAGCACGGCGCCGTCGTCGACGATCTCTTCGTGGTGCGTGCTGCCGATGTGACGCGCCACCGCACGCGCCCAGCCGCTCTCGTCGAACGACGGCTCGGTGAACCCGATCGAGAACGTCTGCAGCCGCGACGTATGACGCGCCGCCAACGCCGCCACCAGGCTGGAGTCGACGCCGCCCGAGAGGAACACGCCGACCGGTACGTCAGCGACGAGCCGCGTCGCCACCGCGGCTTCGACCGTCCCACGCACCAGCGCCGTGCGCTCACCGAACGTCTCCGGCAGGGCCACCGTGGCGAAGCGCGGCAGGCGGAACGGCCGCGCGCGAGCGACGACGTCGTCCCACGTCGCCGGGTCGTCGAGGTCGACGGCGACGACGTGACCGGGTGGCAGCTTGGCGGCGCCCGCCCAGACGCAGTCGGGGTCGGGCACGAAGTCGAACGCGAAGTAACGGGCGACGGCGCCGAGATCGACGTCGCCGCGGCGACCGTCGAGGGCCTCAAGGGCCGACAGCTCGGAGCCAAACGCCAGCCGCGGCCGGTCGAAGAAGCGGGGGCCAGCGATGTAGAGCGGCTTCTTGCCCGCCGGATCGCGCGCCAGCACCAGCCGCCGTCGCCGCACGTCGACGGCAGCGAACGCGAACATGCCCGACAGCCGCGCGCAGACGTCGGCGTCGTCTGTGCCCCGGTCCCAGGCGTCGGCGAGCAGGCGCAGCAGCACCTCGGTGTCGCTGTGGCTCGAACGGAAGCGCTCGCCGGCGGCCACCAGCGTCGGGCGCAGCGCCGCGTGGTTGTAGATCTGGCCGTTGAACACCAGCGCCACCCGCGGTTGCCGGTCGTCGTCGACCATCGGCTGCGCACCGCCGGCGACATCAAGGACGCTCAAGCGCGCGTGGGCCAGCTCGACGTGCCCCAGCGTGCCGTCACCGCGCCACGTGCCCCGCCCGTCGGGGCCGCGGTGCGACAGCGACCGCGCCTGCGCCGCCGGCAGCGCGCCGTCGACGGCGACCCCGGGACGCTCGACGACGCCAGCGATCCCACACATTCAGCGGGCCGCGTCTGTCGACGACGATGAACGCTCGGGCGGCGGACCCGACGGCGACAGCGGGAAGCCGATCCGCTCGCGCACGAGGTAGATCGGCTTTCGCTGTGATTCATGATATGTACGAACCTGGAGTTCGGCGAGCAATCCCATCATCGTCGACTGCACGCCCAGCGCCGATAGGAACGCGCTCAGCAGCCCCAACGAGAACGTGTGGCGCCACTGGACGCCAGAGACCTTGATGCCAACGACGCCGAGGGCGGCGACGGTGCCGAGGGCAAGCAGGCAGATGCCATAGAAGCCGAAGAAGTAGATGGGCTTGGTCGCGTAGCTGCCGAGCAGCTTTACGGTGAGCATATCGAGCATCACCTTGAACGTCCGGCCGATCCCATATTTCGAAACCCCGGCTGTGCGCGGCCGGTGGTTGACGACCAGCTCGGTGACGCGGGCGCCGGCCCAGGTGGCGTGGATCGGGATGAAGCGATGCATCTCGCCGTACAGGCGAATCTCATCGAGGATCGTCTTGCGATAGGCCTTCAGCGTGCAGCCGTAGTCGTGGAGGTCGACACCGCCCACGCGCGCGATGAGCCGGTTGGCGAGCACCGACGGAAACCGGCGCGACAGCAACTTGTCCTGGCGGTTCTTGCGCCAACCCGACACGACGTCGTAGCCGCGCTCGAGCTCGACCAGCAGGCGCGGGATGTCCGCCGGGTCGTTCTGCAGGTCGGCATCCAGCGGCACCACGACGTCACCCGTAGCGTGGTCGAAGCCGGCCACCATCGCCGCCGTCTGGCCGAAGTTTCGCCGGAACAGGACGGCCTTGTAGCGGGGGTCGACCCTCGCCCGCGCGGCGATCAGCTCGGGCGTGCCGTCGCGGCTGCCGTCATCGACCAGGATGAATTCGACGTCGCGGTCGAGGCCCTGCGCCATGCGGTCGAGTTCGACGAAGAGCTGGGGAAGGCACTCGCTCTCGTTGAAGCACGGAACCACGACGCTGAGCTTCATCGAGGGCATCGATACCATGGTACGAGCAGGGATGCCCCCCGTTTCATCGACGTCGACCTCGCCTCCCCTCGCGCGCGCGGTGGTGGCGGGCGGCGTGGGCGGCGTGCTCGGTGGCGTAGGCGCTGCCCTGCTGTCGGGGTGGGGACCGCGGACTTCGGCCATCGACGGCGCGGCGGTGGTGGGCGCGCTGGTGGGCGCGCTGGTCGTCGCGGTCGTCGGGCGACGGCGCCCGCAGTGGCCCGTGGGCACCGCGGTCGTCGTGTTCGGCATCGCGCTGTACCTCGGGCGCCTGCTGGTCGTGCGGCCGTCGTTGGCGTTCGTCCCCGTCGCCGCCGCTGCCGTCGCCGCCCTCGTCCTGCACGCCTTCCGACGCGGGCGACCATGGCCGGAGCCGACGGCCGACGACGACGGGGGTGCCGGCACCGCGACGAAGCGCTTCCTCGTCGGGCCGCTGGTCGTGGGTACGGTGGGCGCCGTCGTGTACACCGTCTGGAGCGCCGAGCGGCACCGCCGCTTCGGCTCGGGCAGTTGGGACCACGGCTGCTACCTGCACAACGCCTGGCTGTTCGCCCACGGCGACGCGTTCTCGGTCTCGGCGCGCTCGAGCGTGCTCGGCGACGTCGCGTTCTGGGGCGGCACCAATCACTTCATGCCGAGCCTCGTCCTCACCGCGCCGCTGGCGTGGCTGATGGAGGCCACCGGCTCCACCGCGCTGCTGCTGGTCGCGCAGGCCGTCGTCGTCGCCGCCGCCGTCGTGCCGCTGGCCCTGCTCGCCCGGCACGCGGGCCTTGGTCGTAAGACGACGACGGCGCTGTGCGGCGCGTACCTGTTCGCCGTGCCGACGCAGGCCTTCCTGCTGTTCGACGTGCACGAGGTCGCGCCGGTGCCGCTGTTGACGTTCGTCGTGCTCTGGCTCGTGCGGACCCGTGCCCCGTCGGCGCGTGTCGTCGTCGTCGTCGCGGCCCTGCTGCTCCTGCTGGCCGGCTGCAAGGAGAGCTGCTTCGCCTACGCCGCCGCCCTTGGCGTCTGGATGGTCGCCTCCGCGCCCGGCTGGCGGCGCCATGGCGCTCTCGTCACCGTCGGCATGGCGGTAGGCTTCGTGGTCGTCACCGGGGTCGTGCAGCCGGCGCTGCTCGAGCCCGGCGGCCGTATGATCCACGTCGCCCACTTCGTCACTCTCGACGACGCCCCGGCGAAGCCGGGCCTCGCCGGCGTCGCGGCCTCGATCCTGCTGCACCCTGGCCGGGCCCTCGCCGCGCTGGTGACCCCCGACGTCAAGCTGGCCACTATCGGCACCTCCGCCGGCGCCTTCGGCGGGCTGCCGCTCGTGTCGGGTGAGGCGATGGCGCTGGCGCTGCCGTACCTCGCCGAGCGGTTTCTATCCGACAAGCGCGAGATGTGGGGACTCGGCTTTCACTACGGCCTCGTCGGCGTCGCGCTGCTCGCGGTTGGCGCTCTCGATGTCCTTCGGCAGATGCGCGCCCGGTTCGCTGACGCCCGCGCCTTCGATCTCGCCGGCGCGGCCGCGCTCGTCACCGCCCTCGTTGGCTCGCAGCTCGCCTCGCCGGTCTCGCCCGAGCTGGCGTCGTTCTCGCGCCGCTACTACGCCAACGATGACGCGGTCGCGCGCTATCGCCGCGCCCTCGCGGTGATCGGCGACGACGACGACGTCGTTGCCCAGAACTACTTCCTGCCCCACGTCGCGCTGCGCCGGCACGTCTGGCTTCCCGAGCGGCGCTTCGTCGACCGCGCCAACGCCGTGGTCCTCGATCCGGAGTCGTCGCCGTGGCCCCACGACCGCCGCTACGTCGAGCGTCTCCTCGGCGATCTGCAGCGCGACGACCGGTTCTTCGTCGCCTTCCACGAGCGGTCGACGTGGGTGTTTCGCCGACGGTGACGGCGGGGACGCCCCTCCCCGATCCGACGTTCAGGGTGCCTTCAGGGCCCTGAACGTCACCGTCAGGGCCCTGAAGGCACCACGCCACAGGCGCCGCCACACGGGTTCTCGATGATCCCGGTGTTCAGGGAGGTCGCCTGCTGCGCGCGCCCCTCGGGCACCCGGCGCAGCAAGTCGCGGACGGGGGGCGGTCGGGAGTAGAGCCCCGAGACGTGGTGAACGAGGCCTGCCCGAACGACAGGAGGGCGTGGTCCAGCACGGCATTCCTCAGCTACCAAGCAGAGGAATGCTCAAGGACGACCCACACCCAGAGCAAGGATGCCGTACGCGGTTTCCTCGCGCAGCTTGAAACCACGACCGACACCGACTTTCTCCGCAGCGCGCTCAAGACAATCGTCGATGAGCTCGATGTCCGCCGACGACAACGCCTGCAACGCCAGCCACGGCGAGCGCACGCCGGAGCGGACCAACCAGCGAAAACGGCGACCGCACGAGGCCGTGGGACACGCGGGTCGGCTCGATCGAGCTCGCCGTGCCGAAGCTGCGTCGGGGGAGCTATTTCCCAACGTGGCTGCTCGAACGTCGTCCGTCAGCACGGGACATCGCGCAAGTTCGCTTCGCTCACGTGCGCAGAGTGCGACGAGCGGAGAAGGCGCTCGTGGCGGTCGTCGCTGAGAGCCCCCTGCTCGGCGCGTCGACGAGGCTCGTCGGCGCCAGCGTGACCCGCAGGTCTGCAACCTGCAGCTGGCGCGCTGGCGCGAGCTCCACGCCGAGCCCGCCGAGGACCCGCTGCCCGAATACCTGCGGATCCTGCAGTTCGACACGCACCAACCCATCGCGGTCGTTGCCGTCGAGCGGCTGTATGCCGAACGACAGGCGTGGGATGCGCTGTTCGCGCTGTACGAGTGGGAACGCTCCTCACGAAAGGCGGGCCGACGATCGTCGGTCATGCCCGTCAACGTGGTGGATGCCATCACGTTGACGGGCATGACCTCAGGTGGGTTGCAGCGCGCGTCGTGCGGTGGTGGCAGCCGGCCACGGCAGACCAGTCCTGACGCCTTGCGAACTCACCTTCGACGAGCGCCCGGGCCACCTGTGACAAGGGTCCGCCCGTCGGAGGTCACGGCATCGACGGGCGCGGGCTGGCGGGACCCCCGGCGGCCCTTGGTTCAGGGGTCTTCGAACGTGTCCACCGTCGTCGCGCGAGAGGTGCAGCCAGTCGCAGCCGCCGAAGACGGCGCGGTCGGGCGTGACCCGCTCGGGCCACGGCTCGACGGCGCCCAGCACGCGCCCAGCACGCGCCCCGCGCCTCGTCGGCGGCACCAAGCCGTCGATGACCTCGTTGGCGGCGACTCCTTCGACGAAGAAGACGCCGTCGTCGTCGCGGCAGAGGCCGGCGCCGCCGGGAACGAGCTTCAGGACCTTCTCACCCGCATGGCATCACTTCGCTCGCGCGGCGACGACGGCAGTCAGTCCGACCGCGATGGCGGCGGCGTCAGCGCCGTGCGACGACGGTTCCGCGCAAGGTTGCGCAAGGCCATCCGCAGCAACAAAACCGAGACCGCCGGGCGCCCAGACAGGGGACGCTGGTCGACGCCGGTGGTCGGCGCTGAGTGATTACTCACTCTCGCGAATCAATCCCGTAGATCCAGCACCTGGCGGGCTAATCCGCCGGCTGGCGCCACTTGATCGAGCAGCCCAGCGACGGGTGCTGCGCCGTGGCCACGGGCTGCGCCGCGAGCACCGCAGCGATGGCCTCGTGCAGCTCGCGTCGCTTCACCTGATCGGGCCGCTTCCAGTTGTCGTCGAGCCGGCCGCGGTAGACGAGGCGGCGCTCGCCATCGAACAGGAAGAAGTCCGGCGTACAGGCGGCGTCGAAGGCGCGGGCCGTGCCCTGACTTTCGTCGACGAGGTACGGGAACGGGTAGTCACGCTGCTCGGCCCGCGCGCGCAGGCGGTCGGGCGCGTCGTCGGGATAGTGGGTGGCGTCGTTGGAGCAGACGAGCGCGGTGCGCAGCCCGGCAGGCACGTGCTCGCGGTGGAGCGCGATCAACCGCTCCTCGACTGCCTGCGCATAGGGACAGTGGTTACAGAAGAACACGACGAGGTTGGCGCGTCCGTCAAGCACCTCGTCGCGCGCACGCCGGCGGCCGAAGACGTCGGGCAGCGTGAAATCTGGACAAGGCAGCCCGAGGGCTGCAGCGGGCGTGGCGACCGGCATGGCTTGTTCTCCGTCGTCGACTGGCTATCTGCATGATTGTTAGCGTCTGCGCACGCTCTCGACGAGAGGCCCCGATGACCCACGAGCCCCGCCTGCGCCCGTCCGACCTGCGCGATCTGCTGCAGAGCCGCATCATCGTCTTCGACGGCGCCATGGGCACGCAGCTGCAGGCCCGCAAGCTGGTCGCCAGTGACTTCGGGGGCGAGCAGTACGTCGGCTGCAACGAGCATCTGGTGCTCACCCGCCCCGACGTGATCGCCGACGTGCACCGCGCCTACTTCGCCGCCGGCGCCGACTTCGTCGAGACCGACTCGTTCGGCGGTACGCCGTTCGTGCTCGACGAGTATGGCCTCGGCGCCAAGGCGCTCGAGATCAACACCGCGGCGGCGCGCATCGCCCGCGCCGTCAGCAACGAGTTCACCGACAAGCCGCGCTTCGTCGCTGGCTCGATGGGTCCAACGACGCGGTCGCTGTCGGTCACCGGCGGCATCACGTTCGACGTCCTCGTCGACCACTACGCCGTGCAGGCCGAAGGGCTGCTGTCCGGCGGCGCCGACATCCTGCTGCTCGAGACCAGCCTCGACACGCTGAACGTCAAGGCGGGCCTCGCCGGCATCGAGCGCGCCGAGCAGAAGCTCGGCGTCGTCGTCCCGGTGATGCTGTCGTGCACCATCGAGCAGACCGGAACGATGCTCGCCGGGCAAGGCGCCGAGGCCTTCGCGGTCTCTGTCGAGCACGCCGCCCGGCGCAAGGGCGGCCTGGTCTCGATCGGCGTCAACTGTGCGACGGGGCCCGACCCCATGGCCGACCACGTGCGCGCGCTGTCGGCGCTGTCGCCGTTCTCCATCTCGTGCATGCCCAACGCCGGCCTGCCCGACGAGGACGGCAAGTACGGCGAGACGCCGGCCAGCCTCGCGAAGAAGCTCGGACGCTTTTGCGAGCATGGCTTCCTGAACGTGGTGGGCGGCTGCTGCGGCACGACGCCGGCGCACATCGCGGCCATCGCTCAGATGGCGGCGTCGTTGAAGCCGCGGTCGCCGCCGGCGTCAAAGCGGGCGCTGGTCTCCGGCGTCGACTTCCTCGATCTCGATGAGACGCGCCCGATCATCGTCGGCGAGCGCACCAACGTGATCGGCAGCCGCGCATTCAAGCGCCTGATCGTCGAGAGCAAGTGGGAGGAGGCCGCCGAGATCGGGCGCAAGCAGGTGCGCGGCGGCGCCCACATCATCGACGTCTGCCTGGCGAACCCCGACCGCGATGAGCAGGCCGACGTGATCGCCTTCCTCGAGCAGCTGACGAAGAAGGTGAAGGCGCCGCTGATGATCGACAGCACGGACGCCGTCGTGCTCGAAGAGGCGCTGAAGCGCTGCCAGGGCAAGGCGATCGTCAACTCGGTGAACCTAGAGGACGGCCGCGAGCGCTTCGACGCGGTCGTACCGCTGCTGCACCGCTACGGCGCCGCCGTCGTTGTCGGCACCATCGACGAGGATCCCGTGCAGGGCATGGCGGTGACCCGCGCGCGCAAGCTGCGGATCGCCGAGCGCAGCCACGCTCTCCTGACCGGCGAGTACGGGCTAGCCGACGAGGACATCATCTTCGACCCGCTCGTTTTCCCTTGCGGCACGGGCGACCAGCAGTACATAGGCTCGGCGACGGAGACCATCGAAGGCGTGCGCCTGATCAAGCAACGCTTCCCGCGTTGCCGCACGATCCTTGGCATCTCTAACGTCAGCTTCGGCTTGCCCGACGCCGGGCGCGAGGCGCTGAATACGGTCTTCTTGCACAAGAACTTCGAGGCCGGGCTCGACCTCGCCATTGTCAACGCCGAGAAGCTCGAGCGCATCACGCACCTCGACGCTGACACCATCGCCGTGTGCGAGCGCCTGCTGGCGGCGGCGAAGGACGGCTACGACGCGGCGCTGGCGGCGTTCACCGAGCACTTCCGCGGCCGCCAGAAGAAGGCCGCCGTCGGCCGCGACCTGTCGTTGCCCGTCACCGATCGTCTGAAGAAGGCGATCCTCGAGGGCAGCAAGGAGGGCCTGATCGAGGACCTCGAAGAGCTGCGCCCGGCGATAGCGCCGCTGGACATCATCAACGGCCCGCTGATGGAGGGCATGGCCGAGGTCGGCCGGCTGTTCGGCGCCAACCAGCTGATCGTCGCCGAGGTGCTGCAGTCCGCCGAGGTCATGAAGGCTGCTGTCGCCCACCTCGAGCAGTTCATGGCCGTCTCCGCCGGCGCGGCCAAGGCGAAGATGCTGCTCGCCACCGTCAAGGGCGACGTGCACGACATTGGCAAGAACCTCGTCGACATCATCCTGTCGAACAACGGCTACGAGGTCGTGAACCTCGGCATCAAGGTGCCGCCCGGCGAGATCATCAAGGCGGTGCGCGAGCACGCCCCCGGCTTCATCGGCCTGTCGGGCCTGCTGGTGAAGAGCGCGCAGGAGATGGTGTCGACGGCCGAAGAGCTGCGCGAGGCCGGCATCGATATCCCCATCCTCGTCGGTGGCGCCGCGCTCACCGAGCGCTTCACCTACGGTCGCATCGCCCGCGCCTACGCCGGCCCCGGCCGGCAGGCCACCGTCGCCTACGCCCGCGACGCGATGACCGGCCTCGATCTGGCCAACCGGCTCTTCGACGACGACAAGCGCCCCGTCTTGCTCACCCACATCGCCGAGCGCATGGCCGCCGCCGCCGACCCCGTCGTGTCGTCGTCCACCGCGTCGCCGGCGCTGCCGCCGCTGCCGGCGCCTGTCGCCGTCGTCGTGCGCCACGACGCCGAGCCGCCACGGCCGCCGGACACGAAGTTGCACGTCCTGGACGACGTCGACCTCGAGACGCTGTGGTCGTACGTGAACCCGATGATGCTGTACACGCGACACCTCGGCCTGAAGGGCCGCGTCGACGACCTCGTCGCCGCCGGCGACGCCCGCGCCATCGAGCTGAAGCGGGTCGTGCGCGACCTCGAGAGCGAGGTGCTCGCACAGGGCCTGCTGCGGGCGCGCTGCCTGTGGCGGTTCTTCCGTGCGGCCAGCGACGGCGACGCGCTGGTGCTGCTCGACGCCGTCGACGGCATCGAGCGCGCGGTCGCGCGCTTCGCGTTTCCGCGCCAGGCCGCCGGCGAGCGCCGCTGCCTCGCCGATCTGGTGCCGCCGTCGACGGCGACCCTGCGCGACCACGTCGCGCTGTTCGTGACGACCTGTCAGGGGCGGCGCGACAGCGTCCGTGCCCTCGCCGACGCCTGCAAGGCCCGCGGCGAGTTCCTGAAGATGCATGCGCTGCAGGCGTTGGCCATCGAGACCGCCGAGGCCGCCGCCGAGTGGCTGCACGAGCGCCTGCGGCAGGCATGGGGGGTAGGCGACCCACCGTCGGTGACGAAGCAGGACCTGTTCTCGGCGCGCTACCGCGGACGGCGCTACTCGTTCGGGTATCCCGCGTGCCCGAACCTCGAGGACCAGGCGGTGCTCTGGCAGCTGCTCGACCCCGGGACCCACGTCGGCGTCGAGCTGACCGACGGCTTCATGATGGAGCCCGAGGCGAGCGTGTCGGCTCTGGTCTTCCACCACGGGCAGGCGACGTACTTCGACGCACGCGGCCGCGACGCCTGATACGGTCGAAAAGCGTGTCGTCGTCAGACCTCACCCTCGTGCAGTATTTGTTCGAGGCCGGGCTCCTGACCCGGGCTCAACTGCAGCACATGCAGGCGGAGCAGCAGAAGTGGGGAGGCAAGCTGCACCACTTTGCTAGCGAGCTTGGGATGGTGCGCGAGGATCAGGTGTGCGCGGTGCTGTCGCGCGCGCTGAAGCTCCCGACGCTGAGCCTCGCCGAGCAGCCACTTGATCGCGCGGCGCTTGGGCTCGTGCAGCCGGCCGACTGCGAGCGGCTGATGGTGTATCCACTGGCGCTGCGCGACGACGGCAAGACGCTGTGGCTGGCGATGAGCGATCCCCTCGACGTCGAGGCCATCGACCACGTCCGCGCCCGCGCCGGCGTCGCCCGCGTGCAGCCGGTCGTCGCCGGCAAGCGGGAGGTGCTCGCGCGCGTGCACCGCTCGTACACGCTGCTCGGCCGCGACACGTCGAAGCTCGACCTGTCGGCGGGCGGTCCGGTCGAAGACGAGTTCAAGCTCGTGGACGTCGCCGGTCGCACCCAGGTCCACCACATCCACGACGTCGTCGCCGCTCACGCGGCGACACCAGCGCCGCCGGCTCGCGGCAGCGCCCCGGCCGCAGGGGACCCCCTGCGACCGTCACCGACGCCGGGCGTGCCCGCCGCCACATCGGCGCAGCCACCCGCGCCCCGGCCGCGCCCGGCCTTCGCCGCCCTTTTGCTCGGCGCCGGCGTCGTCGATCCGGCGACCCTCGGGCGGGCAAGCGCCATCGCCGTCTCGGGCGACGTGCCCGTCGTCTTCGCGCTCACCCGCTGGCGCCTCGTCGACCCAGCGATGATCGCCGGTGCCTTGTCGATCGCGCTCGGCATGCAGGTGTTTGCGCTCGACTCGCTTGGGCCGGCGCTCGGGCAGGCGCCCGCGCTGCCCGTCGCTCGCGCCGCGTGCATGCGCATGCGTGTCCTGCCCGTGTGGCGTCAGGGCTCCGTCGTCGCGCTGGCGATGAGCGACCCCACCGACGACGTGTCGGTGGCCGCGCTGGCCCACGCGCACCAGGTCGCCATCGAGCGCCTGCTCGTCAACGACGACGACCTCGAGCGCGTCTTCCAGCTGCTCGCGCTGCGCGGCAACGCCGGCCTGTCGGGGTTGGGAGCAGGACCGGCTCCCACGATGGGCGCGTGGCCGGGTCACCCGGGGCCCGCCGGGATCGCGCCGCAAGCGGCGACACAGCACATGGCGGCGTGGCCCGGCGGACCGGCGTCGTTCTCGAACCCGCCCGTCCTCGCCGCGCCGAGTGCGGGCGCTCCCGCCGTCGCGGCGCCGCCCGCGCACACCGGCGCGCGGGCCGGCATGACGCCGACGATGCCTGCGGCACCGTCTACCCACGTCGGTTTGCTGTCGCTCGTCGAGGGCGTGGCGGCCGACGGCAGCGTCGAGGCGGCCGGCTTCGCCGACGGGCCAGCGAAGGCGGGGCGGGGCGCGACGCGATTGGTCCTCGAGCTCGCCGGCGCGACGCTTGAGTCCGTTGCCGACGAGGACGATCCGCGCCCGCACGCGGGTGGTGTCCCAGGCAACGAAGCGACGCTGGCCGAGGACGTCCTGTCGACGTTGAGTGTGCTCGTTGTGGCCAGCGCGAAGAACGCCGCCGTGGTGCGCGCCGGTCTGCTGCCGCGGCTGCGCGAGCTCGTGACCGTGACGCGCTTCTCGGAGGCCGAGGCGCTGTCGGCGGAGCGCGCGTTCCACCAGGTGGTGGTCGTCGAGCCGCCGGAGGGAGCGGCGCGATCGAAGCCCTTCGCGGCGCTGGCGGCGCAGGCGCGGCGCAGCGTGCTGGTGGTGGGTGGTTCGCCGGTGGTGGGGCGCCTGGCGCATGTCCGGCAGGTGCCGCGCGGCGACGGCGACGGTGCCGTCGTCGACGCCATCGTCGTCCATCTGCGCGGCGCCGTCGGCGGCTGACCGACGGCGCCGACACACACACCGGTTCCGCGCCGGCAAGGATGGCGCGCGGCGAGGCGCGCTCTGATCGTCACCGTCGCCTGCCGGTCCCAAGGCCCTTGCCGCGTCGTCGTCGTTGTCGTAGCCGGCGCGGCGGAGGCACCATGCAATCCCGCGTCTCGCTGTTCGTCGTCGCCGTCATCGTCGCCGCGCTGCCCGCGCTCGCCGACGAGGGCATGTGGACCTACAACAACTTCCCTGCCGACAAGGTCGGCCGGAAGTACGGCTTCAAGCCCGATCAGGCGTGGCTCGACAAGGTGCGCCTCGGCTCGGCGCGGCTGGCGCGCGGCTGCTCGGGCAGCTTCGTCTCCGCCGACGGTCTGGTGATGACGAACCACCACTGCGCCCACGAGTGCATCGCGCAGCTGTCGACGAAGGCCAAGGACTACGTGAAGGACGGCTTCCTCGCGAAGGACATCAAGAGCGAGGTGAAGTGCCCGGCCGCCGAGATCAACCAGCTCGTCGAGATCGCCGACGTCACCAGGCGCCTGAACGCGGCGACCGCGGGCAAGACCGGGCCGGCGTACTTCGAGGCGCAGAAGGCCGAGACGGCCAAGATCACCAAGGAGTGCGCGACGTCCGACGACGTCCGCTGCGAGGTCGTCACGCTCTACAAGGGCGGCCGCTACGACCTGTACAAGTACCGTCGGTTCCAGGACGTGCGGCTGGTGTTCGCGCCCGAGCTCGCCATCGCGTTCTTCGGCGGCGATCCCGACAACTTCAACTTCCCGCGCTACGACCTCGACGTCGCGTTCCTGCGCGTCTACGACGGCGGCAAGCCGGCGCAGCTGAAGGACTTCCTGCCCTTCAGCAAGACGCCGTCGAAGGCCGGCGACGTCACCTTCGTGTCGGGGCACCCCGGACACACCAGCCGCGAGTACACCGTCGGCGAGCTGGCCTTCGAGCGTGACCTGAGCCAGCCGACGCGCCTGACGCGCATGTCCGAGCTGCGCGGCCAGCTGACCCAGTTCGCGCTGCGGGGCGCCGAGCAGAAGCGCATCGCCGGCAGCGACCTCTTCAGCATCGAGAACGGCCTGAAGGCGCGCAGCGGCCGCCAGCTGACGCTGACCAACAAGGCGTTCTTCGACGCCAAGGTCAAGGCGCAAGCCGACCTCGTCGCCGGCATCAAGGACCCGAAGCTGAAGGCCGACACGATGCAGGCGCTCTCGGCCATCGACGGCGCGCTCAACAAGCTGCGCGAGCTGTGGTCGGCCTACATGAACCTCGAGGTCGGCTGGGCCTTCGGCGGCGACACGTTCCGTCTAGCGCGCGGGCTCGTCCGCGCCGCCGACGAGACGCAGCTGCCGAACGAGAAGCGGCTGGCCGAGTTCGCTGACGCCGCCCTGCCCGCGGTGTGGGCGAATCTCACGTCGGAGGCACCCATCTACTACGAGCTCGAGCACCTGAAGATGACGTTTGGCCTGACCAAGCTGCGCGAGATGCTCGGCGCCGACGACGCCGCGGTGAAGAAGATCCTTGGCAAGAAGTCGCCGTCGACGCTGGCGACGGAGCTCTTGAAGAGCAGCAAGCTCGGCGACGCCAAGGCGCGCCGCGCCTACTTCGTCTTTGAGGACGTCCTCGATCCGACGACGAAGAAGAAGGTCGGCGAGAAGGTGAAGGGCATCAACCTCGACGCGGTCAAGAACAGCAAGGATCCGATGTTCGCGTTCGCTCGCTCGGTCGACGCCGACGCCCGCGCGCTGCGCAAGCGCTACGAGGACGAGATCGAGAGCGTCATCGACCAGAGCAACGAGGCTGTCGCCAAGGCCCGCTTCGCCGTCTACGGCACGAGCATCTACCCCGATGCGACCTTCACGCTGCGCCTGTCGTACGGCGCCATCGAGGGCTGGAAGGAGCGCGGCGCCGACGTCAACCCGATCACGACCATCGGCGGCGCGTTCGAGCGCCACACCGGCGAGGATCCTTTCGCGCTTCCGCCGACGTGGTTGAAGGCCAAGGACAAGCTCGACCTGGCGAAGCCGATGAACATCTGCACCACCAACGACATCATCGGCGGGAACTCGGGCTCGCCGGTCGTCAACCAGACCGGCGAGGTCACCGGCCTGATCTTCGACGGCAACATCCACTCGCTCGGCGGCGACTACGGCTTCAACCCCGCTGACAACCGCGCCGTCGCCGTGCACACCGCCGCGATCCTCGAGGCCCTCGAGAAGGTCTACGGCGCCAAGGCCGTCGCCGCCGAGCTGTCGGGCGCCCGCCCGACGCTCTGACGTCGACGCCAGGACGGCGGGCCCCTGCGGCTCGCCGTCTCGCCGGGCGGACGCGGGGTCGCGGAGATCGCGATCCAGCGTTCGCCCGGACTACGTTTGGGCAAAGGACTTCGTCGTGCAGCTCACCGAGTACCGCGTCGTCGAGACCAGCACCGTCACCGACGAGTCGTTGACCCGCATCCTGAACCACGAGACGAAGCAGGGGTGGGTCTACGATGGCATGACCTTCGTCCCCAATGAGGCCAGCAAGCGACCACGCATGGCCTTCGTGATCTTCACCCGCGTCGTCGAGGTCGCCGATGACGCCGACCGACCGACCAGCCCCTGACGACGCGATGACGCCGTGGACGCCTCGCCGCGCTGCGGCCGACCCGCGCCCCGACTGGACACCCGCCCTCGAGCGGCTCTTGTCCGCCATCACCGCCAGCGTGCCGCCCCTCGCAGGCCTTCCCACCGACGACGTGCTCGTCGTCGGGCTCGCCGCCCATGGGACCGGCGCCGCGTCGGTGCGCGAGCTGCGCGACGTGGCCGCGCGCGTCGTCGTCGACGGACACCGCCGGCAGGTGGAGCTCGGCCTGCGCCCCCCGTTCCTGCTCGACGCCGACGCCCCGCGCCGGCTGGCCACCCTCGTGCACGAGCTGCTGCACCTCGACCCCGTGCACCCCGGGCGCCTGCTCGCGGCAAACCGTCATGCCCACCGGAGCCACACCAGCCTCGAGCGCGAGGCGCGCGCCCACGCCCGACGGCTGCTCGACGACCTCGACCCGGCTCTGCTCTTGTGCCTCGCTCACGACGGCGAGGTCTTGTTGCGTCAGTGGCGGCATCGGCCCGCCGAGACCACGCGCCGCCGTGTGTTCGGCGACGCCGACGTCTTCGTCGGGCCGGTGGTCGTGCGCACGCCCGCCGACCGCCGCGGCGGCTGGTGGTAACCACGCACCCTGCCGACCGCCCGGCCGAACGAGTGCCCGGCGACCGAGCGATCATCGGGCGTCGGTGGTGTCTTTTGCGCACCCTGTTGGCCACTGCCTCGCTCGTTTTCTTGCTCGCGGCGTGCGGTCCCGCTGTCGTCGCGCCTCCGCCCGTCGAGGACGAGCGCCTGCCCTTGCCAGAAGACCCCGCCGAGGGCAAAGGCGAGGGCGAGGGCGAGGGCGAGGGCGAAGGCGAGGGCGAGGGCGACCCGGGCGTGCCCGTGACGCAGGCGACGCGCAGCGGAATCCTGACGACGAGCGATCCGACCTACGACCGCACCTTGCAGACCGGCGCCACGCTGTCGGCGGCGGGCGGCGACGTCCCCTACGACACGGTGCGGGTCGCCAGCGCCAGCGAGGTCGAGCTGACGCTGACCGCCGAGACCTCGGCGCCTGGCGCGCCGACGACCTGCGCGTTCGACACGATGCTGTTCGCCTACGTTCCGGACTTCAGCCCGACGAACGCCGTGACCACGTGCACGGACGGCGACGACGACAGCGGCGTCGCCTCCACGGGCCCGGGCGCGTGCAGCGTCGTCTCCGTGACCATCCCCCCACGCGGCACGGTCACCTTCGTCGTCACGAAGTTCAGCGGTGGCGCCACCGGCGACCCGTGGCAGCTGAACATGACGTCGTCGGACGGGCTGTTCACGGTGGCGCCGTAGCCGTGCGCGGCACCGGCGTCTTCAACCGCCCCACTTCTGCACGAGCGCCGTCGCGCGCTCGACGAAGGCCGCCTTGCGGTGACGCTCCCAGTTCTTCCAGGTCGAAAAAGTCGTCGGGTCGGTGACGCGGTCAACGAAGACGTGGCCGTCGAGGTGGTCGCACTCGTGCTGGTACGTCCCGGCGGTCAGCCCCTTCGCCTCGACGTCGATTTCGGCACCGTGCCGGTCCCACGCCTGCACGCGCACGTGGACGTAGCGCTTGACGCTGCCGCGCAGGTCGGCGACCGACAGGCAGCCCTCCTCGTTGTCGAACTGCTCGTCGGACAGCGGCGTGATCACCGGGTTGACGAGGACGGTGAGCGGGATCGGCGGCTTGTAGGGGTAGCGCGGGTTGTTGCCACGCACATGGATCGCGCAGAGGCGCACGGGACGGAACACCTGCGGCGCGGCCAGACCGGCGCCGTCGGCGTCGTGCATCGTCTCGATCAGGTCGTCGATGAACCGCTGCGTGTCGGGCGCGGCGAGCTCGGCGCGCGTCAGGTCGCGGCTGCGCTGGCGCAACACAGGTTCACCGAGCTGGGCGATCTTCAACAGCGTCATCGTCGGGGTCCTCGGCGTGGCTGATTCAGAACATCGTCGCGAAGAATGCGCGCAGCACGGTCGAGCCCTGCGGGCTCCAGACCTCGTGGCCGACGCCGCCTGGCGTACAGAGCGTGACCGGATTTGCGGCGCAACGCGCCGGGTTCGTTGCGCCGGAGGTCGTCGACGAGAAGCGCCGGCAGGCCGGATCGAAGGCGCTCGGCGCCCGCGTCAGCAGCGACGGGTCGCAGCCGTTTTCGCCGGCCCAGTGACGCGCGGCGAACTCACCGACGCGGGGCGCGACCGTGCCGTCAGCGCTGCCGTGGACGACGAGCATCGGCGCGGGCGTCGATGTGCAGGACGCCAGATCGAGCGACAGCGGCTGCCCCGTCGTGCTGCGCAGAAACTCGGTGCCAGCGGGCTGCCCCTCGAGGCCGCCTTCGAAGGCCGCGAAGGCGCGGAACGGCTCGCCGCGGCAACGCAGCGAGTGCACAAGGAAGGCGCCGCCGGAGAAGCCCACCGCGAAGCGCTTGTCGAAGTCGACGCACGCGCGCCGGTTCACGTAGCTCTCGAACGCGCGGACCGCGAGCATGTCGTTGTTCGTGTCGGGCGGGCTGAGAGAGTTCCACGATGCGAATTCGTCGAAGTCGCCGCAGTTCGCGGTCGTGCAGACGCCGGGGGCCATGATGTTGGCGCCCCGCAGCGCGATCACGACGGCGCGCGCGTCGTACTCGTTGGCGCCGAAGATGCCCTCGGTGCGGCTGATGGCGGGCAGCGGGTCCGTCTTGCCCTGATCGCCATGCAGCTCGACGACGAGCGGATGCGGTGCATCGTTGACGTATCCCGCCGGGAACCGGATGGCTGCCTCGCGCTCGACGGTCCCCACCAGCAGCCGCACGTTGCGCTCCGGGGTGCCGTCGCCGTCGAAGTCGCCGAAGTCGAGGGCCGTCAGCGTCAAGCCGCACCCGAGCAGCCCCGGCTCCCCCTCGCCCTCGCCCTCGCCCTCCCCTTCGCCCTCGCCCTCCCCTTCGCCCTCCCCTTCGCCCTCA
>Ga0194129_10003907_pt1 | contig 20345 bp, 12 predicted proteins | sample TA2KigCa35mmetaG_FD_150862 | JGI IMG/M metagenome (GOLD analysis project Ga0194129, IMG submission 150862) | Freshwater microbial communities from Lake Tanganyika, Tanzania - TA2015038 Kigoma Deep Cast 35m | ecosystem: Environmental > Aquatic > Freshwater > Lake | place: Tanzania: Lake...
GTACGTGCGTCGTGCCGTCGACGGTCACCTCGGCCCGGAATTTCAACGGCTCGACGTAGGTCTCGAAGAGCTTCGTCATCGTCGCGCTGAAGTAGACCAGCTTGTCGCGATAGATCTCGCGGAGCAGCGGGACCTCGGACACGAGCGAGCGGTGACGGTTGCGTAGCGCGAGGATGTCCGAGGACACGCCCCATGAGCACGAGTCGAAGAAGTAGCTCGAGGCGAGCACGATGTCGTTCATGCCAAGCTGCTCGACGAGGCCGACGTCGAGGGACGTGACGTGCCCCTCGGCGACGATCGCCACGTTGCGCTCGGTCTCGCCGCGCTCGATGCCGAACGAGAGCCCTTGATCGTTTGCGGTGCCGCCCGGCAGCATCCCGAGCGGCAACGTCCGGCCGAGGTCCTCGCTCGCCTCGAGGAGGCCGGACGCGACCTCGTGGAAGGTGCCGTCACCGCCGAGGTATACGACGACGTCCACGCCGCCACGGCGCACGCGCGCGCTCACCTTTGACACGGTCCCACGGTCGGGCTCGGTCGTGCAGAGCTCGACCCGCATGCCCCGCCCACGCATCACGTCGAGCGTCTCGTCGATGCGTTCGCGGGCGCGCCCGGATTGAGCAGTCGGGTTGGCAACGAGCAGGTAGGTGGTCACGGGCAGAGCGCGGACGAATCGGATGGGGAGAACGATGGTCTCGTCAGGGTAGCTTTGCGAAGACCGCGAAGGGACGGAAGACCCGTGCGGCCCAGGCGGCCTCGTTGTGGGGCGCGCCCGGCTCGTGCCAGTGATGCAGATCGACACCGGACGTGTACCCGACGCCGAGCAGCGCCTGCTCGAGTTGTTTGGTCTCGCAGTAGTTGTCGCTGCCGTCGCCATCGTCCTCGATGCCGTCGGAGTCGGTGTCCGCGCAGGGGCCTCCCCCGCCGGAATCCAGGTAGAGGACCGTGTCGCGATGGCCGTGCGCGACGAGCCGTTCGACCATCGTCGCCTGGTGGATGGCTGGGCCAATCGAGCCCCAGCCGAGCGTTCCGGACAGCGACGCGGCGAAGCGGTACTCGCCCGGGTGACGGTCCGCGACATGCAAGCTGGCGAGGCCACCGAGCGACGAGCCCATCACCCCGACGACCGCGGGCTCGCCGTAGGTCGCCTGGATGAGGGCTCGCACCGGTCCGTGAAGGAAGTCGGCGTAGTCGTCGGCCTTGCCGCCGATCGGGCCGCTGCCGAGGTCGTCCGGGACGTGCGTGTACTCGTCCATGCGCGCGGGCGTGTTGTCGACTCCGACCACCATGGTGTCGGCCGGCACCGTCTCTTGCAAGCGCCAGCCGCCGGCGATCGCGTCGGGATCGAACAGGTTCTGTCCATCGTGGACGTAGAGGATGCGCTGCGCCTGCGCCGCCGGGACGAGGACCCGCAGGGTGCGGGCCGCGAGCCCATTGCCGCCAACCTCGAAATGGCGCTCGAGGTGTGGTCCGGTCGAAGGCTTGACAAAACTCATGACGCCATGGTCGTCGTGACCGTAACCGCGGGACCAGGCGTCGGCGACGAACTCGGTCCCGCCGTCGGTGAACTTGTATCCGTCGCCGGGTGCAGCCGCGACGACGAGCCAGGCGAAGTCGTCCCTCGCCGTCATGGGGACGGGTGTCCAGCCGTTGAAGGCCCCGGCGAGCGACGCCTGGGTGAGGTCCGTGGTCACGAACAGGTAGCCACCTTCGACGGGGGCGGGCCACCCCTCGTCACGGCTCTGTGCGAGCAGCGCGGCATCGCGATCGACATCGAGCGCGGCGAGCAGCGACTCGAGGGCCGATGAGCTTCCGGCCGTCGTCGCGGTCTCGCCGCTCCCCGAGGAGCTGACCGTCGCGCCGCCGCCCGCTCCGCCCCCGCCGGCGGGAACGTCGCTCGAGGTGCCGCCGCAGCTCCCGAGGAGCGAACCGAGGAGGAGTGAGCCGAGGAGGAGCGGCCCTTGCGCAAATCTCACCGAGCGCATCGTGGGGGTCTCCTACGTCGATCGCGGCGTCCGCGCAAACCTCGCGCGACCCGGGCATTTCCCGCCGTCGAGGAGAAAGTGCGCTCGCGGCCTCAAGGGCACCAGGGCTTGGCCGTTCAGCCTCATTGAGACGGCGCATCGGGCGCCCATCCCCTGGAACCTGTCGCCGACTGTGGCGGGAGGCGTCAGGGAACCCAGGCCCGACTCGCCGGCTCCGGTCCTTCGCTCGGATCGGGACACGACGCACCGGCTCTCGCAATCGGCCTGTGCGTCGTTTTCTTTTTTGTCGCGGGCGAGCGGCACGCCGAGCCCATCCTTGGCACTCGGGAGCGTGCGCTCCGCGAGAGCCCAGCAGTCAGGGTCAGAGCCCAGCAGTCAGGGTCAGAGCCCAGCAGGCAGGGTCAGAGCCCAGCAGGCAGGGTCAGAGCACCGCAGGCAGGGTCAGAGCACCGCAGGCGCGGCCGCGCGACGCTCGGAGATCTCGATCTGCTCGCGGGCAGGATCGAAGTTGAGCTGCAGGTTCACGTCGAGCACCCCGATGCTCTGGCGGTACAGGCCACCCGAGTCAGGCGAGTTCGAGGGCGCCGCGTAGTACGGCATCTTGGACTGGCCGGTCGTGTCGCGCGGTGCGTAGATGAACTGCGTGTAGGTGGCCGCGGCCGCGATGTGCCGACTGATGCGGTAGCGACCGCCGACCGCCAAGCTGACGCTGTTGAAGTCGACCATCGAGGGCTCGACCGTCGCGTCGGGGATTGCGTGTTGATCGATGCCAAGACCACCGAAGACCTCGGCGCCGGGCCGCACGAAGAAGCTCGCGCCGATGCGGCCCGAGACGGTGTCGCGGAAGCGTCGCGGCAGGACGACGGTCGCGTTCTCAGAGCCTGGCTTCGGCTGGCCGTCCTTCAAGCCATCGTCGCCGTGACTGACCTCGCACGGCTCACCGGCGTTGTTGATGCACTGGTCTTGAAAGAGGCTCCAGCGCGTGTAGTCGCCCATCAAGCGGAGCTCGATGCGGTTCGTTGGACGGAAGCTCACGCCGGCGCGCACGATGTCGGGCAGCGTCTGGTGCAGCTCGACGTCGTCGGTGCCCGCGACGTTGCCGCTCAGGTTCCCAGCGAAGTACTTTTGCAACAGCCCCCGGAGCTTCATGCTGCCGAAGCCCGGGGGTGCTTGGTAGCTGATGCCGACGCGCAGCTTGTCGCGGTCTTCGAGCGGCGTGAGCATCACGCCGACGCCGAGCTGCGGGGTGACGTTCTTCGCCTTGAGCCAGGCGCGTCCCTCGGTGTCGAGGTTCGTGTCGATCGCGGCCGACCGAGCGCGGACCGAGTCGATCGAGTTCAGCGAGACGCCGCCGCTCACGCCGACCGAGAGGAGGTTGCCGTAGCTCGCGGCGGCCGCCGCGGAGAGATAGAGCGAGCGGATGCTGCCGTGAATCGTGTAGTACCGCTGGCGTCCGTCGTAAGGCCCCGGGTAATTCGGGTGACCCTTGAAGGCCTCGTTCTTGTCCCAGGTCGCGCTGCCGCCGAAGGGCACCATCATCGCGAGGCCGCCCGCCACGTCGAGCTTCTCCGTGAGCGGCAGGGCGTACGTCGCGCCGATCATCGGGGCGGCGATCTGGTTGTTCAGCGTCGCCTTGCCGGTGTTGGCGCCGATGCCGTCCGCCGGCTCGGGGACCTCGCCGGGGGCGTTGGCGTCGGGCTTGCGCTCGTAGCTGAGGCTGCGGAAGGCGAGGGTGCCATCGGCGAAGATCGTGACGCCGCGGCTCAGCGCGATGCCCGCGGGGTTGTAGTAAATCGCGGTTGGATTGCTGGTCATCGGGTGACCGAGCTCACCGCCGAAGCGCGCCGTCGCGAAGCCTGCCGCGTGCGCGTCGGCGACGAGCAGCGAGGTGGTCGCACCGAGAAGGCCGGCGGCCGCGAGGGGAGCGCCGCGCAGGCTGCGGCGGAGGTGGTCGTATCGCTTCGAGGATCGGGTCGTCATCGTCTTCCTCACTTCGTGCACTTCGGGGGGAGCTTCTCGTTGGCGAGGGTGCCGTCGCAATCGACCTTCACCTCGGTCGGATAGCTACCGGGGGACGTGAGGCGCTCGAACCGGAAGTTCGAGCCGGTGAGGCTGATCTTGGTGGGCTTCGTCACGTCGCCGTCGAGCGCACCGCAGATCGAGTCTCCTTCTGCGCACAGGCTTCCGGTGAGCGAGACCTCGGCGGTGATCGGGTTCTCCGAGAACGGGTTCGCGAGCCCCGTCACCTCGAGCGGCGGGAACTGCGCGGTGAAGCTCCCGTTCGGCGCGACGTCGAAGGGTCCGAGATCGAAGACCTCACCGACGAGCGTCTTGCGGTCGCACGCGTCGATGGCTTGCAGCGCGAGCGAGAGCTCGAGGCCCTTTGCTCCCTGCTTCGTCGTCACCTTCGCGTCGAAGCGGACGGGGCTCTTCGGATCGAGGCTCGCCGACAGCGCGAAGACGTAGTCGCCGTCGAGCTCGCTCGCCTTGGCGACGGTCTCGCAGGCGGAGCTCCCGCCGGCTCCCGTCGTCGATGGATGGATCGTGTCGTAGCGATCCTGGAAGGCCTCGAACTCGCCTTCGGCATTGGGGCACCCGATGAGGGCGACCGCCGAGAGGGTCGTGCAGACGGTGATGATTGTTCGCGGGGTCATGTACCTCCGCTCCGCGGGTTCCAACCCGCGCGAGCCCGAAAAGGCTACACCAATTCGGGGTCGATCGGGCGAGTTCTGGCCAGCGGGGACACGGCGCGCGCGCCGATCGCGGGGCTGCCGGGCGGTGTCCGACCACGGGCCTAGTAGTCGGCGCCGCCGCTCGGGGAGACGCCCGGCACGACGGTGCTGTAGGTGCCGAAGGTCTGCCGCGGTCCATCCTGGAGCGACGGATTGATCTGGCCGACCTGGACGACGATCGACAGGAACGCTGTGGGCTTGAAGCCCTCGTCGGTACCGCTGGCGCGCGTGACGTAGGTCATGCCGAGTCCACCAACCAGGCCGATGTTCGTCGTGTTGCCGCCGGTGCCGAGCACCGGGACGGTCGGCGCGACGCCGACGTAGCTCGTCAGGCCGAGCCGCTCGTCACCGAGGTCTTGCACGAAGCCGCCCACCTGGAAAGCGACCGGCAGCGCGCGCCGCTCGACCGGGTCGTAGCCGTCGAGCGCAAAGGCGAGGCCGACCGCGCTGAGCACCGTGCGCGTGATGAGCGGCCGCTCGACCCAGGGTGCGCGGGTCACCTGCAACGTCGCGAGCATCGCGGGAACAGTGAAGTAGCCACGCACGCAGCGGCCGGCCTTGTCGGCGAGTTCGAAGTTGGAGCCTCCGCAGAGCGGAGCGGTGTGAATGGTCGCGGAGCCGAGCAGCCGTTGCAGGCTGGCCTCGGGAACTCCGCCGTTCGACGCTCGGCGCTGATAACGCCCGGCGTCGCCGAGGAGCACGACGTTGCCAAGCGGGCTCGTGGGATTCGAGGAGACCTCGAGAAGCAGCCGCGACTCGCCGTCGACCCCGAGCTTCGGGATGCGGAACGTCGCGTTGGTCGGGGTGATCACCCAGTCGGCCTCGAGCAGCGGTCGGTCGCCTGGGAGCTTGTCGGTTCGGGCGATGCGCACCCGCAACGCGAGCGGCGCGACCAGCCGACGCTTCGACTGGCTCCGGTACTCGATGCGGCAATTGCCGTTCAAGATCGGCTCGGGCGCGATGACGAGGCTCTCGTGCGCGAGCGGTCTCGATGGGTCGCTCGGTGGCGGCGGGACCGTCTGCGTCGGCGTGGCGGGCGGTGCCGTCGGGGCTCCCTTCTTTGCGGGCCCGCGCGGCGGCTTCCCCGGGGGGGCGACCGCCTCGCCTTTGCCAGGCGGCGTGCGCGGCACGCCACCCGGACCGGTGCGTGCCTTCAAGAGCTGCGGACTGCAGTCAATCACGAGCTCGTCGGGACGCACCTCGGGAAAGAGGAGGGGCGGCGGCTCGGGGTTCACGAGATCCTCGAGGGGCGGGACGCTCACGCGGTAGGTGACGCTCGCGACGCTGCCGGCCGCAGGGGCGTCGAGGTTGAACGGCGTGACGCGCATCCAGCCACCGCTCGGGAACACGCGCAGCACGCGACCGTCCGGAGAACCGCAGCCGCCCGACGCGACGAGGTAGACCGGCACCGAGAGCGTGTGCTGAAACGGATAGACCTGGGCGTTGCCACACGTGTCGGTCACCGCGACGTACTGGAAGCGCGCGTTGGTCGTCGCGGCAGGCATCCGAAGGCCGAGGAACATCTCGGCGGTATCGGCCGTCGGGATCGAGCTGCCGTGACGCGGCACGAGCCTCCGCTCGGTCCAGCAATCACCGACGGGATCGCCGACCCGCGCGCGCTGCGTCACCGGGGCAAAGGCGCAGCGGTCCTGGTAGTCGCGGCGACCCATCAGGCGCGGGTCGAACAGGAGCTTGCCCCCGAGCGAGCCGGGCTGGCCGGCGTCGGAGGTCGGATGCCAGAGCGTGAGGGGCAGCGGGTTCGTCGGAGTCTGCAGCTTGATCGATTGCAAGATCTCGTTGGCGACGGTCTCGGGCGCGCCGTCCTGCGGCATCGAGAGCGTGCAGCCGCTGCTGCAGATCCAGCGCTTCGCGCCGCGTCGGGCGGCCTCGATCGGCGTTGCGTCGGTGCCGATCACCTGCAGGTAGACCTTGTCCGCGTCGGGAAAGATCTCGGCCGACGCGCTCGCCTCGGCCGCGCTCACCTCGCCCGCACCCGGCACGCGCAGGACGCGATCGGCACGCTGCCAGTCCACGGCGAGCGGCGTCGAGCCCTCGGGTGCAGCGTCCGGCCTCGGGAGCACCGTTCCGGCAGCGGGATCGTCGGAATGGCCGGCGTTCGCGGGAGTTCGAGGCTGGGCGGCGGCGCCGCGCGGAGCGAGGAGCAGGGCCAGCCCGAGGGCTGCGGCCATGGAGCGCTTGTTGATCGAAATCAATGTCTTGATCGAGCTCAAGGTTCAGCCACCGTGATGAGGGCGGATTCGCAGGCGGGCATCTCGAAGAGCAGGGGCTTGGCGACGAGGCTCGCCGTGCCAGGGAGACCCGTCGTGACGAAGACGTCCACGTCCTCGCCGTCGAGCAGCTTCACGTTCGACTTGTCGGGCTTGAGGACGGCGCTGTCGGTCGACTGGAGTTCGACCTCGAGGGCGATGCGGTTCAGGTCGGCGTCGTAGGCGGAGAGCTGAATGGCGAGCTGACCCAGGCTCGAGGTTGGCTCGAGCGGGTCGACCGTCGTCTCGACGCGCAGCAGCCGCGGCTCGGGGTCGACCCGGACTTGCCGCTCGTCGCGCTTGTTGGCGCCCGACTGCGCAACGAACTCGATGGCTTCCCCGCCGAGATCGCTGAAGCACAGGAAGACCTCGGGCGATCGGCCAAGCGCGTCGAGCTGCACCCGAAGACGTCGCTCGTGCGGGCTGGGGCAGGTCGGATCGAGGCTGACCGACGCCTCGGGGGCGAGCGTCTCGATGAGCACCGGCGCATGCTCGAGGAGCCCGGGGCTGCTCGGTGGCGCGGAGGCGAGCACGCGTGCCGTGCGAACCCGGATGGCCCCCGTTGGCCATTTGTCGAACGGCGTGTCGGGCGCGGCGGTGAGCTCGCAGGCAAGCTTGTCGTAGCGAGCCTGGACGCGCGATGACGACGCTCCCTCGATCGCGAGCTGGAAGCTCGTCGCCCCGTCAGGCAGCCCGGCGGGGAGAATCGTCACGCTGGCCTGTGCGCTCTCCCGGCCGATCACCATGAGCTTCGCGTCGCCGGAGACGGTCGAGGTGCTCCGGATCGCGAGGTTCGCGAAGCCATCCCCGCCCGCGGTGCAGCGGAAGGTGCCCTGCAGCTTTTCGCAGCTCTGATCGACGGAGAAGAGCTCCAGCGCGTTCGGCGGCTCGACGCGCAGGTCGACGTACGCGCCGCGATCGGGGGAACCGTCTTGCGTGAGGTAGAGCTTGACGGGCTTCTCGAACGGCACCTGCCGCGGGAGCACCGGAGCCCCCGAGGTGTCGAGCATGTCGGCGGCGAAGAGCGGCGCATCGTCGAGGAGGAACTCGACCGCCCCGCCATTGTTCGCGAGGGGATGCCGCTCCGAGACGCATCCGCCGACCTCGGCGACCGTGCACGCTGCCACGAGAAGCACCCCGAGCCGGGTCGGCGCGATCATCGCCCCTCGTAGAGCTCGGCGTACTCGGTGCCGAAGGGGTGACGGTGCCATGCGTGCTTGCGCTGCGGGAAGCCAGCCTCGTCGACGAACTCGCACTCGCCGAGCTCCCAGTCGGTATGAAAATCGTGGGAGCCCGTGTTCGCATCGACGGAGAAGTGGTGGGCCGACACGACCGCGACGTCGTCGTCACCCGCGTCGGCGTGAACGCAGCGGCCTTCGCTCATGGCGTGCTCCTCGACCACGGCAGCGGGGATCCGAGCGATGCGCCCTCCCGGCAGAGGGATGGTGAAGCAGGGTTGAAATTCGGGCTCGCTCATCGTTCCGACACTCCATTTCCCGCAATACACCCACGGAACCGCTGCGCCAACGGTGCGGCACGATGACGCCATCGCCTGTAGACGACGCGGGGCGCTTGGCGCAGACTTCCGCGCCTCTCGAGGGACCTCGTGACCACCGCAAGCGAAAGACTGGAGGAGCGCATCGGCGTGGTGCTAGCCGCGAAGTATCGGGTACTGCGCTTGCTCGGTTCCGGCGGCATGGGGCGCGTCTACGAGGCTGAAGACCTCGAGCTCGGCAAGCGTGTCGCGATCAAGTTCCTCCACGTCGGCGTGGAGGCCCGCGAGACGTCGCTCGTACGGTTTCGCCGCGAGGCACGGACGATCTGTGCCGTCGAGAGCGATCACGTCGTCAAGGTGTTCGACTGGGGAACGGCCGACGGCGGAGCCCCCTTCATCGTCATGGAGCTGCTCGAGGGCAAGGACCTCGCGGCCCGCATTGCGCAGCAAGGCCGCATTCCGGTCGAGGAGGCGGTGCACTTCATGGTCGAGGCCTTGCGGGGGCTGCGCAAGGTGCATCAGGCCGGCATCGTCCATCGGGACCTGAAGCCGGAGAACCTGCTGCTCGTGACGGGCGACGACGAGCGCCTCCACGTGAAAATCGTCGACTTCGGGCTGTCGAAGCTGGCCGAGCCGGACTCGACGCCCGACCCCTCGCAGGTGCCGGTCCCCTCGCGCTTGACCGACGAGGGCACCGTCGTCGGGACCCCGCTCTACATGGCTCCCGAGCAGATCGAGGGCTTGGTCGCGCTCGACGCGCGAGCCGATCTCTGGGCCCTGGGCGCGATCCTCTACGAGATGCTCTCCGGTTCGCCCCCGTTCGTCGATCGAAGCTACGCACGCCTCGTGATGGCGATCTGTCAGCGCGACCCGACGCCGATCTCGCAGCTCAACCCCGAAGTGTCGGTCGAGCTCGAGGGCGTCATCGCCCGTGCGATGCTGCGCGACCGCGAGGGGCGATGGGCGAACGCGGACGAGTTTCGCGCGGCCTTGCTCGCGGCGTTGCCGGCTTCGCCGCGCTCGAACCCGCTGCCGACCGAGCGCAGCGTCGGTCCCGTGGAGAGCGTCCTCGTCACGCCGCGGCTCGCCGTCTCGATCGAACCGGAAGGGCCGGGCATGGCGGGGTCCCTTGATGCGACGATCGTCTCCCGGACCCGCGGGGGCGCCACGGTCTGGCTCACGGATGCACCGGTATTTTCGCTGTGGCGCGGTGAGGTCGACTCGCCCGATCGCCTCCGGATCGAGACTCGCGACGGCAGTGTTCGCGACCTTCGGCTCGAGCCATTGGGTGTGCTGAAGCTCGGGCGCGCACGGCAAGTCGGCGAGGAGATCAACGAGCTCGTCTACCCTGACGTCGCATCGCGCCTCGCGGCGAGGCTCGCGCACGATGGCGTACGCTGGTGGCTCGAGCGTCGCGAGGAGTGCAGCGTGCCGGTGCTCGTGGGAGAGCGAGCGCTCGAACGCGGTGAGCGCGCGCCGCTCGTTCACGGGACGTTCGTCAACGTCGGGGCGATGCGCGCCTCGTTCGTCGATCGACGCTACGTCTCGCGCACGGTCCCCTCCGGCGCGGTCTGTCCGGTCTCCGGGTTGCTCGCGCGGATCGGCCTCGAGCAGGAAATCGCGACGGCCCTCCAGCAGCGTGCGCAAGCCGGGCTCGCGCTGGTGGTCGTGGGGCCCGAGGGCGCCGGCAACGGGGTGCCGGCATCGGCGCTCGCCGCGGTCCGAGTGCATCGCGGCTTTCCGGCCGAGGTCGTCGCTCGCTGCGACGAGGTCGTCGCGCTGCTGCTGAAGGGCGACGCGCGGGCCGTGGCAAACGTCGCGAGTCGCATGGGGGCGCTCGCTGCGGAGGACGGGCGAACGGTGCTCGCGACCGGGACGTGGGCGCTCGAGGGCGACGCGTCGAGCGCCGGCCGCGAGATCGAGCTCGCCCTGAACGCGATCGTGGCGGCGGCCGGACCGCAGTCTCGGGGCGCGGCCGTGGTCGACCTTCGAGGATCCGGTTCCCGACCGCGGCTCCAGACGAGCGCCGAGGTGCTCGAGCGGGCGAGAAGCGCGAAGAACCAGCTCTTCCTCTTCGGCATCGAGGAGCAGAGCTCGCTCGACCAGGTCGGACCGCAGGTCGTCTCGGGCCTGGAGCAAGAGCTTGCTGCCGTGATTGGGAGCGCGGCAGGTCCGAGCGCCACCGTGGCGCGGCTCGCGCCGGGCGTCGTCGGGGCGACGATCCCGCGCAAGCTGGATGCGACCCGGCTCGGAGTGCAGATCCAATGCGAGTGGCATTCTCGCCCACCGATCACCGACGGCAAGCTCGAGCTGCCGCGGACGTTGAGCTGGGAGGAGGTCACCGCCGAGCGTGCCGAGTTGCGCGCCCATGAACTGTCGCGCGAGTGCGCCGATGCGCATGGCGTCCTCTCCGCCCTGAGTGGTGGCTTGCCCTTCCCGATCGCCGGCCGCGTGCACGCCGCAATCGCTGCCGAGAGCGCCGTCGAGCGCGTGAAGATGCTGTTCGACGTGCTCGAAGGGGCGTGGCGTTTCATCGCGATCGTCCTCGGGGCCGCCTACTTTGCGAAGGGCAGTCAGGACGAAAACGACGCGATTCGCGGCTTCTGCGAGAAGCACGCGACGCGCACCGGCTTGCCGCTCGGGGTCTTCCGTGAGCTCGCGCGGCTCGCGGTGAAGGGCTTCAGCGACAAGGACGACCCGATCGGGCAGCTCGCGCGCCAGTTGATGGATGTCAAGATCGGCGAAAACCAGACGTTCGACACGCTGAGCAACCTGATGCACAGCGAGCGCAACGCGTTCGCGCATGGTCACTACAGCGAGGCGCGCGCTGCGGCGGACCTACCCGAGTTCGAGCATATGACCCGCTCGTTCTTGCGGGCACTCCGACCGCTCTGCGCCTGGACGCTCGTCACCGTTCAGCGCACCGAGCCCGACCTCTTCGGCGAATCGCAGACCGTGGAGTTCATCGACCACACCGGGCCGCACTCGAGCGGCGCGCGCCGACGTTTCGGGTTCGCCTCACCGCTGCGGCTCGCGAACGTCGTCTACCTCGCCCGCTGGCGGGATGGCCTCGTCTTGCCCCTCGAGCCGTTCATGCGCCGGGTGATTCACGAGGACCGGTTCGAGCTCTTCTGGATGGATCACATGCCGCGCGCCGGGACGTGCTCGATGAGCGGGGTCGTCAGCGGTCAGGTGGTCGCCGCGACCTGCGATCCTCGCAGGCTCCCGCCCCTCTTGCGAACGCTCGTCGGTTGAGAGGGAGAGCCCGTCGATGCCAGCCGATTGGTACGAAGGCGGACTTCCATTCCACTGCACGGGATGCGGTGATTGCTGCACCGGGGCGCCCGGCGCGGTGTGGGTCGACGACGCCGACCTCGACCGGCTCGCGACCTTCCTCGGCTTGACGGCGAGGGAGCTCGATGAGCGCCACGTGCGGCGACTCGAGGGACGTCGCTCGTTGCTCGAGAGGTTCGACGGGGACTGCGAGTTCTTCGACCGCGAGGCGCGCGGCTGCCGCGTCTACGAGGCGCGGCCCACGCAGTGCCGGACGTTCCCGTTCTGGCCGCAGAACCTCGAGTCCCCGGACGCCTGGCAAGAGGTGCGCGCGGCGTGCGAAGGTGCGCGGGTTGACGCTCCGCTGGTCCCGGTGGAGACGGTTCGCGAGCGGGCGGCCGAGCTGCGCCGTTCGCGCGAGCGCAGCTAGGTCGGTGTCGATGCCGTGAGGGGCGACGCGCACGACGCAAAGGGCGTGTCCTGCGCCCGAGGTTCCGTTGTAGCTTCGAGCGGTGCCGGCGAGCGAGCGAGCAGCGGGGGAGATCCTCGAAGGACGCTACCGGCTCGTCGAGCGGCTCGGGCAAGGAGGCTTCGGTGACGTCTTCCGCGCCGAGGAGCTCTTGCCCGATGGGAAACGCCTCCGCGAAGTCGCGCTGAAACTCCTCGTTCGCGGTGTCGCGACCGACTGGGCCGAGGAGGCGCGGATCATCGCCTCGCTCCGTCATCCGGCGCTCGTGACGATTTACGCAGCGGGCCTGCTCGCCGTCGACGAACGTCCGACGCCCTTCGTCGCGATGGAGCTGCTCGAGGGCGACAACCTCGCGGTCTTCGTCGAGCGAGGGCGAATCGTCGCGTGGCGGCGCGTGCTGCGCTGGGCCCGCGAGGCGGCGGCGGCGCTCGACGAGATCCACCGCGCGGGCGTCGTCCACCTCGACCTCAAGCCGGCGAACTTGTTTCTCACCGCGTCGGGGCTCAAGGTGCTCGACTTCGGGATCGCACAGCAGGGGCACGAGCGCGAGGCGGCCATCGGGGTGCCGGAGGACGACGGCATGTCGACGGCGGCGTTCATGGCGCTCGACGGCCCATCGGCGCGCAGCTCGCTCGCGAGCACGGGCCACGGCGGCACCTCGCGCAGCGTCGTCGGGACCCCGGGCTTCATGGCGCCCGAGGTCGTCGAGGGCGGCGAGGCCACCTTCGCTGCGGATGCGTACGCGCTCGCCGCGTGCATCGTGCAGCTCGTATCGGGGAGCCTGCCGCAAGATGTACGCCCGCGTCCGTCACGCGATCAGCGCGCCGACATCGAGAGCTGGATCGGTGAGGTGAGGGCAGCGACCCTGCACGGCAAGCTCCGCGATCTGCAGCCACTCGCGCTCCCCTCGGCCTTCCGCGAGTTGGTCGCGCGCTGGCTCAGGCTCGACCCGGTCGCGCGTGGCATCACGACGGGCGGGTTGCGCGCGGAACTCGACGCGATCTGGCTTCGTCCGCACGGCGCGCATCGGATTCCGTTCCGCGGACTCGCACCCTTCGGGAGCGACGACGAGGGGAACCTCCACGGTCGCGATGCGGAGACCGAGCGCCTCGGCCGCGATCTCGTCCGAGAGCCCTGCCTCGTCATGCACGGTCCATCCGGTGCGGGGCTCACCTCACTGACGCTGGCCGGCATCGTACCGGCTCTTGCGCGCCTCGAGGCGGAGGACCGGCACGACTGGCGAGCGTGGCATGTCGTGCTCGGCGCGAAGCCGGATGACTCGTTCGCGCTCGGGCTCACGGCGCTCCTCGGGGAAATCGGCACTGCGGCGAGCGCAGCCTCGGTCGACGCGCCCGTGGAAAGAGCGAGCCCACGAGGCGCGCCTCGCCTCGCGATCGAGCGTCTTGCGGCACGGCTCGAGTGCACGGAAGTCGGTGTGGTCGTCGTGCTCGAAGACCTCTCTGCGCTCCTCGAGCACCCCGAGGGGAGCCATGGCGTCTCCGAGGCGCTCGCGTTTGCGGCGCTGACGCGACCCGGGCTGCGCATCGTCGCGCTGCTCGAAGAGGACACCCTCGCCGCGTTCCTTTCAACCGAGCTCGGCCGCTCGCTCCAGCCCTACGTTCGCTTCGTCGGCATGCCGTCGTGGGCCGCTGCGGACGAGCTCGTCAACGATCCCGCGCGTGCGCTTGGCATCCGCATCGACGGTGCCGAGGCGATCCTCGACGACGTGAAGGCCGAGCTCGCTCGGGTTGGCGCGAGCCTGCCCGTGCTCGGCCTCGCGTTCGCGGAGCTGTGGGCGACGACGCCGAGCGCCACCCGCTGGCGCGAGCAAGGTGGCGTCGGAGGGCCGCTTGCGCGCCATGCCGAGGCGACGCTCGGTGCGATGCCCGGCGACCGTCGCAAGATGGCCGAGTGGCTGCTCCTTCGGATGGTGCGGGCCGATGGCCGGATGGTCGAGGTCGAGCGCGAGGCGCTGCTTGAAACCTGCGAGGATGTCGGGCTGGGTCGAGCGGTGCTCGGCGATCTCCTCTCCGCTCGGATCGTCGTCGCCCGAAGCGGCAAGATCAGCCTGGCGCACCCCGCGCTGGTCGGCGGCTGGGCGCGGCTCAACGATCGACGCCTGCACGATCTCGAGCGGCGCTCGTTCCTCGAGGAGCTCCACGAGTCGGCGCTGCGCTGGCGTCAGCTCGGCGCGCCCCCGCACGAGCTCTGGGGCGCGGAGAAGCTCGCCTTGTTCGAGGGGCGCTATCGCATCGCCCCCGACGAGCTGCGATTCGAGGAGCGCACCTTCATCGAGGCGAGCCTGCGAGCTCGGCGGAAGGCTCGCTGGTTGCGGTCGCTCGTCGCGCTCGGCGTCCTCGCGGTCCTCGTCGGTGCGTACCTCCTCGATGATCTCCGCAGCGCGCGTGCCCGCGCGCAGGAGCGGGCGATCGCGGAGGCGAGCCGCATGGCGTCGATCGAGCGGCTGGTGACGGCCTCGCGTCGAACCGCCGATCCTTACCGTCGCGTCGCGATGCTCGGCGCGGCGATGGAGGCCGGCTCCCGCGACAGGCTCCTCGGTCTCGAGCTTTTCGCCGCGACGCACTCGCTGCCGCCGGCTCGCTTTCTGGCGCTCGAGCCGCCGGATTCGCCGCGTTTCCCATGGGATGGTCGCTACCTCCTCGGCCACACGCGAGCCCACGTCATGCTGCTCGACGTGCTGCCCGACGAGGGCGCCGATTGGGGGTCGGTCGAGACGCGCTTCGCCGCGCACGACGAGGGGATCTTCGACGTGGAGCCGTTCGCCTTCGGGAATGGCTTCGTGACGCGCGGGCTCGACGGAGCGCTCAAGGTGTGGCGGCTGCGTGAGAGCCGAGAGATCGCCCTCGCGGCCGAGTCGCCGATGCGCTGCGTTCGAGGGCTCTCGCGCGTGCTCGTCGCGGATCGAGCGCCCGTCGTGGCGTGCGTCACCACGGAGGGGCTCGCGCGCTGGGACCTTCGCGAAGCGTCGCGTGTCGAGACCGTCCCGTTCGGTGGTCGCCTGCTTGCCATCGCGCCGGATGGAGAATGGATCGCCGCCGCGAAGCGCGGCCGCGTTGTTTTGTGGCGGCGCTCCAGGAAGCCCATCGAGGTCGAGGTTCCCGCGGACTTCGCGACGACCCTCGCCGCCTTCTCGCCTGCGGAGGAGGTGCTCGCCCTGGTCGATGCGCAGCACGTGATCGCGTTCGACCTCATGAAGGGGACGCCGCGGCGACTGCTCGAGGACAGGAACCTCGAGCACCAGCTGAACGAGCCCGCCGGTGTGCGCTTCGCAGCCAATGGCGTCGATCTCGCCCTGTGCTCGTCGTCGGGTCAGGGCGAGTGGCTGTACCTCCGTCGAGGGGGCCGGGCGGACGAGGATGGCGCGACCCCTCCCGCTGACTCGGCGTGCTCGGCGGCGGCAGTCCCCGTCAACGTCGGTGCCGCGGGCGAGTCGCCGCGACCCCGCATGCTCCGGTCGCTCCGCGATTACGGTGAGCGGCTGCTCGAGGCCGCGTCGGTCGGGCCGCGGCGCTTCGAGGGCGGCTTCGGTCTCCCGGACGGGCGGCTCGTCACCCGGGACCTCGTCGTCTTCGATCCACGTGACGGTGGGTTGACGGATATCATGCGGGTTGGCAGCCCTTACGTCGAGGCGAAGGGGCGGTCGGTTGGCGCCGTGGCGCGGGCGGGCGACGACGTCGTGTGGCAGTACGGAGCCTCCGTGATGGCGGAGTCGATCACGGGGAAGGCGCGCTGGTCGCGTGATGGAAGCCTCGGTGCCGTGTGTCGTGACGGGCGGGTGCTCATCTGGCGCGCTGCCGGTGACGCCTGGGAGGTCCTCGACGGGGCGCGTGACGTGGTCGTCCGGCGGATCACGCGAAACCCCGGATTTTTTCTCGGCATCGAGCCAAGCTGCGCCCGGTTTTACGTGCAGTGGCTCGACGGTCGAATCGCGACGGGGAGCCTCACCGGTAGCGCCGACGTCCCGGTGGTCCCCGACGAGGTCGACACGGGCGGCGGGGGGTATGCCGTGGACGGCTACGTCTTCGACGTGAGGCCGAGCGATGGCCGTGGAAACACCGACGCCGGTCTCTGGCTCGCGTTCAGCTCGGGAGCACTCGCTCGCGCTGACGCGAGCGGGACCCTTCGCTCGTACGGGCACGCGTCGCCGCGTGCGACGGCGATGGGAGACGGCGTCACTCCCGATGAGCTCCTCGTCGCGGACGAGTCCGGGCTCGTCCAGCGCCGCCGTGGCATGCAAGACCGGAGGCTCATCGCGGCGCTGCCCGATAGGGAGTGGAGCGACGTGCATACGCTCCCCGATGGTGCCCACGCGATGGCAAGCTCCGTGGGTGGCCTCGCCTTGATTGATGTCGAGCGCGGCGAGATCGTCGGGACCGCGGTGACCGAGAAGATCGGGCGCTTGGCGCCCTGGGACGACGAGGGGTCGTTGCTCTCCTGGTCCTTCGCCCACATCGGCCCGCCGAGCGGGGACCTCGTTCCGATCGGGCTCGGCCTCGCGCGTGCGGTGGTCACACGCGCGTCGAACCTCGTCGCGGAGCCGGTCGCCGCGGGTGCGCCGAGAATGAGGCTCCGATGAACCGTTCCATCGGGCACGCTCGCCGCCGGTGCCGAGGGAGCTCGCTGCTCCTCGCGCTGTCGCTGGCGGGTTGCGCAAAATCGGACGAGGATCGGCGTCGCATCGTCGAGGGCTTTGTCGCGCCGGCACCGACGGATGTCCCGGTGACCCATCCCGCGCCGCGGGAGCCGAGCCCACGTGCGCTCGAGGAATTGATCGAGGCGGCCCCTCGTCCGGCCAGAGAGCCGCGCGTCGGCGGGGATGCGACGCGCGCCGGCTCGGACACGAAGAAGAAGGAGGATCCGAAGCGCGGGCCATTCACCTCCGATGGCACCGACGTCCCGCCGGCGGTCAACGTGATGATCCGTACGCCCTGGTCGTCGCCGGCGCTCGAGCGCGCCTCGCGGGCGCAGCTCTACTGGGCGTTCGGACGCGCATGCCGCAAGGAAGATGGCGACCTTCCGCCATCGGAGAGCATCACCCTCGAATTCGACATCCACGGCGATGGCTCGGTCTTGCCGAGCAGCGTGTCGGCGACGACGGACGACCCGGCGTTGAAGGGGGTCGCCGAGTGCATCGAGCGAGTGTTCCTCGCCTCCGGCTTCACGGGCCCCATCGAGGGCCGGGGGTCGAGCACCCGCGTGCGCGTGACCTGGCCTTCGATCGACTGACGGGAGCGCGCCGCGCGGCTCCCTCTCGCTGCGCGATTGCGTGTACGGTATCGACGTGCGCCGCCTGCTCTCGTTGGTCCGAAGCGCGCGCCGCTCGTTTCGCGGTTCGCTCGAGCTGCGGCTGGGGATCGCGGTGGTGGCCGCGGTCGGTGCCGGCGCGACGGCAGGCATGCTCCCTTCGGTGATCGGCCACGCCGTCGCCACCATTGCCGGCGGGCCGACTTCCGCGGCTTCCGGAGCGCTCGGGGCGCTGTTGCGCGCGCTCCCGCCTCACCGCGCGGTGCTCTTCGTCGTGACCGCCCTCGCCACCGCGATCGTGGTCGCGATCGGTGTCCTGACCACCAAGCTGTCGTCGTCGCTCTCGGGCGATCTGACCGCGGCCATGCGGATCGAGCTGATGCGGTCCGTGGTCGCGTCCTCGGCGCGCGCGGCTTTCGCTGCCGGGGCCGTGTTGACGCAGCCGGAGCGACCTTCGGGGATGGACGGCCCGCCGTCTCCTAGGTCGGGGGCGCCGGGGCAGCCTGGCAACCCCAGGCCCGGCGGCGCCGTACCGCCGGGAGCCACGGCGGCGGGGTCGAACCTCGAGGTGCAGCGGGCTTCCGTCGTGCAGCTCGCGGTGTCGCGGGAGGCGGGGCTCGTCAGCGATTTCATCGTGTCGGTGGCGACCTCGCTCCCGCAGGCACTCGCGACGCTCACGCTCCTCACGATCGAGCTCCTGAGCGGCGGCGCGTGGGCGGTGCTCGTTGGCGGCGGAGGGCTGTTCCTCGCCTCGCGGATCCTCTCGGATCGTGCCTCGCGTGGCATCTCCGATGCGCGCAAGGAGCTCCACGCGGCCGATGCCGCGGTGTTCGGGAACCTCCAGGAGACCCTCGGCGCACTCGAAGATCTCCGGCTGTGGGGGGCGAGGGAGCAGGCCGTCGCGGAGTTTGCGCGGCGCTCCCACGCGTGCGCGGAGGCTCGGCGCGGCTTCGCGGTCGCGATGGCGTCGGCGGGTCAGGTTCGCAGCGTGTTCACGGCGATGTCGCCGTTGCTCGTCGTACTCGCGCTCGAGGTCGGCGGTCGAACCTTCGATCCCGGTGAGGTCGCCAAGCTGATGCTCTACGTACCGCTCCTCCTCGGTCGCCTCGAGGTCCTCGATGGCGTCCGCCAGGGCCTCATCGAGCGTGGCCCGGTGCTCGACGCGACGGGCGAGCTGCTCGCGCTCGAGGCCTCGCCCTCGCGCAGCACGAACCCGGTCGCCATCGACATGACTAAAGTCAATGGTGAGCTGACGTTCGAGGAGGTCCGGTTCACGCCGCCCGGCGCGGCTCGGCCGGTGCTCGACGGCGTGTCTTTGCAAGTCCCGGCGGGTGCGGTCGTCGGCATCTGTGGTGCTTCGGGTTGCGGCAAATCGACGCTCTTGCGGCTCGCGCTGCGCCTCGACGACCCGGACGCCGGGCGCGTGTTGCTCGACGGCGTCGACGTGAAGGCCATCGCGCCCGAGCAACTCCCGCGACTCTTCGGCGTGCTGCGCCAGACCTCGCAGTCCCTCGAGCGCTCGGTCCGAGAGAACCTCGCCATCGGGCTCGATCCCGTCCCCGACGACGAGGTCCTGCGAGGCGTGCTGCGGCTCGTCGACCTCGAGTCGCTCTCCGAGCGGGAGGGCGGGCGCGGCCTCGATACGGCCGTGAGGAGACAGCCACCGAATTTCTCAGGCGGTGAGACGCGGCGGCTTCTCCTCGCGCGGATGATGCTCGCCGGCGCTCCTGTGAATGTTCTCGATGAACCCGAGGCAGGCTTACCGAGCGCGACCGCGGAGCAGCTGCTGGAGACCTTGGTGCGCGGCGCGGGTGGTCGCACGCACCTCGTCGTGACGCATGCACCGCATCTCCTGCGGTCGGACTTCAACGTGGTGCTCCGCGAGGGCAAGGTCATCGCCGAGGGGACGCACGCGGAGCTCTCCGCGACGTGCGAGGACTACCGCGCGTTGCTCGCGGACGCTCTGCGGGGCCCGGACGCTCTCGGCGGCTGACCTCGCGCGCGTCTTTGGTATCGTCCGTCCATGGGGTTCAACGACGCCTTCGCGGCTCGGCTCGCCGACGTCCTCGCTACCCTCGAGGCCACGGCGTTGCTCGGCTCGAGCGAGCGTCGCGTTCGCGGGCTGGGCGGTCTGCTCCGGTACGCATGCCTCACCGTCCCGTGCGACGAAGCCTTCGTCGCCGTCGAGCTCGAGCACCTCGGGCGCATGCACGTGCCCGGGCTCGCCACGCGCGAAGAGTGGCGGCCGGCGTCGCTCGAGCTCCCGCCTCTCGGTACGCCCTTCGCGTTCTTGCTCGCGGGCGGAGGCGGACATCTCGTCGAGCTCGAGCCGAGCGACCCGCTGCTCCGCGCGCTGGGGGGCGTCGGGGGGGGGGCCGCGCGGCAGGGCGCGTTCGTCCCGATCCGCCTCGGAGCGGAGGTCGTCGGAGGGCTCGCGCTCCTGTTCGACGAGCACCGTCCGGGGGGCCGAGAGCTCGTCGCGGCCGAGCAGCTCGCGGAGGTCGCCGCGGGGACGCTCGAAGCCTACCGCACCGAGCGCGCGCTGCTCGAGCTGTTCGCGACCGTCCTGCCCGAGCTCTGCGGAGCGGAGGGCGCGACCGGCTTCGTCGAGGGCCTCGAGCGCTTTGTCCACCGTCTTCGCCTCGCGCCCGACTATCGCCAGCGCCTGGCCCTCGCGGAGGCGGTCGCGAGGGTGGCGCGTCGCGGCGACGCCGAGAGCTCCCTTGCGTTGCGTCTGCTCGCCGAGATTGAGCGATTCGCCGCCCGAGGCGACGAAGGAAGCCACGGCGCATCGGGCAGCGAGTTCGTCGGATGAACGCGCACCGCGAGGAGGCACGGGACCGCGTGCCATTGCGCGGCGAT
>Ga0194129_10003910_pt1 | contig 20332 bp, 18 predicted proteins | sample TA2KigCa35mmetaG_FD_150862 | JGI IMG/M metagenome (GOLD analysis project Ga0194129, IMG submission 150862) | Freshwater microbial communities from Lake Tanganyika, Tanzania - TA2015038 Kigoma Deep Cast 35m | ecosystem: Environmental > Aquatic > Freshwater > Lake | place: Tanzania: Lake...
GGCCGTCAGGGGCCGTACACCCTCACCTACTCCGACTACAGCGGCGGGGAGGCCACCGGCGAGACCAAGACCCTCGATGTCGATGTGATCATCGGTGCCGATGGCGCCAACAGCCGCGTGGCCAAGGCCATGGATGCCGGCGATTACAACGTCGCCATCGCCTTCCAGGAGCGGATCAGGCTGCCTGCCGAGGAGATGAAGTACTACGAGGATCTGGCGGAGATGTACGTGGGGACGGATGTCTCCCCCGATTTCTACGCCTGGGTCTTCCCCAAGTACGACCACGTGGCGGTGGGCACCGGCACCATGCAGGAGAACCAGGGGCTCATCAAGAGCCTGCAGGAAGGCATCCGTGAGCGGGCCAAGAAACGCCTCGTCAACGGCGAGGTGATCAAGGTCGAAGCCCACCCGATACCCGAACATCCACGCCCCCGGCGCGTGGTGGGCCGCATGGCCCTGGTGGGCGATGCCGCCGGTTACGTCACCAAAAGCTCGGGTGAAGGCATCTACTTCGCCGCCAAGAGCGGCCGCATGTGCGCCGAACAGATCGTCGAGGCCAGCCAGGGCGGCCAGCGCACCCCCAGCGAGTCCGACCTCAAGGTCTACCTCAAGAAATGGGACCGCAAGTACGGCGCCACCTACAAGGTGCTTGAGATCCTGCAAAACATCTTCTACCGCAACGACGCTGCCCGCGAGGCCTTCGTCGAAATGTGCGACGACAAGGATGTGCAGCGGCTCACCTTCGACAGCTACCTCTACAAGCGCGTGGTGGCGATGAACCCGTGGCAGCAGCTCAAGCTGACGCTGCTCACCCTGGGCTCGGTGCTGCGCGGCAATGCGCTGGCGCCCCAGGGCTACAAACCCGTGCCCAGCGCCGTGCGCGACGAGGCCGAGGTGAACGCCATGCTCGCCGTGAGCACCATCAAAGGCGGCATCCGGGTTGGGGCCCAGAAGCAGACCCCCAACACGGCTGTCGCTGCCTCAGCGGAATCACACAGCAACCGCGAGCCCGCGCTCAGCCGCTGATGCGGCTGAAGTCGGCCAGCACAGAGGCCTGATTGCGCAGCACCCCCAGCAGATTCAGGCGGTTGCGTCGCACCGCGGGGTCATCGGCCATCACCATGACGCTCTGGTGGCCATCAAAGAAGGCTGACAGTGTCTCGGCCCCGGCCATCAGGCCCTGGGCCAGAGCCCTGTAGCGATCTTTGGCTGTGCCGCTGGCAATGGGTTGCAGTGACTGCAGCACGGCCAGCATGGCCGCTTCGCTCGGCTGCTCAAACAAGGCAGGATCCACCACCTCGTCGACGGCCAGCACCTCCGACGGAAGCTCCCCCTTGGCTGCCAGGCGAGCCGCACGGGTGACCACCGCCTGCACGGCGGCCAATTCGCCGCTGCGGCGGAGCGCCTGCAGCAGGTCGGCCCGCTGACGGGCATCGAGGGGATCGCGCAACAGCCGCTCGAGCGGTACCCCGTCGCCGGCCACGGCCTGCACCAGATCGGCGTCGAGGCCCGACTCATCAAGCAGGCTCTGCAACCGCTGACGCAGGAAGTCAGCCAGTTCGAGGGCAAGGGCGCCGGGCTCCACAGCGCAATGGGGCAGCAAGGCGGCCCAATGGGCGGCGGCTCGCTGTAGCAGCTGCTGCAGATCGAGGGCCCAGCCTCTGTCCCAGAGGATCTGCAGCACACCATTGCCGGCACGGCGCAGGGCATAGGGGTCGGATGAGCCGCTGGGGCGCTCGCCCTTGGCGTAGATGCTCAGCAACAGCTCCAGCCGTTCGGCAAGGGCCACCAGCGCCCCGGCCTCGGAGCTGGGCAGTGCGTCGCCGGCGCCCCTGGGCAGGTAATGCTCCAGTACCGCCAGGGCCACGGGGCGCGGTTCACCCTCGGCCAGCAGGTACTTGCCCCCCATGACCCCCTGGAGCTCAGGGAATTCGCCCACCATCTGGCTGACCAGATCGTGCTTGCAGAGATGGGCCGCACGCCGGGCATGACTGGCGACAGGGTCGGCCAGGCTGAGCTGCCTGATCAGCACATCGGTGACCCACTCCAGACGCTCGACACGATCACGGAGCGACCCCAGCCCCTCGGCAAAGGTCACCCGGGCCAGCTGATCGCGGCGATCGATGCTGGCCACGGCGCGGTCGGCATCGACAAAGAATTCGGCATCGGCCAGGCGTGCCTTGAGCACCCGCTCATTGCCCCGCCGCACACTGTCGTGCGCCTCGGGCAGCCCATTGCCGATGCACAAAAAACGGGGCAGCAGGGTGCTGCGTGCTTCCAGGGCAAGCGGATCATCACTGGCGTCAGCGCGGATCAACGGCACATAACGCTGGTGGGCGCGCATCACCGTGCGCAGCACCTCGGGCGGCAGGTCCAGGTAGCGATCGGGCACCGATCCCTCAATCAGCAGCGGGGATTCGACGAGATCGGTGAGCTCGTCAAACAGCTCCTCGGGCAGATCCGGGATGGCGGAGAGCTCCTGGGCTGCCCGTTCAATGCTGCGTCGGATGTCCTGGCTGCGGCTGGCACGGTCGACCTGCACTCCCGCCTGGGCGAGGGCCTCGGCGTAGTCACTGGCGTGGGAAATCGTGACCACATCGTGCACGAGTCGGTGGCCGCGGCTGCTGCGACCAGCGCGAACCTGGGGTTCACAGCCCTGCAGGGTGAGCGGCACCACAGACGCATCGAGCAGGGCCACCAGCCAGCGCACGGGCCTGGAGAAGCGCAACTCACCACTGCCCCAGCGCATGAAGCGGCGGCCCTGCAGCGCCGCAATCCAACGCGGCACCAGCTCCTGCAGCAACGCCTCGGCAGGACGACCGCGCTCGAGCACCGTTGCAAACACAAACGGTCCCTTGGGGGTGTCGCGCACCGCAAGGGCCGAGGGCTGAACGCCGCAACGCTTGGCAAAACCGAGGGCTGCCTCGCTCGGCCGACCCTCGCGAAAGGCCTGGGCGGCAGGAGGGCCTTTGCGCTCGTCACGCGCATCGGCCGCCGCAGCCGCCAGACCATCCAGGATCACAGCGAGGCGGCGGGGCGTGCTGGTGCAGCGGATCCCCTCACAAGCCAGGCGCGCCTCGCCCAGATCGGAGCGCACCAGCTGCTCCAGCTGGGGGAGGGCCAGGCGGGCGAAATCGGCCGGCAGCTCTTCGGTACCGATTTCCAGCAGAAATGTCAACAAAGCAGCCCGGCAATGGCAGCCGCTCACTGTATGAAGGCTGCGGGAACATTCCGTCGGAGCCGGCTCTTCGCTACGGTCGGGGGCGCTCCACCCAGCGTCAGAGCCTGTGACCGCCGGACCTGCAACGACCGATTCCGGCCCCCTGCCCAGCATCGCCACGGGGGTGGAGCGCAGCAAGTTTGAAGAGCTCAAGGCGAACAGCGGCCATCTGCGCGACCCCCTGCTCGGCGAACTGGCCAACGAACTGCCGAATTTCAGCGACGGTGCCGTCCAGATCCTCAAATTCCACGGCAGTTACCAGCAGGACAACCGCGACAACCGCCAGAAAGGCCAAGACAAGGACTGGCAGATGATGCTGCGGCTGCGCAACCCCGGCGGACGGGTGCCGGCGGCGCTGTTTGTGGCCCTGGATGAGCTGGCCGACCGTTACGGCAACGGCACCCTGCGGGCCACCACCCGCCAGGCCTTCCAGCTGCATGGCGTGCGCAAGGAGAACCTCAAGGAGGTGATCGGCACGATCGTGCGCGCGCTCGGTTCCACCCTGGCGGCCTGCGGCGACATCAGCCGCAACGTGATGGCGCCTGCCGCTCCCTTTGAAAAACGGGGCTATCCAGCGGCCCGCGAGCTGGCCGATGCGATCGCCGATCTGATCAGCCCCCAGGCGGCCGAAGGTTCCTACCTGGACATCTGGGTCGACGGCGACCTGCGCTACCGCATCAAGCCGTCGGCAGCGGTCAGGAAGGTCAAGGCCCGCCAGAGCGAGGGGGCGGTGGCCTCCGGCGATGCCGCTGAGCCGCTCTATGGCTCCACCTATCTGCCCCGCAAATTCAAGGTGGCGGTGACGGTGCCGGGGGACAACTCGGTCGACCTGCTCACCCAGGACATCGGCCTGGTGCAGTTCAGCGATCCCAATGGCCGGCCCCAGGGTTGCAACGTCTATGTGGGCGGCGGCATGGGACGCACCCACAACAAGGAGGAGAGCTTCGCCCGCACGGCCGACCCCCTGGGCTATGTGGGCCAGGAGCATGTGCTCGATCTGGTGCAGGCGATTGTGGCCCTGCAACGCGACCATGGCGACCGCTCCCTGCGTCGCCACGCACGCATGAAGTACCTGATCCACGACCGCGGCATCGCCTGGTTCAAACAGGAACTGCAGCGCTACTTCCCCCATCCGATCAAGGGGCTGCGCAGCGAGCCGCCACGCAAGCTCGAGGATTACCTGGGCTGGCATCGGGTGGCCGCCGGCAAATGGTTTGTCGGTCTGCCCCTGCTGTGTGGTCGACTGGCCGGGGAGCAGAAGGCCGGTCTGCGCCGCCTGGTGGAGACCTACCAGCTTGAGATCCGGCTGACCCCCAACCAGGACATCCTGCTGTGCAACATCGCGACGGCGCAACGGGCCACGCTGCAGCAGGAGCTTGCCGCGATTGGCTTTGAGGCCCCGGAGGCGCCGTCGCTGCTCGCTCGCCATGCCCTCGCCTGCCCGGCGCTGCCGCTCTGCGGCCTGGCGGTGACGGAGGCCGAGCGCACCTTGCCGGCGGTGCTCGAACGCCTCGAGGCCCAGTTCCGCCGACTCGGCATCGACAAACCGGTGCTGGTGCGCATGACCGGCTGTCCCAATGGCTGCGCCCGCCCCTACATGGCCGAGATCGGGCTCGTGGGCAGCGGGGTTGATCAGTACCAGCTTTGGCTGGGGGGCACGCCGGGCCTCAACAATCTGGCGGAGCCCTATCTCGAGAAAATGCCCCTGGATGCGTTGGAAACCACCCTGGAACCGCTGCTACAAGCCTGGAAGCAGGCCGGCGGACGTCGCAGCCTGGGGGCCTTCATCGCCGCAGCAGGACGTCAGCAGGTGAGCACACTGCTGGCATCGGGCTCCACGCGCCCGTAGATCGCCCGAGGCTGCTGCTGCAGCCAGGCCCACAGCTGATCGCCATAACTGAAGTGCCACCACTCGTTGGGGTGCTGGGCAAAACCGGCCAGGCCCATCACCTCCGCCAGCAGGCAGCGGCGCTGATGCCAGAGCGCTGCCTGACTGGTTGGATCAGCCGCAGCGGCTGCGGCGTGGTGATCGGGTTCGGAGAGGGCGCCGATGGCGTCGATCTCACCGCCCATGTCCAGCGGGCGTCCGGCAGCATCAGCCAGGGTGAGATCGACCGCCGCGCCGGTGCTGTGGGGCGGCGGCGTGGCGGGATCAGGGCTGGGTGGGGCCCAGAAACGACCCACCTCGGCCTCGATCTGCAGCCGCTGTTGTGAGGGCTGCTCGGGGTCCACGCCGGCGGCGCGGCATTGCTCGTGGACCGTGCGCTGCACCATGAACGCCTGCACAGCCACGGGACGCCAGCCATCGAAGATGGCCAGCCTGCAGCTGGGGTTGCGGCGCTGCAGCTCGGCCTGTGCCTGCAGCAGCCGCCGCAACACACCACGGCGCAGCTGAAAGGGGCTCTGGCCCGCGCCGTAGGGGGCGCCGGCACTGGCATAGGGGTGCGGCTCCAGGCGCAACAGCTCAGCTGGCAGGGCCTGCAGCGGGTCGCCACAGTCGACGATCGGGATCGGATGCCAGGGTCGTGTGCCCATGGTGCTCAGTTGAGTTGAACGGCGGCATCGCTCAGACGCCGACGCTGCTCGCGCAGCACAGCGGCCAGTTGCGGGTGCTGCTGCAGTGCAGGATCAGCGGCGATGATCGCCTGGGCCACAGAGCGGGCCCGCTCCAGCACCACGGCATCGCTGGCCAGGTTGGCCAAGGCCAGATCGGGGAGCCCCGACTGGCGGGTGCCGAGCACCTGGCCCGGCCCGCGCAGGCGCAGGTCCATCTCGGCGATCTCGAAGCCATCGTTGGAGCGCTCCAGCAGCTCCAACCGCTGGCGGGCCATGGGGTTGTTGCTGTCGTTGATCAGCAGGCAATACGACTGGGCCGCACCCCGGCCCACGCGGCCACGCAACTGGTGCAGCTGCGCCAGACCGAAGCGCTCGGCGTGCTCGATCACCATCACCGTGGCTGCCGGCACATCGACCCCCACTTCCACCACCGTGGTGCTCACCAGCACCTGGGTGCTGCCGTTGGCAAAGGCCTCGATCACCTGCTGCTTGGCCTCGCTGTTGAGGCGCCCATGCAACAGCCCGACGCTGAGATCCGGAAAGACCGCATCCCGCAGTTGTGCGTGCACGTCGACGGCCGAGCGCAGATCGAGTTTCTCCGACTCCTCCACCAGGGGGAGCACCACGTAGGCGCGCTGGCCCTGGGCCACTTCACGGCGGATCAGCGCGTAGGCCTCCTCGCGGCCGCTCCCGCGCAGCACGCGGGTGGTGATCGGCTGACGGCCAGGCGGCAGTTCGTCAATCTGACTGACGTCGAGATCGCCATGCAGCGACAGGGCCAGGGTGCGCGGAATCGGCGTGGCCGTCATCGTCAACAGATGGGGCTGCAAGCCCTTGGACAGCAGCCGGTTGCGTTGGTTCACCCCAAAGCGGTGCTGCTCATCGACCACCACCAGCCCCAGGCGATCGAAGGCCACCGGATCCTCGAGCAGGGCATGGGTGCCTACCAGGAGCTGCAGCTGGCCGTTGGCCAGATCCTGCAGCAGCTCGCGCCGCCGGCGCGCTGGGGTGGAGCCGGTAAGGATCGCGCTGCTCACATGCAACTGGTTCAGCCAGTCGTTGATCTTGTGGAAATGCTGCTGGGCCAGCACCTCGGTGGGCGCCATCAGGGCTCCCTGGCAGCCGGCTTCGATGGCAGCCAGCAGGGCCGCCAGCGCCACCACGGTCTTGCCGCTGCCCACATCGCCCTGCACCAACCGGGCCATCGGCTCGGGTCTGGCCAGATCGCTGCGGATCTCGGCCAGAACCCGCTCCTGGGCTCCGGTCAAGGCAAACGGCAGCAGCGCGAAGAAGCGCTGCTCCAGCGGCGTCTGCCCCGACGCCGGCAGGGCCGCGGCAGCCAGCAGCACCGGCGCCTGGGCCGCCTTGAGCTGGCGACGCCGCTGGGCCAGGCCCAGTTGCAGCAGCAGAAACTCATCAAACACCAGCCGCCGGCGGGCCCTGGCGAGCTGATCCTGGTCACTGGGTTGGTGAATGGCCTGCAGGGCCTGCTCCAGGTCCATCAGGCCTTCGTGTTGCCGCAGGGGCTTTGGCAAGGGATCCGACCAACCGCGCAGCACCGGCAGCACGGTCGCCACGGCCTGGCGCATGCGCTCGGCGCCGAGCCCCTCGGTGAGGCTGTACACCGGCAGCAGACGGCCGATGAGCGGCGACTGCACCGGGGCCCCCGCGTGCTCAAGCACCTCCAGGAGGGGATCGCTGAACGCCGACCCATAGGGCGTCTGTTTCACCAGGCCGCTGACGGCCACCGTGGCACCAGCGGGAAACTGGCGCTGTTGGCTCTTCAACCAGGCCGGTGACGTGAAACGGCGGCCCGCACTGAAGCGGCTGACGCGCATCCGCCCGGTGGGGTCCTGCAGCTGCAGCTCCAGGATGCTGAGGTTGGGGTTTCGAGGGCTCACAAAGGCATGGGCCCGGCGCACGCTGGCCACGATCGTGGCGGTCTCACCGGGCACCAACGCGGCAATGCGGCGCAGGTTGGCGTAATCGAGGTAATCGCGAGGGTAGTGGTGCAGCAAGTCGCGCACCAGCAACAGCCCCAACTGGGCCAGGCGGGTGGCGGTGCGCGGTCCGATGCCCTTGACCTCAGCCAGGGGGGTGTCGGCGCTGAAGGCCCCGGCTGCACTGGCACTGGCATCGGCAGCAGCAGCGCCGGCCTGCGGTGCGGCGACGTCTGCCAGGTGCAGCCGTGGCGGCCGTATGGGCGGCTCCGGACGGCAGCGACGCCGCAGCGCCAGCAGCCACTCTCGGCTGAGACGCACGAGCCGCTGGCGCTGGCCCAGCCCGAGGCTTTCGTAACGCTCGTAGCCAGCCTGCAGTTCGGCGAGCCGCTCCCGTTCGGACGCCTGCAGCGGCACCGGGGCGGCGGCCAGCTGCTGCCGCAGGAAGGCGGCAAAACTGTCGTGGCGACCCTGGAGATTGGCGAAGCCGCGATCGGCCTCCAGCTGCAACCCCTGTTGCAAGGGCAGCATCCAGCCGTGCAGCCGACGCTCTAGGTCGGGGGCGGGGTCCTGGAGGTCTGGGCTGTGGAGTGATCGTTCAGCCACAGCTGTTCGGCGTCATGGATCTGGAGCCGACGCTCCAGACGTTGGTAGGTCTGGGCCATTCTGCGCAACTCCACGCTGGCCTGCTGCAGGCGGGTGCGACAGGTGCGCAGCCGCAGCTGCTCCGACTCCAGATCCGCGGGACGGATCAACAGGGCGCGGGTCTCGATCAGGGCGCCGTCTGGAGAGTCGGGGAGCGGGATGCTGAGCCGCACCAGGTTGGCGGCGGCGGTCTGGGTCTCGACTTGACCAGCCGCCACGGCCTCCAGCAGGCGCAACGGCAGCAAGCTGGTCAACAACCCCAGCCGCACCAGCTCCACGTTGACGGCATGGGACAGGTTGCGCAGTCGCCGGGCCAGCGCAGCATCCAGGCTCTCGAGCCACTGCAGCAGCTGCAGTGGCTCGTCGGGCATCATCCGGTCGGGCCCGCTGCCCTGGGGCTGGGGCTCGGCAAGCTCCGTGGCCTCGGCATCCCGCAGCAGGCTTGAAAAAACGGCCATCAGATCCGAGGCCGTGGCGTCGTCGTTGTCGCCGCCGGCTTCGGCTGGCTCCTCGCTGGCAGCCGATTCGGGCTGAGGGGCCATGCCGAACAGGTGGGCACTGATCGGCGGTGCCAGGCCGAGATGCACCGATCCCTGGGGGACATCAACTGGGGGTGGGGCGTCGCCCGGCAGCCCTTCTGGCTCGCCGGCCGCGGAGCTTCGCAACGCGTTCAGCCATTGGCGCCTGGCCCTCAGAGCCTGTTGCCGGCGCTGGCGCCGCATCTGGGCCGCGAGAGCCTGAAGCTGCTCCACGGTGAGCAGGGTGCAGCTGCGCCGCACCAGCGAGCTGATGCGGCGGTGCAGCTCCTGGCGCCTGGCTGGTTCCAGGGCGCGATAACGCGTGGGGTGCACCTCAACGGCGAGATGGAAGCAGGCCCGCTCCACCGCCGTGGCCAGGTCCTGCCGCAACACTTGGAGGTACAGGGCCCAATGGCGATAGAGCTGCGGATTGCCCTGCGCCACCCGTTGGCGCAGCTGCTCGAGCTGGTGGGTGGTCTCGCTGTGGGGCGAGGGCGACGGCAAGGGCTTCAGGAGGCCTTCATGGCCGCCACTTCAGCAGCGAAATCAGCCTTCTCCACCTCGATGCCCTCGCCGAGGGTGTAGCGGGTGAAGCGACGCACCTGAATGTTTTCACCAATTTTGCCCGCCACCTGCTTGACCATCTCAGCCACGGTCATGGTGCTGTCCTTGATGAAGGGCTGCTCGAGCAGGGCCAGCTCCTTGAGGCGCTTGCCGATGCGGCCTTCAACGATCTTCTCCTTCATCGCCTCAGGCTTGCCGTCGAGGTCATCGCGACCCATCTCGATGGCCTTCTCCTTGGCCGCGACGTCTGCTGGAATCTGATCGACCGTGACGTACTCCACATTGGGGCAGGCCGCGATCTGCATGGCCACGTTGCGGAGCAGCTCCTGGAACAGGTCACCGCGAGCGACGAAATCGGTCTCGCAATTGACCTCAACCAGCACGCCAACCCTTGCACCGGTGTGGATGTAACTGCCAACAGCTCCTTCGGCCGCGGTACGACCCGCCTTCTTCTCGGCGCTGGCGATGCCCTTTTGGCGCAGCCATTCGATCGCCTTCTCGGTGTCGCCTTTGGTCTCGGTGAGGGCTTTCTTGCAATCCATCATGCCGGCGCCGGTTTTGTCGCGCAGGTCTTTGACGAGCTTGGCGGAGATCTCAGCCATGACAGGGGAAGGTGATTCAGAGGTGGGCAGCGGGACTTCCCAGGGGCGCGGGTGCCGCTGGCAGGCCTCGCTGGGAGGTGGGGAAACGGTGGGGTTGGGGGGCTGAGCGGTGCTCAGCTCTCCTCATCGGCATCTTGATCGCCGGCGCCGTGGCGCCCCTCATTGATCGCATCGGCCAAACGGCTCAGCACCAGCTGCACCGAACGCACAGCGTCGTCGTTGCAGGGGATGGGCACGTCGCAGAGGTCTGGATCGCAGTTGGTGTCGAGCATCGACACCAACGGGATGTCGAGCTTACGGGCTTCAAGCACGGCGTTGGTCTCGCGGCGCTGGTCGACCAGCACCACCACATCGGGCAGGCGCCGCATGGTCTTGAGGCCGCCGAGGTACTTCTGCAGGCGCTCGAGCTCACGGCGCAGCACGGCCGCTTCCTTCTTGGGGCGCATGGCGATGGCTCCGGAGGACTCCATGCGCTCCAGGTCTTTGAGACGGTCGATGCGGGCCCGCATCGTCGTCCAGTTGGTGAGCATGCCGCCCAGCCAACGCTGGTTGACATAGGCGGCTCCGCAGCGGCTGGCCTCCTTGGCAATCACCTCGGAGGCCTGTTTCTTGGTGCCGACAAACAGGAAGCGCTTGCCGCTGCGGGCGGCGCTGCGCACCCATTTGTAAGCGTTGTTCATGCAGACCGCGGTCTGCACCAGGTCGATGATGTGAACGCCGTTGCGCGCGCAATAGATGTAGCGCGACATCTTCGGATTCCAGCGCCGGGTCTGGTGCCCGAAGTGGGCGCCAGCCTCCATCATTTCGGCGAGTGTGACGACAGCCATTGGGTTGGGGTTTCGGGTTGGCCTCCACCTGCCAGGGATCAACAAGCTCAGATGGTGGGGTCCGAGGGGAGCCCCGCTGAGTGCCGATCACCCGAAACGCGCAGGTGTGCGGTTGTTTGGGTTACCCGGCCAAGCTACCAAACGGGGTTGCGGGCTTCGGTAAACAGACTGCGCACGCCGATGCGGTTGAGCGGCAGCCGCAGCAGCTCCATGGCCCAGGCGGCCTGCCCATGGCGGATCAACCAGGCCAGCAGCGGCCGCAGGCTGCGCTCATTGAGCACTCCCCCCAGGGTGAGCAGCTCCCACAGCAGGCGGTGGAACCAGGTGTACTGAATGATCAACCGCACCCGGCGGGTCGGATGCTTGCGGTAGAAGACCAGGCCCATGCGGGCCCGCTCCCGTTCGATCTCAATCAGGCGGGGGATCTGCTCGAGGCTGAGCGGTGGGTGCCAGTGGTAGCCCACAGCCTGGGGGCAGCGAATCAACTGCACCCCTAGCCGCCGCAGCCGCTCACCCAGCTCCAGGTCTTCCCAGCCATAGAGGCGGAACGCCGTGTCGAAGAGGCCGGCCTGCTCCAGCACCGCACGGTCGATGGCCACATTGCCCGTGGCGAAATAGGCCCAGGAGGCATCGCGCAGCTTGTGGCGTTCGCTGGTGGGGTCGTTGAAATTGGCCGTGTTGATCACGGCCCCATAGGTGAAGCACAGGCGATTGCCCTGCTGGCGCCAGCTGCGCTCGAGCGCCTCGGCATGGGCCATCAGAAAGTCGGCGGTAACCACCAGATCACTGTCGATGAAGACGATCACGTCGCCACGGGCCGCTGCGACACCGCGGTTGCGTCCCTCGGCCGGACCGCCATGGTCCTGTTGAATCAGCCGCACATGGGACAGTTCCGCCGCCTGGGCCTGCACCCAGGCCACCGTCTCGTCGGTGGAGCCGTCATCGACCAGCACCACCTCGTAGCCGCTCAGCGGCTGGGCCTGTTGTTGCTGCTCAAGGGCCCGCAGGCATTTCTGCAGGATCGGCAGCCGGTTGTAGGTGGGGATGACAACGCTGAGGAACATGCTCGATGCGGGCCGTGCGTGGGGTCATCAAAAAGGGGTGCCCCGAAGGTCACCCCCTGCAGCCGCTGAACCGGTTGGGCGGTCCGATCAATCGGCGGCGCCGCCGTTGTTGGCGGTGCCAGTGACCCCGTTGCCGGCGCCTTCACCACGGCCATCGTTGCGCAGCTTGCGCTTCTTGAACTTGCGGGCATAGGCCCTGTTGCGCTCCTGTTTCTCCTTCTTCAGATTTCTGCGCTTGGCCATGCGGTGGGCGTCGGTGGAAATGGTCGTGCCATCAGCTACCCACCAGGGTGGGGCTGTTCTGCGGCACCGGCACCAACTGCTGTTGCGGCGGCAGCAGCGGCGGCAGCGGCGTCGGCATAGAGGCTTCCATCCTCCATGCGCAACAGCCGATCGGCCACATCGAGGATGCGCGGGTCGTGGGTGACCATCAGCACGGCACAACCCTGGTCCCGCGCCAGACGCTGCAACAGCTCGACCACCTCGCGACCGCTGCGGCTATCGAGGGCGGCGGTGGGTTCATCGGCCAACAGGAGCTCGGGGCGGGCGGCCAGGGCCCGGGCAATGGCCACGCGTTGCTTCTGACCGCCGGAAAGATCCTGCGGGAGCTTGTCCAGATGGTCACCTAACCCCACGGCCCGCAGCCACTCGCGCGACTGATCGCGCCGCACCCGGTAGCCAAACTCCGGCAACAGATCGGCGCCCATCTGCACGTTCTGCTCGGCCGTAAGGCATCGCAGCAGGTTGTGACCCTGGAAAATCATGCCGATGCGGCGGCGCAGCTGCTGGCGCTGACTGCGATCGGCCCCATGAAGCTGCTGACCAAACAGCTGCACCGAACCGTCCTGCACCTGTCGCAGGGCTCCCACCAGGGTGAGCAGGGTGGTTTTACCGCAGCCGGATGGCCCGGTCAGCAGCACCACCTCCCCCGGATTGATCGCCAGTTCAACGTTGATGAGCACCTGCCGGCGCGCTTCGCCGCGACCAAACCAGTGGCACAGACCACGGGTGGCGATGGCCGCAGAGGCGGTGGTGGGGGAGGCAACCGTCACAACGTCAGAGCGACTCCAGCTCAGAAGATTTCAGCGGGATCGGCGTCGCCGAGCTTGCGCATCGCCAGAGCCGCTGAACCCATGCACATCACCAGAATCATCACAAAGATCAGCGTGGCCCGTTGGGGATCCATGTAGACCGGAAGTCGTGTGCCGGACCGCACCAGTGCATACAGGCCCAGGCCGGCCGTGTAAGCGGGCACGTAACCGAGCACCGCCAGCAGCAGACCTTCGCGGGCCACCACACCGAGCAGTGCCGTGAGCCGGTAACCCATCGCCATCAAAGTGGCGTATTCGGGCAGGTGATCACTCACGTCGGAGTAGAGGATCTGATACACGATCACGCAACCCACAACAAAGCCCATCGCCGCCCCCAGGGTGAAGATGAAACCGATGGCTGTGCTGGTGCGCCAGTAGGTCTTTTCCAACTCTTCAAAGCCGGCCTTGGTCAGCACCCTCACGTCGTTGGGTAGCTCGGCCTGCAGGCGAGTGACCACCGCCTCGAGCGAAGCCCCGGGGCGCAGCCGCACCAGTCCAAGCTCGATGCTGCCCGGCGGCGTCGTGGGCATCAAGGCGAAATAGGTTTCGCGGCTCGTGATCATGTTGCCGTCGGCTCCGAACGAGGGTCCCAGCGACACCAGATCGGCCACCCGGATGCGCTGACCGGACACCTCGGTCTCGACGGTGCGGCCCTGCTTGATCCAGGCCTCGATCGGTCCGAACTCGGGCCTGGATCGCTGATCGAACAGCACCCAGCCGCGGTTCTGCAGCAACCGGGCCTGGCGCCGGATCGTCTCATCCAGAAAGATCGGATCGTCAGGCTCAATCCCCAGGGTCAGGATCGAACGGGTGGTGCGCGCCTCGGGGTTGCGCCACAGCAACAGGTTCCAGTTGATCGGGCTGATGCCGATCACATCGGGATCCGCCAGGGTCTGCACCAGGCGCCGCCGCGGGAAACTGGCCATGCCAATCGAACTCATGGTGCGGGGGCTGACCAGCACCACGTCGGCGTCAAACAGCTTGTGCACAGTGACGCTGGCTTCGAACAGGCCGTCCCGAAAGCCGAGCTGCATGAACATCAAAATGCCGGCGAAAGCGATACCGGCCAGGGCCACGGCCAGGCGCATCGGCTGGCGGGTCAACAGCAGCCAGGAAAGTGGGATGCGGCGGCCCCGCCAGATCGCCACCGCCCGCTGCCAAAGCGCATCTGCCATCACTCAGGGCTGAAAGCGGGCAATCACCTTCAAGCCCGCCAGGCTCTGAACACGCTGCGCCTCGGCCGGATCCAACGCCAGGCGCACCTCGACGATGCGGGCATCGGCGTCGGCGCTGGGATCGGTGCTCAGCACCCGGCGCTGCCGCACCTGGGGACTGATGCGCAGCACCCGGGCCCGGAGCTGCCCCTTGAAGCCCCCGCTTTCGCTTTCGACGGTCACCGGTTGGCCGACGCGAATGCGACTGATGTCGCTTTCATACACTTCGGCCACCACCTCCATCGCCTGGCTGGCACCGACCTCCACGATGCCGTTGGCATCGGGTCGTTCGCCTGGTTGGACATCGACGCGCAGCACCAGGCCGTTGATCGGGGAGCGCAATTCCGAGAGGGTGATCTCAGTATTGAGCCGCTTGAGCTCGGCGCGGGCCTCGCTGAGCTGGCCGCGACGCTCGCTGAGCTGAATCTCCCGTGCATCCAGATCGCCGGCCGGGTTGGCTCCCGAGCGGGTCAGGCCGCGGTAGCGGGCGGTCTGGGCCTCAAGGATGCGCAGCTGCTGGGACAGGCTCTGGATGCGGGTCAACAGAAGCTCGCGCTGGGCCAGCAGCCCCGGGCGGTTGTCAAAACTGGCCAGCAGCTGGCCGCGTTGGACGCGGTCTCCCTCACGCACATACAGCGCCGACACGCGGGGGCTGATGCCCATGCCACCCGACGGCGCCGCCAGCTTGCGCACATCGCCAGCCGGCTCCAGACGGCCCAGGGCGGCCACACCTTGAAGGGCGGCGGGCCGGCTGGCAGCAGCGACCACAGGGGCTGGGGCCTGCGCAGGCTTGGGCTGGGGCCGCAACAAGGCCACGAGAGCGAGAACCAGGCCAATGCCACCCGCCGCGATCCAGCCCAGACGGGGTATGCGGCTCAACAGGCTGTTCAAGGCGCCGGTGGATCGTCGAACAGCAGTTCCTCGATGTAACGATCTGCCCAGCTGGTATTGAACGCCTTCTCCAGCACGCGGCGGGTCTTGTCGTTGCGCTTCTGCTGTCTGCAATAGCTGAGTTGTCCTTGCCAGCGTTTCACCGTAGCTGGGGCATCAGCGGCATCGGCAGCGCCGGCATCGATGGCGTTGTGCAGCAGCTGCAGAAAACGATCGACGCGGTCCACAAAGGCCTGCTCTTCATCGGCGCCATCGGGGCGGATGAAGCACACATGGGACGAGAAGATCGACCCCCAGGGCGGCAGCTCGCGGCGTTGACGAAAGGCAGGTGCGGGATCGGCAGCCAGAGCCTGATCCAGCCCCAACGGCAGGGCACCGCAGGTGGGCGAAAGATCGGCGATCGCCGCCGACACCCCGGCCGGCGAAGCCACCACATCGGCACCGAACACGGGCAGATCGAAACGGGGGTCGGGGAAGAACACGCAGTGCAGGATCTGCAGGCCGGCCCCCAGGCGAGCGGTCTCCAGGTGCAGCTTGCGCAGCCCACGGCACTGGGCCAGTTCATTGAGGATGAACACGGTCTCGCCATCCAGGCTGCCGCTGATCTCGGCCAGGTCGTCCGCCAGGGCCAGGGGGGCGAGCTCGGGCAACAGCTGCCACCGGCTGCGGATGCGGGCAGCCAGTGCGTCCATCAGCGGATGCAGGCTCATGTGGAGGTCTCTGCCAGCAGAATGCAGATCCTGCCATGGGTCTTGCCTTGCCCACCGCTGCTCCAGCTGACCTGCTCGGCGGCCTCGACACCGCGCGCACCTGGACGCTTGCGTCTGGCAGCCGGGTGGTGACGCTGCCCCTGCGCGATGCACCCTTGGTCTGCCTGGATCTGTGGTGTCGGGCCGGCAGCGCCTTTGAGACACCTGCCGAAAGCGGCCTCGCCCATTTTCTCGAACACATGGTGTTCAAGGGCAGCGATCGCCAGGCCGCCGGGGCGTTTGACCTGAACATCGAAGCCCTCGGCGGCAGCAGCAATGCCGCCACCGGTTTCGATGACGTGCACTACCACGTGCTGGTGCCCCCAAAGGCCGCAGCTGAGGCCTGTGAGCTGCTGTTGGATCTGGTGTTGCAGCCGCGTCTGGATCGTCACGATTTCGATCTTGAGCGGCAGGTGGTGCTCGAGGAGCTGGCCCAGAGCCAGGATCAGCCCGATGAGATGGCTCTGCAGACCTTGCTGGAACTGGGCTGCAGCCCCCATCCCTACGGCCGCGACATCCTTGGTGAGCAGGCCCTGCTCGACGCCCACACCCCGGCCGCGATGCGGAACTTCCAACAGCGTCGCTACCGCAGCGAGCATTGCGTGCTGGCGCTCAGTGGGGCCCTGCCCCAGGAGCAGCTCGACACCCTGCTCGAGCAGCTGCAGCGATCGCCCCTCAATCAGCTGCTGCCGGCGGCTATGGAGACGTCGCCAGCGCTGCTGCAGCTGCAACCCGGCCTGCACCGGCGCAGCTTTGCGCGGCTCGAGGCGGCGCGTCTGCTGATGGCCTGGGCCTTGCCACCAGCGGCTGACCGGCCGGCTGTGGCAGCTCTGGATCTCGCCACCAGCCTGCTGGCCGAAGGCCGCCGCAGTCGTCTGGTGGAGCGGCTGCGGGAGCAGTTGCGCCTGGTCGAGAGCATCGACCTCGACCTGCAGGTGCTCGAATTCGGCAGCCTCGCCCTGCTGGAGGCCGTGTGTGATCCGGCCGACATCGGCGCCGTGCGCCAGGAGGTCAACGCCGTGCTCGCCGGCAGCCTGAGCAATCCTCCCGACGACCAGGAGCTGGCCCGTGGCCTGAGGCTGGTGGGTAACGGCTACCGCTTTGGCCTGGAGTCGCCCGCTGGGGTGGCGGGTGTGATCGGCAACAGCGCCCTGTGGCAGCGGCCCCTGGATCTGCATGAACCGCTGACCACACTGATGGCCCTCGACAACACTGCTCTGCAGGCCGCCTTCAGGCTGCTGGATCCCGACCAGGCCTGCATTCTTGAGGCGATGCCGGCATGAGCGAGAGGCCGATGCAATGGCAGCAGCAGCGGCTCTCGGGCGGCCTCCAGCTGGCCCTGGCCGAACGGGCTGCGCCGGATCTGCTCGCGGCGCGGCTGTGGATGGCCGGCGGCAGCAGTGCCGATCCACGCGGCCAGCGCGGCGCCCATCAACTGCTGGCGGGTGTGCTCACCCGCGGCTGCGGCCCCCTCTCGGCGGAAGCCCTAGCAGATCTGGTCGAAGGCCGCGGCGCAGCCCTGCGCGCCGAGGCCCATGAGGATGCGGTAGTGATCAGCCTCAAGTGCGCCAGCAGCGATGCCGACGTCCTGTTGCCGGTCCTGCTGGAGATGGCCAGTGCACCGGCACTCGAAGCCGAGCAGATCGAGATCGAACGCCAACTCAACCTGCAGAGCCTGCAGCGCCAGCGGGAGGATCCCTTTCAGCTCTGCCATGAAGCCCTGCGCCGGCTGCTCTACGGCGATGGCCCCTACGGCCACGACCCCCTTGGGCTGGAGCCGGAGTTGGACGGCATTGAGCGCGATCAGCTCAGCCACCTGAGTGGCACCCTCGGGGCATCCGGTGCTGCCCTGGTATTGGCCGGCGTGATTCCTGCCGGAACCCTGACCCGCTTGGAGCACAGCCTCCTGCAGACCCGCTGGCAGCCCGCCGCCGCCGGCCGGCCAGTCGTGCTGCAGCACCCGCTGCCCGAAGCCACGATCGCCTGCACGGAGGAGGACACCGAGCAGTTGGTGCTGATGCTGGGATGCAGAGTGCCGCCCCTGAGCGATCCGGACAACCTGCCCCTACGGGTGCTGCAGGCCCACCTCGGCCTCGGAATGTCGAGCCGGCTGTTTTTGGTGATGCGGGAGGAACGGGGCCTGGCCTACGACGTGGGGGTGCATATGCCCGCCCGGCGTGGCCCGACCCCGTTCATCTGGCATCTGTCGACCTCGGCCGATCGCGCCGCTGAGGCCACCACCGCCCTGCTCGATGAATGGCAGCGGCTGCTGGAGACCCCCTTGCTGCCCGCCGAACTCACCCTGGCGAAGGCCAAATACCACGGTCAGGACGCCATGGGTCGTCAGACCTGCGGACAGATTGCCGATCGCCAGGCGCTGCTGATGGGGTTCGGCCTGCCCGAGGACGCCATCGCCGCAGCGCGTCGGCGGGCCGAAGCCCTGAGCGCTGAGGAGCTGCAGGCCGCTGCCCGCCGGCATCTGCAGGCCCCGAGCCTGAGCCTCTGCGGGCCCAAATCAGGGTTGTGCGCAGCCGAACAGGCCTGGATGGAGCATCCAATCAGGGGCGCCTGAGGCACCCGGCGGCAATCAGGAAGGTGCCCCGGCGGAAGCGCACCGCAAGCAGATCGCCAGACCGGAGGGCCACGACCTGACCCACCTCATCGGCGGTCACCAGATCCGCCGGCCGGAGCATGGGCATCGGATCGGCGGTCTTGAGATAGGGCAGCGGCGCGGCCAGAGCGACCGCCTCACCGACCTGGAATGAACCCGGTTGCTCCATCGCCCCTGCAGCGGCTGGCTCCCGGACCCTACCTGCAGCAGGATGGAGCGGAGTTCGGCCATTGCCTTGCGGGCCATCGCCATCTGGAGTGGAGCCCTCGCCGGGCTGATGCTGATCCTGGCCGGAGGCCTGATCACTGCCGCCATGCCCTGGCCCGATGCCACCCAGGTCGTTGGGCTGCTGCCCTTGCCCATGACACTGCAGGTGCCGGCGCTGCTGCTCACCGCCCTGGTGTGCGGGCCGCGCAGCGCCATGCTGGCGGCCATCGCCTACCTGAGCCTTGGCCTGTTTCAGCTGCCGGTGTTTCAGGGCGGTGGCGGTATCGGCTATGTGCTAGAGCCCGGCTTTGGCTACCTGGTGGGCTTCGTGCCGGCCGGCTGGCTCAGCGGGCGTCTGGCACGGCAGGCTGGTGTCGACGATCTGCTGAGCCTGTTCGGCATTGCTCTGCTGGGGCTGGGGGTGCTGCAGCTGTTCGGCCTGCTCAACCTGTTGCTGGGCGGCCTGGCTGGACGCTGGCCCCAGGGGCTGCTTCAGCTTGTGGTGAGTTACAGCCTCGCCCCCCTGCCGGCCCAGCTGCTGTTGTGCTGCCCTGTGGCCGTGCTGGCGCTGGTGCTGCGTCGGGGGCTGAAACTCAAGCCATGACAGCGAAATCGCGCCGGGCTCCCCGCAGGATCAGTGTGGTGATCGCCGCCCTGGTGGTGCTGCTCGATCAGCTCAGCAAGCACTGGGCAGAACTGCATCTACCGGCGGGGGTGATTCGCCCCTGGCTGCCGGGCCTGCTCGCCCACCAGCTGGTCTACAACCGCGGGGCCGCCTTCAGCCTGCTCACCGGCGCCCAGCCGTTGCTGGCCCTGATCAGTGCCGTGGTGGTGGTGGCCATTGGCATCTGGTTGGTGCGTCAGAGCCAGCTGCGCCCGCTGCAGAGCGTGGCGATCGGGCTGCTGCTCGGTGGCGCCGCCGGCAACGGCATCGACCGCTGGCGCAACGGTGCCGTGGTCGATTTTCTGGCGCTGGTGTCGATTGATTTTCCCGTCTTCAACGTGGCCGATGTGGCGATCAACCTGGCGGTTGCCTGCTTCGTCATCGATCTGCTGAGCACCCGGGGTGCCCATGAACCCTGAAGTCCTGCTGCAGCGCCTGCAACTGCTCTGGCTGCGCTGGCGCTCCCCTGCCCAACCGCAGCTGCTGACGCTGCTGCCCGGCGGCGAGCCCAAGCTCACCGAGCTGATCCCGGGGCGCTACCGCCTGGGACGCGACAGTGGTTGCGAGGTGGTGATCGACCACAGCGCCGTGAGCCGCGAGCATGCGCTGCTTGAGCAGCGCAGTGAGGCTTGGCTGCTGCGCGACAACCACTCCACCAATGGTCTGTGGTGGCAGGGTCGCCGCATTCAGGAGCTGGTGCTGCGCGATGGCGACCGGGTGCGCCTGGGGCCGCCGCAACAGGCTGATCTGCCCGAGCTCTGCTTCAGCGCGCCGCCCCTGCCAGAGCTTCAGAAACTACGCCTGGTGGTCGGCTGGTTGATCCTGGGCGGCCTCGGCTTCGGCGGCAGTTTGCTGCTGCTGTCGGCCGCGCTGATGCCGATTCGCGGCAGCCTGGCGACCGTGCGCGGCCCGCTGGCCCTCTACGACCGCCAAGGTCGGGCCATCAGCAGCGTGGATGCGCTCACGCAC
>Ga0194129_10003914_pt1 | contig 20323 bp, 22 predicted proteins | sample TA2KigCa35mmetaG_FD_150862 | JGI IMG/M metagenome (GOLD analysis project Ga0194129, IMG submission 150862) | Freshwater microbial communities from Lake Tanganyika, Tanzania - TA2015038 Kigoma Deep Cast 35m | ecosystem: Environmental > Aquatic > Freshwater > Lake | place: Tanzania: Lake...
CCGCCACCGCCGCCGCGGCCGCCGCCGCCGTCACCGCCGCCCCAGCCGCCGTGACCGCCGCCGTGACCGCCGCCCCAGCCGCCACCACCGCCGCGACCGCCGCCGCCGTGCCCGCCTCCGCCGCCGTGCCCGCCTCCGCCGCCGCGTCCATAGAGGTGCGCCTCTCCGATCATGTCCTTTTTAGTCTATGGGGTTCGTCCCGGGATTGCCCATAGCTTCACGGCGCTCCCGCGGCCCAACCGATGACAGCGCACGCGAGCCGTGGGCCGCTGTTGCCCGTCTTCAACGATTCGGCACGGAGGTTTCCGAGCCCCGCGCCGCCGTCGTCCTCGCCCGAGTGCAGCACCACGCTGCGACCCACGACGTCCTCCAGGCGTACGCCTGAAACCTCGAAGTCTGCGGAGACCACGCCGAGCGCATCCGAGCGAACGTTACCGAAGTCTCCCGGGTGGCGTGCTGGAGGACTTTGGCGCGAGCCGTGTGTGCAGCCGTAAGGGTTATAGTGGCTGCCTGCGGCGGCGCAGCGGGTGCCTGACAAGTCCCCATACTCGTGTACGTGCAGACCGTGATTTCCGGGCGGCACTCCTCGAAGCTGCACTCGGATGCGCATGCCTCGACCGCCGTGCCTTTCCGTGAAGATCAGAGTGCCGTACACGCCGTTCATGTTCAGCACTGCCACCGCCGCCGTGGGCGTTTGAGGCGCCAACCACTGCCCCATCCTCGCTTTGTTCTATCAGTCTCCGCGCGCTTCTTGACAAGCTTCTTGTTCTGACACGGCCCAGTTCAGATGGCGCCAAGAGGGCGTGACGGGGTTCAGATATAAATGATCAAACGAAGGATTCTGGGCGTCGTCTTGCTCCTGGTCGTGCTCGCGGGCTTCCTATGGGTGTGGAGGTTGATGCGATCGCCCGGTCCGGGGCCGTGCGCGCAGACCGCGGGGTTGCAGTTCTTGGATCCGAGCCTCTTCAACTTCCTGGGAGACGCGGATGCCGGCCCCGGGAGGCGCTCCGACGGAGACGCACTGGACGCCAACGGCACGGTGGTGGAACGTGGGTTTCAGCAGCGCGAGGATCTTCAGCGATACCTGCTGAGATTCGCTGACGGGCACCCAGGCGGAGAGCCGCTGCGAGGCGGCTCCTGGAGCGCGCACGTGCGTACGTCCGGTTACCCGCGCATCTGCGACCTGCGAGCACCCGACAAAGTCCTGGTCGTGCAGGCTGGACAGAAATTGTCGCTCGACGACGCGGCCGTGGAGGTAGCCGGACTCGTCGTGCGAACCGGTGGCGTGCTGCTCGTGGCGGGTTCGACTACGCTCCGCACGACGTTCGTGCTCGTGGAGTCGGGTGGACTGCTGCAGGCGGGCAGTCGCTACGCTTCCTCGCACCGCTACGACGCGGAGGCCAAATTCTCTCTCGTGCTCACGAACGGCTCCGGTGCGTACCGAGACCTCGTGAACGTGGCTTCCCAGTATAGCTCCGACGTCTACGCGCCGGGCATCACGTCGGCCAACGCGTCCGCCTTCGGCGATTTTACCGGCGCGTTGTCGCACCATCTGTCCAACTGCTTCGGCAAGAAGTCCGTGTGCGTGGGATTCAACGGCAATCTGCACTTTGCCGGGGACGTGGGTCCTGAGCTGGAGTACCGCGCGACGTGGGACGCCGCGGATGTCAGCGACCCGTCGAGCCCCGCCGATTGGTTCGGGCCGGAACAGCGTCTCTCCGTGGGCTCTTCTCTCCTGCGCAAGACCTACCCGGTCACCTGGCTGCGGCTTGTGGGGAAAGCTGCGAAAGGCGCGAAGGAGATTTCTTACGACCGCAGGGACGCACCGGCGGGGTTCCTGGGCAAATGGCTCCCTGGAGCTCAGGTGCTGATCACCGGGTGTCCCGATCAGTACTTCACGACACAGAACCCCACTGGGCTCTTACCCTTGTGGGTGGACAACGACGACGAAGAGCAGCGGAGGGCCAACGAAGAAGCTAAGTTTCCCTATGCCTCCGCCAGCGGGCTGGAGGTGCAGCGCATCGCCCGCGTGGACGAGGCTGCCGCGATCATCTACCTGCAAGATGGTCTCCGCTTCGACCACGATGCGAGGCCTGCAGAACCTATCGAGCGCGCCGACGGCAAGAAGGTGCAAGTCGACCAGCCTCTGCACGTGTGCCTCTTGACGAGGAACGTGCTCGTGACGAGCGAGCTGACTGCCAGCGCCGGAGGTTGCAACGAGCTTTCGTCCACGGGCGACGCCCATACCCCGGGCGTTGTCTGCAATCAAGCCGGCCCTCAGCCCATCGAAGACGTGACGAGTTGCTACCGGGACCTGACGAATTCCAGCGACTACTGCGGAGATCTGAAATTGCCTTCTCCCGAGAGCGTCCGAGGCCACTGGATCTTCGGATCCGACGGGATCCAAGGCTGCGGCGCCATCCACGGCGGCCAGTGTCTCTTTCGCTACGGTTCAGCTGTGCATCTGGACGCAGTGGAATTGAAGTACATGGGGACGCCGGGGAATTTCGGGAGCATAGCGCAGTACGCCGTGCATTTCCACATGGCGGGCTACGCTCGAAGTTTCCTGGACTTCCTTCCGGCCACCGCCGCCGCGCCGATGCCGCGAGAGTCGAACGTGCACAACTGCAGCATCTGGCTCTCCCTGTCTCGCTGGGTGACCTTGCACGGCACGCTCGAAGCCTCCATCTCCAACAACGTCGGTTTCTTCTGCCTCGGCTCCGGCTTCTTCATCGAAGACGGGACGGAGATGCAGAACGTCTTCGAGCACAACGTCGGCAGCTACGCGCTTCCAGGCGTCGTCAACGCCTACTACAATCCGATACCCTTGCTGCCGAACGTGAGCAGCGACTTCGGTCCCATGGCCACCTTCTGGATGAAGAACAACTTCAACGCCATGGCCAGGAACGTGGCCTGCGCGTCTCCTGCGCCGGTCGTGGGCTTCTGGCTCGTGCCTCAACCCATCAGTCTCATGCGCGGGCCGTCGGCGCTCCTTCTCGGATCAGAAGCGCTGGGCCTGCCCGGGCTCGCGTCAGCCGGCAACGCCGCGAACGACTCCATAGCGCTCAAGCACGGAGGACAAAGCAACTCGAGTGGCGCCGTCGTTGCCTTCTCCGGACGCACCCCTTGTTGGGTGCCCGACGGCTTCAGGTTTCCCCTGCTGGACCCAAAAACGAAGTGCAACATCTACAACACCGACAACGTCGAGGTGCCGCTGTGGGGCTTCATGGAGAACGTCTGCTACGGCATGTACATGTTTCTGAGCGTCTTGCCGGAGCAGATCAAAGCCGGACCTGTGAGCTTCCGCGTGAACAATGGAGAGTGCCTGTCTGCCCTGGATCAAAATCCGGTCTTCGGCATCGGCTGGCAATCGCAAGACAATCAGCCGCGTGGGCAGTGGATGCCCTCTAACGGGCAGAACGCGTGCGTGGATGCGATCGTGGGCGTCTATCCCGAGTCGCGGTGGAGGAGCGACGTCTTGTCGAACCCTCTCGGAGAGGACGAGCTGACGAAGCAGATGAACAGCTGCGCTACGCGCTCGCAGGTGGTCAACATCGAGCTTCTTCCGTTCGTCCTGTCGGGTTGTCTCGGATTCTGCTTTTCCTCCTTCAGAGGCCAAGCCGGTGGAGCGATGTGGTTTCACCAAGGGCCTGCGTGGCTGTTGAATTGCGCGCTGTTGCAGAAGTCCGTAGGGGACCTGATGCCGCGTCAGACCTGCAGCACCGCAGCCTATCAGGGAGACCAGAACGATCGCACGAACACCCAGACGTTCGTTTCGAACTCCAGCTCGGAAAACGATATTGGGTACAGCACGGTATATCCCGTGTACTACAACTTGCTCACGAACGGGGCGTTCAATCCTCCGTCGAACCCAACCCTGCTCGCGGGCTCGAGGAGCTGCTATCCGAAGCAGGGCTGGATTTGGGGGGACACTCAGCAAGAATGCAAGACGTGTTTGCTGAACGTCTTCTGCGACTTCGGACTGCCGCTCAAGTCGGTCTTACCCGCGACGCTCTCTTGGGGCTTTAATTTCACACCCTCGGAAATCTCTGTGTACGAGTTGAACGACGAGGGCGATCGGTGGCAGCCGTGGCAGTACTCCTCCGATGGAGCGCTGACCCAGAGCACCTCCGCGCCCCCTCAGATGCACGCAATCGCTAAATTTCCGTACGTGTGCGACGTCGATAAGCTGCGCGAGGACGCCGCAGGCCATCCGGCTGCTAACCTAGTCCTAGGTCAGTTCGAGGCTCAGCCAGCGCGCAGCACGGGGGACGCCGTGTGCAGGGCCCTCGCGCGCGTCCCCCCCTGCTTCGGGCAAGGAGGGGCGGCGCCGAAAGCTCCGCCGTCGTGGCCGCAGCAATGCCGGCAGCTGTACTGCGGGGCCACCGTGCAGGGCTAGATGCGTACGCCAAGGCGGCCGTCTTCAGGGACGCGGAGGAGCAGCGACGATTCTACGCGTCCTGCGACTCGGAGGCGAGCGATCCGCAACGCCCTCAGTTCCGGCACACCGCCTCCCTCCTCGTGACGGAAGAAGGACTTCGAGAGGCCGTGTTCGTGGCTCGGAACTCGGAGTCGCTGGTGGACTGCGCGGAGTTCGTTCTCAATCCGCGCGACTTTCCCCTGCTGGCCACCCCGGGCGCTCGCGACCTGCCGGTGCTGAGCCAGTACTCCTGGGAGGGTCTGGATCTCCGCCTGCCCGCCACGGCGGAGGACTACGCCCGCTGCTTTCCCGGGCTGCGCTTCGGGCGTGACCGGCGCCCGGCGGAGGCGCTCCCGCAGCCTCCCCCCTGGGAGAGCCGCTGGCCGTGCGCGGTCTTCCGGGGAGCGGCGACCGGAGCAGGAGTCACGCCCTGGACCAACGCTCGTCTGCGCTTAGCGCAGCTGTCGCGCGCGTGGAGCGTTCCGGACTCCCCCTATCGAGGGCTCCTCGACGCCAGGCTCACGAGCTGGAACTTGCGGCAGAAGCGCGGGACGGACGGGGTCACGCGCCTCCTCGATCCTCGGCGGGCGGTGGAGCGCTGGGGCATCGAGCCCGCGGGCCAGTGGCACTACCTGTCTTGGAGCCAGCAGGCTCGTTATAAGTACGCCGTCTACCTCGAGGGCAACGTCGGAGCTTCTCGCCTCGGCGCGCTGCTCGGACTGGGCTTCGTTGTACTGGCTCCGCCGCACCGCGGCCCTTGCACCTACCTCTGGACGTTGCTGCGTCCAGGCGTGCACTACGTCGAGATCTCGGAGGACCTGAGTGATCTGGGAGAGCGCCTCCTCTGGTTGCGAAACAACGACGAGGCAGCGCTGACCTTCTCTCTCGCCGCTAGGGAGCTCTGGCAGCATTCGTGCCAGAGAGAGAGCATCGAGCAGAAGATGACGGCTCAACTCGCGTCGCTTCCCAGCTGCGGGAGCTTCCCAGACGGCCTGCTGGAGCTCTTTCGCCGGGCGCGCTCGGGCATCTACTGCCTCGTCGACCGCGCGCGCGGAGAGCTGCGCCTCTTCGTGCCCTTCGCCAACGAGAGCTTCACCAACGATCTTGATTGGCGCTTCGAGCCTGGTCCGCTGCCGGTCTTCCTGAGGCACGTCGTTAGGGTCTCGGGAGAGTCGATCGTCTTGCCGCCGGAGCGCTGGTGGACCAACGGCCCGCTGGTCTGCAACGTGCCGCCGGTCGACGTCTGGGGCGAAGGGCTCTGGCCGCAGTTGCGCCTCCTGCTGGAGCGCTCTGCTGCCAGGCTCGCCGCCGGTCGCTAAAACAAAAAGCCATGGCCGACGACGCGAAGCAGTGCCCGTGGTGCGGGCGTTGGGCGTTGAAGGACCGGAGCTGCAACTACGTCTTCGCCTGTGGGCTGGCCGAAGACGGGCGCTTCGTCGCTGGGGCCGGCTGCGGGCGCTCTTGGTGTTGGGCGTGCGGCAAAAAGCTCTGCGGGCAGTATTGCGACCCCGTAACTGGAGCGAAGCTGCGCACCGGCCGAGAGTCGCACGACGCGAGGTGCTGTCCGGCAGAAGAAGGATACATTCGATCGGAATACTGCGAAGGAGGACACGACAGTCACTGCGAACGGCGATAAAAAAAAAACGAAGCAGTCGAGGCCTCGCGTCGTCGCTGAGAGGGCTTTTCTTCTCGGGCGTCATAAAGCTTGAGATGAAGTGGAGAATCGTGAGAGTGCCGGGCGACGGCCACTGCTTCTACCACAGCTTGCTGTATGCGCTCCGCGAAATCGGCCTCGTGCAGGCGCAGCCAGAATCCTCGAATGCGCAAGTAGTAGCTTTCAGCGTCGCTGACGTGAACGAAGTCAAGCGTCACCTGCTCGCCTCGCTTCGACCCTGCCTCGAAACGTCCTCTGGAGCGGGGAGATTAGCGCTGGAGAAGGCGCTGGAGGGAGAGGAGGATGGCAGCGCACCGTTGATGGAGCGCCTCACGCGCGACAGCAGCGAGTCTTGCGGACTGCGCCACTTTGCGACGGACGCCGAGATCATGCTGGCGGCCTTCGCGTACGACGTCTGCATCTGCGTTCACACCGAGCTGGGAATCGTGACGTATCTTCCGGACCTCACCGCCGGCGCGGGAAGGCCCAGGGAGTGCGCGGGCGCGCGCGTCCTGCACCTTCGTCACCGGCTCGATCACTTCTCCGCGCTCCTCGAGGATACCTCGAGCTCCTCGAGGCGTGTCGTGAAGCGCGCCGCCAGCTGGCCCCCCTCCTCTAAGCTGCCTCTGCTGTATAAGTTTCTGTGCGGTGCCGCGTGCTAGGAGAGGATGACCCGCTTGACGGCGGCCCGATGCCGCTCCTCGAGTCGGTCCGGGAGCGCGGAGAAGCCCACCTGCTCCCAGACGCGGAGGTTGGTGTAAGCGTCGGCGCCCGAGACCTCGAGGCCCTTCCAGCAGTCTCTCACGCCGCTGGTCGGAGCGAAGGTCCTGTAGCTCAGTTCGGCGCTGCCCACGTCCAGGTAGCTGCACACGAGGGAGTCCTCGGGGCGCGCGGCCTCGCATCCTCGAGCGCTCAACGGCAGCACGCCCAGGGGAGGAAGGGGTCGCAGGCTGTCGCAGGGGCTCATGAGGCACGCGCCCCACGCAAAGCACGATTGCTCCATGCAGCGTCGGCCCGAAATCGAGGTCGGGGCCGACGTCGCTTCGGGAGCGCTCGACGAAGGACAGGGCTCGTCCCAGGGGTCGATCCAGCGCGAAGGGAAGAGCATTTGGGTTCTTTTGAAGCAGGGGCGCCTCCGTAGAATCGTGTATTGGCTCGAGCTCCGCTCCCGGACATGCACTTCAGCTTCGTGGTGCGATTTCTCGGCGCGGTGGACGGCGGTAGGATGCGAAGTGCTGCTCCCCGTGAGCTGGAGGGCTTGGCCATCTTCCCCGGCGGGGAGGAGGCGCTCCTGGTCTATTCGCAGCCGCGGGACGTGACCGACGCCGTCGGCTTCTTAGCTGACCATGGCTTGCCCAAGGTTGGGATGGTGGAGGGGCTCAGCGAAGCGCATCTTCGCCTCTGGGGGTGGGTGGGGCTCCGCGGCGGCGGTGGCGAGCCTCCTCGCCGCGCCTCGTGGCTCCGGCTGCCCACCCAGCTCGTGGCGTGTCCCCGCATGTGGCGCTTCTCTCCTCAGCGGCGCAGAGAGCTGCTGGAGTTGGACGTGCGGAGAGTGCGCTCTGCCCGTAAGCCTGAGGACGTGATCGTCGCTTGCGTGGAGAGTTTCGGAGCTGCTTCGCGCCTGCCCTTCGAGCGCGTCGTGGCCCTCGCCCTTGAAGACGCTCAGAAACTTCTGGGAGGGCGGAGGCTCACTTGGCACGACGTGCCGAGTTGCCTGCAGCATCTGGAGGCCTCCGAGTGCGCCACGTGTCGAGCGCGCCTTGCTCTCGATGCCGAGGATATCTTCTGTTCGGAGGCCTGCGAAGCGCGTCGTTGCCGCCGCTGTCGCACGCACCTGGAACTTCGCGCACAACCGGAGCCGATGGACCGGCGAGAGGTCTCCGAAGAGCTCGGTCGAGTGAGGGCGAGCCTCGCGGCGGCGCAGGTGCGCGGGAGCTTCGATCGTCGAGCCTTCCTGTCCTGGTGCCAGGCATCCTCCCCGCAGCGCTGCTGCGGTTTCTCCGCCTGGTTTAATCCGTGCGTGGGCTGCGCGGAGTGCGTCGCGCGCTACCGCGACGGCGTCGGAGCCATCGAGCTGCAGAACTCTCCGTCGGACCGTCTGGAAGAGAGAGCCGACGACCTGGAGTGGGCGTTGGCGCTCCCTCGAGTCAAGCTCGAGAGGTGGACGTGCCCGCGCTGCTTGGAGTCGAGCGCTTAAAAAAAACGAACGGGGCTTTAGAGAGTCGCGGGGTACTTGAGGAGACAGTACTGGTCCCAGCGAGTGCCCGGGTTGTTGAGTTCGCACCAGTCGAAGAGGTACTTGCCGTTGCTCGCGAATCGCGGCAGCGGGTGGTAGACTCGGTGTCGGAGGTGCAGCACGACGGCCATCACGCTCATCTCGTTGCACAGCCACAGAGGGTAGCGGTTCATGACGTCGATGAACTCGGAGACCGAGACGCGCGCGAGCAATGCTGTGTCGAGGATCCACAGACAATTGAGGAAGTCTGCTTCCGTGAGGGCGTCCGCGCCGTAGTCCTCTAGGAAGCGTCGAAGCGCTTCGGGGTTCCCCTCTGGTTCGAGCTGGTTTCCGAGGCGGCCCGAGCCCTCGGAACTCAGGAAGCGCCCTTCCCACGGCACGGAGAGCAGGTACCGCACGTCGTCGAGGACGCGCAGTCCGGCGTCCAGGAAGACGCACCGAGACCAGCGACGGAAGTAGGGTTCGAACAGATGGAGCTTCTCCCACTGAGCGAGCTTCGAGAATTCGCGGCCGTCGCTGCGCGTCAGCGGCTGCGCCGCGTAGGCCGCCAGGAGCTCGGAGGTGGGAATGCGTTCGAAGGACACGGTCTCTACCGCGAGACCCTCGAGAGAGGCCGCGTCGGGCTCGAAGTCCACGGTCACGAGCACGGTGTCTCCCCACCAGCGACCCAGGCCTCGGAGGTCCTTGAGGGTGTCTAGAGCGCGGGGAAAATACGACGCGTCGCAGAGAGTCACGAAGACCGTCGAAGTCTGCATTTCGAGATCTCTTTAGTGTGTCCGCGTCTTGCCCCGTCAGTGGCGACTGCCGCAGCTTTTTCACTCCGCGTATCCGATGGCGTTCCTGCAGCCTATGTTGGCCTCGACGAACTTCAAGAAAGAGGGCGAGGAAGGTTGGTACTGCCACGTCTTTGAACCGGTCGCCCGGCGATGGGTCAAGTGTCGCGTCTGCGAGCCGGGCGCCAGGCGTCGTCGTTCTCCGTCGCGAAGTTCCTCCTCGGACCGCTCGTCACGCTCTTCATACAGCGAGGAAAGTGCCGAGAGTGCCGGCGAGACTTCGGCGTCCTCTCGCCCAGCTTCGGAGCGCGGACGGAGTCGGTCGCGCACGCTGTCTCGGCAGCGCCGTTTCTCGCGTTCTTACTCGCCGTCTCGCTCGCAGTCTCGAAAGCGCCGCTGCTCCCGCTCGCGTGCGCGCCCTCCGCGCAGCTACCCCACTCGATCTCCTACCCGCGACATCGTCGATCTCGACCGTCGTCGCCGCGGTGGTGGTGGTTCCGCAAGGAAGAGCTTAGACGCAATGGTCCCGCATCCGAGGCGAAGTGGCGAGCAAGGAGGCGGCGGGGGAGGCAGATTCAGCTCAAACGTGCCCACTGTGGGTCGGCGGTACCTTCCGCGCTCGACGGCCGCAGCGGTCCCAGCGGTCCCAGGTGGAAGGCGGTCTTCGGGTGAAGCGAAGAAGGACTGGGCCAAGCGACCCCGTCGGCAAGGTCGAGGCAGTCGAGCTAGGCACCTGGAAAAGATGAGACTGAGGCGAATGCAGGGCTCAGGGCCGCTGCGAGAGTCGAGTGCGCGATAAGGACGTCCAGGTAGGCGTAGTCTAGTCATTCCGTAGAGAAGACGCCTCTTCAAAGTGAGCTCAAAAGACAGTCAGCGTCTCTCCTCGTTCCGAAAACGCTGTGTTAGGAGCCTGGTCGCGTCTAGGCTGAACTGCGGGCGCGTTGCGCAGTTGAAGCTGCCATCGAAAGGATCGAGGCTTTGAAAGAGGAATCTCTTAGAGATGTCGCCGTTCAAGACATTCCATCGCCTATTCGCTTCGGAGGCTTTGTAATTTTCGCCGTACGAGCCGTGCCATAGTCAAAGGCGACCGCATGATCCGCCACCTCATCGTCGCGGCAGCTACCTTCTTCATCCTCGGGCTGATGCTGTTGAAGCTCCCCGCGGAAATAGCAACTCTGACCGTCTTGGAAGACGCTCTGCTGTTTGATGGCGGCGACGAGGACCACGACGACGACATCCCGGAAAAGATCGTACAGCGCCTCTCCAAGATGGGCGACGGCTCTTCGGCCTGCATCTTCGCGGGTGAAGGCGTGTTGGCGCTGAGGACCCCTCAAAGCGGTCGACTTCGGAACATCTCGCGGAGAGCTCGAGAGCTCCTCGCATCTCCGACGGATTGAGCCGAGTCATGCGGGCCCGGCGAGCGCCTTCCACCAAGAAATGACGCGAGGGAGGAAAGGTAGGAGAGATGACGCTTCGCTGCAACGGAGGCAGCTGCCCCAGCACCCGCTTTCCGTGCGCCCAAGGCCCTCCCCAGTTCGACGAGAACGGAGCGCCCATAGTCCATAGGCGAGTGCTGCAAGCGGACGCCGTCTGCACCACCGACGCCAAATTCGCACGAGCCGTAGAAATCGGGCGCGTGGTGACGAGCTCCCTCCCGGGCCTCGTCGGTTCCTTGACGACCGTCGGCTCGGAGACGGTGCTCGGCACGCTCGCCGTCGAGGAACTCCCCGACGGACCCTTCCGCTCCGGGCTGTCGGTCGGCAGCAACACCTTCTGCACAATCGCAGCCGACGTAGAGGTACTGCAGCTGGCGCCCGGCAGCACCGGGGGCACAGCGACGGGTGGTAGCCTCGTCTTCTGGAAGGGCACGTCCAGCGACGCCCCGGACGCCCTGGCGCAAGGAGGACGTCTGGACGTCATCTTCGACCACCCGGCAGGTCCGAACGGCTTCGAGACGTACAACGCACCCCCCTCCTCTTACTTAACCCGCGGCGCCGGCGTGTACTACGAAGCGAAGAACGCCGACGCGCCGAGCTTCGACGCCTCGGGAGCCCTCGCAGGCATGGGGCTCTCCACGCTGACGACCTTCGTCCCGAGCCTCTCGGGGACGAGCGCCATTACGCAGACCATCCAGGGCGGCGCCGGCATTTTCGGCCGACGCAGCGCCGTGGGATACGCGACCTGGGGAGCGTGGTCCCGCGTGGTCGCGTGGGCGTAGTAACCTGTGAAAGGAAAGATCGACAGGAGGACCTCCTGGCCGCCTCCAGCGGCAGGTGCTGATTGCTGGCGCAGCACCGCGTCTGCCCTACACCTCTCTGGATGCTGCGATTACTGCCTCTGCATTTGCACAATCGGCTTTACAGATTCTGCGGATGGCACGGAAGCAGAAGTTGATAACACCACAGGTTACTTCGAAGAGGTTCAGATGGGCCTCCGTCGAAGGCCGAGTGCGTGCGCTCGATATGCTGGCCGCGGAGCGCTTCGCAAACTACAACGTTTCGGTCATGACGCCGGAGTGGTGGGCGGAGAACGTCAAGGACTGTTACTCCAAGCTCCTGGCCACCTGTCGCGTCTGTGAGCGCGTGTGTCGCACTTCTGCGATCACCGACCTGCAGCAAGGGCAGTCGTTTGGGTGCTGCTGCAACGGTGGTGTCCCCTGGGCAGGCGAGGCGGGTCGCGCGCAGGCTTTGAAGATGCTGGCCGCGGAGCGCTTCGCGAACTACGACGTTTCGGCCATGACGCCGGAGTGGTGGGCGGAGAACGTCAAGGACTGTTACTCCAAGCTCCTGGCCACCTGTCGCGTCTGTGAGCGCGTGTGTCGCACTTCTGCGATCACCGACCTGCAGCAAGGGCAGTCGTTCGGGTGCTGCTGCAACGGTGGTGTCCCCTGGGCAGGCGAGGCGGGTCGCGCGCAGGCTTTGAAGATGCTGGCCGCGGAGCGCTTCGCGAACTACGACGTTTCGGCCATGACGCCGGAGTGGTGGGCGGAGAACGTCAAGGACTGTTACTCCAAGCTCCTGGCCACCTGTCGCGTCTGTGAGCGCGTGTGTCGCACTTCTGCGATCACCGACCTGCAGCAAGGGCAGTCGTTCGAGTGCCTCTGTCGCAACAAGACGGAGAGGAAGCTGCACGCCTGGTTGCGTCAGGAGTATAGCACGGTGGCCTTCCAGGTACCCGGCTGCATCAATCCAGCCACTGGTCGGACATTGCGCTTCGACTTCGGTCTGCAGTTCCCTCGGCGGCTGGTTTTCGTGGAATTGGACGGGCGTATCGGCCATTTTGGCAGGGACTTTAGGGGCGAAGAAAGCCTCGATCACGTGAAGAGAGATTTTTTCAAGGAAAGCTGGGCGCTGGCCAAGCATCATTCCGTGGTGCGCGTCCTACAGGAGGACGTTTGGTTTGACCTTGGAGACTGGCCAGAGTATCTTCGCACAAGCATCTTGAGGGCGCAGGAGAGCCCACGGGTGTGCTGTCCGCCAGCCAGCGAGTATTTGCAAGGAGTATACGCATCCTTGCGGAGCGCTCTGTCTTCAGGAGCGACGAGCCTGTGAGCGGCGCGTTGCACTCCGTGTTCGTGCTGGGCTACGACCCGTGGACCTTCAGCAAGGAGCCGGAGGAGCGCCGGCGCGCATTCTTCGTCTGTCGCAACTCCTGGGGCTCTCAGTGGGTGGCGGCTCGGTAGCGATAAATGACATTCGTCCGAAGATGCGCTCGCGAAGCTGGCGTCGTGCCGTGTAGCAGCATCTCCGACACCCAATGTGGAAACGAAGCTCTGGATCCCATCACACTGCAGCCGGCAGAAACGACCTCCTCGAAATGCTTGGCAATCCCCCACGAACCAGGTTCTACCCATCTCTACATGTGCACTCGTGCCCCCCTGCGGCGGCTCTGGGCGGGCGACTTTCTGGGGAAACACCCTCTAACGAGGGCGCAACTGTGTCCTCTTACAGTTCGAACTAGAAACGCCGCTCGGCGCCTATCGTTGCGTCTCCGCGACGATCGGCGTCAGCTCCTGTGGCCCCCGGCCGTGCGAGCTTCCAGCGTCTCGGAGAGTCCCCTCCGTCCTCATCCAGTCGGAATCCTGCTGGGTGCCGCAGCTCCGTTCGCGTCCCCCCCTTGGTCTCCCGACCGAGCTCGCTTGCAGGAAATCGATGAAGAAATGCGCGCAGCCGAGGCCTGAAAGCTACCGGTGAAAGGACAGAAAAAGCTAAATGCGCGGCTATGCTTGGCGTCCGGATGTATACGGCACCCCGGCGTGTCTTGACTCAAAACCAGAGCGCCGAGCAACTTCGACTTGAACGCTGAGCAGCCCGTAAGAGGAAAGAAATTTCAGACAGCTTCATAGGAAATGGCGAACTGGTACGATGGAGATCCCTATATGCAGCAGCAGTACGATCCCTACGCACAACAGCAGTACAATGATTTCCAGCGCCCAGGAGCCAGCTACGCCCCTTCTACTGGGATTCGAAGTTACACGCTGCCCCTCATGGTCGCGGGTGTGATCCTTGTGCTTCCTCTACTGATCGTCGGCTTTCACACGTCTTGGACGTGGAGTTGGCCGAGGGACAAAAGAGCGAAAAAGGCAAGTTCATAAAAGCAGAAGTCTCTCATGCAGGGTAAGGAGGACGCGCATCGGCGATACGTGCAAGATGCGAATGCTTGGCTGAGGGTGAGTCCCGACGCGATACAAAACTTATCGAAGCACTTCCGGACCTTTTGGGCACTTCCCGCGCAGGGTTCTGAGACTCCCGCCGAGGAACAAGCCATGGCTTTTTGGTTGACTTCGGTGTTTCAGTGCTGCTCCCATCCGGAGTTCATTTCGTTCCTGAAAGGGAATACGCTGCCGCTGTCTGAAAGTGTTTCACCATCGTCCGATCAGGATTGTGGAAGCGAAGAGTTCCGATTTCTCGGTCTCGTTTGGCAGGGTCTGCACATTCTAGGATACGGGACGCGTCCCTTTGATGACATAGAAGCGAATACCGTCACCGTGACCACTATCGTTTCTCTTGCGGAGCAACTTAAGAAGAGAATGAATGTTTTGTCCATGGGATATAACTTAGATGCCTTACGCGTTTCTCCTGCCGCGCTCACCGTCCTGTATTGGATGCTGAAGGAATTGCCTGTAAAATGCAGGCAAGCGGGCTCGTGTTCTCGCGCGGCGGTAGCCCCAGCGGCGCATGCACCTCCTGTACTACCTACCGCCGTGCCCCGCGGTGGACTTCCGAGATCTCCCCTTTCGAAAGGCTCTCTCGGCGACAGAGTGAAGCAGCTGAAGCTTACGATGAAAGGAGTTTTCGCGTTCTGCATGGATGAGAATTGTCGTGACGTCGAAAAATTTTACGGATCAAGAGCAGTTGGAAATTACGTCAGGGAACATGTACCGGTAACAAATCTTGAACAAATGCAATTATCATTCGTGCAAAACGCGCAACAGATTCTGGACCTCATCAGACGTGTCACCGCAGTCAAGTCGCCCTTCATCTTGGTTTTAAGTAATCATACAACGAGACGTAATCCTTATTTCTCCGTAGATTTCGAGACAGGAAAGGGCTCGAATATGCTCGGGTTATACATCATGGAAGCCATGAAAAAAAAAGCACTGCTGGAACGGGTGAAGGCACTCAGCCGACTCAAAGGAGAAGATTATGAGTTATACATCATGGAAGCCATGAAAAAAAGCGATCAAGAACTGCTGGAACGGGTGAAGGCACTCCGCCAACTCACAAGAGAAGATTATGAGCAGTGGCTTCAGCAGAACCGTGCTGCATGGGAGAGAGTGAAGCAACGGATGGGGGGATAAATACAAGGTTCGGAAATAGAAAATGTTCAAACCCACTCGGCAATGAGGACCTGCCGCGTGCGCGTGCGGGTTGGATTGCGCTGGAAAGTAAATGGGGAGCCGTCAGAGGCGTCCAGAAGTCAGAGCTCCGTGGGAGACGGCGGCGCAGGAGAGTCCCTACTACGGTTACGGCCTCTCGCCGGCCGCCGTTTCTATGACCGGCATCTCTCCCTGTTTGCAAGGGTGCGTCTGCGGCGTGCAGTGCTTTCCCGGAGTTAGGACCGTGGCTCTGGACGCCGGGTGCGTCTTTGGACAGACCGTCAGATCCGAGACTGGCTGCTTCAGGAAAGCGACCGTGGGAGACTTGGTCGTCATCGGCGACGCCACAGTGCAGGGAGCGATACGCAGTGCGAGCGTCGCGGGGACCCTCGTGGCTTCCGATCTGACAGTCTCTGCCGACTTGAGCGTGGGAGGCGCCTTGAGCGTCACAGGCTTTACCTCCGCAGCCGGAGGTCTGGCTGTCGGGGCTGTCGGGGCTGTGGCACGCCACCTTTCCGCCACGTCTAAGGCCCCTGCGCTCTTGGTCATCGGGGACGCGGACTTCTCGGCCGGCACGCTCGTGACGTCCCAGGTTCAGACGAACGGCACTCTGGTGGTGTCAGGTACGGCCGTGTTCCAGGGCGACCTCGTTTTCTCCAGCACGGCCACGTCCTACACGGGCGTCTCCGCTCTTTCGGTGAGCGGAGCCTTGGCTGTGGGTGGACCGAGTACCCTGAACGGTGGTATTACGACGTCCAGCTTGACGGCGAGCCAGGCCATCAGCGTGGTCGGCTCCGCTCGCTTGGAGGGTGGGCTCACGACCTCTAGCCTCACGGCTTCCGGCCAGCTGGCGGTCTCCGGGCTCGCCGTCCTGGCGGGGGGCGTCGTCGCGCCGAGCGTGTCGACATCGGCGTTGTCGGTGTCGGGCCCTCTGCTAGCTTCCGGGGGCTTGCGCTTGAGCGGAGATAGCTTCGTGACGCTGTCTTCTGATTTGTCCCAGGTGGCGGCCGCGAACCAGCTCGGGGGCGTCGCGCGCTCGTCGCCGGACTCGGACGTGCCTTTGACGAGCGGGCAACGGGTAACGACGCCTGCGCTGGACCTCGGCGCCGGGAGCTACCTGATTTCGGTGAGCTTCGCACTCTCTTCGCCCGGCGGTGCGCCGACCTTCACTAACAGCTTTCGTAACGTCTTTGTGGGCTGGACCCCAGCTAATGGAGGGACGGGACAATTCTCCGAGTACACTGCGACGCTGCCGGCCGATTTCGTAGGGGGCGACCCCACCACCTACTCGGTCTTGAGCGGCGTCTGGCTTTATTCCTCAGCCTCGGCGCAGAGCGTGCGCGGACAGCTGCTCCCGTTCTTTGCCACTACGGCGGGTACCAACGCTATGCAGGCGGTCTTCTCCGGTACCGGCGCGACGTCCTACGTGAAGGCGATGCGCATAGCCTGAGAAATTAAAAAAAACGAAGAGGCCTCGGCCGGTGATAGTGACAGGATCGATTGCACCCTAGCCTGTTCTGAAATCCGTCGCTCGCATCTCCCTTCTTGCCGCGTGCAATGGGCGTGCCTGGACTCATTCCCTTCTTGAAGCAGCGTGCTCCCGGAGCCTTTGCTCGTCTGCGCGCGGAGGATCTGCGCGGTTCGCGAGTAGGCGTCGACTTGAGCATCGTCCTCTGCCGTGGTCTGGCAGTAGCCTTCGACGCTGGGGAGCACTACTACCTCGAGCTCTTAGCGAGGCAGGTACACTGGTTCCGAGGCCTTGGATGTTCGCCGGTCTACGTGGTGGACGGCGCTAGTCCTCCGGAAAAAAACGAAGAGAAGCAGCGCCGCCGAAGCCTCAGGCAGCAGCGCCTGGCGAAGATCGTCGAAGCCCGAGAGCGCGTGGCTTCGCTTCCGAATGACGCGGCGGAACAAGAGTGCCTTGAGAAGTTGGAGAGAGGCTACTTCGAGGTTCGGCCGGAGCACCAGGACGCTGCAGCTGCACTGCTCTCGCTTCTGGGAGCCCCTATCGTGCGAGCCGCCGGGGAAGCCGAGCGGACCCTGGCTCACATGCAGAGGGCCGGAAGGGTCGACCACGTGTTCACGGAGGACGTGGACGTGCTCCTGTGCGGGGCGACGTCGTACGTGAAGAACGCTGCTTCGCTGCAGAGAGGGGATGGCGACGGTGGCGGAGAAGCCCTGGTCGTGCGCGCGCGGGAGGTCTTGCTGGGTTTGGACTTGAGTTATGACGCCTTCGTGGCTCTGGGGGTGCTGGCGGGCTGCGATTTCGCGCCCAAGATTGCGCGGATGGGTCCGGCCACTGCGTACAAACTTCTGCTCGCCAAAAGGGGGAGCCTGGAAGAGTGCCTAGAGTCGCTTCCGGGCGTGACGGAAAGCGTCAGGAGTCGGCACCTGCGAGCCCGCGAGCTACTTTCCTTCGACGAACGATTCGAACTTCCGCCTGTGGCGGAAGCTTCGCCGCCGGACTGCGCGAAGATGCGCTTTTGGTGCGAGTCTCGAGGGTTGGTAGCCTTGCGCCAAGTCCTAGAGAGGCTGTTCGGCAGAGGAGGAGGAGCGGCACACGACCTCGGCTACCCTGCGAAGCGATCGAGAGTTGAGAGCCTTGCGGAGAATGCGCTTGATGTGGAAGGTCCTCAGCTCGCTGACGGCGGCGGACGATCGTTCGACGAGAATCTCGGCAGAAGCGCTGGCGACGACGTCCAGAGCTTGGCGGACCTCGGCCGGGAGGCGCTGCCGGATGGTCAGGGGTCTGCGGGTGAGAGCGGACCGCACGTAAGCTGCGTAGAAGCGCAGGGCCTGAGGGAGGAGCTCCCGACAAAAGGTCGAAAGAGAGCTCGATCCCCAGCTCTCGCCGAGGAGGTCCTTGACTCTGTAGACCGAGGTGCCGAAAGCACAGCATGAAAGGTCGAGCTTCAAAAAAAGGCTCGCCGCTGCGTCCTCTTCTGCCTTCGGCGCGTGCACAGACCGCAGTGCGGACGTGCGCCTGGAGGCTAGGTCCGTCACTGCCGCGTCGAGGCTCATGACTCCGTTTAAAAAAAAACGAAGAGGTCGGTCAAGAGTCTCTTTGCAAAGATGGAGTCCGTTCGAATGGTCCTTTCTGGCCTGTCGATGGCGAAAGAAAGGATGGGGGACCTGAGAGGGTGCGCCGCCCTGTGTCTCCATTTCGACGAGTTGGAGAGTTGGCCTCCGGAGCCGGACGCCTGGAGAGAAGGTCGCTTCGAGCTCGAGAGTCTCGCTGCACGCTACGACGATTGGCTTCCCCCAGGATGGGAAGCCGACGTCGACAGCTATCTTGCCGGTGACGAAGCTTTCTGGTGTCTTCGCGCTCTCAAAAGGAGGCTCGTAAAAAACGAAGACAGGCGAACGCCTGATTCCGAAGATTAGGGCCTGTCTGACTTCCTGCTCACCTCGTATGGAGACCGCCAGCTTCGCGCGAGACTGCGAGATCTGTTTGGAGGTCCTGCTGAGGGCTGCCGTCGAGCGCTTTGGCCCCGATGCTGTGCGACGGATCGCGTTCGGAGTCTCAGAAGACGTCGCGTCTCTTCCAGAAGCAGCGCTCACCGACGACGACGTGCGGTCTGAACCCTGGAGCCTCGCTTCGAGAGTGGATTTCGACGAGTGAGACGCGTAGGCGAGGACGGTGTAGAGATCCTCACGCAGAGGCTCCGACAAAAAAAAAACCCTGTGCCTAGAAAACGTCGTCGGCGATGAATCTCCTACTCGTTATGTCCATCATAACTACCGTCTTCGCGCTCTTGACTTGCGTCAACACGATGGCGAATGACAGCTACCCTGACGTGCTAGTGAGGCAAACGCGGCATAACGCGGTTGTGCCCGTGCTCGTGTATGTCATCATTACGATCTGCGCGGCCATCACTCTCTGGGAAACCTGGAAGAGTAGCGTAGTCGGCGTGGGGGCGGGACCCTCTCCCTACTGAACATGAAGAAACTGCGGGCGTGGTTGGAGGCGCGCGGCTTCTCCTTGGAGCTCCGGAACTGCGCCGAGAGCGCCGTCGACGTGGGCTGCGACAAGCTGGTGACGGTCGACGCTCGTCTGAGCCCTCCTGCGCGCGTGTCGACGCTGCTGCACGAGTGTGGGCATGTGTGCATATTTCTGCATCGTAGGCGTTGGCCTCGGGTGCGCGTCGCAGGGGCTACCTGGAATGAGTCCTGGAAAAACCGCGGGAGATGTGGACCTCGAGCTCGCGTCGGGCGCTTGGCGGAGCTGCAGGAAGAGCTAGAAGCCTGGGACAGGGGCGAGGCCCTCGCGCGTCGACTGCGCTTGAGGATCCCGCGCAGGGTCTACGAGCGAGTGCGCTTGCGGTGCCTCATGACCTACGCCCGCTGGGCCGGAGAGTGCATGCGTGTCCGCCGCCAGCGTTCAAAGCGTGCGTAGGTTCCTTCGCCCTCTCCTTCAAACCAAAGCAACTATGAGTTCAGGAGCCATGGCCGTCGCTTCCGAAGATGCTCGCCGAGAGCGTTCCCGGTCTCCGGTCAGGCAGCAGCAGGGTGAGAGGTCGGTCGAAGGCGACGGTGGTGACCTCTCTCGTGCGAGTGGGCCTCCGGGCAGTCGACCCGCGCCTGTTGCAGCGTCTGCGGTGGTGTCCTACCGTTCCCTGGATGTGCGGAATTGGAACCTCAAGGTTTCCAGAGACGCGAAGGGGAATCCGAGGATCAACCTCTACGGGCCGACCTTCAACTTCCACCCCCTGGGCGACGAATCTGGTCCTGCTGAGCCGTGGTCGGAGATGCCCTTCCAGGTGGCCACCGAAAGGGACGGTCAGCCCGTCAACCAGTTCAAATTTAACTTCCGCGTCAGCGAACGGCAGGCCACCTGGGTCGAGACCGTGGCGGACTCCTGGGCGATCGATGCGCTGACGCAAGTTTCGGCGGAGTGGAACGGAAAGGTCCTCAAGAGGGATCAGGTGCAGAGCATGTACCGCAGTTGCCTGCGTCGTGAGGAAGGGCGCGAGCCCCTGATGAGTATGGCCTACTCTAGCAAGGGCCTGGAGCGCTTTCGGAGTGTGCTCTACTACTTCGACGCTGTGGAGGACGGCGTGTGGTCCAGGGAGCCCCGCAAGGGCATCTCCGGAGACTCCAACCTGGTCGAGCTCATGGGAGAACACAAATTCAGCGGAGCCAAAGTACGCGTGGAAGCGCGATTCTCCGGCTTCGCGGTGGTCAACAAGGTCATTTATCCTCGCTGGGAGATGGCGAAGGTCTACATGAAAGCTCCTTTGATCTCCGGCCTGGCCGACAAGTTGGCGCCCAGTTCTAATGACGTAGCTCTTATGTTCGACATCGCGTAGAACTGCCTTGGGCAGACAATGGGAGGAAGGTACAGAGTCAGAGTGCGCTCGTCTGCTCACCTGCTAAAATAACGTGTGTGTGTGTGTGTGTGTGTGTGTGTGTGTGTGTGTGT